>RCUT01001092.1_pt1 | contig 13241 bp, 10 predicted proteins | sample 2166171 | NCBI WGS metagenome assembly RCUT01 (sample SAMN09932757, study PRJNA488358) | compost metagenome | isolation source: compost soil in 4-hydroxybenzoic | place: Germany: Experimental Botanical Garden
TCAGCGCCAACCCGCAGTGGCTTGGCCTGGCGATTTTCCTGGTGGCCTGCATCGAGTGCCTGGCCATTGCCGGCATCATCGTGCCAGGCACCGTGCTGCTGTTCGCGGTCGCGGTACTGGCCGGCAGCGGCGCCTTCAGCCTGGGCGAAACGCTGCTGCTGGGCTTTCTCGGCGGCCTGGTGGGCGATGCCTTGTCCTACACGGTGGGCAAGTACTTCCACCAGAACATCCGCCGCCTGCCCCTGCTGCGCCACCATCCGGAATGGATCGGCAGCGCCGAGGCCTACTTCCAGCGCTACGGCATCGCCAGCCTGCTGGTAGGGCGCTTCATCGGGCCGCTGCGGCCGATGCTGCCGATGGTCGCCGGCATGTTCGACATGCCGCTGCCGCGCTTCATCGCCGTCAGCCTGGTGGCCGGTGCCGGCTGGGCGGTGGCCTACCTGCTGCCCGGCTGGGCCACCGGCGCGGCCATGCGCCTGCCCTTGCCGGAAGGCTTCTGGCTGGATGCCGGGATCATCGCCGGCACCCTGGCAGTCATCATCGGCCTTAGCCTGACCACCAGCATTCGTGACCAGCGCCATGGAACACGACTGATCGCCGGCATGAGCTTCGCAGCCCTGGCCGGGGTATTCCTCGGCTGGCCCTACCTGCACGAATTCGACCAGGGCGTGATGACACTGGTGCAGGAGCACCGCAGCCAGGCCATCGATGGCGCCGTGGTGCTGGTGACCCGGCTGGGCGATTTCCGCACCCAGTTGTTCCTCGGCGGCCTGCTGACGGGCCTGCTGCTGCTTGCCCGGCAGTGGCGGCATGCCATGTTCGCTGCGGGCGCGCTGATGGGTACGGCGCTTGCCAACGGCACGCTGAAGTGGCTGTTCGCCCGGGCCCGCCCGGAAGTGCTGAGTGACCCGCTGACCAGCTACAGCATGCCCAGCGGGCACAGCTCGGCGTCGTTTGCGTTCTTCCTGGTGATGGCGGTGCTGGCCGGGCGCGGGCAGCCGCCGCGGATGCGCCTGACCTGGGTGATGCTGGGCTGTATTCCAGCGCTGGCGATTGCCCTGTCACGGGTGTACCTGGGGGCGCACTGGCCGACCGACATCCTCGCCGGGGCCTTGCTGGCGTGCTGTGTGTGCGCGCTCAGCCTGGCACTGGTGCAGCGTCACCAGACCCTGCCAGCCTTGCCGCTGCGGGTGTGGTGGCTGGTGTTGCCGGCGTGTGTCGCGTTGCTGGCGTTCTTTGCCATGCATGCGCTGCCGCAGGCTTTGCTGCGGTATCAATATTGATGTCGCCTGTACCGGCCTCTTCGCGGGTAAACCCGCTCCCACAGGTACTGCATCAAGCCTGAGAACGGCGCTATCTCTGTGGGAGCGGGTTTACCCGCGAAAAGGCCGGCACTGGCAACACATCACTATCAGGCAAACAATTCACCCTGAATCCGCTCCAGCAGCTTCTGGATTTCCCCCAACCGCTCCTGTGGCGAGTCGAGGGTCAGCAAATCCAGCTTGTCCTCTTCCATGAACGGCAGCAGGTACGCCAACTGGTTGGCCAACGCCTGGCGCCCGTCCACCGGGCGCGGCATGTCCAGGGCTTCGACCATCGGGTGTTCGCCCAGGGCCACCAGCAACGCCAGCAGGTCTTCGTCCGCCTCGAGCAACGGGCTGTCCGCCTGCTCCGGCAGCCATTGCACCTGCCCCACCAGCAACTGGTCCTTCTGCACCTCGGTGCTTTCCAGGTTGAAGCGCCGCACACCTTCGACGCGGATACCCAGCAAGCCGTTATCCTGCTGCACGAAGTCACGGATCACCGCCTCGCAGCCTATCGAGGCAACCACCGGCGGCGCCTTGCCGACCTGCTCGCCTTCCAGGATGCACACCACACCAAAACCTTCGCCCCGTTTCATGCAGCGCCCGATCATGTCCAGGTAGCGCGCCTCGAAAATCTGCAAATCGAGGAAACAACCAGGAAACAGCACGGTATTGAGGGGAAACAGCGGTAGCGTCATCACAAGTCCTCAAGCCACCAGGCTGACCGCCAGCGGCAGGAACACCGCCGTGGCCACCCCCATCAGGCTCATCGCCAGCGCGGCAAAGGCGCCGCATTCGTCACTTTCCTGCAGGGCCACCGAAGTGCCCACCGCGTGCGCGGTCACGCCCAGAGACATGCCACGCGCCTCGGGGCTATGCACGCCAAAACGGCTCAGCAGCGCCGGGCCGAAGATTGCCCCGATCACCCCGGTAATCAGCACGAACACCGCCGCCAGGGCCGCCACGCCGCCAATCTGCTCGGCCACCAGCATGGCAATCGGCGAGGTCACCGACTTCGGCGCCATGGTCATCAGGATCATGTGCTCGGCACCGAACCACCAGCCCAGCAACAGGCAGCACAGCGTGGCGAACAGGCCTCCGACTACCAGCGTAGTAAATGTGGGCCAGAACAGCTGCCGGATACGCCGCAGGTTGAGGTAGAGCGGCACGGCCAGGGCCACGGTGGCAGGCCCCAGCAGGATGTTCATGATTTCGGTGCTCTTGCGGTATTCGCTGTAGTCGATGCCGCACACCAGCAACACGCCGATCACCAGCAGCATCGACACCAGTACCGGCTGCAGGAAGATCCAGCGGGTCTTCTCGTAGGCCGCCAGCACCACCTGGTAGGCCCCAAGCGTGATGCCGATACCGAACAAGGGATGATGAACGACCGCATCCAGTGCGCCTTGCCAGTCGAGCATCATGGCTGCTCCTCGCGCCGGCCCTGGCGGTGGATGAGCTTTTGCATCAACACGCCGACGAACACCAGGGTCACCAGGCAGGAGATCAGCAAGGCACCGGCTATGGCCCAGAAGTCGGCGGCGATATCCCTGGCATACACCATCACCCCCACCGCTGGCGGCACCAGCAACAGCGGTAGGTAGCGCAGCAGGCTGCTGGCGGCCTCGTTCAGCGGCTTGCCCACCTCACCACGAGCCATGAGGAAGAACAACAGCAGCAACAGGCCGATGATCGGCCCCGGCAAAAACGGCACCAACAGGTGGTTGATCGCCGTCCCCAGCAGCTGGAACAGCACCAGCCAGGTCAAACCACGCAACAGCATAAGCATCTCCCTCGGGCATGGCCGCCATTATAAGCACGTGCCGCCATATACCGATATTCGTCGAAAAGCGCGCAACTTGACTGAAACGGTTCGTCGTGCTGATCTTGCACTTTCGTACCAACTGACAACCTGGAGAGTCCGCGATGCCCCATGTACCGGTTACAGAGCTTTCGCAGTACGTTGGTAAGGAACTGGGCCGCTCGGCCTGGCTGAAGATTGACCAGCAGCGCATCAACCTGTTCGCCGAAGCCACGGGCGACTTCCAGTTCATCCATGTCGACCCGGAAAAAGCGGCGAAAACCCCGTTTGGCAGCACGATCGCCCACGGTTTCCTGACGTTGTCGCTGATTCCCAAGCTGATCGAGGACATCCTGGTCCTGCCGGAAGGGCTGAAGATGGTGGTGAACTACGGACTGGACAGCGTGCGGTTCATCCAGCCGGTCAAGGTCGACAGCCAGGTGCGGCTGAAGGTGGACCTGGCCGAGGTGACGGAAAAAAGGCCGGGGCAGTGGTTGCTCAAGGCGATTGCCACGCTGGAGATCGACGGTGAAGAGAAGCCTGCTTATATAGCTGAGTCGCTTTCCCTCTGTTTTGTCTGATGCACCACGATTTCTGTGGGAGCGGGCATGCCCGCGAAGCAAGCACCGCGGTGGATGGCACGGGCTTCGCCCGTGTTCGCGGGCGCGCCCGCTCCCACAGGGCGCATGCCAGGATTTCGATGTTGTGCAAGGCAGTAGCCCCAACGATGTCCGTGCCTGGCCTCCTCTACAAACCCACCGCACTCGCGTAAACTGCCAGCCTTCGCGCAGCCTAGGGCTGCCCCTGTCGATTTACCAAAGGTGCCCGCCATGCCCTGGCTGCAAGTACGCCTGGCCATCAGCCCGGAACAAGCCGAAACCTACGAAGACGCCCTGCTCGAAGTAGGCGCCGTCTCGGTCACGTTCATGGATGCCGAAGATCAACCGATCTTCGAACCAGACCTCAACACCACCCCGCTGTGGTCGCACACCCACCTGCTGGCCCTGTTCGAGGCCGATGCCGACCCTGAGCAGGTGTTCGCCCACCTGCGCCTGCTGACCGGCGCCGAGCTGCCCGAGCACCAGGCCGAGGTGATCGAGGATCAGGACTGGGAGCGCAGCTGGATGGACAACTTCCAGCCGATGCGCTTCGGCCGCCGCCTGTGGATCGTGCCCAGCTGGCACGAGGCCCCGGAACAGGACGCGGTGAACCTGCTGCTCGACCCGGGCCTGGCGTTCGGCACCGGCACCCACCCGACCACCGCCCTGTGCCTGGAATGGCTCGACGGCCAGCAACTCGAAGGCACCCAGGTGCTGGACTTCGGCTGCGGCTCGGGCATTCTGGCCATCGCCGCGCTGCTGCTGGGCGCCCGTGAAGCGGTCGGCACCGACATCGACGTGCAGGCCATCGAGGCTTCGCGCGACAACGCCCAGCGCAACGGCATCGCCGATGAGAAGCTGGCGCTGTACCTGCCCGAGCACATGCCGGCCATGCAGGCCGACGTGCTGGTCGCCAACATCCTCGCCGGCCCGCTGGTGTCGCTGGCACCGCAACTGTCCGGCCTGGTCCGCCCAGGTGGCCTGCTGGCGCTGTCGGGCATCCTCGCCGAGCAGGGTGAGGAAGTGGCCGCGGCCTATGCCGCCGACTTCGAGCTGGACCCGATCGTCGTGCGCGACGGCTGGGTGCGCATCAGTGGTCGCCGCCGTTAAGCGGGCCTAGAATACTTTTCTGCACAGCTCCCGGATCGCCGCATGACCGACAGTTTCGTCACCCAGTGCCCGCATTGCCAGACCAGCTTTCGCGTCACCCACCACCAGTTGAGCGTGGCCCGCGGTGTAGTGCGCTGCGGCCACTGCCTGCAGGTGTTCAACGCCGCCAGGCAGCTGCTGGAGCAGAACCGCGCCGGCGGAGCCAGCGCACCTGCAGCGCCGATGCCTGCCGCCCCTGCCGAGCCGCTGGTCGAACCGGAGATCGCACCCGAGCCTGTCGCCAGCGAGCGCAGCACCACCCCGGACGAGGACTGGGCGCTCACCAGCCAGGCGCTGGACGCGCTCGACCTCGACATGGAACTGGAGCGCCTGGAGCGCCGCGGCCAACCGGCCACGGCTCGCCCGGCCAGCCAGGATGACGGCCTGCAGGCCCGGCGTGACGAACTGCACCCGGACGAACATGCCGACGACCTGTTCGGTACGGCTACCGATGAACCGTTCGAACCGCAACCGGCGATAGAAACCGCGCCCGTGCTGCGGGAGCCGGAGCCCTTGGAGCTGGACCTGGAGCCCGCCCCGGGCGAGCGTACCGAGCCGACGCTAGGTGGCAATCTGGACCTGGACATCGACGACGAGCCACCGGTACACCGTGCCGTCGAGATCGATGACCACCCCGAATTCAACGAACCGCTGCGTGCCAGCGATGATGAAGCCCCGGAACAGGGCCTGAGCGCCCGCGACGACGAGCCGCTGGAGCTGCACCTGTCGGCGCGCGATGACGAGCCTGTCGAGCCGCTGCCCGGCGAACGCCTGGAACCAGGCCTTGCCGGCAAAGCCGAGCGCCCGGCGCGCAAGGAGCCGCTGGTCGACGTGGTCGACGATCCGCTGCAACTGGGCTGGGAAAAGCCCGCACCCAACTGGGGCAAGCGCCTGCTGTGGGGCTTCCTGACCCTGCTGGCCGCTGGCTTGCTGGCGTTCCAGTACGTGTGGTTCCACTTCGATGAAATGGCCCGCCAGGACCAGTACCGCCCGCTCTTCCAGCAAGTCTGCCCGTTGGTCGGCTGCGAAGTGCCGACCCGCGTCGATATCGCCCGAATCAAGAGCAGCAACCTGGTGGTACGCAGCCACCCGGACTTCAAGGGCGCACTGATCGTCGATGCGATCATCTACAACCGCGCGCCGTTCGCCCAGCCGTTCCCGCTGCTGGAACTGCGCTTCGCCGACCTCAATGGCCAGCTGATCGCCAGCCGGCGCTTCAAGCCCAGCGAGTACCTGTCCGGCGAACTGGCCGGGCGCGGCGAAATGCCCAGCCAGACCCCGATCCACATCGCCCTGGACATCCTCGACCCGGGGCCGAAGGCCGTTAATTACAGCCTGAGCTTCCGCTCGCCGGAATAACCACCAACCCCGTGGGAGCGGGCGTGCCCGCGAACACGGGCGAAGCCCGTGCCATCCATTGCGCCGCCTGCTTCGCGGGCACGCCCGCTCCCACAGGGGCCGCGCAAGGTCCTGGATCCTCCCCCATACCAAATGTCATAAGCCGACAACTGTTCAGATTTTATCCAAATCCATCTTTATCCGGTCACCGAGAGCGGGTATCATGCCAACCCTTTTTCGAACTCCAAGATTCGGCCCCACAACAGGGATCACCTATGTCGGCGGTACGCATCGGCCCATACACACTACGCAACAACCTGATCCTCGCGCCCATGGCCGGGGTCACGGACCAGCCTTTCCGTACACTTTGCCAGCGCCTGGGCGCCGGCATGGTGGTGTCAGAAATGGTCTCCAGCGACATGAGCCTGTGGAACAGCCGCAAGTCGAGCCTGCGCCGCATCCATGAAGGTGATCCCGAGCCACGCTCGGTGCAGATCGCCGGCGGTGATGCGCAGATGATGGCAGCGGCGGCACAGGCCAACGTCGCAGCGGGCGCCCAGATCATCGATATCAACATGGGCTGCCCGGCAAAAAAAGTCTGCAACAAAGCTGCAGGCTCTGCTTTATTGAGAGATGAAGCCTTGGTCAGCGAGATCCTCCACGCCGTGGTCGGCGCTGTGGACGTCCCGGTAACCCTGAAGATCCGCACCGGTTGGGACCGGGCAAACAAGAACGGCCTGAACGTGGCGAAGATCGCCGAACAGGCCGGCATCCAGGCGCTGGCGGTGCATGGCCGCACACGCGCCGACCTGTACACCGGCGAAGCCGAATACGACACCATCGCTGCCATCAAGCAGGCGGTGTCGATCCCGGTTTTTGCCAACGGCGATATCACCTCGCCAGAAAAGGCCCGGGCGGTGCTGGACGCCACCGGGGTAGACGGCCTGTTGATCGGCCGGGCCGCCCAGGGGCGGCCATGGATCTTTCGCGAGATCGAGCATTACCTGCGCACTGGCGAACACCTGCCAGCGCCGCAGCTGGAAGAAGTGGAACGCATCCTGCTGGAGCACCTGGCCGCGCTGCATGCCTTCTATGGCGATGTGATGGGCGTACGTATCGCCCGCAAGCACGTTGGCTGGTACCTGGCAACACGACCCGGCGGCAAGGAGTTTCGCTCCCGGTTCAACGCTTTGGAAGACACACAAGCGCAGTGCGCCAACGTTCGCGCGTTTTTCAGCGAACGTCGACAGAGCCTTGAGACAGAGGACGGACAAGGGGTGGCCGCATGACGATGATGACCGAGACATTTGTGAGTGGAACAACGCCCGTGAGCGACAACGCCAACCTGAAACAGCACCTCAACACGCCGAGCGAAGAGGGCCAGACCCTTCGCGACAGCGTCGAGAAGGCGCTGCACAACTACTTCGCCCACCTGGAAGGCGCGACCGTGACGGACGTGTACAACCTGGTGCTCTCCGAAGTCGAGGCGCCCCTGCTCGAAAGCGTGATGAACTACGTGAAGGGCAACCAGACCAAGGCCAGCGAGATGCTCGGGCTGAACCGAGGCACCCTGCGCAAGAAGCTCAAGCAGTACGACTTGTTGTAAGCCAGAATCCCAACCAGAAAAGGCGGCTCCCTGAACAGAGGCGCCTTTTTTGCTGACTCCACCGCGTTATTGGAACCCGAAATGACCGACCAGACTACCCGCCTGCCAGTCCGCCGCGCCCTGATCAGCGTCTCCGACAAGACCGGTATCCTCGAATTCGCCCGTGAGCTGCAGCAGCTCGGTGTCGAGATCCTGTCCACCGGCGGCACCTACAAGCTGCTCAAGGACAACGGCGTCAACGCGGTGGAAGTGGCCGACTACACCGGCTTCGCCGAAATGATGGATGGCCGGGTCAAGACCCTGCACCCGAAAATCCACGGTGGCATCCTCGGCCGTCGCGGCACCGACGACGCCATCATGAACGAGCACGGCATCAAGCCGATCGACCTGGTTGCGGTCAACCTGTACCCGTTCGAAGCCACCATTTCCAAGCCAGGCTGTGACCTGCCGACCGCCATCGAGAACATCGACATCGGCGGCCCGACCATGGTCCGTTCGGCAGCCAAGAACCACAAGGACGTGGCCATCGTGGTCAACGCCAGCGACTACGCCGGCATCGTCGAAGGCCTCAAGGCCGGTGGCCTGACCTACGCCCAGCGCTTCGACCTGATGCTCAAGGCGTTCGAACACACCGCCGCCTACGACGGCATGATCGCCAACTACATGGGCACCATCGACCAGGCCAAAGAGACCCTGAGCACTGAAGACCGCAGCGAATTCCCGCGCACCTTCAACAGCCAGTTCGTCAAGGCCCAGGAAATGCGCTACGGCGAGAACCCGCACCAGAGCGCGGCGTTCTACGTAGAAGCGAAAAAAGGCGAAGCCAGCGTTTCCACCGCCATCCAGCTGCAGGGCAAGGAACTGTCGTTCAACAACGTGGCCGACACCGACGCCGCACTGGAGTGCGTGAAGAGCTTCGTCAAGCCGGCCTGCGTCATCGTCAAGCACGCCAACCCATGCGGCGTGGCCGTGGTACCTGAAGACGAAGGCGGCATCCGCAAGGCCTACGACCTGGCCTATGCCACCGACACCGAGTCGGCGTTCGGCGGCATCATCGCCTTCAACCGCGAGCTGGACGGCGAAACCGCCAAGGCCATCGTCGACCGCCAGTTCGTCGAAGTGATCATCGCCCCGAAAATCTCCCAGGCTGCCCGCGACGTGGTTGCCGCCAAGCAGAACGTACGCCTGCTGGAGTGCGGCGAGTGGCCAGCCGAGCGCGCTGCCGGTTGGGACTTCAAGCGCGTCAACGGTGGCCTGCTGGTGCAGAGCCGCGATATCGGCATGATCACCGCCGATGACCTGAAGATCGTCACCAAGCGCGCGCCGACCGAGCAAGAGATCCACGACCTGGTGTTCGCCTGGAAAGTGGCCAAGTTCGTCAAGTCCAACGCCATTGTCTACGCCAAGCAGCGCCAGACCATCGGCGTCGGCGCCGGCCAGATGAGCCGCGTCAACTCCGCGCGCATTGCTGCAATCAAGGCCGAGCATGCTGGCCTGCAGGTGCAGGGCGCAGTCATGGCGTCGGACGCGTTCTTCCCGTTCCGTGACGGCATCGACAATGCGGCTAAAGTGGGTATCAGCGCCGTGATCCAGCCGGGTGGTTCGATGCGTGATGCCGAGGTGATTGCTGCCGCTGACGAAGCCGGCATCGCCATGGTCTTCACCGGTATGCGCCACTTCCGCCACTAAACAGATGGCCGGCCGATCCTCGGCCCTGCCTGTGGGAGCGGCCTTGCGTCGCGAAAGGGGCGCGTAGCGGCCCCAGATTTTCAGCTTCGCAGCAGAGATTGCCGGGGCCGCTTTGCGGCCCTTTCGCGACACAAGGCCGCTCCCACAGAAGAAGCGGGATCGGCCAGACAGAATTCGAGGTTTTGACATGAAAGTTTTGATCATCGGCAGCGGCGGCCGTGAGCACGCCCTGGCCTGGAAAGTCGCCCAGGACCCACGCGTCGAGAAAGTCTTCGTTGCCCCGGGCAACGCCGGCACCGCCATTGAAGCCAAGTGCGAGAACGTCGCCATCGATGTGTGCGCCCTGGAGCAACTGGCTGACTTCGCGGAGAAGAACGTCGACCTGACCATCGTCGGCCCGGAAGCACCGCTGGTCATCGGCGTGGTCGACCTGTTCCGCAGCCGCGGCCTGGACTGCTTCGGTCCGACCAAAGGCGCGGCCCAGCTGGAAGGCTCCAAGGCCTTCACCAAGGACTTCCTGGCGCGTCACAAGATCCCGACCGCCGACTACCAGAACTTCACCGAAATCGAGCCGGCGCTGGCCTACCTGCAGGAAAAAGGCGCGCCGATCGTGATCAAGGCCGACGGCCTGGCCGCGGGCAAGGGCGTGATCGTCGCCATGACCCTGGAAGAAGCCGAAGCCGCCGTGCGTGACATGCTGGCCGGCAACGCCTTCGGCGATGCGGGCTCCCGCGTGGTGATCGAGGAGTTCCTCGACGGCGAGGAAGCCAGCTTCATCGTCATGGTCGACGGCCAGAACGTGCTGCCCATGGCCACCAGCCAGGACCACAAGCGCGTCGGCGACCAGGACACCGGCCCGAACACCGGCGGCATGGGTGCCTACTCCCCTGCCCCGGTGGTCACCGCCGAAGTGCACCAGCGCGTGATGGACCAGGTGATCTGGCCGACCGTGCGCGGCATGGCCGAGGAAGGCAACGTCTACACCGGCTTCCTCTACGCCGGCCTGATGATCGACAAGGCGGGCAACCCCAAGGTCATCGAGTTCAACTGCCGCTTCGGCGACCCTGAGACCCAGCCAGTCATGCTGCGCCTGGAGTCGAGCCTGGTGCTGCTGGTCGAGGCCGCATTCGCCAAGGCGCTGGACAAGGTCGAAGCACAGTGGGACCCGCGCCCGAGCCTGGGCGTGGTACTGGCTGCCGGCGGCTACCCGGGCGACTACGCCAAGGGTGACGTGATCAATGGCCTGGACGCTGCCGCGAAGATCGAAGGCAAGGTGTTCCACGCCGGTACCGCACTGAAGGATGGCAAGGTGACCACCAACGGCGGGCGCGTGCTGTGTGCCACCGCCATGGGCAGCACCGTTGCCGACGCGCAGCAGCAGGCTTACCGCCTGGCCAAGGAAGTAAGCTGGAACGGCAGCTTCTACCGCACCGACATCGGCTACCGGGCCATCGCCCGCGAGCGCGGTGAGCACCAGCAGTAAGTTGTACCGGGCTGCCGCAGCGCGCTCCAGCACCTTGCGCCTGCGGCATCCGGCTCGTCGACAGGGCCCCGAGGGGCCTTGCCTTCGACTTGGCGCGCCGCGCATAGTTAATACCCGGCACCTTGGCTAAGAAGGGATTTCGTAGTGCGTCGGCTTCGGATTGCCTCAGCTCTGATCGTCAGCTTGCTGACCTTGCTCTGCATGTTCCCGGCTGCGGCCGAACATGACGGAGGCTGGGCCGTTCTGCTCGACGAACAGGCCAACCTGCAACTGAGCGACGTGCGCTCCGAGCGTTACCGCAACCAGTTCAGCCCGCTGGTACTCGCCGATCTGGATGCCGCCCCTGCGGAACAGGCCCTGTGGCTGCACTACCGCCTGGAGCCCGGCGAGCAGGAACAACTGCTGCGGGTTTTCGCCCCAGACCTTTCTGGCCTGGACCTCTACGCCCTCGAGGGCGACCAGCTTCTGCGTCAGCTGCACCACGGGCGCCAGGCCGGCAATGCCAGCCCGACCCTGCGTGGCAGCGACCATGTACTGCCCCTGCCCAACAGCAAGCAACCCCTGGATATCTACCTGCGCCTGGTTTCCGAGCACCAGCTGCGCCCGGCCATCAGCCTGGAGCCTGCGGCCGTGGCAGCCTCCGACCAGCGCCAGCCGCTGCTGTTCGGCATGCTGTTCGGCGGCCTGGTGATGCTGATCATGCACAACCTGATCCGCTTCCTCTACAGCCGCTCCAGCACCACCCTGATCCTGGCGCTGTACCACGGCCTGATGCTGCTCAGCGGCCTGATCCTGCTGAACCTCAGCGGCCCCTGGTGGCACGTGTGGCACAGCGCGCAAACGCCCGCCGCATACCTGACGCTGGTCCTGGCCGGCCTGGCCGGGCTGTGTTTCACCCAGCATTTCTTCTCGCCATGCAACTCGCCACGGCTCAACCGCCTGCTGCAGGGCGAGATGCTGGTGGTCGGGTTGAGCGGGTTGGTGCTGCTGTTCGTCGACACCCTGCCCCTGAACCTGATGACCTACGCCCTGATGGCCCTGGGCAGCGTGAGCATGCTGCTGGTCAGCAGCTACCACTGGTACAAGGGCTATGCGCCAGCACGCCTGTTCAGCCTGGCCATGGTGGTGTTCAACCTCGGTGGCCTGGTGCTGCTGCCAGCGCTGCTGGGCCTGACCCGTACCTCGACGCCCTGGCTGCTGTGCATCCTGCTGGGGCTGACCGTGGCCAGCGGCCTGCTGCTCAACCTGGCAGTCAGCGAACGCCTGCGGCGCATGAGCGAAGAGCGCTTCAGCGCCAGCCGCGCCCTGGCCGCCAGCGATGCCGAAATCAACGCCAAGGCCGAGTTCCTGGCCAAGATCAGCCACGAAATCCGCACCCCCATGAACGGCGTGCTGGGCATGACCGAGCTGCTGCTGGGCACGCCGCTGTCGGTCAAGCAGCGCGACTACGTGCAGACCATTCACAGCGCCGGCAACGAACTGCTCACGCTGATCAACGAGATTCTCGACATTTCCAAGCTGGAATCCCGGCAGATCGAACTCGATGACGTGCAGTTCGACCTCAACGCGCTGATCGAGGATTGCCTGAACATCTTCCGCGCCAAGGCCGAACAGCAGAACATCGAACTGATCAGCTTCACCCAGCCGCAGGTACCACGGGTGATCAGCGGCGACCCGACGCGCCTGCGCCAGGCCTTGTCGAGCCTGCTGGAGAATGCCCTGAAAAACACCGATCAGGGCGAGATCCTTCTGGTAGTGGCGCTGGACCAGCGCGGCGAGGTACCGCGCCTGCGTATCGCCGTGCAGGACAGCGGCGAACCGTTGCCCGCCGCTGACCGCGAAGCCTTGCTGCAGGCCGAGTTGCACAGCCACCACTTCCTGTCCAGCAACAAGCTGGGCGGCCACCTGGGGCTGGTCATCGCCAAGCAGCTGATCGGCCTGATGCAGGGCGAGTTCGGCATCAAGAGCAGCACCGGCATGGGCAACACCCTGTGGCTGACCCTGCCGCTGGACCCTTCGCGCCTGGAACAGCCACCGGCCGACCTGGACAGCCCGCTGCGCGATGCTCGCGTACTGGTGGTGGACGACAACGATACCTGCCGCAAGGTGCTGGTACAGCAGTGCAGTGCCTGGGGCATGAACGTCAGCGCGGTCCCGTCGGGCAAGGAAGCCCTGGCCCTGCTGCGCACCAAGGCCCACCTGCGCGACTACTTCGATGCCGTGCTGCTGGACCAGAACATGCCCGGCATGACCGGCATGCAGCTGGCCGCCA
>RCUT01001093.1_pt1 | contig 13234 bp, 6 predicted proteins | sample 2166171 | NCBI WGS metagenome assembly RCUT01 (sample SAMN09932757, study PRJNA488358) | compost metagenome | isolation source: compost soil in 4-hydroxybenzoic | place: Germany: Experimental Botanical Garden
TGTGGAGAAAAATACACTTAAAGTGATAGTGTATAAGTAACTATAAGTCAATTAAAATTATTAAAAATGAGGAATATTTTTGAATTAGTTTTTGTTTAATAAGAAGTCAATTTTATATCTTTGCTGCCTGTTTTCCAATAAATTAATACAAAATATGCCCCTACAACACGCTTTCCTTTGTGTTAAAATTTTAAACTTAAAGGTGTAGAATTTTAGCCACAATATATACTTCTTAATTTACTCTCTCCAATCACCCAGTTTTTTTATAAAAAGCTCAGGCCAGTACGGTCCTGTACACGGATAAAGTATGAGTAAAACTTTTACCTTAAAAAGTAAGATTAAGAAGAGTTGTATACAAAAAGCATTTATCTTTTTGTTATCGTTAGTGGCAATAAGCAATACATCTCTAGCTCAGTTTACAACCATAAACGAGCCTTTCAAGAATTCGACCTATGATAACACTAAGCTGACCATTTTTGGGGATGCAAGTTTAACTGCACCAGGAATCGACCCAACAGGTTCAGGATGGTTACGCTTAACACCGGATCTTGGTAATAAAGTAGGTTATGTGGTAATGAATCAATCGTTCCCATCTAAGCTAGGAGTAGAATTTGAATTTGAATTCAAAGTTTATGGCAGTAGTGGGGCTGATGGGTTTTCAGTGTTTTTATTCGATGCAGCCACCCCAACGTTTACTATTGGTGCAGCTGGTGGTGCATTAGGGTATTCAAGAAGGAATGCTGAATCTGGAGTGTCAGGAGGATATTTAGGGGTTGGTATTGATGAGTATGGAAACTTTGGAGCTTCTACCGAGTCCAAACCAGGCGGATTTAATGGAACAGGTGTTGCCGATGCAATTTCTGTCCGTGGCCCTGGAAATGGAACGACCGGATATAACTACATTACTGGTACCGGCCCTCAATTAGGAGGTACTGCACTTGCAGGAACAAGCATAGACTATACCACTGCAACTACAACGCGTCCAGCTGATGCAACTTACTATAGAAAAGCAAAGGTTTTAATTGAGCCGGATGCAACTTATACCAATTATTTTGTTTCGGTTTTTCTTCAAACTTCTCCAACAGGAGCTTATAATACAATTATTAATCATGTTAGTATTGGAACGGTTCCTCCTGCTAACCTAAAACTAGGTTTTGCTGCTTCAACCGGAGGGTCAACCAGTATCCACGAGGTGAGAAACGTGATAGTAAGAACACCCGCCAACCCGGATATAGCAAAAACTGCCATAACTCAGTTATATAATGGTGATCCAATTAGTTACACGATTACTGCAAATAATTCTTCCTTAGTTGCACTCAGTTCCGGAGCAATAAGAGATACAGTTCCTTCCGGAATTACTATATCTAACATCGTTATAAGTACAACAGGTGGTGCTACTGCTTCATTGACAAGTGGAGCTGTAAATCCGCAGATGAATGTGAACATTACAAGTTTTCCGGCGGGATCAAGTGTTACGGCAACAATTAACGGAACCGTTAATGTTCTTGGTACTGTAACGTCTGTAAAGAACACCGCATATTTAAAGAATCTTCCCGCATCTTATACAGATCCGGATCCGTTGAATAATGTCTCATATATTATTACCAATATTAAACACATTGATCTGGAAGTTACAGCAGTAGACTATCCGGCAAGTCCGGCAACATTAATTGCTTGTAATGATTACGTAGCATCGATTGGGATAAGAAATAACGGAGATGATCTTCCTGCTCCTCCCGGTTATAGAGTATCAGTGGCATTACCACCGGGAACTACCTATTCAACAACAGGAAGTACTCCCGGAGGTGTTTATAACTCAGGTACAAATACAGTAACCTGGGATTTATCAACTTCAGCTTTAAATACTAATGCAACTGCCAACGTATACGTTGGTTTTACTGTTTTATCAACTGCTACAAGTCCACTTGCAGGTATTACAGCGAGTATTTCCTCTTTGGGAGTCCAGATTGATAAGCTTCCTGCAAATAATTCAAAAACTTCAGCAACTAAGGCAGTAAACGTAGTGCCGTTAGTAGGCGGTCAGGTATCTGCTGATCAGTCTTTTTGCGCTAATGGAAATCCAATTGCATTTTCACAGACTGTAGCAGCTTCAGGAGGAACAGGTTCTTATAACTATCAATGGCAATCATCAACAAATGGTGGTACCACATGGACTGATATTGCAAGTGCAACATTACCAACATATGATGCACCTAACATTACTACAACAACTCAATATAAAAGAAGAGTAACCTCTGGTACAAATGGATGTTGGACTGATTATACGAATGTGGTAACAGTTACAATTACTCCTGCTGTAGTTGCGGGTTCTATTGGAGCTGCACAAACTATATGTTCAGGAAGTGCTCCTGCAACATTAATACAGGTAACAGCTCCAACTGGGGGTAATGGAACTTTTGCTTACCAATGGCAATCGTCTCCTAATAACTCTACTTGGACAGATATTGGTGGCGCCAATGGTTCTACCTTCAGTCCACCAACTTTAACTGCGAATACTTATTATCGTCGTGGTGTCAGTTCAGGGACCTGCGGTTATGCTTATTCTGCTTCCGTTTTGATAAGGGTTGATATTCCTGCAAATGCAGGCCCTGATATTTGTACGACTAATAATTCTGTTACAATGGCGGCTAGTTCAGCAGGTTCAGGCTCTGGTGCATGGACTAGAATATCTACAACAGACCCTAGTCCTCCTGCAATTACTACAGCAAGTTCAAATACAACAACAATTACAGGCATTAGTAACGGTACAGTTAGTGTGTTCCGATGGACCGTGACAAATGGATGTGGAACTACTACTAGTGATGTTGTTGTTGGTAGAGGTGTAACACCTGCAACCCCAACTATATTAGGAGCATCACCGGTTTGTTCGGGTACTACTCAGACTTATTCAGTAACTAATGTGACAGGACATACTTACACTTGGTCTATCACTTCTGGCACTGCGACAATTCTTTCCGGACAAGGAACTAGTTCTGTTACTGTGGACATTCCTTTTTCAACGATACCAACAACATTTGGAATTCGACTTACCGATACCTATGGCTGTACAAGTAGTAATGGAAACAGAACGATAAATGTTAGTGCCTCACCAACAGCAAATGCTGGACCTGATCAAAGCAAATGTTCTGGAACGTTCACAATGGCTGCTTCAGGAGCAGGTTCTTGGTCTGTAGGATCTAAGGACGCAACAGTAACAGCAGTAAGCTTTTCAAATACAACTTCACCAACAGCAACTGTAACATTAACAGGTGTTGGTAAAGCCACTTTAATATGGGCAGTAAGTAATGGTACATGTACAAACACAGATGATGTAGATTTAACGCTTGGAGCTTCAACTCCAACTGGAATTGCTGCAAATCGTTGCGGAACCGGAACAGTTGCTTTATCAGCTTCTGGCGCAATAGCCGGAGAAGTCTACAAATGGTATGATGCGGCAAATACACCAATGCAAACAAATGCAAGCCCGAACTTTACAACTCCATCAATAGCTGGAACAGCTACCTATTATGTTGCTATTTATAATGCTACGGGTAATTGTGAGAGTACAAGAATTCCAGTTACTGCAACTGTTAATCCTTTACCAACTGTATTTACAGTTGGGGGCGGAGGCGTATCTTGTTCAGGTGCTGGAGTAAACGTGGTACTAAGCGGATCTGAAGCAGGAGTAAATTATCAGCTAAGAATTGGTGGTGCCGACACTGGATCTCCACTTGCTGGAACAGGATCTGCGTTAACATTTAATAATCTTACAGTCGCAGGTACCTATACAATAATAGCAACGAATGCTTCTACAAGTTGTTCCGAAAATATGATTGGCTCAGCTGTGATTACCACAGGAGCCGCTCCTTCTCAACCAGGAGCATTCGCAACTTCAACAGCATCAGTTTGTCAGGGTGTTAATAATATTGTTTATACAGTGCCGAATGTAGCAGGAGTAACCTACACTTGGAGTTATAGCGGAACAGGGGCTACAATCAATGGAACAGGAAATTCAATTACCATTGATTATTCGAATTCTGCCACTTCAGGAACATTAAGTGTAACTGCTTCAAATGCTTGTGGTACAAGTATAGCACGTACTGTTAACGTAACTGTAAACTCATTACCAACTCAGCCAGGAGCATTTACAACATCAAGTTCAACTGTTTGTCAGGGACAAAATAATGTAACATATACTATTCCTGCTGTTTCAGGAGCAACTTCGTACAATTGGACCTATTCAGGAACGGGTGCTACAATATCAGGAACAGGAACATCTGTAAATCTGAGCTTCTCTACAACAGCAACCTCAGGAACTTTAAGTGTTACCGCAACTAACACCTGTGGTACTAGCCCTGCACAGACGGTCGCGATAAATGTAACACCATTACCCGCACAACCAGCTGCATTTACTACTTCAAGTGCGAATGTTTGCAGTGGACAATCGAATGTTGCCTTTATCGTACCTGATGATCCAACTGTGAATTATATCTGGAATTATGGGGGAACCGGAGCAACAATTACAAATACCCGTGGCTCGGCCTTAATTAGCTTTGATGGTACCGCGACCTCAGGTACTTTAAGTGTTACTGCTACAAATGGTTGTGGTTTAAGTACTTCTAGAACTATAAACATTACGGTGAATCCACTGCCAACTGTATTTAATGTTACAGGAGGAGGAACACTATGCTCAGGAGGTGCTGGTACCCCAATTAGCCTAAGTGGATCACAAACCGGAGTAAGTTATCAATTAAAAGACGCGGCTAACAGTAATGTGGGGGCTGCAATCGTTGGAACTGGTGCTGCCTTGAACTTTGGTAATATTGCTGTAGGAGGGACATACACTGTTTTAGCAACTAATACCACAACAACCTGCAATCTGGTTATGAACGGTAGCGCAATTATCACTGTCGACCCAGTTTCTGTAGGAGGCACAGTCAATACAAGCACAATTGTATGTTCAGGAACTAATAGTGGTACTTTAACGCTCGCTGGCCATACAGGAAATGTGATAAGATGGGAATCTTCAATAAATGGAGGAGGAAGTTGGAATACAATAGCAAATACCACTACCAGCCAGACTTATACGAACTTAACTGCTAATACTTTATATAGAGCTGTTGTTAAAAGTGGAGTTTGTGCAGAGGCTAACTCAGCTTCAGCAACAATTACCATTGATCCTGTTTCAGTAGGTGGGACAGTAAGTACAAGTGCTGCAGTTTGTACAGGCGCTAACAATGGCACATTAACTTTATCAGGACATACCGGTAATTTGGTAAGATGGGAGTCTTCTACAAATGGAGGGGGAAGTTGGAATAACATAACTAATACCTCAACAACTTTAAATTATGTCAATATAACTGCAACAACACTATATAGGGCAGTGGTTCAGAACGGATCTTGTGCAACGGCAAATTCAAATACCGCGACGATTGCGGTAAATCCTTTAATAACTAATAATTCGATAACCGATAGTCCAATAACACAAAATTGTGGGGCAAGTACTTTTATACAAGCAACAACTCCTTCTGGTGGAAATGGATCATATAATTATCAATGGGAAAGTTCACCTGATAATAGTGCATGGACTACAATAGGAGGAGCTAATTCACAAGGTTTATCTACCGGAACGATTACTTCAACAACATATTTCAGAAGAATCGTTACTTCTGGCGGTTGTAGTTCTATGAGTAATGTTTATTCAATAACAATTACTACTAATCCATTTACAAGCAACACAATATCTGTAAATGGTCCGTCATCAGGATGTACAAGCGTAGCACCTTGGTCGCTTGAAGGGGATTTTCCTTCGGGAGGTTATAACTCGACCTATTCATTCCAATGGTTTAGCTCGGTAACAAGTCCTGCTGCTGGATTTGCAAGTATCCCAGGAGCTACAGGACAACAATATATTCCAGGAACTCTTACTCAAACAACTTATTTTAAGCGGGTTGCAACCTCTGGAGGATGTTCATTTGAAAGTAATGTTTTGACCATATCAATTACAGGTGTGCCTACAGCTGCAATTTCTTATAGTGGATCACCTTTTTGTTCTAACAGCACAACAATTCAAACAGTTACCCAAACGGGAGCCACTGGCGGCACTTATTCAGCTCCTGCAGGTTTAAGTATTAATTCTGTAACAGGAGATATAAATCCATCACTGAGTACTCCAAATACCTATACTGTAACTTATATTATTGCTGCAACTGGATCTTGTCCACTAGTTACAGCAACAACATCTGTAATTATTACGCCGGCACCTGCTGCAACAATTTCTTATGCAGGTTCTCCATTCTGTATGAGTGTTTCTGTGCCACAGTCTGTAACTCTTACCGGTACTGCAGGAGGAACGTATTCAGCTCCGGCAGGACTTACATTAAACAGTTCGAGTGGTCAGATCACACCTTCAACAAGTACGCAAGGAACCTATACTGTATCCTATACGGTCACATCATCGGGTTGTACAACTGTGACAACCACCACTGTTGTGATTAATCTAGTACCTACGGTTGCTGCAACACCACTTACACAGGAAACATTGTGTAACGGGAATGCTATTTCTGCGATATCTATTAGTAACCCTAATAGTATATCAGGCACAACATTCACATGGACAAGAAACAAAACTGTTGAAGTTTCGGGTATTGCAGCTTCAGGAAGTGGAAGCTCAATTACGGGTTCTTTAACTAACACAACTAATTCCGTTCAAGTGGTTGATTTTACTATTACTGCTTCTGCGAATGGTTGTTCAGGTAATCCTGTAACAGTTTCGGTAACCGTATACCCAACTATGATACTTACCATGGTTGCCAAAGATGTTAGTTGTACAGGTGGAAGTGATGGAGAGATAACGCTAACTGTTTCTGGCGGAAAACCTCCATATCAGTTTACAATTAACGATGGAGCCAATTATTTTCCGGCAGTTCCTACAAATACACCTATATATTCCTTCTCTAATTTGTTGAAGGGGACGTATAATGTAATTGTAAGAGATTCAAATGGATGCACAGCATTCCCATGTCAGTTACCATAAGTTTAAGTTGTTCAAAATTATATATGAAAGTTATGAGCAGGACAACAACAATCGGTTCTATTAATGATAATAGAACTGAAAACAAGGGTGTAGGTAACTCAGTACAGATTATGTCGTTAAAAATTGAGAAAATATTTGTCGCGAACACTAATGTTTGTGCTACATATAAAACATCTTCTGTAACTGTCCATTCAATATTGGACGTTGGCATAATTATAAAAAATGCCCTTTGCGGTTATAAGCCTGGGGCAACACCTTTTGCAGAAGAAATCTTGTTATTGAAAACTCGGATTAAGCATAAACTAGGCTTATGGCTAAGTGCTTTATATCCTTTGTGCGATGTGGGTCAATCAGCTGCAATAGCATTTGCTATTCACTCGACAGATCGTTCTCAAAATTACGCTACTCTATAAAAACACAATTATGATGATTAATAAAATCTACATAACTCAAAAGCTAATAATAAAAAATATCATGGCAAACCTTGTCATGATGTTGCTGTTATCAGTAAATACACTATATGCTCAGGTTTGTCCACCTGGAACAAGTCCTAAAAAGGTCGTTGTTTTAGGTGAACCAGTAGCTGTAACGGTTTCAATTGGAAATGCTTCTGTAACGGAAGGAACCGGGGCAGGTACTACTTCTATGAACTTTCCTATTTCAACAACAGGAGGCAGTAGTAACTGTGATATAACAGTTAATTATACTATTACTCATGGAAGTACTGATAATTCGGACTTTACAACCTCTTTGAGTGGTGTTTTTATGATACCGGCAGGTCAAACGGCAGGAACGTTATCTGTAGGTATTAATAGAGATTATTTAGTTGAAGTTAACGAGAATTTCACTATAACATTATCGACCCCTTCAGTAAACGCCGTTTTAGGTGTAGTAAGCGCCACGGGTACCATATTAGATGACGATAAAGTAGAGGTAGGATTTAATGTTGCTGCGGCTCAAAATCCGGAAGGAACAGATCATGGTGTCGGAACCGAGGTTCTGATACCTTCAACAGGAGCTAGTCCGGTACAACCATTTAATATTACAGTGTCTGGAGCTGTATTAACACAAAGTTATACTATTAGGTTAAGTGAAACACCTAGCTCAGGATTTGTTAGAAATAGCAACTATAAATATTTTGATGGAACCTCTTTTATAAACGTACCTTCTCCAATTATAATTACGATCCCTGCGGGAGATTATACAACAACACCATTAATTATCCAGATTCCGATAGGGATTAAGCCTGATGTATTTTGCCAGAATGATGGACAGTTAACATTTACATTAGCAAAGAGTGCTGTAGCAGATCCGATTGTGCTTGGAATTTCGAGTGCCGTATATACTTCACTTGATGATGATTTATTAGCATGGCAAAGTGGTTCTCCATTTGTTAAAAAGAAAGCTAGCTGTATTAATGTAGGAGACGCAGAAGTTGAACTCCATATTGCAGGAGCTACCGCTTATAATGCAACCTGGACTTTCCCTAATGGAAGTACTTATGTCGATTCATCTCCTACAACCTTAAATGCTACTCAGGATGGCAGACCTATTTTACCTGGTCTTTATCATGTCCGTATTCAAGCAAATAACGGAGTAGGCAAGTGTTTTTTAGAAACAGATATTATAGTTCCTTACGAGGATAAAACTAATCCTACAATAACTTGTGTATCTAATACAACCAGAAACACAAACGTAGGAAAATGTGATTACACAGTTTTAGGTAATGAACTTGATGCAACAGCTACAGATAATTGTTCAGGAGTTATTTTAACACATAATCTTGTTGGAGCACCAAGTAACACAACATTAGCAAATGCTATATTACCAAAAGGAATAACTACTATTACCTGGACAGCCGTTGATGCATCCGGAAATAGTGTTAATTGTTCTAGCACTGTAACGGTAGTAGATAATGAGAAACCGGTTCAGCCAGTGTTGGCGGATGTGACAGGCGAGTGTAGCGCAACGGCCACTGCCCCAACCACCACCGACAACTGTGCAGGGGTGATCACCGGCACCACGGGCGATGCCTTAACCTATAGCAGCCAAGGCACGCATGTGATCACTTGGACGTTTGCCGATGGAAATGGCAACACGACCACTCAGACCCAAAACGTAGTCATAAAAGATATCACCGCACCGGTTCAGCCAGTGTTGGCGGATGTGACAGGCGAGTGTAGCGCAACGGCCACTGCCCCAACCACCACCGACAACTGTGCAGGGGTGATCACCGGCACCACGGGCGATGCCTTAACCTATAGCAGCCAAGGCACGCATGTGATCACTTGGACGTTTGCCGATGGAAATGGCAACACGACCACTCAGACCCAAAACGTAGTCATAAAAGATATCACCGCACCGGTATTGGCCGGCATGCCATCGAACATCACTCAAGCAAGCGATGCAGGCAGCTGTGATGCGGTAGCAACATGGACGGCACCAACGGCCAGCGATAACTGCGGGGTAACGGTTACGTCGAGCCACAACCCAGGGGATACCTTCCCATTGGGTATGACCACGGTAACCTATACCGCAACGGATGCAGCAGGCAATACGGATGTAGAATCGTTTACTGTAACGGTAGTCAACCAAACTCCAATCGCAGTAAACGACAATTTCTCTGGTTTGGCTGATGATGTAATAACAGGTTCAGTAGCGGTTAATGATTCAGATCCTGAAGGTGCTGTGTTGACTTACATGGTTCAGCCTAATAGTAACCTAGGAGCACTGGTGATGCAGTCTAATGGAGTAATTACTTATACTCCAGCAGCAGGATTTACTGGAACGGAAGTTTATTCCTATGTGGTTAGTGATCCTTGTGGTTTGTCAGCTACTGCGAATGTGACTTTCAGAGTCGATCCTAAAGTGCCAAGTAATGTTGCTCCTGTTGCAGTAGCAGATGTTTATTCAACAATGGAGAATACCCAGTTAGTTATTAATGCTCCTGGAGTATTGTCAAATGATACGGATGCTAATTCGGACGTATTAACAGCGATAATGGTATCAAATGCTTCAAACGGAAATGTAGTATTGAATTCGAATGGTTCATTCACATACATTCCAGCTGCAGGTTTTGTTGGAACCGACAGCTTTACCTATATGGCAAATGATGGAAAGGTTAATAGCAATGTGGTTACAGTAATCATAAATGTTACTGCTTCTCCAAATGTTCCGCCTACAGCAAATACTATCGTTGTGAATACACATGAGAATGTTTCCGTTATTGTTGATGTCATCAGTCATGTTGTTGATCCTAACAATAACCTTGATAAGTCATCACTGGCTATAGTAAGTGGGCCTGTAAATGGTTCGTTTACAATATCTCCTGATTATAGAGTAATATATACTCCTGATCCGGGATTCTTTGGTCAGGATCGATTCACATTTAGAATTTGTGATCTTGCAGGTGCATGTACAACTGCGGATGTTATTGTGAATGTCGATAGGATCCAAGCAGATCTTGCGATTACTAAAGTATCTGTAGGTAAGAATATTCGTAAAGATCAAGAGTTTGAGTACGTGATTACTGTTAATAATAAAGGTATTAATGATGAAACCGGAGTAAAGGTTGTTGATATTCTACCTTCGACATTAGAGTTTATCAATGCTTCAAGCACAAAAGGAAACTTTACTTTTGATCAGGTTACAAAAACAATAAACTGGAATGTTGGCGATGTAAATGTTAATGAAAGTGAGTCAATTACGTTGAAGGTCAGATCAACAAAAGGAGGATATGTAACCAATATTGCTTCTGTTAAGGGTGATCACTATGACCCGGATTTAACAAATAATGCTGCAACTGACAGACGATTGATTTTTGGCTTTACAATTCCAAATACATTTACACCAAATGGTGATAATGTTAATGATTTGTTTGAAATAGCGGGAATCGATCAGTTTGAGAACTCCATTTATATTTATAACCGTTGGGGTAATGAGGTGTATAAATGCAATAATTATCGAAACCAATGGGATGGATCTCAATTACCTGAAGGTACTTATTATTATGTGCTTAAAGTGAAGGATAAAGATGGTCATTTAGAAAGCTATGCAGGTTACATTGAAATTTTGAGATAATTGATAATTAATAGTAAAAATAAAAATGGCTCCAGACATGGAGCCATTTTTATTTTTATTCACTGAACAATTGTTCATTAGCTTTCTTCATCCAAATACATTTACTAATTTTGCCAGCCTTATGCTAATTCAAGTATTAAAGTCTAAAATACACCGGGTTAAAGTAACCCAGGCGGAGTTGCATTATGTTGGAAGCATCACAATCGACGAAGATTTGTTAGATGCAGCAAACATGATTGAGAATGAAAAAGTTCAGATTGTTAATATAAACAATGGTGAGCGTTTTGAAACGTACATTATTAAGGGCGAACGAGGAACCGGTACTGTTTGTTTAAACGGGCCTGCAGCACGTAAAGTTCAGGTAGGAGACATTGTAATTGTTATTTCTTATGCTACCATGGATTTTGAAGAGGCTAAAAAATACAAGCCCAACGTTATTTTTCCTGACCAGCAGAACCGTTTAATTAAATAACTTTCATTTGAACAGTCGTTTAAAATCAGCCATACAGTTTTGTGTCTTTGTAGCTTTAGGAGCAGTAATGCTTTATTTTGCATTTAAAGGACAAGATTTTTCTCGTTTAACCTCACAGTTAAAATCAGCAAATTTCTATTGGGTTGCTGTAGCTGCAATAGTTACAATGGTTGCGCATTTGGTACGTGCAATTCGTTGGAACATGCTTATTGAACCAATGGGCTATCATCCTAAAAATAGCAATACCTTTATTGCTGTTTTGATCGGTTATCTGGCAAATCTTGCATTTCCAAGATTAGGAGAAGTTACCCGTTGCGGTACTTTAACTAAAACAGATAATATTCCTATGGATAAGCTAATCGGTACTGTTATTGTTGAACGGGTTGTTGACTTACTATCCTTGATTATAATTCTTGTACTCACGGTTTTATTACAATTTAATCGTATCAGTACCTTTGTTTATGATCATTTATTAAAAGGAATTATTGAGAAACTCAGTGCGAATACTACCGCGATGGTGATTTCAATAATTTTAGTAGTTGTTGGGATAACAGGAACCTTATATGTTTTCAAGAAAAATAAGGATCGTATTTATCAGTCTGGTCTAGGTAAAAAAATTATGGGTTTACTTGAAGGTATTTCTCATGGTTTAACGAGCATATCAAAACTTAAAAGCAAAGGAAAATTCTTATTATTCACGGTGCTACTATGGGTTTTGTATTTGCTTTCAACCTATACGATGTTCTTTGCATTACAACCTACAGCAAATCTTACTTTATTAACAGCCCTCTTCGTTTTAACAGTAGGTAGTTTAGGAATGGCAGCGCCGGTTCAGGGTGGTTTAGGCGCATTCCATTGGATTGTTTCGAAAGGACTGATTTTATATGGGATTGCTGAGTTAGATGGACTTGCTTATGCTACCATTTCTCATGGAACACAAACATTAATGATCGTTATTTTTGGAGCTTTGGGTTTTGTTTGGCTTTTACTAACTTCAAATACCCGAAAAACACAACCTGAATATGGACAATAATCATTTCATTTCTTCTAAAATAGTAACTAAAGAAGAGCTAAAGAGAAAGATCGCAATCTGGCAGTTTCTTAATGAAAAGGTTGTGTTTACTAATGGTTGTTTTGATTTGCTACATCTTGGTCATGTTGATTACTTGTCGAAGGCTGCAGATTTGGGTAATCATTTAGTGATTGGTCTTAATTCGGATGCTTCAACAACAAATTTGAAGGGACCTAACAGACCTATTCAAGACGAACATTCACGTGCAATGTTATTGGCCGCAATAGGTTTTGTTGATGCAGTAGTTCTTTTTGATGAAGAAACCCCATTTGAATTAATAAAATTTCTTCAGCCTGATGTCTTAGTTAAAGGAAGCGACTATACGATCGATAAGATAGTTGGTGCTGATGTTGTATTGGGTAGAGGCGGAGAGGTAAAAACCATTAATTATATTGATGGTTATTCAACTTCGGCTATTGAGAAAAAAATCCGTCAGCAATAAAACTTAAAATACTTAACTTCTTGTAGATGTCCGGAGTTCTTCGGACATTTTTTATTTCCTATATTTAGCATAATCGACACCCTAACATCCTAAATCAGCTTACTACATTTATTTTATGTGTGGCATCCAGAT
>RCUT01001094.1_pt1 | contig 13218 bp, 11 predicted proteins | sample 2166171 | NCBI WGS metagenome assembly RCUT01 (sample SAMN09932757, study PRJNA488358) | compost metagenome | isolation source: compost soil in 4-hydroxybenzoic | place: Germany: Experimental Botanical Garden
TGAAGTCGGGGGCAGCATATCCTTACGTACACCAAGCAGCCATACATAAGTCCATCAGCAAGACGTCCAGCGAGGCGACTGCGAGCGCGGACTATCCGTAAGCAATGGGATGGACGCCCCCGCCCATAATCGTATCGCCGTGCCAGAGTGAGTGGTGTCACCATCCACTTGCACGAAGGGGTAATCAGCCATGGAAATCAGAACTGTTGGTATCGACCTAGCCAAAAACGTGTTCCAGATCCATGGCATGAACGAGCGAGGCAAGCCCCTATTGCGCAAGCAACTGAAGCGCGATCAGGTGGCAGTATTTTTTGCCAACTTACCGCCCTGCCTGATCGGCATGGAAGCTTGTAGTAGTGCTCATTACTGGGCCCGTACGCTTGAAACGCTTGGCCATACCGTGCGACTCATGGCCCCGCAATTCGTCAAACCCTATGTCAAAAGCAACAAGAATGATGCAGCAGATGCCGAGGCCATCTGCGAGGCTGTAACTCGTCCAACGATGCGTTTTGTGCCGATTAAGAATGTTGAGCAGCAGTCTGTATTGGCCTTGCATCGTGCGCGTCAGGGATTCGTGAAGGCACGCACAGCCCAGGCCAATCAAATCCGAGGGCTGCTTGCTGAGTTTGGTCTGATTGTGCCGCAAGGAATCGCCCACATTACTACGAGGCTCCCGAGCGTAATCGAAGGCGCGGCTAATGAGCTGCCGGTCTCATTCCGTCAGCTTATTGAGCGACTGATCGAGCACTTCAAGGTGCTGGATAAAGAGGTTGAGGAGCTTGAAGCGCAGATCAAGGCGTGGCACCGAGCCGACGAGATCAGCCGCCAATTAGAAAGGGTACCAGGCATTGGCCCGCTGACTGCTAGTGCGTTAGTCGCCTCTATCGGCGATGCGAAGAACTTTAAAAACGGACGGCAATTAGCTGCCTGGTTAGGTCTCGTGCCTCGGCAGCATTCCAGCGGCGGAAGGCCAACGTTGCTAGGCATGAGCAAACGCGGCGACGCGTATCTGCGAACCTTGATGATTCATGGCTCCCGCTCAGTGATCTATCGGGCCGGCCAGAAAAACGATCCCGATAGCTGGCTGGTCAAGTTAATCAAACGGCGCAATATCAATGTTGCTGCCGTGGCCTTGGCAAACAAGACGGCCAGGATCGTCTGGGCTTTACTGACCAACAAAAGCGAGTACCAACCTGATTACCGGCATTCATTGACGACTGCATAGACGAGTCTTCGGAGTTTCATCGACGTAGATCACACCACCGATTGCACAGGCAATCACTTAGTGATGGCAAGACAGGTAAGACCGTGGTCGGCACAACCCTCGCCGGACGAGGCACTTAGAGTGCGTGTAAGCGATTGAGGCGCTGACCAGCAGAACCCATCAGGGACAGCGAGCACGTCTCGTAGTGAAAGTCCGGATGTACGGGTGCAATCTTTACCTTCAAACCGTTTCTAAATGAAAGCTTGGCAAACAGGGGGCGTCCATGTACGTCCAGCCAACACACCTTCCGAACTCCAGCATTAAGGACGATGGTGTCCGCGTATTTTTAAGCGGACGCGATAGCCCTTAACGTCAGGATTTCCATGCGCCAACTCACGGTAACAGAATGCGATTTATTCCAAATTAGAGGGTCCGCTTACATCGATTCGACCGATACCACTTCCACAAACCTGAATTTTTTTCTGGCCGTCTTTGTAGCTTCTTGCTCCGCAACTAGGGAGCTCAGCGTATCGGCCTCATGTACCATCTCGTGCATCTTTCCCTCGAATTCATTTCCCACCCGCAGCGTGACTTTCAGCCTGGGAGTAAAGGCTTTTGAGACTTTCTTTTTCTTCGTTACCTTTGCCGGCTCCACTATCACGACATCCGGAGTGGTGTCTTGCACGTGCGAGTTAATTGCTGATGCAGGGACCTCAGACTCACCGAATAGCGCCCGGCGCATCTCTTCTTCCGTCAACCCTGTATTCATACCATTTCTCATAAGGGCGTTATGTATAACCTGCCTAATTCTATCAGCATGGCCGGATGCTGTAGTCGAGAGACACTGAGTCAGACCTGAAACGGTAGACGGTCGGCAAATAACGGGGAATTTCAGCGTCTGGCCGGCAGTTTTCATTGGGGGGCGGGGCTTATTGATACTCATGCTTGTGTTGTCGCTGCTTCACATTTACGCTTTGTCCCGTCGCGGTCAATCCCGTGACCGGGTGTGACAACCTGAATTGTTCGAGGCGCATGGCGCCATAGCTAGTAGAAAGTGCTCACACAGGCTTAGCTGCTGCTTTTCTATGGCGGATCGTGCGGGGCAGGCTTTGGCCTGGCCGGTTCCCTCGGACGCCGGTTTGTCACCCCCGTACGGTCTGCCACCCAACCGCGTGACAACGGCTGATGGCAGTTTTTACTTGTCCGAGGAGATAAGGAAAATGCCCTGTCCCCCTTTTAAGCTCGTGCGCCACCCCGGCCGTTTGTTTTGTACTTCAAACCATCTCGGAGGATTCCGTGATGTTTGATCTCTCGCTTCTAATCGGCCTTCCCAAACCCAACACCATCGATACTGCATCGCTTACCCCTGAAGATGCCGCAGTTAAACTACGGCAGGCTGCCACGCTTCGGCTTAATGGAGCGCAGAGTATTCTGCTTCATTTTCCGCAGGACGTTGAGCTGGCTGTAGAACTGCTGGATGACGCGGCAGTGCTTTTCGACAAGGCCTTTCGATATTTGACTGGCATCCCGGCTCAGCGCGTTCATCAACAGATCGGTGAGTACGTCTCTGTTCCGTCCGCTGAAGGTTCGCCCGCGATTCAAACCCCCTGGGGTGATGAGTTCGCTCCGGCGATTAAGGATGGCGTTCGGTGTGCTGAGACCTGGCTTGAAGGCTCATCATTACCATTATGGTGGGCGCTATCGCAGAATCGAAAACGTCATCGTCCAGATGATTATCAGGAAGCGTTCGAGGCCGGTTTTCTGCTGCGTTTGCAGCAGACGCTGATCAACCTTCGTGAAGTCGCAGGATCCCGACCAACAAGTTTCGATGCTTGAGGCGCTAATTGACGTTTGAGACTTTGCTTTTCCCGCCAAACCCTCCGATCCAGCGATCTTTGATCGCGCCGATCGGAGGGTTCACTCGCTCTTTCTTGAAGCCACCTCGTTCCACCATTCCATTTCAAATTTGATTAGCGTCACGCCGTCGTTTACCCGCCAATAACTACTGACGATCTTATCGAGCGCGGCGCAGTGCCCGAGTCAGAAAGCATCTTCTCGTGGGGCCATGGCTACAGAAGTGGCGACACCGGCGACACCGGCGACAACCCAGGCAAAACGGGGCCTGGAGCGTGGCGACAAAAGTGGCGACAGTCGCCACTTTTTGCACGCTTTGGCCATGATGCTTGACCGCCTTTTCGAGTGGGTATAAAAATTGGCGCACGGACCGCTGTCGTTGACAGCACCAGCCCAGGTAGCCAGAACCTTCAAGGCTATGCCACTTGTTGGTGGTTCTCCCGAAGTGCGATTAGCGTCCGGCGGCTCGCACGGTCACTCCCCAAGAGTGATGGATGCCTACTCGACTGATCTGTCCATTGCGGCAGACGATGGGCCTACCTCGCTGCTTTGCAGCAACCTCACCTCTCGACGCATTTCGCTGCGCCAGACCGCGCCCGTCTCTTTCTCCCGGAAAGAGACGGGCGCTCGTACCACTGCTGCAGGCCACGTCGTACAGGGCATTGCCGCAACTCTCTTCGTGACAATCGACCTGACAAATCCGATTCGTCGCCATCCGCAACGACACAGGCACCGGTGCCGCAGCCTAAGGAAAGGCTGCACCTGACTGACAGTCAGGCATGCCCCAGGTGTCCATGTCGTTGCCTTCTCCCACTCAGGATCTCCAGGTGCCGAACTCGTCAGTCGGCACAGCCTCCGCCCGCCCGCATCTTCGGATGCGCCAAGGAGGCCAGATTCATGGGTTCATGCCCTCGCTTCCGGTCGTAAGGAGCCGTACGTTCCGCGTCAGTGAACACCTCACAGGCCGCAGGGGCCTTGATCCCTGATAACACTCAGCAGCTTGGCGGGAGTACGTGAGGACAGCCATCAATCACCGAGGAGAGGGCCCATGCAACAGTTAGATCCGAAGCTTGAATTACCACAATCCCCTCGACCGTTAATCGAGTCGAACCGCGTGGCCGAGCCTTATCCGGTTCAGGCACTGGGTGGAATTCTTGGGCCTGCAGTCGAACGCATGGCCGAGGTCATCGGCGTGCCTCAGGCACTGGCCGCGCAATCGGTGTTGGCCGCCTCGGCACTGGCTACCCAAGGTCATGCTGGCTTACAACTCGACGGGAGAAATTATCCCCTGTCGCTGTACCTGATCACAGTGGCGGCGTCCGGTGATCGCAAGACTGCGGCAGACCGATGTGCATTGCTGCCAGCGCGGCAATGGGAGCGTGAACAGTGGCAACACTATCGTGAACAGCTCTTCCGGTACCGCGCGGCACAGCGACAGGCGCAGCGTATCAATCCTGCCGATTCCGGCTCCGCAAGCGGCGTACCGCTCGAAGCGGAGCCCTCTGCACCCAGGCTGATCACTACGGACCCGACTATCGAGGCTCTGATCAAAGGTCTCTGTCATGACTTACCGAGCATGGGCCTGTTCTGTGACGAAGGCGGGCAATTCCTCGGTAGCAGCACCATGAGTCGGGATCACCGTTTGAAAGCGGTCACGACCCTTTCGTCGCTTTGGGACGGCAGCCCAATTGATCGTGCTCGCTCCATGGCAGGCGAAAGCCTGCGAGCCTACGACCGACGCCTGAGCCTGCACCTGATGCTGCAACCGTATTTGGCCATGCAGTTACTCAGTGATCCGTTGTTGCAGGGGCAAGGCATCCTCGGACGGTGCCTGATGACTTGGCCCACCAGCCTCGCCGGACAGCGCAGCTATCAGGCTGTCGACTTGTCGAAAGACGCCGTCCTAAAGCGATATCACCACCGCCTTTCGGCCCTGTTTCATCAGCCTTGGTCACTTTCCGCTGACGGTGCTCTGCAGCTGTCACCGCTGACCCTCAGTCCGTTGGCCCGCCGTCGCTGGATTGATCTGCATGATGCCATCGAAGCCCAGTTGGGTGAATTTGGCGAACTGGCCAGCGTGCGCCCCAGCGGATCGAAGGCCGCCGACAACCTGCTGCGCGTCGCCAGCATCCTGGCCGTCGTGGAGGAGAGCAGTGCAGTGGAGGTCGACCATATCCAACGGGCCTCCGCCTTAATAGGTTACTACCTCACGGAGATCCAGCGTCTGACCGAACAGGAACCGGTGTGCCGGGTAAAGGAGGAGGCGGACCGGCTGCTGCGCTGGCTGCAGGTCAAGGATTGGAAACGCTTCAGTATTCGGGAGCTGAACCGCAACGGTCCCCGCTTTGCCCGTAAGAGCAGTCGTCACGCCGCCAAGCTGCTGGTCGAGTTAATTGATCATCAGTGGCTGATCACTGACGGCCACACTTTCGAGGTGCGCCATGTTCAATCTTGATGAAGCGTTGCGTAACCATCTGGCTCAGCGCCAAAAAGAGCCAAAAACGCGGTTTGTCGCCGCTAGTGTCGCCACTTTGTCGCCACGCTTAAAGCCAGGCAGGACAAAGGTTGTCGCCGCTGTCGCAGCTGTCGCCACTACCTACAAAGCTATTGCCTCGACGAAAGCCATCGTCCAATGGTTGAAAGAGGAGGGCGCGGATCTCTACGTCACCGACAACACGCTGTGTTTTCGCCCGACTGATTGGGCCCAGTTCGCCATCGTGAGTGCGAACTGGCGAGCCCTTTTGCATGATCTCGCTGCGGTCGATCAGGGGCAGAAAAATGGCCCGGGTCGGTAAGCGAGCTGGGCGTAATTTTGGCTTCGGTCGCCAGCTCAGCTATGCCGGACCGCAAGCCCTGAAAGATCTGTTTGGCGCCGGCCATTTTGCTACGGTCAAAGCCCATAGCGATCGCTGGCAGGCATTCGTGCGTTGGTGTCGATCCGAGGAAGGGCCGAGGCTCAATGACGCGCGACAGATCGACCGCGAGATCCTCATGCGGTACGCCACCTACTTGCGGGAGCAAGTTGACCAGGGCAACGTCGGCATCGCCACCGCGCAAAACCGCCTGTCCAGCGTCAACCGCACGATGGCCGCACTGCGCGGTGATCAGTACGTCAAAATCCCCAGTCCGAGCAAGGCGCTGGGCTTGCAGCGCTCAAGCGTGCGTAGTGAGGCCCCGCAAGGCCAAGACCGTGTGCAGGTCAGGCTGATTGCGCAAGGGCTGTCAGATCGTCAGCAATCGAGGGTGAGTGCCATTGTGCTCCTCGCCCGTGAGACGGGTATGCGCCTGCGCGAAGCGATCCTGGCCGATCTGCCCCGACTGCAACGTGAGGTTCGGCAACTGGGCAAGATCAACATCCAGGATGGCACCAAAGGTGGTCGATCAGGGGCCTCGGCACCGCGTTGGATTACGGTCACGGATCAAGTTCGCGATGCCCTGGATTGGGCCAGCGCGACCTCACCCAATGGCAGCCGAAATTTGTTGGCGCCCGACGAAAGCTACAAAGACTTTATGCAGGCAGTTGTGCGACCGGCACGGGACCTACTGCATGAGCAGGGGTTGAAAGGTTTTCATGAGCTACGGGCGGCTTACGCCTGTGAGCGCTATGAGCAACTGACCGGCTTCTCTGCACCCATCAATGGCGGTCGAGGTCATCGAGAAGATCGAGCACTCGATCAACGTGCACGACAGCAAATCAGCCATGAGTTGGGACATCACCGCATCGATGTGGTGAGTGCCTACATCGGAGGCCGGCGATGAAGTCCGAGTTCGATATGGCGTTGTTTCTGAGTCCCGTGCTCAAAGGTGCGCATGCCACGCGGCAGCGGCATATCAGGCAGGCAGAAAGGATGCACGAGGCGATTCGTGAGCGCTGGAGTTGTGCGACCCCCTGGTCCTGGAAGGAAAAGCACACCAGATGGTTTTTAGAGCACTATCTGCGTTATTCAGCACCAGCGACCGTCTATTACTATGTGTTAACAGTAGGGTTGATCCGCCGCAGAAAGGCGCAACTCGTGGTTGTCTGATAGACGCTTTTAAGCGTGAGCCCCTGAGTATGGGAATGCGGAGCCTTCCCATACTCAGGGGCTTGGCTGAAGAGGCGCAGGCATACCAGAGATTTAGCGACAGTCGTCACTCCCGTCGTCCTGCTGCACGACACGGATTGTAGTCGGCGTCACGTACGTTTGGATGCTCAGCGAATCGGTACGACGTTGCGTCCCCTGGTTTGATTGATGGCCGATACCGACAGGCTGCCGGTGGCCGCCTTCTGGATATGTTCACTCCACCAGGCCATCATCGGACGCCGGCGTTCGATGTAATCCGTCCGGTTGTAGGCGCTACGAACTTCGTCCTTGTCGACATGCGCCAGCGCGACTTCAATCAGCTCCGGATCCCAGCCATGCTCATTCAGGATGGTGCTCGCCATCGAGCGCAAGCCGTGGCTGACTAGACGGTCCTGAAAGCCCATGCGCTTCAACGCCATGTTGGCGGTCTGGCTATTGGCATGGGTGCGGGGGTTTCTATCTGAGGGGAACACGTACTCTCTGTTACCGCTGAGTTGCTTGAGTGTCTCCAGTAACGAAAGTGCCTGATCGGTAAGAGGGATTGTGTGCGGCCGACGTTTTTTCATGCGCTCTGGCGGAATGGTCCAAATGCGCTTGTCGAAGTCGATATCTGCCCATCGCGTGGTGGCGGCTTCGGCAGGGCGTGTCATCGTGTGCAGTTGCCATTCGATCAGGCAGCGGGTCGTGCGCTTGATGCTGGCGTTCGCGATTTCCATCATGAGCTCGGGAAGCTCCTCAGGTGGTAGTGCAGCCATGTTCTCTTTCTTGGGTTTCTTGAACACCGCCCGAATTCCATTGAGGGGGTTCGCAAATATCAGCCCGGAGTTGACCCCGTAGGTCATGATCTCGTTGAGTCGTTGGCTCAATCGTTTCACGGTTTCGAGGCTCCCTTTGGCCTCGATTGGGCGAAGGATCTTGATAACCATCGGAGCAGTGATTTGAGAGAGCGGCGTTGTTTTCATGCTTGGGAAAACATGAAGCGTCAGCGAACGCCAAATGTCTTCGGCGTAGGCTTTGGTTACGGAGTCTTTCTTCAGCTCGAACCAGGCAGTGGCCACCTTCTCGAAAGTGTGTTCAGTCTCAGCAAGTTTGGCTTGCCTTACCTCATCACGCTGGGTTTTGGGATCAGTGCCCAAAGCGAGCAACTCACGCGCCTCTGCGGCTTTCTTCCGGGCGTTGGCTAGCGAGAGGTCGGGGTATGGACCAAGCGCCATGTTGATACGGCTTCTGGTCAACGGCTCGCGGTAATTGAAATTCCACATCATCGAGCCGCTCGCGCGTACTCGAAGCTGTAAGCCATCGCCGTCGCTGAGGACGAAGTCTTTACCAGTTGCCTTGACTGCCTTGAGCTGGCGATCGGAGAGGCGGGTTGCGTTAGTAGGCATGGGGGCTACCTCCAGCACCGTTTTGGTATCCTGAAAATAGCATTTGGTAGTCCGGGATACCACCTGGGATACCAAAACGCCTGGAACTCAGAAACCCTGCAAAGCTCCCATAAGCGCTCAAACCTCTGTATTTACTGGATTTCAGGCACAAAAAAAGACGTCCGTGGACGTCTTTAGATGATGAAGTGGTGGAGCCGGGGGGATTTGAACCCCCGTCCGCCAGTACTCCGCTGTCGGTACTACATGCGTAGCCGTGTCTATTAAGTTAACCCTCAGCGACCCGACGGGCAGGGTGCTTTGGGCGAGTTGTGTAAGTTTTAGCCGCTTCGTCCACAACGTACTGCACGGCGATTCTGTTCTATATGACAATCACTTTGGGTTTACAGACATCCCCTGGTGATTGCTGGACCCGAAGGTACCAGAAGCTCAGGGTCTAAGGCTGCTTACGCAGCGATAGCGAATTCCTGGCCGTAGTTTTCGTCATTGGCAACTATAAAAGTTGCAACAGTGGATTTACGAGTTCTGTTACCAACTCGGCATGCACCTAAAGTTTCGCAACCGGCGTCGAATCCTAAACGGCCCCGAGCCTGATGCTCTGTGAATCAAGTGAGCAGCAGGCATATACAGTGTACGTCATCACGCCCCGGAAGGCCAACCCGTAGGTTGGCCACCACAGATCATGGGTTTGGTTGGGTGCTCTGTCTGTCAGCGAGCGCCAATGCCTGGGTGGCCTCGGTGACGCATTTTTTGTCGTCTCCGGAGGCTTGTGAGGCTTCGGCGCTGGACATCAGTCTTTTGATCTCCATCGTGGTGTTTGCGGAGTTCGCCGGCAGCGCATTCACTTTGCCTTTGAGCTCTTGCAGCTTGCTCGTACAGAGGTTGTTGTCCGCAGCAAATACAGGAGAGGCCAGCATGGCAGCAGCAATGAACAGGCCAGCGAGTGTGGTGCGTTTCATGGGTATCTCCTTGAGCTGATGGTCTCAGTGCTGTCGTATGAGTAGACGGCCAAGCCGAGCCCGAAAAGTCCGCCCGATCTGATGGGGCCTACCTCAAAGACTACGATTCAACGCAAGAATTCGGTTTTCTTAGAAAATGTGTCGAGCTTCTGCAGCGATGCGGGCGGTTACACGTATCCAGACCCCCAGATGCAACAAAACCCGCAATTGGCGGGTTTTGGTTTGCTTCGTATCGGGCACGGCCGGGCTTTGAGCTCCCGGCTGCCAGTACTCCGTTGTTGATGTACGCCAACGCGGCCCGAAAGGCCAACCCGAAGGTTGGCCTTGAGCCGAGTTACTTGGCGCCTTTTTTCGAGTCTGTGACGGCCTTGATAATGTCGTTGGTCTCGGCGATGCAATCATCAATGCCTTCCTTGGTGCCTTTTGCCTGGTCGGCTTTGGCTTGCTCGACGGAGGCTTTTACCTGGTCAGTCATTTCCGGAGGAATCTGTGCCTTGCCGTTTTCGATGGTTTTCAGGTTGACCGCGCAAAGGTCTTCAGCGGCAAATGAAGTGGAAGCCAGCATGGAAGCAGTAACGAACAGACCTAACAGCACAGAACGATTCATGTGTTTCTCCTTGAACTGATGGCCAGGCATTGCTGGCCATCAAATCGGTCTACCGAGTGTTGGGAAAGTCCCGCATTGGCGGGACTTGATCAGTGGACTGCGGCGACACGTCAGGGTTCTGTTTTTCTGTGTTGATGCCCACAAGAAACGACTAGACAGGCGCCTGAATGCGCCTTTCTTGAGGCCTCGTCATCAGGTCACCCTGGCCTGGGTAACGCGGTCCACCAGATAGACTAGTCCGTGGTAGTCGATTCCGCCGTGTTGTGTCAGGCCAATCTCGCAGGTACGGCTGGTGGAAATCCCCTCGCTGCACTGCTGCACCGCATCCTTGAGCGTGCGCAGCGAATGGGCGTTCAGCTCCGGCGTGGTGAAGCCCTTGTCGCCGGCGAAGCCGCAGCAGTGAATACCTTCGGGAATGACCACGTTTTTGCTGCACTTGCGCGCCAGGTCGATCAACGCCTGGCTTTCCCCGAGGTGTTGGGTGCTGCAGGTTACGTGCACGGCGATCGGCGCCTCCTGAGGCGTGAAGTCCAGGCGATCCATCAGGTGTGTGCGGATGAAGCGCACCGGGTCGTACAGGTCCAGACGGACTTCCCCGAGGTCTTGAACCAGGCGCAAGGTGCAGGGGCTGGTGTCGCAGTAGATCGGGTCGAGCCCGCCACGGCTGGCGTGGAGCAGGGCGCCGATCAGTTCCTGTCGTTTGTGCTCGGCTTGCTCGGCGTAGCCTTTGGAGGCGAATGGCTGACCGCAGCACAGGTTGTCGAGGTTGTCCGGGAACACCACCTGGTAGCCGGCCTTTTCCAGCAGGCCTCGGGTCTTGTCGTGCAGCGACATTTGCTCCGTATCGCCCGCTGCCGGGCCCATGGCGCGGGATACGCAGGCCGCCAGATAGACCACGCGCGGGCGCGCGTCCGTCACCGTCGGGCTGAAGCGAATCGGCCGTTCAGGCTGAGGCATGGCGTTGGTCCATTGCGGGACCTGACCCTTGGACAGGCGCGTCAACGTCGCCGACAACTTCGCCAATCTCGGTGCCCCCAGCAACATCCGCGCACCATTGGCCACGTGCAGGGTGAAGCGTGCACCTTGCAGTGCCGTGGCGAAATGTCCTTCAAGCCAGTTAGCGGTTTTCGTATGCGTCGCCTTCCGGCTGCGCAGCTTTTTCACCAGCTCGCCGGTATTGATGCCTACAGGGCAACGTTGTGCGCACAGGCCGGTGGCGGCGCAGGTATCGATGCCTTGATAGTCGAAGGCGGCTTCGAGTTCGGACGTATCGATGCCCGCGCGTTTCTTTGCCTGAATGTCGCGCCAGATCACGATGCGCTGACGCGGGCTCAGGGTCAGGCCTTTCGACGGGCAGACCGGTTCGCAGAAGCCGCATTCGATGCACTTGTCCACAATCTCGTCGGCGGCCGGCAAGGGCTTGAGGTGCTTGAGGTGGATCTGTGGATCTTCGCTGAGCACCACGTCCGGGTTGAGAATGCCATTGGGGTCGAGCAGTCGTTTGAGCTGCCACATCAACTGGTAGGCATCGCTGCCCCATTCCAGTTCAACGAACGGCGCCATGTTGCGTCCGGTGCCGTGTTCAGCCTTCAGCGAACCGCCGAACTCCACCGCCACCAGTTGCGCCACGTCGTCCATGAACGCCTGATAGCGTGCGACTTCTTCCGGGCTGTTGAAGCCTTGGGTGAAGACGAAGTGCAGATTGCCTTCCAGGGCGTGTCCGAAAAGGATCGCTTCGTCGTAGTGATGTTTGTCGAACAGCTCGATCAGGCGGTTGACGCCGATGGCCAGTTGTTCGACCGGGAAGGTGACGTCTTCGATGATCACCGTGGTGCCGGTCTTGCGCACGGCGCCGACGGCGGGAAAGGTGTCTTTGCGGATGGCCCAGAGACGGGCGTTTTCCTGCGGGTCTTCGGTGAAGTCGACCTGCTTTTCCACCGGGAACGCCTTGAGCGACGCCATGATCTGCGCCAGTTGCTCGTGCAGCAAAGTGGACGACGCGGCGCGGGATTCGATCAATAGTGCACAGGCATTGTTCGACAGGTGCTGTACGAAAGCGGGCATGCCGGGTTTGTTCTGTACCGAGCGCAGGCTGCGCCGGTCCAGCAGTTCCACGGCCGACACCGGTTGGCTTTTCAACACGGTGACCGCATTGCAGCAGGTCTCGACATCCGGGAACACAATCAGGGCCGAGGCTTTATTCGGATGGTCGATCACCGTGTCGTAGGTCACGGCACTGATGAACCCGAGCGTGCCCTCGGAGCCGACCAGCAAGTGGCTCAAGATATCCACAGGCTCGTCGAAATCCACCAGGGCATTGAGCGACAGGCCGGTGGTATTTTTCAGACGGTATTTGTGGCGAATTTTCGCAGCCAGCTCGGTATTTGCGCGGGTCTCGCGGCCCAGGATCGCCAAGCGTTCCAGCAGCGCGGCGTGGCTTTGGCGAAACGCCGTGACGCTGGCGGCATCCTCGGTGTCGAGACGACTGCCATCGGCCAGCACCAGACGAATGCCGGCCAGGGTGTGATAGGTGTTTTGCGCGGTGCCGCAGCACATGCCGCTGGCATTGTTGGCGACGATCCCGCCGATCTTGCAGGCATTGATCGAGGCCGGGTCCGGACCGATCTTGCGTCCGAACGGTGCCAGCCAGGCGTTGGCCTGGGCGCCGATCACCCCCGGTTGCAGGCGGATTTGCGTGCCTTGGCCGCGGATCTCGCGACCGTTCCAGTTATCCCCCAGCACGATCAGCACCGAGTCGCTGATCGCCTGGCCGGACAGGCTGGTGCCGGCGGCGCGGAAAGTCACCGGCACCTGATCCCGTTGCGCTAGTTGCAGCAGTGCCACCACTTCGTCTTCGGACTCGACGCGGATCACCAGTTGCGGAATCAAACGATAGAAGCTGGCATCGGTGCCGAAGGCCAGGGTCGACAGCGGGTCGTCGAAACGTCGCTCTTGGGGAATCAGTTGCTGTGCGTCACGCAGGAAAGCGGCCGGTAGACTCATTGGTCCTCCAGGATCAGTACCACCAGGTCTTTTGGACCGTGTGCGCCGTACGCCAGCACTTGCTCGATGTCGGCGGTCTTCGACGGGCCGGACACCAGCAACGCGTTGGTCGGCATGCCCTGGGCCCATTCGAATTCCTGTTGCA
>RCUT01001096.1_pt1 | contig 13197 bp, 11 predicted proteins | sample 2166171 | NCBI WGS metagenome assembly RCUT01 (sample SAMN09932757, study PRJNA488358) | compost metagenome | isolation source: compost soil in 4-hydroxybenzoic | place: Germany: Experimental Botanical Garden
CTGTCAATCGGAACGGAATATTCACCCTTTTTACTTATCCAATATTGACCCCCTGATTACGGATTAGCACTTGGCCTGCCCGACGCTGGCCGGGGTTGCAAAGGGTAGGCCAAGTGCGGGTGATTAGCTCTTTCGGCTTTAGCTTTGAGAGCGGTTTTTAAAACGCCATGAATCGTTGCCTGTCTCTACGATTTCGCAATGGTGCGTCAGGCGATCTAGAAGTGCGGTTGTCATTTTCGCATCACCAAAGACGGTCGGCCACTCGCCGAACGCCAGATTGGTCGTAACGATAATCGAGGTTCGCTCGTAGAGCTTGCTTATAAGGTGGAACAGCAACTGCCCGCCTGCCTGAGCGAATGGCAAGTAACCCAGCTCGTCGAGAATGACAAAGTCGAGACGGTTGAGATATTCCGCGGTTCTGCCTTGTTTCCCGTTGCGTGTTTCAGTTTCAAGGCGATTGACGAGATCAACAACATTGAAGAAACGGCCACGTGTGCCATTGCGAATGAGCGCGCGCGCAATGGCAATGGCCAGATGGCTTTTTCCTGTTCCCGTGCCACCAACCAGAACAACATTTCTTTGATCGCTCACAAAAATGCCTGTGGTCAGCTCGCGAACCAAACCTTCGTTGATTGGGGTGCCAGTAAAGTCGAAGTCCTCAATGTCCTTGGCAAGAGGTAGTTTGGCAATGCTGAGCTGGTATCGAATGGAACGTGCTTGCTTCTCTGCAATTTCCGACTGCAACAATTCACCCACAATACGGGGCGGTTCGTGCTGCCGTTTTATGCCATTTCCCATCACCTCGTCATAAGCGCTACGCATACCATAGAGCTTCAGCGTTCCCATGAGTTCAAGTACCTGCGTGCGTTCCATCAGCTTGCCCTCCTAAGGCTGTCATAGCGTGAACAGTCGGCGATTGGTTCATGCATCAATCGAAGTGCGTCTGGGATTTGCAGTGTTGGAGCAGGAGCGGGATCTCGACTGCGTGCGAGAATATTGATGATAACCGCCGCGGAACAAACGTTATGATCAAGCGCTTCCTGGCATGCAGCATCGACATTTGCCAATCCGTCGGAAGGTACGCATGCGAGGATGGTGACCATCTGCCGATCACCATCGTGAGCGCTGTGCAAACGTTTGCGGATTTTCTCCATAGCGGCTGGCAAAACCCAATCGCGGAAAGGTGCGCCATTGCGTAGAGCGCCAGGTTTTCGAGCAAGAACAGGCACATAATGCCATGGGTTATAGACCGTTTCTCCTCGATTAAAGCTACGCGTATGCTCTGCGACCTTCACACCATCCTGCCGGATGATAATCCGATCTGCATAGGCATGAACCTCTACAGGGCGACCAACTGCAGTTGAAACAACCGAGTATTTATTGTTGTCAAAACGGACGGTGCAGGTTTTTGATATGGACGCTGGAACACAGTGAAAGCCGTCGAAGGGGCCAATATATGGTACAAGACTTTTGCGTTCTTCCTCAAATACCTGCCAGATCATGCGCTGCGTTTGTTCAGGATGACGATGTGCTTTTGCATAAGCGATACATTTATCGAGGAGCCAGACATTAAGCTCCTCCAAACTTTTGACCCGTAAACGCGGTGTAAAAAAGCGCTCTCGAACCAAGCCTACCTGGTTCTCGACTTGTCCCTTCTCCCAACCTGATGCCGGAGTACAGGCAACAGGCTGAACAAGGTAATGACTGCACATTTGCTGGAACCGACGGTTATACTGCCGCTCTTTCCCGACAAAAATGGCATCAACAGCCGTTTTCATATTATCATATATGCCGCGCGTACAAGCGCCACGGAAAAACACAAAAGCCTTGTCATGTGCATCGAATACCATTTCCTGGCTTTCGCGCATGTAAGCCCGCGCAAACATCATCCGGCTATGACACAATCGAACGTGCGCAACCTTGATTGTCGTCGTCACGCCATTGAGACGAATAATCTCATGGCTCCAATCAAACTGATAAGCTTCGCCTGGCGCGTAATAGAGCGGAACGTAAGCGTCACTTGTCACTAATCCGCGCTTCTTAGACCAGGACTTGGCATAGCGGCGGACCGTGTCATAGCTCCCTTCATAGCCCAGCGCCCGAACTTCTTCATAAATGCGGATAAGCGTCAACCGCTCACGAGATGCCTTACCTTCGTTGGAAACAAGAAAACGTTCAACGTCTCCTTTCCAAGGCTCCATCTTAGGAAAAGGCTGATGTTCCCGTTTGTAAGAAAACTCCGTCGCATCAGATCGCAGTATTTTGCGAACCGTATTACGAGAAACATGAAGCTCTCTGGTGATCTTCTTTACCGACCAGCCTTGAACATGGAAGGCGCGCCGGACACGAGCAATCGTATCCACTCTTTTCAACTCCCTACTCCATCCGCTGACTAAAAGTCAGATCCTCGGATGAAATCTAGCGGGGGTCAAAATTGAATAAGTATTCACCCGCTAAAGGGGTCAATATTCCACGCCGAAACACAGCCGACCAACGAAATGCGCCGCCATGTGCGAGATTGGGTGACCGACTACGACATTGCTAAAACTGAAGTGTTGATTGCTAATGAGAATATCCGTTATTGCAGTTTGCATGGCAGGAGCCGTCGGTCAGATGACAGCCCCTATGCGACCCTTAATGGCACATATGGCAAAAATCACATTTTGCCATATGTGGTCATCACTTCGCTTTTAGCAGGTGATGCAACCGCGCCACGACCTAAATCCTTCTACCTGTTTTACTGTCGAAGAGATGGACGCGGCTTTCGTCTCCTTTGACGTGCACCTGTTGCCCTAGCTCCAACTCGCTGTCACGCGGGAACTCGACAGTCAGCATTTTAGCGTGACCAATTTCGATATAGCCGAACATTTGACTGCCCAATCGTTCAACCACCGCAAGCTCACCGCTAAACCACGCCTCCTGCGCAGAACAAGCAGTCATATCCTCAGGCCGAACGCCAAGCGTAACCTGGTCCCGAATACCGAGCTGCGGGTTTTGAAAGCCTAGTGAAACATCTCTACCGATGCAAGAAAGCACAAGATTCTCTTCTCTATTTTGTCGGACTGCCGCAGGAAGAGCGTTCATCGTTGGGCTACCGATGAATTGCGCAACAAAAAGACTAGCAGGTTCCCGATATATATCGAGCGGTTTACCTATCTGCTCAACATTACCCTTATTCATAACCACAATACGGTCAGCAAGTGTCATCGCCTCGACCTGATCATGCGTCACATAAACGGTGGTCGCTTTAATCTTTCTGTGCAACTTTGCGATTTCGAGCCGCATTTCGACACGCAAAGCAGCATCTAGATTCGACAGTGGTTCATCGAACAAAAATGCATTGGGTTCCCGTACAATAGCGCGCCCCATAGCGACACGCTGGCGTTGGCCACCTGAAAGTTGAGCAGGACGTCGAGCGAGAAACTCACCAATTTTCAGCGTCTCTGCAACCGTACCGATGCGCGACGCAACGTCATTGTCATTGGAACCACGCATCTTGAGGCCAAAAGCCATATTCTCCTCCACACTCATGTGCGGATAGAGCGCATAGTCCTGAAAGACCATGGCAATGTTACGCTCTGATGGCGACAGCTCATTGACGATAGCATCGCCAAACTTCAGCTCACCACCCGATATATCCTCCAGACCAGCGATCATTCTGAGCAAAGTAGATTTGCCACAACCGGAGGGACCAACCAGAACAACAAACTCTCCACTCTCGATACGAAAGTCGAGATCGTGGATGACCTTATGCGTGCCATAAGTCTTCTGGATGCGTTCCAACGCGATGGCGATCATGCCTTCTCCTCCCAGAGTTTTCGCTTGACGTCTATTATCGATATTATTATCAATAATGATAATTGAGGCGTTAAGCAAGAAGGCTGAGGCATCGGCGTGGCATATTTTTCACCCAAACTCGTTCAGAGCAGACCCCCAAAAGCGGCAGTCGTATTTGAAGCACTGAAGCGGGATATTATGCTTGGAACCCTGCCCGCTGGGGCCAATTTGACAGAGATGGAAATAGCCGCACATTTTCAATGCAGCCAAGGCCCAGTACGTGAAGCGCTGCTTCAGTTACAGGAAGAAGGCCTTGTACTCAGACAAGGTCATAGAGGAACGCAAGTTTCTCTTTGCACCCCCGATGAAGCTGTCGAAATGTTTCGCCTGCGTAACTCCATTGAATGCAACGGTATTCCACGCGTGATGATGCGGCGCTCCAAAAAGCTGACGGATGACCTCAAAGGAATGCTGGACGGGATGTTACAGGCAGCCGACGAAGAAGATGAATATCGTCTGGCTGCTATTGACCGTGACTTTCACAGGCGCATTTTCGATGAAGCAGATTTGCCCGCTCTGAATCCCATTTTGCATCGTTGCCTTGTACACAACCATCGCTTTAAAATTTCACAAAGTGGCAATACGCGCGATCTCCGTGGAACAGCACTGCGTCATTGCTCAATTATTGATGCTATCGAAGCTGCGGATGTTGATACAGCACAGACTGCTATGCGCCATCACATTGCAACCATTGTCGATTTCGGGCCAGCAGTATTCCCCGAAGAGGCGCGCTCGTGATGTCGCATCGTCTCAATCATGAACTACAACCCGAAATGCAAGCTCTCCTAGAGAGAATTGCAGTTGAGTTTGCAGGCACACCGGATCCGACAACACTCCCATCCGCAGAAGGGCGTGCACTTGCGGAGAGAAACAACGAGCATTGGAATGTTAATTTTCCTGAGATGCAGGATTTGCGCTTAACGCATATACCTGCGAACCCATCAATCGGCTCGACGGAAACCCCACTCCTCATTCTGGAACCGCTCAACAAAACGCCCGGAACCATTCTTTTCATTCATGGTGGTGGGTTTGCATTTTGTAGCCCACAAACGCATGAGCGCTGCGCACGTGTGCTTGCAGAGAAAGCCCATTTAACTGTGGTTTTGCCTGATTACCGACTAGCGCCGGAGAACCCCTTTCCGGCAGGTCTTCATGATGTGATAGGTGCCATGCGCGCCTTAATAAATGGGCAGATAGAAGGGCTCAATGGGCCTTTTTATATTGCGGGCGATTCCGCTGGCGCGAATTTAGCACTTTCAGCAATGCTGCATGAGGCGGAAAATAATCGTTCTCTACCAAAAGGCGCTCTGCTCTTTTATGGCAACTATGCCATGGATTTTGAAACCCCATCTTATCAAGCATTCATCAATGGTCCCGGGCTGACCACTGACAGAATGAAGCGTTATTGGAACTGGTATGCGAGTGGACAAGACATTGCTTCAAGTCCCCTGGCCTGCCCGCTTCATGCCAAAGATGCAGCCCTAGAAAAAATGCCACCACTCTATCTTACAGCCGCAGGCATCGATCCCCTCTTTTCCGATACGATTTTGCTTCACCAGCGGCTTTTGAAGATTGGGCGCAAAGACGAATTAGCCATCACCGAAGGCGTGGTGCATGGCTTTCTGCAATACACCAATGAACTAACGGCAGCCGGAGCAGCGTTGGAGGACGCGGCAAAGGCATTAAGCCGAATGGCCTGAACAGGAGAGGCCATTTTTACAACTGGGAGGAGTTGATATGTTAAGATCTCTTATGCTTAGTGCCGCCTTTACCGCTGCTCTGACAATGTCCGCGCAATCTGCCGAAACCGTCCGTTTCTGGTATCACTTCGACAATCCGGAAAATCCGATGTCAGAACTGGTTGCCAAGTTCGAGAAAGCAAATCCTGACATCAAAATCGAAGCGGAGAACATTCCGTGGAACAGTTATTACGATAATCTCTACACATCGATTATTGGCGGCAGCGCACCTGATGCTGCAATGGTAAAGCTGTTTGCGCAGCCGCGTCTGATCGAAATGGAAGCACTGGAACCGTTAGGCGAACGGATCAATGGCTGGGCCGGGAAAGACGATCTGCTCGATAATCTGCTCGAACTGAACAGAGCATCAGACGGCAACCAATATTATCTGCCTATTCAGTATGTTGTTCTTTATCTCTATTATCGTGCTGATCTCTTCAAGGAAGCAGGCTTGGAACCTCCTAAAACCTGTGAGGACTTCCGCAACGCCGCAATCAAACTTACAGACGCTCCCAATCGTTACGGCTTCGGCCTTCGCGGCGGCAAAGGTGGGTGGGATCAATGGGGTGCCTTCGTTCTTTCACAAGGCGGCGAAATCAAGCCCGGTGGTTTAACGACACCATCAGCCGTGGCGGCCAATCAATGGGTGATCGATCTTTTCCAAAAAGACAAAGTCATTCCTCCGTCGGCCCCTAATGATGGATTTCAGGAAATCATATCGGCTTTCAAAACTGGCAAGACCGCTATGACGATCCACCATGTCGGCTCGTCCAAGGACCTCGTCTCTGCGCTCGGCGATAAGGTATCAGCGGTTCCTGTGCCTGAATGCGGTGGCAATCGCTGGACATCCTATGGCGATGAATCACTCGCGATTTTCTCGTCCTCAGAAGTGAAAGACGCTGCATGGAAATGGATTTCCTTCCTTGCAGAAGGCGAAAACAATGTCTCGTTCAACAGCGCAACCGGCCAGATGACCGTCACAAAAAGCGGCTCAAAAGATTGGAAACTGCACGATCGCCGCTTCGTTGATGCGACAGTCGATTCCCTGCCTTTCGCACATGTACTGCCACAAAACGAAGGCACATCAGAATTCGTGAATACGGCATGGCAAACCGCCATGCAACGCGCACTCGCAGGGCAAATCACATCCGAGCAGATGATGCAGGAATTGGAAAACCTATTCCAAAACTAAAAAACGGGCGTGAAGGGGCTTATGGTGGCATTCTCAGACGCCACCATACCTCTCCTTATAAAACGTCGCCGCAATCCATTCCTCAACCTGGATAGATAGCCTATGTCCGCGTTACCTTCTGTCTCCCAATCACCAACGCGTCTCCGACGCCGGAGCAAAAAGCTGCTGCCTTACTGGTTGCTTAGCCCTGCTGTTATTGTCACGCTGGTCATTGTCTTCCTGCCAATGGTGCAGGCAGTCTGGACAAGTTTCTACGATCTGGTGCTTTTCAAACCCAAAGCAACAGTATTTGTGGGCGTTGGTAACTATATCAAACTGTTAGCAGACCCGGTCTTTTGGGCCGCGTTCTGGAACACATGCATCTGGATCGGGCTCACTGTCCCACTTCAGATGGGACTAGGACTTATAACCGCCCTCCTGCTTAACAGGGAGTTCCCATGGCGTGGCTTGGCCCGCGCACTGGTGATTATTCCGTGGGCCCTGCCAAGTGTCGTTATAGCGCTCATGTGGCGCTGGATTTACGACCCCAATACGGGTGTTCTCAATGACATATTACTCAATCTGTCAGTCGTAAGCCACGCAGTTCCATGGCTGGCCGATCCAAACATCGCCCTTTATGCAATCATCGCAACGCTGACTTGGCAGGGTTTCCCGTTCTTTGCGATTATGATCCTCGCAGGCTTACAGGGCATTCCCAAAAGCCAGTATGAAGCGGCCTCCATAGATGGCGCCTCGCCTTGGCGCCAGTTTGTAAACGTGACTTTGCCCGGCATCGCGCCCGTTTTAGCAACAGCAGGCCTGCTCCGGGTGATCTGGGTCGCTAACTCAATGGACGTGATCTTCGTTATGACAGGCGGCGGCCCCGGCTACTCAACTTACACGCTGCCTCTCTATGCATTCGTGAAAGCGCGGCAAAACCTCGATTTCGGTTATGGCACAGCTATCGCTGTCACCTTCACGCTGCTGCTCGGTGTTCTGGTCGTTCTTTATCTTGCACGTACAATGCGTGAGGTCGAAAAATGAAACGTCAAAGCACGCTTAAACGCATACTGACCACCGACCTTCCGGTCGCCTGCATAGTGCTCTTCGCCTTGGCTCCTTTCGCGTGGATGGTTTTGACATCGCTCACGCCAACTGAGCAACTATCAGCCAGCGGTGTTTCACTGTCGCCTTCGGGCTGGAGCCTCGATAATTACGAGCGCCTGTTTAACAAAGCGCAGTTCTACAAAAATATGCTTGATAGCCTCGTCATCGCTGTAGGCACAGTTGTGCTTGGCCTCGCGGTTTCGGTAACGGCAGCCTATGCGCTATCGCGCTTTCGCTTTATCGGGCGCAAACTGTTCATGATGCAGTTTCTGCTCATCAACATGTTCCCAATCGTGCTGCTGATCCTGCCGCTTTTTATTCTCATGCGGAAATATGGTATTCTGGACACCTATTTCGGGCTTATTCTTGCGAACTCTACGGTCGCTATTCCGTTTTCGGTCTGGATGCTAACAAGTTACGTCGCAGCTATTCCCAAAAGCCTTGATGAAGCCGCCATGATGGATGGCTGTTCACGTCTTGCTGCGCTGCGGCGCGTGATCATACCGCTGATGATGCCAGGGATTATTTCGACTGGCATCTACATCTTCATCACAGCATGGAACGAATATCTCTATGCGCTCACACTTGGCGGCAGAAATGTGCGCCCCGTTACCGTCGCAATCCAGACTCTGATTGGTGAATACCAGATCGAATGGGGGCTGCTCGCAGCGGGCGCCGTTGTTGGCGCAATGCCCGCAACCATTCTTTTCCTTCTCGTTCAAAAGCGCCTTATCGGTGGCCTCACACAAGGGGCAGTCAAAGGCTGACACCGCTCCGTTCCCCAATTATTCTTCAAGCAATCGAGGAAAAAACATGAACCCCATCGGGTTGATTTCAATGCAATACGCGCGCCCTTTTACGGCCGAACATTTTCCGCTTTTCCATAAAATGCGTGAACACGGATTTGAGTTTGTTGAGTTGCTGGTGCCTGAACCCGGCGAACTCGACCTGAAAGAAACACGCAAAGCACTCAATGACGCAGGACTTGGCATCGTGCTTGCCGCGCGCGTCAATCTTGAACGTAATATCTCGTCTGCTGACCAAAATGCCTATCAGGGTGGCGTAGACTACCTCAAATACACGGTCGATTGCGCCGATGCACTTGGCGCTCAGGTTGTCGGCGGGCCTCTGACCGGGAACCCCCTCGTCTTTGCTGGCCGCCCTCCTCAGCCCGTCACAGAAGATGAGCGCTTGCGCCGCAAAGATAGCTGCGTAAAAGCCCTGAAAATTGTTGGAGAGTATGCTCAAGGAAGTGATGTTGTGCTCGCAATCGAACCGCTTAACCGGTTTGAGAGCGACGTCCTTTGCACTACCCAGCAGGCAATCGAATTGCTGGACGCGGTTGATCAACCAGCGATAAAACTGATGCTCGACACCTTCCATATGCACATGGAGGAAAGCTCAATTCCAGAAGCCATCAGGCTTGCAGGCGATCTGGTTGTGCATTTTCAAGCCAATGAAAACCACCGTGGCTTTCCCGGCACGGGCGCAACAGACTGGGTAGCGGTTTGTCGTGCACTACACGAGATCGGTTATACAGGTCCAATTTCGCTTGAACCATTCCGCCGTCAGGATGATCGTTTTGGCGTTCCTTTTGCCCAATGGAGAGCGCCGCACGAGGATGAAAGTGATCGTCTGTCGGCCAGCACCGCCTTCATGAAAAGCCATCTCCTTCTCACGGAGTATCGTCGATGACACTCAAAATTGGTTGGATTGGTTGCGGTATACACGCGACCCAGATGTTACTTCCACAGCTCGTTCGCTATGATGTGGAGATTGCCGCACTTTGCGATATCGACCCGGCAAGGCTGGCGAATGCCGGAAGACAATTCGGCGTAGGAGCACTTACCAGTGATGTCGAAACCCTGCTCAATACATCCGGTCTTGACGCCATTGGCATGGCTGTCGGCCCTGATCAGCACCTTGCCTTTGGTAAAGCCGCACTGGAACGCGGTCTGCCTGTATTCATGGAAAAGCCACCTTCGGGATCGGCCGAAGGCGCGCGTGAGCTTCTCAAAGCTTCCGAAAAATCCAAGAAACCGCTTCTGCTGGGCTTCATGAAGCGCTATTCTGTCGGTAACAAAATCGCTGCAAATATCATAAAATCAGGCCAATTCGGCGACGTTCTCGGGCTTACGGGCTATTATATGACGGCTCCCGGTTATTTCGCGGGCAACGTCGATTACACCGGCTTCTTCCTGCACCACTGCGTTCATTACATGGACCTCGTCTCCCACTTGGTTTCCCCTGTTCGAAAATTGACAGCCAAGAAAGTCGAAAAAGAACCGGGCAAGCTGCTGATCCATGCGGCATTCGATTTTGAATGTGGAGCTATTGGAACCATAGCTATGGGGACGATTCAGTCGCGCGGAACACCCGTCGAGCGCATTGAGTTGATGGGAGATCACCAGCGCATCGAAGTAGATGATGTTATCGACGTGCGTTGGCATCGCAACCCTGCATTTAAGATTGAAGACCCTAAAGCAACGTTATCTGGCGAGTGCGATACACTCACTTGGAAGCCCAACTTCACCGCAGCTGCGAATGAAGACCCTAAAGGTTATCATGCACTGCTTGCAGATGTCGTTCCTGCACTTATGGGGGCAGAAACACCAGCGCCAAGCATCATAGACGGCGTTATTGCCATGGAACGATTAGAAACCATGCGAAAGGAAGTAGGCTTATAGTGCCAGCTGATGTTTTACATCAGAGAAAAATTATCAAAGAAAAATGGACAAGGGTAATCTCCACCCGATATTAATAGGGGGATTACCTTTGGTCTGGCCGCTGGCTTCAAGTTCAGCCTGCTTTTCTTTGTCACGGATTACGTTTCACCCTGCCCGACGGCGGCGCGCACTTCCTGACGCGTATCGTCTAGCTGAAAGGTGTCTTCATCTGAGCTCTTGGGCTATGATGTCTGATCCGGCTGCTGCTTGTTGCCGTCGGCATCCTTCGGCGTCAGGTCGATATTGCCAGAACCGGTAACGTGGCTGTCAACCTGCGTCGTGCCATTGTTGTTCGATTTGCCGGAACTAGCATTCGCACTTCCGGTCCAACCACCAGTCCCTTGCCTCGCTCGAATAAAGGCGGGATGTTACTTTTGGGCGCACAGCTCTCGCTTGTCCGTGGCTGATAGTACTCATAACTCTGCTAATGCTGAAATCGCTCCTTGCAGCCATGCGCAGGCTGGCTCCGGCCAACCCGGCGCTTGCGGGTCTCGCAGCAGACATCGTATCGGGCGCCAGCGGTGTGCTTGTCTATTCACTACACTGTCCAGAAACGGGGATTCCGTTCATCGCGACCTGATATACATTCGGCATTGCTATCACCGGGCTTCTCGGCATGATCGGCAGACACGTTTGGTTGCGCTGGTAATGCATATCGATTTCGATACTGAGATGTATAATCTTTATTCCGCTGTTATCTTGTTCAATTCCGGTGGTTGACTAATGACCGGCTAGAAATTCATTTCACGCCCGCTAAATAAGCTAATATTATTGCAATTATTGAAATACTCCGAGCATGAACTCATGTCATTGTGACTAAAGATAGGTCCACCGCAGGTCAATTATTAGGAGATCAGCATGACCATACTGAATGCAATAATCGATTTTCTAAACACGATCTTCTGGAGCTATATTCTCCTTTATGGCCTAATCGCGGTGGGGATATATTTTACATTTCGCCTTGGGTTCATACAATTCAGGCATTTCCCGGAATTCTTCCGATCTGTCTTGCGCGCACCAGCAAATGACACCAGCGGGATCACACCGTTTCAGGCACTTTGTACGAGTCTCGCATCGCGTGTCGGCACTGGAAATCTGGCTGGTGTCGCCGTGGCTCTGTTTCTGGGCGGTCCAGGTGCTTTATTCTGGATGTGGGTCGTCGCGACCGTTGGCATGGCAACCGCCTACTCCGAGAGCGCTTTGGCGCAGCTGTATAAAATCAAAGATCACAATGGCCAGTATCGCGGTGGACCTGCCTTCTATATCTCACGTGGATTAAATGCACCGTGGGCAGGCGCGATCTTTTCAGTTTGCCTAATTATCGCGTTCGGCCTCGTTTTTAATGCCGTTCAGGCAAACTCCATCGCCGATGCCATGCAGGGAGCTTTTGGCGTTGAGAAGATTTGGGTTGGCATCACTCTCGCAGTGCTAACCGGGATCGTTATATTCGGTGGCATTCGTAAGATTGCGCAGGTTGCCGAATATGTGGTTCCATTCATGGCCATCGCTTATCTGGGCATGGCACTTTACGTGGTCATCGCAAATATCACTGCGGTACCCGGCGTGATTGCGCTCATCGTCAAGAGCGCTTTTGGCATCGAACAGGCCGCTGGTGGCATTGCGGGAGCTATGCTGAATGGCGTCAAACGTGGCCTGTTCTCAAACGAAGCGGGCATGGGTTCAGCACCCAATATAGCAGCCGTCGCCACCCCCTCACCTCATCATCCTTCAAGCCAGGGGTTTGTGCAGGCTTTGGGCGTGTTCATCGATACGATCCTGATTTGCACGGCTACGGGCATCATGATCCTGTTGTCGGGCGTCATGACGCCTGGTTCAGAGCTGACAGGAACGCCACTGACGCAGGAAGCGATGGTGGTGCACATTGGTGAGGCAGGTCGCTATTTCATTGCGATTGCCATTTTCTTCTTCGCGTTCACCTCAATCATTGGCAACTACGCTTATTCAGAAAATGCGATGGTATTCCTGAAGCTCGATAACCGTGGGATGATCGGCACGCTACGAGCCGCTGTTCTGATCATGGTAATCTGGGGTGCCTATACGACGGTAGCGACGGTATTCAATATGGCCGACGCTGCGATGGGCTTGATGGCATCGGTCAACCTGATCGCCATCGTACTTCTGTCTGGAACAGTCGTCAAAATAACCAAAGACTATTTCAATCAGAAACAAGCAGGCGAACCACGTTTCGATCCAGATGAGTTCCCCGAACTCAAAGGTAAGATTGACTATTCTATCTGGTCTGAAAAGTAGAATTACAAACAAAAATATACTTATAAATTTTCCGTCTTATTCCGTTTATATATTATCCGTTACAGCCTCTTTCTCATGCATTTATTCAAAAAATACCATACTCATGGGAAATTATACTAACAAAATAATAACAGCCAAAAACATTTTGGTTTTTTTCAATAATGCTATAGCGTTTCCCAAGTTCCGAGGGAGGACATTTTCAAATGCGGCGGGGGATTGATCCACATAATCTCCTGCTTAGTCATGGTTCTATAGCCAAGACGACATTTATTTATGGGAGGAGGAAATATGCTAATTTTCAACCGGAAATCGACTGTTTCTCTAGCTACAGCGCTCGGCCTTGTTC
>RCUT01001098.1_pt1 | contig 13169 bp, 9 predicted proteins | sample 2166171 | NCBI WGS metagenome assembly RCUT01 (sample SAMN09932757, study PRJNA488358) | compost metagenome | isolation source: compost soil in 4-hydroxybenzoic | place: Germany: Experimental Botanical Garden
CATAGGTGAGGGCGCTCATCACGCAGGCCGAAATCAGCAGAAATGCAAAATCAACCAGCCCTGGCACGGTTGGTACTGGAATGGCCACGAGCAGTGGCAAAGTCAGAATGCCGCCAAACACGAATGCGCCGATGGTGGTTTCCCATGAGCCGGTGGTAGAAAGATGGCGGCTGGCATAATTGCTGCCGAAAGCTGCCGAGAAGCAGGAGAAAAGCACTGCAATACAGCCCATGATAAATTCAGGCGTAACGGCAACGGCCGGGAAGCCAACCAGCAGCACGATGCCGGTCACGCCGAGCAACAGGCCGATCAGGCCGCGTGAAGTGATGCGCTCAAGACCCCAGAGCTGGCTGATAACCATCGAGAACAGCGGAATGGATGCAACGCAGATCGCGGCCATCGCCGTGCCGATCAGCGGTGTGCCATAGGAAAGGCCGATCAGCTGGCCTGCAACGGTGGTTGCGCCAACCACGGCGAAGGGTTTCCAGCCCGCGTGAAAATCAAGCCTGCGTCCGGAGAGTTTCGCGATTACAAAAAGCGTTCCAGCCGCAATGAAGGAGCGGAAGGCAACCGCGCCGACCCAGCCAAAGGCTTCGACCACGCGCAACACCACGAGGAACGACAGCCCCCATGCTACGGCAAGGAAAATATAGGTGGCGGTATCTCTGGGTTTCATGCCGATAGGCCTTGTCACGGGTTACGCGTTATCGACTATCTCATAAGGGCGAAAAGCAAAAACGCTTTCCCATCTATTCTCATACTATCTTGGAATGAAATTATGCCGTTTTTGCAGCGGCATTTTCTGCCGCTTTTTGCGCGGCCGCAGCACCGATATTGGCAAAGAAACGATCCGCGACCTTGCGGGCAACCGAGCCGAGCAGTTTCGAGCCGAGCTGGGCGATCTTGCCACCCGCATCACCCCTGATCGAGTATGTGAGGATCGTGCCGTCGCCGTCTGTGATTAGCGTCACGTCCGTATCACCATGGGCGAAGCCCGCAATGGAACCTTCACCGCGTCCAGAGATCGTATAGGAGGCGGGCGGGTTTATGTTGGAAAGTTCGAGCATGCCGTGAAAGCGAACTTTAAGCACGCCGAGACTGACTTTCAGCGCTGCCCGTATTTCCGTGTCCGACAGACGTTCGAGATCTTCGCAGCCCGGAATGCAGTTTTTCAGCGTCTCAATGTCGTTGAGCGCGTCCCATACGGCCTGCCGGGGTGCAGCGATTCTTTCTTCTCCGACGAGGTCCATGCTTTACACTGCTCCTGATCAACCTAAATTGATGCATATCCCTATACGGAACGACATCAAAATGGAAAATTTCTGTAATTTAACGGATGCACTTCTCCACTAAAATGCTCTATTAAGACAATTAAATCGATTTGATTGACCGGGAGTACCATCATGGCAAGAGACGCGGCGAAGCTTGAAGCAACGGTCGCACAGCTGAAAAAGCACTGGACGGACGCTGCACCAAAGGACATGCGCGCAGCCTTTAAAGCCGATCCAGGCCGTTTTGAGCGCTATTCGCTATCTCTGGACGATCTTCTGTTTGACTGGTCGAAAGCACGTGTCAACGACGAGACGGTTGCGCTTCTGACTGAAGTGGCCAAGGCTGCTGACGTGGAAGGTCGTCGCGCTGCAATGTTTGCAGGCGAGCACATCAACAATACTGAAGACCGCGCTGTGCTGCATGTGGCCCTTCGCGACACCACGTCCAAGGAAGTTCTGGTTGATGGCCATAACGTTCTGCCTGACGTGAAGGAAGTTCTCGACCGTATGGCTGCCTTCTCCGATGGCATCCGTTCAGGCTCGATCAAGGGTGCGACCGGCAAGAAGATCACCGACATCGTCAATATCGGTATCGGCGGCTCTGATCTCGGTCCGGTCATGGCAACGATCGCACTTTCGCCTTACCACGATGGCCCACGTGCGCATTATGTCTCGAACATCGACGGCGCACACATTGCCGACACGCTGAATGCGCTTGATCCGGCAACGACGCTCATCATCGTCGCTTCCAAAACCTTCACCACCATCGAAACCATGACCAATGCGCAGACCGCGCGCAAATGGATCGCCGATGCACTGGGCGAAGACGCCGTTGGCGCACATTTTGCAGCCGTTTCCACAGCCCTTGATAAGGTTGCAGCATTCGGCATTGGCGAAGAACGCGTCTTTGGCTTCTGGGATTGGGTTGGCGGCCGCTATTCGGTCTGGTCGGCGATTGGCCTGCCGGTGATGATCGCGATTGGTGCAGACAATTTCCGCAAATTCCTTGCGGGCGCGCATTCAATGGACGTGCATTTCCGCGATGCGCCGCTGGAAAAGAACCTGCCAATCTGGCTCGGTCTTATCGGCTACTGGCACCGTGCAATTTGTGGCTATGGTAGCCGCGCTGTCATTCCTTATGATCAGCGTCTGGCGCGTGTTCCGGCCTATCTTCAGCAGCTCGATATGGAATCGAACGGCAAGAGCGTGACGGTCGACGGCAAGCCCGTTTCCGGCCCAACTGGTCCGGTTGTCTGGGGCGAGCCCGGCACCAACGGCCAGCACGCCTTCTTCCAGCTTCTGCATCAGGGCACCGACACTATTCCGCTCGAGTTCATCGTTGCAGCAAAGGGCCATGAAAAGCACCTCGACCATCAACATGAAATGTTGCTGGCGAATTGCCTTGCGCAGTCGGAAGCGCTGATGAAGGGCCGCACGCTGGATGAAGCCCGCGCGCAGTTGAAGAGCAAGAACCTTCCTGAAAGCGAAGTCGAGCGCATTGCACCGCATCGCGTGTTCTCGGGCAACCGTCCGTCGCTCACACTTGTTCACGACAAGCTCGACCCGTTTGCATTTGGTCGTCTGATCGCCCTTTACGAGCATCGCGTATTCGTCGAAGCGCAGATTTTCGGCATCAATGCGTTCGACCAGTGGGGTGTAGAGCTTGGCAAGGAACTGGCAACCGAGCTTCTACCGGTGGTTTCCGGTGCTGAATCGGCCGAAGGCAAAGACGCCTCAACAATCGGCCTCGTTGCGCATTTGCACGCACGCCGCAAAGCCTGATACTACAAACAGGTGGATAAGGATAAAGCCGGGTTTCACACCCGGCTTTTTTTCCGTCTAGGTATGAAGTGCTGAATGAAAATGGGAACCGAAATGAAGACCGAGATTATCGAGTTTGCCGGCGATGTACCGGGTAACGCCATTGAACTGCGTGTGTTGCGTTTTGCAGGCAAAGACAGTGATGCGCCGACCGCTTATCTGCAATCCTCGTTGCATGGCGGTGAATTGCCGGGGCAGGCTGCTCTGCATTTTCTCGTTCCGATGTTGAAAAAGGCATCTGAAGAAGGCCGCATTCTTGGCAATATCACGGTTATCCCACAGGCAAATCCGATTGGTTCGAACCAGTGGCAGGCACATCAGCATCTGGGTCGTTTCGAGTTTTTCTCGGCGGTCAATTTCAATCGCGCTTTCCCGTTGCTGCCTGATTTCGATACCAGTGAACTGCCCGACCCGGATGCGCCTGTCGCGCTTGCACAGCGTCTCAAGGCTACGCTTTTGAAGATGGCTCTTGCCAATGACATTGTGCTTGATCTTCACTGCGATGATGAAAGCGAAAACTACGTCTATATCGCCAAGGAATTTGTGGAAGACATGAAGGATCTGGCCGTGGCGCTTGGCTCGACCGCGATCCTCGCATGGGACACGACAGCAGACGCTGCCTTCGAGGAAGCCTGTGCGCATCCGGTTCTGCAATTGCCTGCCGACGAGCGCAATATGAAGCGCCGCGCCGTTACCACGGTCGAATTCCGTGGCCTCAGCGATGTCTATGCCGATATGAGCAAGGGTGATGCTGAAGGTCTCTACAAGTTTCTCGTCCATCGTGGCGTGATTGTCGACAAAAGCGTGAAGCTCGATCTGAATTACAAGGGTCTGGTAACGCCGCTTGAAAATGTGGAAATGCTGCGCGCACCGGAAGGTGGCATGGTGCTTTATCATGTTGCTCCCGGCGATGTGGTGGAAGCGGGTGCAAAGCTCGTAACGGTCGTCACGAAACCGGGTGAGCCGGAAGGCGACATTACGCTGACCGCGCCACAGGCAGGCCGAATTCTGACTCGCCGCACGTTGCGCTATGTCCGCCGTGGCGATGATCTTTTAAAACTGCTTGCTGCAAAACCATCGGCAGTCAAGAAGCGTTCCGGCGCCTTAGAAGCATGAGTGCGCTGCCCGCTTCCGAAAAGCTGAAAGCGATCCGTGCCATCCTTTTCGACAAGGATGGTACATTGATCGATTTCGACCGCACGTGGTTTGCCGTGTCATGGAATCTTGCACAGCGCACCGCCAATGGTGATGAGCATCGCGCGCGTTCCTTGCTGGATGCGGGCGGCTATGACTGGCAGGAAAAGCGCTTTCGCGCCAATTCCGTAATCGCTGCCGGAACAGTCGAAGACATTGTGCAGCTCTGGCACCCGGATATTGACGAGGCCGGTTTCAAAGCCAAGATCAGTGAGTTCGACGCCTATACGGTTGCCGAAGGTGCGCGTTCTGCTGTGGCGATCGAAGGCTTGCGGGAAACATTGGAAACCCTTCGCGCGATGGGTTTTATCCTTGGCATTGCCACCAATGATTCCGAAGCGGGTGCTCATGCGACCGCAAAGGCCTTAGGCATTGACCACTACTTTGATGTGGTGATTGGGTATGATACAGCCGCACGTCCCAAGCCGTATCCGGACCCACTGCTCTATTTCGCAGAAAAAGTCGGCCTTGAACCAAGCGCCATCGCGATGGTAGGCGACAATCTGCACGATCTTGAAACGGCACAGGCTGCGAAGGCCGGTCTTGGCGTTGGTGTTTTGTCGGGCAACAGTCCACGCGAGGCGCTTGAGCCTCACGCCGATGTGGTGCTCGACTCCATCGCAGGCTTGCCTGACTTGCTCAAATGATCCTGACTGGATGGTGAAACGCCATCCAGCAGCCATTCCGTCATTTCCGGCCACAGACTTTGTGCAAAGCGCGAGCGGAAAAAGCCAAGATGGCCGATTGGCTGGCCTTCGGCGTCTGCTGGCGAATACCAGAGCTGCTCAATCGGTGCGCTCGTGTGGTAGCTCAGAAAGTGGCTGACTGCGCGCCGCGTTCCCCACGGATCATCTTCAAGTCCCACAGACAAAATGGGTGTTTTGACCTTGGCAATAAGGTCAGCAGCACCAAGCTGCGGATCATCAAAAAAGTAGTTCTTCATCCGGCACCACCGCGCCCAATCCCGGAATACCGAGCCGGGAATTGGCTCGCCATTCATCCAGCGAGGCATACTGGGCGTGAGATAGGAGACCGGCACGCCGACAATGTTCATGCGCGGCCAGGCCCATTTATCATCCAGAAGATGCATTGCACCCGACATGGTAGCCACCATGCCATAGCGCGAAAAGGCGTCGGAGCTTCCAGACACGCCGAGCGCCTGTCCGCCGAAGGATTGGCCTATGCCGACCATTTCATGTCCCGGCGCAACAGCTTGCAGGCGATGGAGTGCTGCGGGGAAATCCTGCGTGGCCCAATCCCTGAAACGGATCTCGGGCACTGCCTTGCGGGCACGCCGCGAAGCTGCGACACCACGATAATCATAGGTAAGAACCGCGCGTGCACCTTCGGCAATCAGGTGCTTGGCGAAGGCTGCATAAAAGCCCTGCGGTACGGCTGTTGCTGATGAAATCAGCACCAATGGCTTGTTGCCACTGCCATGAAACAGCTTGCCCGAAAGCGGAAAGCCATCACTGGCCTCGAAGGTGATTTCTTCAATCATCGTTCCATTTCCTTCGACACAAAGCTCCACCGTCTGCGGCTCAACAGAGCCGCAGCTTGCGGTCCTCTATAATCCTGAGACTGTTTAGTCCCTCAGTTCACGACGCAAAATCTTGCCGACATTGGTTTTCGGCAATGCATCGCGGAACTCCACTTCGCGCGGACGCTTGTAGTTGGTGAGACGCTGAGCGCAGAAGGAACTCACATCTTCTTCTGTGAGGTTCGGATCGCGACGCACCACGTAGAGCTTCACCACTTCGCCTGAATGCTCGTTGGGAATGCCCACAGCAGCCGATTCCACGATACCGGGATGCTCTGCAGCCACTTCTTCGATCTCATTTGGATAGACGTTGAAGCCGGAAACGAGGATCATGTCCTTCTTGCGGTCCACAATCTTGGTGAAGCCGTTTTCATCCATGAAGCCCATGTCGCCGGTGCGGAAGAAGCCGTCGGCCATGATGGCACGTTCGGTTTCATCAGGCCGGTTCCAGTAGCCGAGCATAACCTGTGGACCACGCACACAGATTTCGCCGACCTCGCCGAGCGGCAGATCCTTGCCGTCATCATCGCGAATGACGATATCCGTTGATGGCATTGGCAGGCCAATAGTGCCGCTGAATTCTGTCGCATCGAGCGCATTGGCAGAGGCAACGGGCGATGTTTCGGAAAGGCCATAGCCTTCAGTGATGTGACAGCCTGTCATTTGCTGCCAGCGTTCAGCGACGGGACGTTGCACGGCCATGCCACCACCGAGCGTGAGAATAAGTGGCTTGAAGTTGAGCGCCTTGAAGTCGTCATTGTTCATCAAAGCGTTGAACAGGGTGTTGAGGCCAGGAAAGATATGGAACGGATACTTCTGCAGTTCTTTTACGAAGGCCGGAATATCGCGCGGGTTTGGAATGAGAATATTGCGCGCGCCCAGCTTGATGCCGATCATCGCATTCACGGTGAGAGCGAAGATGTGATAGAGCGGCAGGGCGCAGACGAAGTTGAGCTCCTTCGGCTTGCCTTTATTCTGGAATGCGACGTCCATCCAGGTATGCATCTGTTCGACATTGGCGAGAATATTGTTGTGGCTCAGCATTGCGCCCTTGGACACACCGGTTGTACCGCCGGTGTATTGCAGGAAGGCGAGATCGGAATTATTGACTGGGACCGGATTAAAGGACTTGCCGCGCCCCTGTGCCAGCGCATCCTTAAAACGCACATGATCGGGAATGCTCCAGGCTGGCACCAGTTTTTTCACCTTGCGCACCACAAGATTAATGATGTGGCCTTTCAATCCATGCATGTCACCCATAGAGGCAACGATAATGTTCGGCACGTGAATGGAAGCGAGTGACTTCTGGACGGTCGAGGCAAAGTTTTCGAGAACTATCAGCGCTTTGGCGCCTGAGTCATTTAATTGATGCTGAAGCTCGCGGGGTGTGTAAAGCGGATTGACGTTCACGACGACGAGGCCCGCCCGCAGGATTGCTGTAATCGCAATCGGATACTGCAGGATATTGGGCATCATCACTGCAACGCGATCACCCTTGACCAGTCCACGTGATTGAAGCCATGCGGCGAGTGCGCGAGAGTTTTCGTCCAAATCCTTGTAGGACAAGTCCTTGCCCATACAGGTAAAGGCTGGCCTGTCAGCGAACTGTCGGCATGCGGCGGAGATCATGTCGCCAATAGATGTGGCTTTGCTCAGATCGATCTCATGTGGCACGGCTTTCGGATAGGATTTCAGCCAAATCTTATCTGGTGCAGGCACAGTGGCTGTTGCCTTGCTCGACGTATTCTCAGTTTCGGTTGCCTTTTTCGCCATGCTTTCTCCCCGGATTGCTCCGTCCTTTGTTTGAGTAGCAAGCCGCCACCCTTCTCCCAATGCTGCCTGATTCAGAAAGACTGACAGGCGTGCTCCTCAGAAATTAATGTGGGCGACTTTCGTCGTAATCGCAAGAGTTACATTGACGTAAGCGTAAATTAAAATGCTGTTGATCGTCTTTCCCAACTTTGTGGGTTGGGCGCATCCGCACGCGGCAAACGCTCTGTATCGGTGATAAGGCGGTCCCGTTACGATATCAGGCGGACATCAGCTAACGGCGAATTGTTCGCTGCGCATAGACTGTATCATTGTTTTGATAGCCTTGCTGCCTGAACCGACAAGATCGAAGCTACGCTCGCTTCTGAGCCACTCATTGAGCAGCCCGCCCAGAACAGCAAGCAGAATTTGTGCTGCTGTATAAGATGTCCATTCTCTGGAAAGTTCTCCGCGACGTTCTGCGACTTCAAGCAGCCCTATGAAAAGAGACAGCACATTGGTGCGTGCTTCATTCAGATGTTCAACGACCGGAGCGTTCTCACCAACATACTCGCAGCGCTGGTGAATGATCGTGAAAACATTCTGCTGACGTTCATTGGTAATGAAGAGTTCCATCGCCGTTAGGATCGATTGTTCAAGGACATAGAGAGGATTGGGGTGGTCACAGGCCGCCGCCTGTAGCATAATCTCTTCGTGTGGAAAACGAGTACGGCTGATAAGCGCTTGAAAAACGTCGAGTTTGTCGTGAAAATGAAAATAGATCGCACCCCGTGTCACACCGGCATGGCTTGCGATTTCCATTAATGTGGACTGAGTTACGCCGCGTTCCAGAAAGACATGCTCGGCGGCCGTGAGAATGGCGTCGCGTGTTTCCGCGGCCTCGGCTTTGGTCCTGCGCATTCGGGTTCTTTCGATATTCCAAAGTGAAAAGTTTCCAAAACCTCTTCAGGTTTTTACTTTAAAATTGGGATAACTCATTCGTGATATGTAACATTAGGTGATTGACTATAACACGGTAATTCGTATTTACAAACATTCGTGTATGTTTATTCGGCCGCACCGTGCGACATCAAGGGCAACTCCCATTATGACCATGAACCGTTCTATTCGGCTTTTTGCGGCGGGAGCCGCATTTTTCATCATTGCAGGACAGTCTGCATTCGCGCAGGCTCCGGGAGGCGCTACGCCACCGCCCCCTCCAGTCACTGTTACAGAAATCAAGGCGCAGAACGTTTCCGTCCCTTACGAATATGCAGCTCGGGTGAGTGCATATCGTGATGTTCAGGTGCGCGCTCGTGTCGGCGGCATTCTTCTGCACCGCAATTTCGTAGAAGGCACTGTAGTCAAAGCTGGCGACGTGCTTTTTGAGATCGATCCGGCGCCGTATGAGGCGGAACTGGCTCGTGCGCAGGCACAGGTCGCTCAGGCTGAAGCCCAGTATCAGCAGTCGATCCGCGATGCAGAACGTGCCGAACAGCTCGTTCAGCAAAAGGTGCAAAGTGCGGCTGCCCGCGATACTGCTTTTGCAACCCGCGATCTTAACAAGGCCGCTGTTGCGGCCACCAAAGCACAGTTGCGGACGGCAGAACTCAATCTGAGCTATACCAAAGTCACTGCGCCGATCAGCGGCATCACCAGCCTTGAACAGGTTTCTGAAGGCAGCCTTATCGGTACAGATTCGACATCGAGTCTGTTGACCTCGATCACCCAGATCAATCCGGTCTACATCAATTTCTCCTTCACCGACACGGAAGCTGCGGAAATCCGCAAGCTGCGCGAGGCTAGGGGCGCGACGGGTCAGGACGCCGATCGTCTGCGCATCAAGATTCTGTTTGGTGACGGACAGGCTTATGATCATGAAGGCACTATCGACTTCACGTCTTCATCGCTCGATACCGAAACTGGTACGCTGGGCGCGCGCGCTGTCGTGGAAAATCCTGATCAGCGTCTGATCCCTGGTCAGTTTGTGCGTGCAGCTATTCTTGGCGTTACCATCGACAATGCAATTCTGGTTCCAAAAGCAGCATTGATGCAGAGCCCGCAGGGGCAGTTCGTCTATGTTGTGAACAAGGACAACGTTGCGGAAGTTCGCCCCGTTACGATTTCGCGTGAACTGACGGACGCATGGCTCGTAAGCGACGGCTTGCAGGCTGGCGACCGCATCATCACCGAAGGTGTGATTAAAGCTGCTCCAGGCAAGACGGTTAAGCCGGTTGACGCTTCGGCCGAGAAGGCTGCAGGCGATGCAGGAGCAGAGGCTGGTAAAGAACAGGCGGCAGACAAGAAATGAATAGATTCTTCGTCGACCGCCCGGTTTTCGCGGCGGTTATCTCTATCGTCATTGTGCTGGCAGGCCTCATCTCGATGCGGATCCTGCCTATCGCACAATATCCTGAGCTGACGCCGCCACAGGTGGTCGTTAGTGCGACCTATCCGGGCGCAAGCGCGGAAACGGTGACGCAGACCGTTGCGGCGCCGCTTGAGCAGCAGATCAATGGCGTCGAGAACATGCTCTATATGCAGTCCTCGAGCCTTGGCAGCGGCACCATGCAGCTGACCGTGACCTTTGCTCTGGGTACCGATCCGGATCAGGCGACCATCAACGTTAACAACCGTGTGCAGCGTGCGACTTCATCCCTGCCGCAGGAAGTGCAGCGTCTCGGCGTTACCGTCGACAAACGTTCGAGCACGATTCTCGGCATGGTGGCGATGTTCTCCACCACCGACCGTTACGACCGTACTTATGTCGGTAACTATGCACTTCTGAACGTCATTGACGATCTCAAGCGTCTTACGGGCGTGGGTGACGTTCAGCTTCTCGGCAATATCGATTATTCGATGCGTGTCTGGCTGCGTCCTGATAAGCTTGCACAATATAATCTGACGCCTTCGGACGTTCAGACGGCTATTCAGGAGCAGAACGCGCAGTTTGCAGCGGGTCGTTTTGGCGATCAGCCTGACCCGCAGGCGGGACCATTCACCTATACTGCGACAACGCAGGGCCGTTTGCCTGACGCGTCAGCATTCGAGAACATCATTCTGCGTTCTGACAAGAATGCTGCAACGCTTCGGCTCAAGGATGTCGCGCGCGTAGAACTGGGGACGGAGAGCTATCTTGTCGACAGTGCTCTCAATGGCACACCCGCAGTTCCGATTGCGATCTATCTGCAGCCGGGTGCCAACGCGCTCAATACGATGGAACTCATTCAGAACCGCATGGCGGAGCTGAAGACGAGCTTCCCTGAAGGCATCGACTATTCGGTTCCATTCGATACGACCAAGTTCATTAAGGTCTCCGTCGAGGAAGTGGTACATACTTTCATCGAGGCGATTATCCTGGTGGTTCTGGTGGTCTTTATCTTCCTTCAGAACTGGCGTGCGACACTGATCCCGGTTATCGCGGTTCCAATCTCGATCATCGGTACATTTGCGGGCATGTATGTGCTTGGCTTCTCCATTAACCTGCTGACATTGTTCGGTCTGGTTCTCGCCATCGGTATCGTTGTGGACGACGCCATCGTGGTGCTGGAAAACGTCGAACGTATCATGACGACGGAAAAACTGCCGCCGCGTGAAGCTGCCATCAAGGCAATGAGCGAGGTGACGGGGCCTGTTATCGCGATTGTTCTCGTGCTTTGCGCCGTGTTTATTCCGGTCGCCTTCATGGGCGGTCTGGTCGGCGAAATGTATAAGCAGTTCGCTGTTACGATCGCGATTTCGGTGACGATTTCCGGTATTGTGGCTTTGACGCTCACGCCTGCATTGTGCGCGCTGATCCTCAAGCCAGGCCATCATGAGCCTATGCTGCCGTTCCGCATCTTCAATCGCTTCTTTGATCGTTTGACGCGCGGCTATACCAATGGTGTGCGCTTCTTCCTGAAACGTGCTTCCATCGGTTTGCTTATTTTCGCAGGTCTGTTGGGCGCTACATATTATCTCTTTGAGAAAGTGCCGAGCTCGCTTCTGCCGGATGAAGATCAGGGCTTCCTGTTCAGTGTGGCCATCCTACCGCCAGCGGCATCGCTGGAACGCACGACGGCAGTTCTTCATGAGGCCAGCAGCAATATTCGCAAGCATCCTGCTGTCGAAAGCGTGTTTGAAGTCTCCGGCTTCGATCTGCTCTCGGGTGGTCTGAAGACCAGTGCCGGTACGATGTTCATCATGCTCAAGGACTGGAAAGAACGCACGACACCTGATGTCGACGCGCGTAATCTGCCCGGTGCTATCATGGGTATGAATGCGGGCATTCAGGACGGTCTGGTTCTGGCATTCAATCCACCTCCGATCATGGGACTGAGCACGACCGGCGGTTTTGAACTCTACGTACAGGATCGTACGGGTGGTGGTGTTGAATCGCTGACCAATGCGACCAAGCTTTTGACAGACGCCGCAGCCAAGCGCCCGGAACTGACAGGCGTACGTACAACATTCGATCCGAATGTGCCGCAATATGACATTCAGCTCGACCGCGAAAAAGCCAAGGCGATGGGTGTGCCGATCAACTCGGTATTCACCGCGATGCAGGCGACCTTCGGTAGCGTTTATGTCAACGACTTTACGCTTTATGGCCGCAACTATCAGGTCAACTTGCAGTCGGAGGCTGAGTTCCGCCGTGATCCGAGCGATTTGAAGCATGTGTTTGTGCGCGCCGACTCTGGCAGCATGATCCCGCTCAGCGCATTGGTGACGGTAAAGCGCGTCGTCGGTCCTGATCAGCTCGAACGATTCAATGCGTTCAATGCTGCAAAGGTCACCGGTAATCCAGCGCCGGGTTACACGTCAGGTGACTCTATCAAGGCGATGCAGGAAGTTGCGGCTGAAGTGCTTCCGCAGGGTTACCAGATTGCCTGGACGGGCTCTGCCTATCAGGAAGTCTCGACGAGCGGCAGTGGCAATCAGGCTATGATCTTCGGTTTGATCATGGTGTTTCTGATCCTCGCCGCCCAGTATGAGCGCTGGAGCCTTCCGCTGGCGGTTATTACAGCTGTGCCCTTCGCTATCTTCGGTGCGCTTCTTGCGACCGATCTGCGTGGTCTTACCAATGACGTTTACTTCCAGATTGGTATGGTGACGCTGATAGGTCTTGCGGCGAAAAACGCGATCCTGATCGTGGAGTTCGCGGTATTGCAACGTGAAGAGGGCAAGTCGGCTATCGAGGCTGCTGCTGAAGCTGCGCGTCTGCGTTTCCGCCCGATTGTGATGACGTCGCTGGCGTTCATCCTTGGTGTGGTTCCGCTGGCAATCAGCTCGGGTGCAGGTTCGGCAAGCCGTCACTCGATCGGTACAGGCGTTATCGGTGGTATGTTGGCTGCGACCTTTATCGCAACCTTCTTCATCCCGATGTTCTACAGCCTGATCGCTCGCAAGCCGCCTAAGAAGCGTCCCGACGATGTGGCTGCCACCCCAGCTCCGGCGCAGACTGCTCCGGACGAGGGAAATGGCCCGGCTCACTGATCCGGTGTCCTCGCGCAGCCTATAAGAGCAATGTGCGCCCTATCGGGCGCACAAAGGCCGCTCTAACCGTTTGTTCTAACGCGTATTTTTTCCGAAAACCGTTCACACTTTTCGGGATG
>RCUT01001099.1_pt1 | contig 13167 bp, 10 predicted proteins | sample 2166171 | NCBI WGS metagenome assembly RCUT01 (sample SAMN09932757, study PRJNA488358) | compost metagenome | isolation source: compost soil in 4-hydroxybenzoic | place: Germany: Experimental Botanical Garden
AACCGCCGACCCTCTGCTTGTAAGGCAGATGCTCTCCCGGCTGAGCTAATCACCCTCGCGATGTTGCTTGTTGCGTTTGCTTCGCTGAGGCCGCGAAATTTACGCAGGTGGCGAAGCTAAGTCAATAGCCCCATTGAATTTTTTTCAGAAAAGAGCAAAAAGCGGTTTACCTGTCTGCGGCTGTCGATAGCCTGTACCGGCCTCTTCGCGGGCACGCCCGCTCCCACAGGATCTCCACAGATGCTGACATGTGAGAAATACCTGTGGGAGCGGGCGTGCCCGCGAAAAGGCCGGTACAGGATATGCAGAATGCTCAGGTGTAGATCATCTTGCGGGTCATGCCGCCATCGACCACGAACTCCTGGCCGGTGACGAACGCCGCTTGCCGAGACAACAGCCAGGCAACCATGGCCGCCACGTCTTCCACCGTCCCTACCCTGCCCGTCGGGTGCTGGGCATGGTCCGCCTCGGTCAACGGCTCGGCACGGCGCTGCGACGGGTCACGGGCATCGATCCAGCCCGGGCTCACCGCATTGACGCGGATCTCCGGGCCCAGGCTCATGGCCAGGGCATGGGTCAAGGCCACCAGGCCGCCCTTGCTCGCCGCGTAGGCCTCGGTATCGGGCTCGGACTGCCGCGCCCGGGTGGAGGTGAGATTGACGATCGCCCCGTTGTGCGCACGCAGGTACGGCGCACAATGCTTGGCCAGCAACATCGGGCCGTTGAGGTTGACCGCCAGCACCCGGTTCCACTGCACCAGGCTCAGGCTTTCGAGGGTCTGGTTGTGCGGATTGGCGATGGCCGCATTGCACACCAGCGCGTCCAGGCGGCCAAACTGCCCCAGCACCTCGGATACCCCGGCGCTGACCTGGGCCTCGTCGGCAACGTCCATGGTAATGAACCAGGCATTGTCACCCAGGGCCTTGGCCGCCTTGGCGCCACGCTGGCGGTCGAGATCGCTGAGCACCACCTGCCAGCCTTCGCAGATCAACCAGGCGGCAATGCCCAGGCCGATGCCGCGCGCGGCACCGGTAACCAGGGCTACCCGGCCGTTATGGCCGGGCGTACCGCCGCGGATTTCGATCACAGTGCCGCCAGCCCACGCGCCAGGTCGGCCTGCAGGTCGGCCACATCTTCCAGGCCCACGGCAACGCGGATCAGGCTGTCGCGGATGCCGGCGGCTTCACGTTCCTGCGGCGTCAGACGACCGTGGGAGGTGGTGGCCGGGTGGGCGATGGTGGTCTTGCTGTCACCCAGGTTGGTGGTGATGGAAATCACCCGGGTAGCGTCGATGAAGCGCCAGGCGCCCTCTTTGCCACCCTTGACCTCGAAGCTGACCACCGCACCGAAGCCACTCATCTGGCGCTTGGCCAGTTCGTGCTGCGGGTGGCTCGGCAGGCCGGCGTAATGCACCTTCTCCACGCCCTCCTGCTGCTCCAGCCATTCGGCCAGTACCTGGGCGCTTTCGCAGTGCGCACGCATGCGCAGGCGCAGGGTTTCCAGGCCCTTGGTGAAGATCCAGGCGTTGAACGGGCTGAGGGTGGGGCCTGCGGTACGCAGGAAGCCCACCACTTCTTTCATCTGCTCGGCACGGCCGGCAACCACGCCACCCATGCAGCGGCCCTGGCCGTCGATGAACTTGGTGGCCGAGTGGAACACAATGTCGGCACCCAGCTTCAGCGGCTGCTGCAGCGCCGGGGTGCTGAAGCAGTTGTCCACCACCAGCATGGCACCGCGGGCATGGGCGATTTCGCTGAGGGCGGTGATATCGACCAGCTCGGCCAGCGGGTTGGACGGCGATTCGACGATCAGCAGCTTGGTATTGGCCTTGATGGCCTTTTCCCAGCCGGCGAGGTCGACCAGTGGCACGTAGTCCACCTGCACGCCAAAGCGCTTGAAGTACTTCTCGAACAGGCTGATGGTCGAGCCGAACACGCTCTGCGACACCAGCACATGGTCACCGGCACTGCACAGCGACATCACCACGGCGAGGATCGCCGCCATGCCGGTGGAGGTGCCCACGGCCTGCTCGGCGCCTTCCATGGCCGCCAGGCGCTCCTCGAAGGCACGCACCGACGGGTTGGTGTAGCGCGAATAGACGTTGCCCGGCGTTTCGCCGGCAAAGCGCGCGGCGGCATCGGCAGCCGTGCGGAACACATAGCTGGAGGTCAGGAACAGCGCTTCGCTGTGCTCGGCCTCCGGTGTACGGTTTTGACCGGCGCGCACCGCCAGGGTGTCGAAACCGACACCCTCGAGGTCACTGTCCAGTCGCCCGGCATCCCATTGATCCGTCATGCCGTCGCTCCCGAAATCAGTTGTTGTAGAGGTCGATGATCGCGCTGACCGCCTGGTTCTTGACCTTGGCCAGGTCGTTACGAGCCTGCTCGATACGGTCGAGGTAGGCTTCGTCGATATCGCCGGTGACGTACTCACCGTTGAATACCGCGCAATCGAAGTGGTCGATCTTGATCTTGCCGCCACCGACCGAGTCGATCAGGTCCGGCAGGTCCTGGTAGACCAGCCAGTCGGCGCCAATCAACTCGGCCACTTGTTCGGTGGTACGGTTGTGGGCGATCAGTTCGTGAACACTCGGCATGTCGATGCCGTAGACGTTGGGGTAGCGCACCGCAGGGGCTGCGGAGCAGAAGTAGACGTTCTTGGCGCCGGCTTCGCGGGCCATCTGGATGATCTGCTTGCAGGTGGTGCCGCGCACGATCGAGTCGTCCACCAGCATCACGTTCTTGCCGCGGAACTCCAGCTCGATGGCGTTGAGCTTCTGGCGTACCGATTTCTTGCGCGCGGCCTGGCCGGGCATGATGAAGGTACGGCCGATGTAGCGGTTCTTGACGAAGCCTTCGCGGAACTTCACGCCCAGGTGGTTGGCCAGTTCCAGGGCCGCGGTGCGGCTGGTGTCCGGGATCGGGATGACCACGTCGATGTCGTGCTCGGGGCGCTCGCGCATGATCTTGTCGGCCAGTTTTTCACCCATGCGCAGACGGGCCTTGTACACCGACACGCCATCCATGATCGAGTCCGGGCGGGCCAGGTAGACATGCTCGAAGATGCACGGTTGCAGCTTCGGTGCTTCAGCGCACTGCTTGGTGTACAGCTGGCCTTCTTCGGTGATGTATACCGCTTCGCCCGGCGCCAGGTCGCGGATCAGAGTGAAGCCGAGCACGTCCAGGGCCACGCTTTCCGAGGCGATCATGTATTCCACGCCTTCGTCGGTGTGACGCTGGCCGAACACCACCGGGCGGATGCCGTTGGGGTCACGGAAGCCGACGATGCCGTAGCCGGTGATCATCGCCACCACGGCGTAACCGCCGACGCAGCGGCTGTGCACGTGGGAAACCGCAGCGAACACGTCTTCTTCGGTCGGCTGCAGCTTGCCGCGCACCGCCAGCTCATGGGCGAACACGTTCAGCAGCACTTCCGAGTCGGAGTTGGTGTTGACGTGGCGCAGGTCGGACTCGTAGATCTCCTTGGCCAGCTGCTCGACGTTGGTCAGGTTGCCGTTGTGCGCCAGGGTGATGCCGTAGGGCGAGTTGACGTAGAACGGCTGGGCCTCGGCCGAGGTCGAGCTGCCCGCAGTCGGGTAGCGCACGTGGCCGATGCCGATGTTGCCGACCAGGCGCTGCATGTGGCGCTGCTGGAACACGTCGCGCACCAGGCCATTATCCTTGCGCAGGAACAACCGGCCATCATGGCTGGTCACGATACCGGCAGCGTCCTGGCCGCGGTGCTGGAGGACGGTTAGCGCGTCATACAGCGCCTGATTGACGTTCGACTTACCGACGATACCGACGATGCCACACATGCGACGCAACCCCTACTTTGACGAAACTTGAGTGAATAGCGCTCAGGGCTTTGCCGGCCCGAGCAACTGTTCCTTGAACGGAAGATCAGCTGGAGTGCCGATCAGCCCACTGGGTGTCCACTGGCCGGTAAAACCCAGGATCAGGTTTTTCGACCAGTCGGCGACCAAGAGAAATTGTGGTATCAGGCGTGATTCCTGCCACCAGGTGTCTTGTTGAACCGGCCCCAGGCTGATCAGCCCGATGGCCACCACCACCAGCAAGGCCCCGCGCGCGGCGCCGAAGGCCATGCCCAGGAAACGATCGGTACCGGACAGCCCGGTCACGCGGATCAGCTCGCCGATGAGGAAGTTGATCATGGCCCCCACCAGCAAGGTGGCGACGAAAAGAATGGCGCAGCCGGCGATGACGCGCATCGACGGCGTCTGGATGTAGCTTTCAAGATACACCGAGAGCGAACCGCCGAACATCCAGGCAACCGCACCGGCAATGATCCAGATGAGCAAGGACAAGGCTTCCTTGACGAAGCCGCGCTTGAGACTGATCAGTGTGGAGACGGCGATGATCGCGATGATCGCCCAATCAACCAAGGTAAATGCCACGGTGCTGCCTGCAGACGTTTGAGGCGGCGCATTTTAACAGAGCGGCGGGCTGGGAGTAAGCGGAATGTCGGGTGGATTAGCATGCGCACTTCTGTAGGAGCGGCCTTGTGTCGCGATCGGGCCGCACAGCGGCCCCAAGGTCTCGGATACAGCCAAAATCACTGGGGCCGCCATGCGGCCCGATCGCGACACAAGGCCGCTCCTACAAGGGTCCGAGTCAGCCAGACTCAGCTGCGCTCAGGCTGGAAGCGCACCACGAAGCCCTTGAGGCTGTTCTGGCGGTTGATGGCGTCACGCACGCGCTCGGCCTCGGCCCGCTCGATCAGCGGCCCCACGTACACCCGGTTCATGCCACCCGCCGAGCGGATATAGGCGTTGTAACCCTGGCTACGCAAGGTTTGCTGCAGCTTTTCGGCCCCGGCACGGTTGGACAGGCTGGCCAACTGGATCGACCAGCTGACCGGCAGGCCATTGACGTCGATCTTCGATGGCGCCGCCGGCGCGGCCGGCTTGGCTGCCGGCTGAGGCTCGACCTTGGCCACGGGCGCCTGCGGCTTGACGGGCTGAGGCTGGGGCTGCACCTGCACCTGAGGCTGGGTCTGCGGTGACGGTGTAATCGGCTGGCTGGGCGTGCTCGCCGGCGCGGTGGACTCGTCCACCACCACCGGTGGCTGTTGCGGCTCTTGCGCAATAGCCTGCGGCTCCGGCACGGCGACCGGTTCCACCTTCACTTCCGGCAGGCTTGGCATGGCCGGCGCCTGCGGGGCCTCGACGCGCACCTGACGCATCTCGTCCTCGCGGGTGAACAGCATCGGCAGGAAAATCACCGCCAGCGCCACCAGCACCAGCGCACCCACCATGCGCTGTTTCATCCCTTTATCCAGCACTGCCATCTACTCCACCCTCCTGGGCGTGCCGCTCCAGCCATTCCAGTGCCTGGGCAACACAGAAAAACGAACCGAACAGCAAGATCTGGTCATCCGCCGTTGCCTGCGCGCATTGCCCTTCAAGGGCAGCATCGACGCTGGCATAAGACTTCACCGCGGCGCCGACGTTCGTCAAGGCCGTGGCCAGCTCCACAGCCGGGCGGCTGCGCGGGGTATCCAGTGGCGCCACTGCCCAGTCGTCGACCAGCCCCTGCAGCGGCGCGACAACACCGTCCAGGTCCTTGTCGGCGAGCAGGCCGAACACCGCCAGGCGGCGCCCCTTCAGCGGCCGGGCCGCCAGGCGCCGGGCCAGGTACTCCGCGGCGTGCGGGTTGTGCCCGACATCCAGCAACAGTTCCACCGGCTTGCCCTGCCAGCTCAGCAGGCGACGGTCGAGGCGACCCGTGATGCGGGTATCCAGCAGCGCCTGGCGAATCTGCCCGGCATCCCAGGGCAGGCCCATCAGCAGATAGGCCTGCAGGGCCAGCGTGGCGTTTTCCATGGGCAGGTCGAGCAAAGGCAGGCTACGCAGCTCTACCTGCGCACCATCAGCCGCAGTACCCCGCCAGTTCCAGCTGCCATCGGCACTGGCCAGGTCGAAGTCACGACCACGCAGGAACAGCGGCGCAGCCAGTTCGGCGGCCTTGTCCAGCAGCGGCCGAGGCGGATCCAGGTCACCGCACAGTGCCGGCTTGCCCTGACGGAAGATGCCGGCCTTCTCGAAGGCCACCAGCTCACGGGTGTCACCCAGGTAATCGACATGGTCGACGCCGATGCTGGTCACCAGGGCCAGGTCGGCATCCACCACGTTCACGGTGTCCAGGCGGCCACCAAGGCCCACTTCCAGTACCACGGCATCCAGCTGCGACTGGTAGAACAACCAGAACGCGGCCAGGGTGCCCATCTCGAAGTAGGTCAGGGAAATATCGCCCCGCGCCGCCTCGACGGCGGCGAAGGCTTCGCACAGGCGCTCATCGCTGGCCTCTTGGCCATCGATCAGCACCCGCTCGTTGTAACGCAACAGGTGCGGCGAGCTGTACACGCCGACCTTGAGCCCCTGGGCACGCAGCAGCGAGGCCACGAAGGCGCAGGTCGAGCCCTTGCCGTTGGTGCCGGTCACCGTCACCACGCGTGGCGCCAGCTTGCCCAGCGCCAGCCGGGCAAGCACCTTCTGCGAACGCTCCAGGCCCATGTCGATGGCCGAGGGGTGCAACTGCTCGAGGTAGGCGAGCCATTCGCCCAGGGATCGTTGTTTCATCACGCGACGGCAGCCGCCTCACGCGCTTGCTCCGGGGTTTCCTGGCCGGTCATCTGCGCCAGCAGGCGGGCCAGACGCGGGCGCAGTTCGCCACGGGAGATGATCAGGTCGATGGCGCCGTGCTCCAGCAGGAACTCGCTGCGCTGGAAGCCTTCCGGCAGCTTCTCGCGCACGGTCTGCTCGATCACGCGCGGGCCGGCGAAGCCGATCAGTGCCTTCGGCTCGCCGACGATCACGTCACCGAGCATGGCCAGGCTGGCGGAGACACCACCGTACACAGGGTCGGTCAGTACCGAGATGAACGGGATGCCTTCTTCGCGCAGGCGCGCCAGCACGGCCGAGGTCTTGGCCATCTGCATCAGCGAGATCAGCGCTTCCTGCATGCGCGCACCGCCCGAAGCGGAGAAGCAAACCATTGGGCAGCGGTTTTCCAGGGCATAGTTGGCCGCGCGCACGAAGCGCTCGCCGACGATGGCACCCATGGAACCGCCCATGAACGAGAACTCGAAGGCGCTGACCACGATCGGCATGCCCATCAGGGTGCCGCTCATGGAGATCAGGGCGTCCTTCTCGCCGGTCTGCTTCTGCGCCCCGGTCAGGCGGTCCTTGTACTTCTTGCCATCACGGAACTTCAGGCGGTCGACCGGCTCCAGGTCGGCGCCCAGTTCGGCACGGCCATCGGCGTCGAGGAAGATGTCGATGCGCGCACGTGCGCCGATGCGCATGTGGTGGTTGCACTTGGGGCAGACATCCAGGGTCTTTTCCAGCTCCGGACGATACAGCACGGCCTCGCAGGACGGGCACTTGTGCCACAGGCCCTCAGGCACCGAGCTCTTCTTCACCTCGGAACGCATGATCGAAGGGATCAGTTTGTCGACTAACCAGTTGCTCATGCTTTCTTTCTCCAGTATTGGCAGGCGGGGGTCGGCGTCACCGGCCCTGCCCTGCCCTTGAGCTCAAAATCTTTTATGAAACGATGATGGACCGGCCGCCGGGACTTCCAGCGCGCCACCCCACCGCTAATGTGTTGTCTTGCCGCCACAGGCGCAGGCGGCTGCCCCGCAGGGCTGCGAAAGCTATGGACGATGGCGCGCAGCCAGCCGTCACATCTGCCATCACGCCTGTTTCACCGCACGCATGAAGGCCTCGATCTTCGCCGCGTCCTTGATGCCCTTGGCTTGCTCCACGCCGCCACTGACATCCACCGCGTACGGCCGCACCTGGGCGATGGCCTGGCCGACATTGTCGGCAGACAACCCGCCCGCCAGGATGATCGGCTTGCTCAGGCGCGCCGGCACCAGCGACCAGTCGAACGCTTCACCGGTGCCTCCGGGTACGCCTGGCACATAGGTGTCCAGCAGAATGCCGCGGGCACCGGCGTAAAGCTGGCAGGCCGCCTCCAGGTCGTCGCCCGGGCGCACGCGCAGGGCCTTGATCCAGGGGCGGTGGTAGCCTTCACAGTCCTGCGGGGTTTCATCGCCGTGGAACTGTAGCAGGTCCAGCGGAACCACTTCGAGGATCTCGTTCAGCTCGCAGCGCGAGGCATTGACGAACAACCCGACCGTGGTCACGAACGGTGGCAACTCGGCAATGATCGCCCGCGCCTGGCGCACGTCAACGGCTCGCGGGCTCTTGGCATAGAAGACAAAGCCGATGGCATCGGCACCCGCTTCGGCAGCGGCCAGTGCGTCTTCGATGCGGGTAATCCCGCAGATCTTGCTGCGAACATTGCTCATGGACAGCGAACCCTGCTTGTTACGGTGAAAGGCCGGATGTTAGCAAATGACTTTTCGCCCGTCAGTCTGCCAATGCCTCGTAGCCGGTCAAAAAGTGTGGGCCGATGTAACGCTTGGGCAGCGCGTATTCCTCGGGGTACTCCACCTGCACCAGGTAGAGCCCGTACGGGTGCGCCGTGACCCCGCCTTCGCGGCGGTTGCGCCCCTCCAGCACCTCACGCGCCCAGGTGACCGGGCGTTCTCCGGCACCAATGGTCATCAGTACACCGGCAATGTTACGCACCATGTGGTGCAGGAAGGCCGTGGCGCGCACATCCAGCACGATCATCTGGCCATGGCGGGTGACGCGCAGGTGGTAGATGTGCTTGATCGGCGACTTGGCCTGGCACTGGCTGGCGCGGAAGGCGCTGAAGTCGTGGGTGCCAAGCAGGAACTGCGCCGCTTCGGCCATGCGCTCGACATCCAGCGGGCGGTGGTTCCAGGTCACTTCCTCGGCCAGGTGCGCCGGGCGGATCGGGTCGTTGTAGATGACGTAGCGGTAACGCCGGGCGCAGGCCTTGAAGCGGGCATGGAAGTCGGCCGGCATCGGCCGCGACCAGACCACGCTGATGTCATGGGGCAGGTTGAAGTTGGTGCCCATGGTCCAGGCGCGTTCGTCGCGCACGGCGCGGGTGTCGAAGTGCACGATCTGCCCGCAGCCATGCACGCCGGCGTCGGTGCGCCCGGCGCAGATTACCGAGATCGGCTCGTTGGCCACCTTGGACAGGGCCTGCTCCAGGGCCTGCTGGACACTGGGTACGCCACTGGCCTGGCGCTGCCAGCCACGATAGCGCGCGCCTTTGTATTCCACGCCCAGGGCGATGCGGGAGTAGCCTTCGGCCGCGGATTCGGCGGTAGCGGTGTCGATGATGTCCAAGAGCATGAAACCTGTGGGGTGTACGGAATGGCGGGGATTATAACGACAACGGCAGCCGTGTAGGGCTGTGGGAGCGGCCTTGTGTCGCGATAGGGCCGCATAGCGGCCCCGGCGATATTGGCGGTATGACTGAAATCCTGGGGCCGCTTTGCGGCCCTATCGCGACACAAGGCCGCTCCCACAATGACCGCGCTGGAGCCAATATTGGCTCCAACTTTCAGACCAGTCGGGAGAGCATGTCCTCGGCTTCCTGACGCTGGCTGTCGTCGCCATCCTTGACCACTTCATCGAGGATGTCGCGCGCGCCCTGGTTGTCGCCCATGTCGATATAGGCACGGGCCAGGTCAAGCTTGGTGGCCACTTCGTCGCTACCGGAGAAGAAGTCGAAGTCCAGGTCGTCCAGTGGCTCGGGCTCTGGCTGGGCAATCGCGTCTTCACTGGTGAAGTGCGGCTCCAGCGACGGCGATTCGAGGCTCTGCGACAGCTTGTCCAGTTCGGCGTTGACGTCGTTCAGCTCCGAGGCAAAGCTCTTGGCTGCCGGCGAATCGTCTTCCAGCGACAGCGAAAGATCGAAGTCGGACGGCAGGTCGAACTCGGAAAGCGGGTCGAACGCTGGCTCGCTGTCGAAGGCAGCCAGCTCGGCGGCGACATCCACCGGGGTTTCGTCGACCGCAGCCGGGGCGGCCGGGGCAACCGGTTCGCTGATGTCGAGATCGAAATCGGACAGGTCCACAGCGGGCTGTGGCTCGGCCTGGGCCAGCATGGCCTCGAATTCGGCGTCGGCGTCGGCCTGTAGCTCGGCGTCCACGGCAAACGGCTCGTCTTCCGTCTGAGCCGTCTCCAGCACCGGCTCATCCAGTACCGGCTCGTCGACTCCAGGTTGCTGGGCCACCGATTCGTCCAGCAGCGGCGCCGCCAGCGGGTCTTGCTCGGGCAGGTCGTCACCCAGGCTCAGGTCGAAGGCACTGTCCAGGTCCTGCTCGTCCAGGCCCGGCGCATCGAGGGTCGGCACTTCATCGAAGGCATCCAGCTCAGCATCCAGATCAACTTCGGGCTCGAGCACTGCCTCAGGTTCCGCCTGGACAACGGCCTCTGGTTCAAGCGCCACCTCTGGCTCGAACGCCGGCTCTTCCTCGGGTGCCACGTCGGCAACCACTGGCGTTTCAGGCTGATCCTGCAGCAGTTCCTGCACGTACTGCTCATCCATCTCGGCAGCCAGGGCCGCCGCGCCCAGGCCGGCAGCGGCCAGGCCGAGCATGGCCGGGTAGCGCTCTTTCAGCCCGGCAACCGCTGCACTGTTCTGCTCGCTGGCCGGCAGCTTGCGCTCCTGTTCGGCGAACGCGCTCTGGTCACCCTGGCGGGCGTACACATCCATCAGTTTCAGGCGCAGGTCGTCACGCTGCGGCGCGGCGGCCACGACAGGCTCCAGCAGGTCGGTAGCGCGGTTCAGGCGGCCTTCGGCCACGCATTGCTCGACCTCCGCCAGCAGCGCGGCGTGAGGGTCGGCTTGCGGTTCAGGTTGCGCTTCGACGGCGGCTGCCGATGTTTTTTCCGCGGCGGTGGCAGCGGCGGCCGAAGCGGCGACCACGGCCGGCGACAGGGTCACGCTCGGGGCCGAGACCTCGACGCCATCGAAGCTTGCGCTATCGCTGTCGAAGCCTGCGCCCTGCTCTTCTTCCAGCGCCCGCGCCATGCGCAGGTGCTTTTCAGCCTCCTGCTGGGCCTTGCGCTTGCGCGCCAGCAGCAACAGCAGAAGCAGCAGTACGAGGAAGGCACTACCGGCAATCAGCCCAAGCAGCAGCGGGTTGCCCATGATTTCGTCGACCAAGCTGCCAGGCTGGCCGGCAGGTGCGGCCTCGGCGGCGGGCACCGGCTTGGGTGCGGTATCGACGGCGGCAGGCGCAGGCTTGGCGACCGGTTGGGCCGGCGCCGCCGCCCCCTGGGCTTCAAGGCGGGCCAGCTGGTTGTTCTTCAGCTCGATCAGACGCTGCAGCTTGTCCAGCTGGCTCTGCAGGTCGGCCATGCGGCTCTTGAGTTCTTCGTTGTCGCGGCGGCTGGTGTCCAGGCTTTCCTGGGCCACCGCCAGCTTGTCGTTGAGGGCCTTGGCCTGGTCGGCACCGGCCTGGTTGCCCGGGCTGACCAGGCGCAGGTTGTCGCCCTGGGCGATACGCGCCGGCGCTGCCTCGGCGGCACCGCGACGGGTGGCGTCCAGCTGGCGGGCACGCGGGCCCAGGCGGCGGCCTTCACGCCAGGCGGCATACTGCTCGGCCACTTCACCGGTCGCCTCGCCCTGCGGGATGTTCTGGATCTGCTGCTGGTCGGGCAGGCGCAATACCTGGCCAACCTTCAGCTGGTTGATGTTGTTGCCGATGAAGGCGTCCGGGTTCAGCGCCTGGATCGCGATCATGGTCTGCTGGATCGAGCCACCCTGGGTGTTGCGCGCGGCAATCTGCCACAAGGTATCGCGGCGTTGGGTGGTGTAGCTGCCGGCAGCGGTCACCGCTGGTGCTACATTGCCTGCCGCTGGCTTGTCGCCCTGGGCCTTGGCCTGGTCGAGCAGCACGCTGTAGTCACGCAGCAGGCGGCCCTGCGGCCACATCACCTGGACCAGGAACTTGACCACTGGCCCCGGCAGCGGCTGGCTGGAGGTAACCCGCAGCACGCTCTTGCCGTTGGGGTTGATCACCGGTGTGAAGGTCAGGTCTTCGAGGTAGGTCGGAAACGCCACCCCGGCCTTGCTGAACTCTTCCGGTGGCGCCAGGCTCGGCGCCACCTCGGCGGCTTTGAGGTCGCGCACGTCGAGCAATTCGATCTCGGCGTCCAGCGGCTGATTCTGTGCCGACTTGAGGGTCAGCTCCCCCAGGCCCAAGGCATTCGCCATGCCCGACGACAGCGCCGATGCTGCAGCCATGGCCAGAACCAGTTTGCGAATTCGAAGCATGACCTCTTCCCTTGTATAAAGCGTCCTGAAACCTGCATGCGGAGCAGGACAATAGTGCTCGCCAGTATCTTTTACGGCATGTGTTTAATCAACAATTGCGCCACTTGCACGGCATTGAGCGCGGCGCCTTTGCGCACGTTGTCGGTGGTCAGCCAGAGGTTGAGCTGCTGGTCTTCATCAACACCGTGCCGTACACGACCAACATAGACCACGTCCTGGCCCACTGCGTCGCCTACCGGGGTCGGATAATCATCGCGCCCCACCAGTTCGACACTGTCGGCCGCCTCGAGGGCCTGGTTGACCGCGTCCAGGTCTACCGGGCGACGGCTCTGCACCGACACACTGAAGCTATCGCCGAAAAATACCGGGACTTGAACGCAGCTCACGGAAATCTTCAGTTCAGGCAGGCCCAGCAGCACACGCAGCTCGCTGACCAGGCGGTGCTCCAGCGCCGTGTGGCCTTGCTCATCGGCGGCTCCGACCTGGGCCAGCATGTTGAACGCCACTTGGCGATCGAAGAAGCGCGGCTCCAGGGGGCGGGCATTGAGCAGCTCGGCGGTTTGCCGGGCGAGTTCGTTGACCGCTTCACGGCCTTGTGCGGACACCGCCAGCGCCGCCATTACCTGCACCCGCTCGATATCCAGCAGGCCCTTGAGCGGTGCCAGTGCAACGGCCAGGGCAACCGCGGCCGAGCACGGGCTGACGATGCGGGCGGGCAATGCCAGGCCGGCCAGGCGTTCGGCGTTGGCTTCTGGCACCAGGGCCAGGGCGTCGTCCAGGCCAGCGGACAGGTCGATGACCGTGCAGCCTGCCTGCAGCGCCTTGCTGGCAAAGCTGCGGCTGACGGCGGCGCCTGCGGCGAAGAAGGCCAGCTTGACCTGGGCGAAGTCGAAGCTGTCCACTTCACGCACCTTCAGCTTCTTGCCAGCGAACATCACGCTGCTGCCCGCCGATTCCATGCTGGCCAGCAGGT
>RCUT01001101.1_pt1 | contig 13145 bp, 8 predicted proteins | sample 2166171 | NCBI WGS metagenome assembly RCUT01 (sample SAMN09932757, study PRJNA488358) | compost metagenome | isolation source: compost soil in 4-hydroxybenzoic | place: Germany: Experimental Botanical Garden
GGACGGCCAGTGATTGCAGTACGAAGACTCTCGGTCTGTCCGACATTCGAAAACACAGGGTGTGCCCGCCTACCGGAAGAAAACTTTATCGCAGGGTCATGGCGCCAGCCGCACGATGACCGTGGCTTTAGAAGACAATAATTGCCGCTCGACCATTTCGGCTTGCGATGAATCAAGGCCATTGATGGTGACGTTGCCGCCTCCCGGAAGGCTATTTCAAAGCCAAGCTGCCACATCAGTCGCGGTCGGCGTCGGGGGGTCAATCTCTCGGGCATTGAGCCCGCTGAGCGACGTAGGATCGCGTGGCATCTACCTGACGACTTCAACTGGATCTGTCGCAGATTTTTCAGATTTTCCGCGCTATACGTCTGGGCTATGCATGGTCGAGTAGAGTGTGAAGCGAATGACGGTCGATTTCAAAGGGTCTCATTTTCCCAAAAATGTCATCCTGCATGCAGTCTTCTTTTACATACGCTATCCCGTCTCCTATCGTGACCTTCAGGAGATTCTGGCTGAACGCGGCGTAGTCGTTGATCACGCAACTTTAAACCGATGGGTTATTCGCTACTCTCCTCAGATTGCCGCACAGGCACAGATGCACAAACGACATACGGCCAGCTCCTGGCGTGTTGACCAGACCTATCTCAAGGTTCGTGGCCAATGGGTCTACTTGTATCGGGCGGTTGACCGCGATGGCCAAGCCCTTGATTTCATGCTGTCTGAATGTCGGGATCTGGCCGCAGCCCGCAAGTTTTTCAGGAAGGCCATCGCAGCCAACGGCGTTCCCGAGAGGGTTGTCATCGACAAGAAACGACTACGCCGCGTTCAGCCAGAATCTCCTGAAGGTCACGATAGGAGACGGGATAGCGTATGTAAAAGAAGACTGCATGCAGGATGACATTTTTGGGAAAATGAGACCCTTTGAAATCGACCGTCATTCGCTTCACACTCTACTCGACCATGCATAGCCCAGACGTATAGCGCGGAAAATCTGAAAAATTTGCGACAGATCCCGTCGATGTGCAGGCAATCGCCAGATCGCGCCCCGGCGCCATGGTGGTTGAAACATTCAGGACATTGGTCATGAAGGTGATCCGGACAGCGCAGTAAAAAAGCCGCCAGCATTCGAAGAAGAACGTTTCGCCGTTTGGCCGCGCGGCCATGGGATGATCGCGCGGGTTCGCTGGCAGATGTCGTCCGGTGATTATGCAAGCTTGAGGATCAGCACGTCGCGGGCCGGAACGACGACGCTCGTGCCGCTGTCTTGAACATGGCCGATGGGCCAGATCGCCGGTCCCGCCGCAAGTCTGCCAAGTTCCTCGGCAATCGACACCTCGATGGTCTGTGGTGTGCGTGAAGGGTTGACTAGCCACAGGAAGCCGCCGCTTTCACCCTTGTGTACGCGGGCGAACACCGCCCTGTTCGAGAGGGTTACATGCGGCGTGGCCCCGCTCCATTTCAGGAGTTCGGCAAAGAACCTGCCATTCGCCTTGCCATCGGTCTGATGATAGGCAACGGAGGGGTTGGTGCCTATCAGGAGGGTGCGGCCCCTGCCGAAGCTGTTTTCCACCACGGCCAGACGTCCGTCCGAAAAGTCGCCGCGGCCGTTGCCGCCATTCAGGGCGTAGGATTGCAGATAGCCGCCACCATCCACAGCCATGTCGCCGAACCTGAACTTGATGCGGTCGCCGATATCGGGCATGAATTCGACGTCGGCCTGACGAACGCCGAAAAGCGTATCCAGCCCCATATTCGGCTGCACCTGTCCAACATGGCCGCGGTCGCCAAAATAACCGGGGCAGGCCTCGGCAATGAGTGTGCCGCCTTTTTCCACCCAGGCCTTGATGCGTGCCGCCTGCTCGGCGGTGAACATGATTGGATAAGGGAAGTACAGGATGTCATAGGCATCTATGTCATCAATATGCACCCAGTCCGGCTGGACACTGTTGTCGAGGAAGCCACGGAAGGCCCCCCACATCGCATCGCGATAAGGTTTCTCGTCGCGATCGAAATTAAGAAGATAGTCCCAGTCCTGTGTTTCGGGGATGAGCAGGATGCCGATCTCTCCGCGTATTGGCCTGGCGGCCCATAGATCGGCCTGTGCCGGATCGTTCGCCCATTTGGCCATCAGGCTCTGCATCTCGGAACGGGGCGTGCGCGAGCCGTCCATGTCATAGGCACCGAAGGCGCCGAAAAGCGGGCCATCGAGCAGCGGTCTCCAGCGCAGATTGAGAATACCGCGTGCGCCGCCGGCAAACGATGTCATGCTCCAGATGCGGATATCCTCCGGCTCTGCGACGCGGCCATCCTCCTTGTCGCGGCCGATCACCTGTGGCTGCAACCATAATGGTCCGCCCTGGCGTTCGGCGTGCCAGAAGGGCTTGCCGCGCGCAGCACCGCGATTGATATCCACTCCGTACCAGGTCTTCCAGGGTTCCGTCCCTTTGCGTGCCTGAATCCAGGTGAAGCCGTAAAGCTCGACCTTTGATGCTGCCAGCCAGTCATCGCAGCCATGCTTGGCCATATAGGGAATCGAGCCGGAAATGCCGTGCGCGGCAATGAGATTGGTCTTGTCCACGGCGCGGATCGTGTCGATGCGCCACTGCATCTGTTCGTAAAAATTATCACGCTTGAAGCGCAACCAGTCGAGGCATTCCGGGTAGGCGGCCATCTGCACTGGCGGCTGGATATCGTCCCATTCGGCGTAGCTGTAGCGGTACCATGCCTTGGCCAAAGCCTTCAGACTTCCATACTTGTCTTTCAGCCAGTTGCGGAAAGCGGCCTTGGAATAGTCGCTGTAATCCACGTCCTCGGCATAATTGCATTCGTTCCAGATATCGTAGCCGTAAATGGCTGGATGATCCCTGTAGCGTTCGGCGAGTGCCGTCAGGAAGTTGCCGGCGGCCTCGCGCACCTCAGGGCAATTCAGCGTCAGCGTGCCGCCGCCATTCTTGCCGAAGCCGCCCGTGGCCGTGGACACACCCATGTTGAGCGTCATCTTGCGACCTTCCGCGGTTAATTGCACGGCCTGCGGATATTTGCGCAGCGCCCAGTCGGGCATTGATTGCACCATCTCGGCGATAATCGTCTTTATGCCGTTTTTGGCGGCAAGGTCGAGCTGGCGGTCATATTCCTCCCAGTCATAGACGCCGGGTGCCACCTCGATCGCGCTCCACATGAACCAGTGGCGGAAGATATTCATGCCGTCTTCGCGGGCGACGCCATAGTCCCGCTCCCAGTGCTCCTGCGGTGGATTGGATTTTCTGAAGTAAACGGCTCCGGTTGGGAACTGAATATCGTTTCTGGGCATGGTGTTGTCCTTCGGTTTTTGGACACGGCTTCGCCGGTCCGGATCGTGTTCCGGTTGGAAAATTAACTGTCGGGATGATGGTGGGTTTGGCGGACTTACATTCGTCCGCCCCCTGCAATCCGTTCAAGCGTGCGGATCAGGGCGGAATGGTCCTGGTCCCCATCGCCGCCGGCAATCGCGGCGTTCATCAACTGCTGTACCATCGCCGTATTCGGCAGTGCGAGATCAAGCGCCCTTGCGGCGTCGACGGCAAGCGTCATGTCCTTTCGATGCAGCCTCATGCGGAAGCCCGGATCGAAGGTTTCCCTGACCATGCGCTCACCATGCACCTCAAGAACCCGCGACGCGGCGAAACCGCCCATCAGTGCTGACCGCACTTTGGCCGGGTCTGCTCCGGCGCGTTTGGCAAAGAGCAGGGCTTCGGAGACGGCCTCTATGGTCAATCCGACAATGATCTGATTGGCGACCTTGGCGGTCTGCCCGTCGCCCACGCCGCCGACCAGCGTAATGTTCTTGCCCATCGCCTCGAACAGGGGCCTGGCACGATCGAAGGCGGCCTGTCTGCCGCCGATCATGATCGTCAGCGAGGCCGATCTGGCGCCGACTTCACCGCCTGAAACGGGCGCATCGAGATAGTCGCATCCGAGCGCCTCGATACGGGCAGCGAAATCCTTGGTGGCAACCGGTGAGATCGAGCTCATGTCGATAACCAGCTTGCTTTTCGACAGGCCTTCGGCAACGCCATCCTTGCCGAACAGCACCGCTTCGACATCCGGCGTGTCGGGCAGCATGAGGATGACGATGTCGGCGGACTGCGCCACCGCCCGCGGGGTGTCCGCGGCCTTGCCACCCTTGTCCAGGAGATGCTGTGAGACCGGTTTGATGCGGTTGAGAACGAGCGCGTGTCCGGCATCGATGAGGTTTTCCGCCATCGGGCGTCCCATGACGCCAAGTCCGATAAATCCGATATTCATGATGCTTCACCTCACTTCTGCAATGATTTCATCCAGCCAAGGCCTTCGCTGGTGCCAGCCCTTGGCCTGTATTCGCAACCCACCCAGCCGTCGTAACCAAGGCGATCGAGTTCAGAGAAAATGAAGCCGTAAGCGATCTCGCCGGTGCCCGGTTCGTTTCTGCCGGGATTGTCGGCGATCTGGACATGGGCGATCTTCTCCTGAAGCCGCAGGAAGGTTGGTATCAGGTCGCCCTGCATGATTTGCATGTGGTAGAAATCATACTGGATAAAGAGATTGTCTGAGCCGACCTTGCCGAGGATGCGCTCGGCGTGATCCGTGGTGGACAGGAAGAAGCCGGGCATATCGCGCAGGTTGATCGGCTCGATCAGCAGCCTGACGCCGGCTTCGGCGCAACGCGCCGCGGCATACTTCAGATTGTCCACCAAAACGGCTTCCAGAGTCCCCGTATCGACGCCCGCAGGCACGAGGCCAGCAATGACATTGACCTGAGGGCATTGCAGCGCGGCGGCGTAGTCGAGAGCGAGGCCGACACCTTCGCGAAACTCGTCTATCCGGTCTGGAAGGCAGGCGATCCCGCGTTCACCTCCGGCCCAGTCGCCGGACGGCACATTGAACAAGGCCTGCTGTAATCCGCTTTCGGAAAGTGCGGCCGATACCCTTTCCTTCGGGTCGGAATAAGGGCCCAGATATTCGACGGCGCTGAAGCCGTCCCTGGCAGCGGCGGCAAAGCGCTCCAGGAATGGCAGGTCCTGATAGAGAAAGGACAGGTTGGCTGAAAATCTTGGCATCATATCTTCCTCGCTATTCGTTGACGGGTGCGACGAAGCGATGCCGGAGCAGCAGGCGCTTGTCGCGCGGGTCGGGATTGGGAACGGCTGAAATCAGGCTCTTGGTGTAGGCCTCGCGCGGGGCGGTGCAAATCTGCTCGGCCTCGCCAAGTTCGGCGATCTTGCCGCGATGCATGACGGCAACGCGATCGCAGAAATATCGCACCACTGAAATATCGTGGGAGATGAAGATGAAACTGAGATTGAGCCGCTGGCGAATGTCGAGCAGGAGATCGAGAATCTGGCTGCGGATCGACACGTCAAGCGCTGCAGTCGCCTCGTCAGCGATGATGATCTTCGGGTCGAGTGCCAGGGCCCGCGCGATACAGATACGTTGCCGCTGGCCACCCGAAAAGGCATGCGGATAACGCTCCATGCTCATCGGGTCGAGACCGACGAGCCGCATGAGTTCAGCGACACGCTCGTCAAGCGACCGACCTTTGGCCAGCCCGTTGACGATCAGCGGGTCGCCGATCACCTCCTTGACCGTCATGCGCGGATTGAGCGAGGAGAAGGGGTCCTGAAAGACGAGCCGGACATCGCGATGGAAGCCGCGCAATTGCTTCTTGTCGAGACGCGCGACATCGGTTTCGCCGCCGCGGCCATCGCGGTAAATGACGGACCCATTGCTCGGTTCGATGATCCTGAGGATCAGCCGGCCGAGCGTCGTCTTGCCGGAACCGCTCTCGCCGACAATGCCGAGATTTTCGCCCGGATACAGATCGAAGCTGGCATCATCGACCGCGCGCAGCGCCGCCGGGTTCGACGGCGTACCGAAGATCTTGCTGAGATTGCGCACGGAAAGGACCGGGGCAGGGGCATCGGCGGAAAAGGTCTGCGCCGCGCGCACCTTCGCATGCCGGGTGAGCTTCACCGTCGATGCAAGCAACTGCCGGGTATAGGCATGTTCAGCGTGGTGGAAGATCTTGTCCACGGTGCCGCTTTCGACGATGCGGCCGTAGCGCATGACGGCGACGTCATCGGCGACTTCGGCTACGACGCCCATGTCATGGGTGATCAGCAACATGGACATGCCACGCTCCACTTGCAGTCGCTTGATCAGGTCGAGGATTTCCGCCTGCGTCGTCACGTCGAGAGCCGTGGTCGGCTCGTCGGCGATCAGGATGTCGGGATTGCCGGCAAGCGCCATGGCGATCATGGCGCGCTGGCGCATGCCGCCGGAAAACTCGAACGTGTAGCGGTCGCCCATTGTCTCAGGATTGGGAATTTCGACCTGCCGCAACAGTTCGATCATGCGGGCGCGGGCAGCCTTCTTGTCGAGGTTGCTATGCAGACGGATCGCTTCGACGATCTGCGAACCGATCGTATGGACGGGTGACAACGAACTCATCGGCTCCTGGAAAATCAGGCCGATACGCCGGCCGCGGATGGCCCGCATCTCGCGGCTGCCGGGTGCGAGTGCGGTGATGTCGACGGTCTGGCTGCCGGCATTCAAGAGGATGCTGCCGCCGACGATGCGACCGGGACGGTCAACGATTTGCAAGAGCGATCGCGCCGTGACGCTCTTGCCGGAACCGCTTTCACCGACGAGGCAGAGCGTCTTGCCCCGCTCCAGCTCGAAACTCACCTTCTCCACGGCATGCAGGATATGCGTTCTGAGCGGGAAGTCGATTGACAGGTTCTGCACCGAAAGAACGGTTTTCTCGGACATGGTCAGCTCCTCAGTTCTCGTAGGGATCGGCAGCATCGCGCAAGCCATCACCGAAAAAGTTGAAGGACAGAACGGCGAGCACCACCGCCAGCGAGGGCCATATCAACAGCCACGGCGCGGTTGCCACGGTGCGGATATTCTGGGCGTCCTGGAGCAGCACGCCCCAGCTGACAACGGGGGGCTTCAGACCGATGCCGAGGAAGGAGAGCGAGGTCTCCGCCACGATCATCGTCGGCACTGCGAGCGTCACCACCGCCAGGATGTGGCTGGTGAGCGACGGCAGGATATGGCGGAAGATCAGCCGCATTTCGCTGGAGCCGTCAAGCTTGGCGGCCGTGACGAAATCTTCCCCTCTCAGGGACAGGAACCTGCCTCGAACCTCGCGGGCGAGACTGGTCCAGCCAAGCAGCGAAACGATCACGGTAATCACCAGATAGACGTTGACCGGCGACCAGGTGAGCGGGACCGCGGCCGCCAACCCGAGCCAGAGCGGGATTGTCGGCATGGCGCTGATAACCTCGATGATGCGTTGAATGAAAGTATCGACGCGGCCGCCGTAAAAGCCGGAAATCGAACCGATGACCACACCGAGCACCAGCGAAATGGCAACGCCGATCAGGCCGATCGACATCGATACGCGCGTGCCATAAACGAGACGCGAGAACACATCGCGACCGAGGCGATCGGCACCAAGCAGATACATCGGGTCATTCGGATTGATCGGGCCGATCAGGTGGCGCTCCATCGGGATGATGCCCCAGAGCTTGTAGGCCGGGCCTTTGACGAAGAGGCCGATCGGCACGGTCTTGGTGTCATCCACGACGAAGGTGCGGCGTAGTGCTACCTTGTCGATCTCCACCTTGTAGCCTTTGACATGCAGCTGGAATTTCGAGCCCCCGCCGAGCGTCGGTGCGAAGAGGCTGATGCCCTGAGGCGGTGCATAAGTATATTGCGACTTGGCGGTCATTGGCAGGGCAGGCGCCAGAAATTCGGCGAACAGGCCGACGAGATAAAGGAATATGATAACGCCGCCAGCGGTCATCGCCACTTTCTGGCGGACCAGCTTGCCGAAGATCAGCCGCCACGGACCGACCGCAGCGTTTGAAACAGCCTTGCCCTGTTTGAGCGGGCTGATCGACGGACCATCGGCCAATGCCGACGTCGTTCCGGTGAGGTTCTTGTTTACGGTCATGGGCTTCTCCTCAGTTGAACCGGATGCGCGGGTCGAGTAGCGCAAGCAGCAGGTCGGAGAGCAGGACGCCTATAAGCGTCAATGCGGAGAGCAGCAGAATGAAACTGCCGGCGAGATACATGTCCTGCGAGACCAGAGCCCGAAAGAGCAACGGCCCGGCTGTCGGCAGGTTGAGCACGATGGCGATAATCGTGACACCGGAAACGAGATGCGGCAGAACCCAGCCGATTGCCGATACGAACGGATTGAGGGCGATGCGTACCGGATATTTGAGGATGACCTTGTATTCCGGCAGGCCCTTTGCACGCGCCGTCATCACATAGGGCTTGTGCAATTCGTCGGTGAGGTTTGCGCGCAGGATGCGGATCAGTGCGGCGGTGCCGGAGGCGCCGATGATGATGACGGGAATCCAGACATGCTTCAGGAAATCCCAGACCTTGGCAGTGCTCCAGGGCGCTTCTGCGAAGGCCTGCGAGTTAAGGCCACCGACACTCTGCCCGAGATAGCGGTAAGCGACATACATCAGAGTCAGCGCCAGAATGAAGTTTGGCACGGCGAGACCGATGAAACCGAGAAAGGTGAAAACGTGGTCGCCGACGGAATGGCGGCGCACAGCCGAATAAATACCGATCGGAAGAGCCACAATCCAGACGAACAGCAGGCTGAGCAGCGAGATTACCAGCGTTGAACCCATGCGCGCCCAGATCAGCCCGGATACGGGTTGGTTCCACTCGAAAGACCAGCCGAAATCGCCGCGGCTGAGGATTCCCCACATCCACTTCATATATTGAATGTAGAACGGGTCATCGAAGCCATAGATTTCCTTCAGGCGCTCGATCTGGGCCGGATCGACCGGCTGGCCGTTTTCGCTCATTGTCGCGATCATCGAGGTCAGGTAGTCGCCGGGCGGCAGCTGGATGATCAGGAATGCAATCAGCGACATGCCGAGCAGGGTCGGGACCATGTAGAGTACGCGCTTGCAGATATAGCCAAGCATCGGTTGTTTTCCTCCCATTCCGATGCGCCGGAGCGCAAGGCCAATATGCGATCCGCTACGGTCTCCTCCAGCCGCAGCGGATGCTTCATGTCAACTTAGCTCCAGTTCAGATGGAGCACCTCCAGCCGCTCGATTTCGGGAACCGTGATGATCGCCCGCCCATTCTCGATCGACAATTCCGCAGCGCGATCGGCCACCACCAGCCATGCCCGATGCAACGTCTTGCCGTTCGGAATTTCGACGGCGACCTTTTGTTTCGACAGCGGAATATTGTCCCTGACCGGTCCTTTCATCATCATCGGATTGGTAAGGTTGAGCAGGCTGATCGCAAGTCCGTCTTCACTTTCGCGCACGGCTATATCAACCACGCCCGGCCCTTCGACCTCGACGCGCTGCGTCTTGCCGAGCGCCCAGCGCACCGCATTTGAAACCAGCCGGCCATGATCGGCCGCCAGCACTTCCCAGAAAATCTCCCCAATATTCCATGGAATATAAACGGTGCGTCCGCCTTTGCCAGTCTCGCGGGCGATGACGGCAGCGCCATCCGCCTGCTTGCGGGGATAGACTTCCTCCATCGGAAGATCGGGGAAATCCGGAACGTAGAGGAACGGTGTGGAGGTCCCGGCCGCTGGCTTGACATCAATGAGACGTGTACCGCCCATGATCCGCTCTGCGCCGTCATAGCCGTCATTGATCGGGTGATCGCCGGAGATTTCCACATAGGTGTTCTTGACGATACCGCGCGGCCCGGAGACGAGATTGACGCCCAGCACGTCGGCAAGGCCGAAGTCGGATCGGAGTATGCCGTTCTCGTCCCTGAGTGAGGTTTCATAGGCGGCAACGACGCTGCCGCCTCGATCGGCATAGGCGCGTATCGCCACGATCTGTTCGTCCGACAGGCAGGAGGCGTTGGCGAGCACGATCACCTTGAAGCGATCCAGATGATCCGCCGTCAGCACCTGATCGGAGACCAGTTCGAAGGGGATGCGTGCTTCCACCAGCGCGTGATAGAGGCCAAGATCATGGCGCTCCGCCATGCTGCGTTCTTCCGGTGCCCAGTGGCGCAGCGTGGTGGAGGGATCGACGACGGCAACTTCCGCGGTTGGCGTCATGGTGTTGATCACGGGTTCCACCGCCGCCTGTAGCAGGAAGGAATCGACCACCGGCTCGACCCAGCGCTTGTCAGGTACGACACCGTTGAATTTGGTGAACCACGCATAGAGGCCGTGCGCCGTGCCGTTATTCATCCAGAGCTGCATTTCCTCCGGCGTCGTCACGGCATCTTTCCAGCGATATTCCTCTTCAGGACCGATCGAGGTGATCAGCACGACGGGGCGATCCGGAAAAGTCGCTCGAATGCGCTTGCCGTTGCGGCCGGCGGACCAGCCGATCTCCACCCCGCGCCGTCCCTGGTGGTCGACGACCAGGAACGGGCAATGCTTGCGGATGACTGACAGATCGAATTCCATGAGAGAGGAACCGGACATATTGGGGATGAAGCTTGCATGCGGACGGATCGCCTTCACCGCGTCATCCCACTGGACGATGATATCGGTCAGCACATGGCGGCGCCATTGCAGCCAGGCGCGCCAGGCAGGATCTTCCGCATCGGGTTTCAGGGGCAGGTCATAGCCGGACATGTCCTTGAAACGCCGGGCACTATCCTCGCTGTAATCGACACCATGGCCCTGCCATCGGTTGGCGAAGACCGCATCGATATCGTAATCGCGGACGATTTCCTTCACTACTTCCGGCATGAATTCGGTGTTGTAGGAGCCATAGGCATTGGTGATCCAGATGCCGGGGTAGGCCCAATGTTCGCGGGGCGTGCCGTCGGCATTGATCATCACCCATTCCGGATGGGCCTTGGCGGCATCGTCATGGATGGCATGGGGGTCGACACGCGCCATGACATGCATGTCCAGCCTGCGCGCTGCATCGACAAGAGCGCCGAAGATGTCGCGATCACCCAGCACGTTGCTGACATAATGATAGGGAATCCTGCTCGGATAAAAGGCGATGTAGCCGCCGGCGCTGAGGCAGACCGCGTTCGACCTGGTGCGCTTGAAGACATCGATCCAGAAGGCCGGATCGTATTTCTCCGGGTCGTTTTCCACGAAGGTCAGCTGGGTCCAGCGTGTCGCGGACCTGAACCATTCGGGCGTGCGGAGAGTGTCGATATTCTGTTGTCTCGCGTCGAGCATTCTTCGGTCCTATCTTCAGACAATGAGGGAGCGTTCGGTGCCGGCACGTGGCCGGCACCGCAGACATTCGTATGAGGCGCGTGGGCTCAGACCTTGTAGAACTGTTCCGGCATGGTCGGGGCAGGGGTTGGCCAGCCGAAGGAGTTCGGCATCGTCTTCAGGATGTTACGCATGTTGTTCTTGACGATGCCGTAGCCATCGGACGGCAGCGAGATGCCGAAGACGTAGAAATTATCGGCGGCCCCCTGCAGGATCTGCTTCATCACGTTCTGCTGGCTGGCCGCGTCGGGTTTGGCCTTGAGGTCGTCATAAAGAGCAAGCTGCCGTTTGGTTTCTTCTGGCGGCTCTTCGGCACTCGGATTGTTCGGGTCGACATACCAGAGAGACCATGCGGGGCCATAAACGGCATTGTTGTCCGTCGGCGCATAATAACGCGGATCAAGCATTGCCGCGACGCCGCCATTGGCGCCGAACTGATGCGCGGTGGCATCGAAACTGCGGCCACGGCGTACGCGCGTTTCCCAGAGCGAGCGATCCATGGTGCGCAGCTGTGCGTCGATGCCGACCGCCTGGAACATGGGTATCGCAAGCTGAAAGAAATCCAGGAAGATCGGGCGAGCCTGATCGATCTCGAAGATGATCGAGACGCGCCGGCCGGCCTCGTCCAGTCGAAAATTCTGATCATCGCGTTTGGGGATGATGACGTCGAGCAGAGCATTGGCCTTGTCGATGTCATACTCGGTGAACTGACCAGCGAGCTGCTCATTGTAAAGCGGATCATCCGGCTTGATCGAAGGCTGGGCCGGAGCCCCCTGACTGACCAGCACGGCGTCAATCAATGTTTGCCTGTCGAGAGACATGGAAAGCGCGGCACGAAAATCCCTGTTGCGGAAGAGTTTGCGCTTCGTCTCGTCACTATGGTTGAGGTTGAGGATGAAATTCATCACATTGGCCTCCGTCGAGGTCAGCGTGTAGAAATCATAGTCGCCCTGCGCGCGGGCGTCGTAAAGCACCGCCTTGTTGGTCGGTGTCCCGATATACTGGTCCATCATGTCGATTTCGCCCTGCATGGCCTTCAGCAGAAGAACCTGCGGGTCGGCGACCATCTGATAGACGATGCGCTCCATGTAGGGGAGCTGGTTGCCCTCGGTATCGACTTTCCAATAGTACGGATTGCGTTCCGCGACGGCGCGTTCGGTGTTTTCGCCCGGCGCAATCGTAAACATCCAGGCATTCAGGCAAGGCTTCTTCGATGAATTGAGGAAGAAGGAATTGTCGTCCTGAAAGCCGGCAATTGCCTGGAAAGCGGCGATCCAGCCTTCAAAACCTCTCTGCTTGGCAGCCTCGTCCGCTTTCGGATTATAGTCGATGTGGAACTGTTGGAGATAATGTTTCGGGCAGCGCGTGGTCTGGTCCAGATTCGACCATGCGACCTGCAATGGAAAGAGACCGTTAGGCTCGGCGAAGATAACCCGGAAGGTCTGCTCGTCGACCACTTCAAGCCTGGCGGGTTCGCCGTTGCTTCGCCAGTGGCCTTGCCCGGCAAACGCGACACGATCGTCTGTCAGAACCGTATCATACCAGAATTTGATATCGGCGGTGGTATAGGGATGCCCATCCGACCATTTCATGCCCTTGCGCAGCCGTATCGTATACTGCGTTGCGTCTTCGTTGGCATCGAAGGCTTCCGCGACATTCAGCGTTACGCCGGACCAGTCGGGTGAATAGCGCACAAGCGGCTCGTAGGCCTGGAACCGAAAGATATGTGAGAGAGAGCCGCCGCCAACCAGCGCCAGATTCCATGTGCCGCCATAAGTGCCGACACTTTCATGAGGCTTGATCACCAGCGGCTTTTCCGGCAGCCGTTGATCCAGTGCGGGCAATTCGCCAGCGTCCACCTTCGCCTTGAGGCTTTCTGCTTCCCGGAACTTTGCTGCGACGACCGGCAATGCCGGCAGGATTAGGG
>RCUT01001102.1_pt1 | contig 13130 bp, 13 predicted proteins | sample 2166171 | NCBI WGS metagenome assembly RCUT01 (sample SAMN09932757, study PRJNA488358) | compost metagenome | isolation source: compost soil in 4-hydroxybenzoic | place: Germany: Experimental Botanical Garden
CCTCGATGCGGAACCCCAGGCGCGGCACATGCACGTGCACCACGCCGGCGCGCTCGTCCTCGCGGCGCAGGATGATCTCCTCGCGGCCGGCGAACAGCAGCTCGCCTTCCACCGGGTCGACGCCGTAGTCGGTCGCCGCCACCAGCACCTTCTGTCCGGGCTCGAAGCCATTGGGATCGACGAAGTCCTCCTCGGGCAGCGGCGCCGGGGTGGCGTTGCGGGCTATCTCCAGGGCATCGATCGAGGACAGTTCGCTCGGTGCGCCATGGCCGAAGCCCAGCACCCGGCCGAGCCAGGCGGCCACTTCCGGGTAGTCGTCCACCAGGGGGGCGGTCACCGGTGTGCCCTTGAGGAACCAGAGGCAATGGGCCAGGGAGAAGTCGGCGACGGAAGGCTCGCCGAAGAGGAAATCGCCTTCGCTGCGGGCCAGTTGCTGTTCGGCGCGGGCCATGATCGCCGGCCAGTTGTGCCGGGCCTGCTCCAGCGGCAGGCGGGTCAGGCTGCCGCTGCTGAACAGCGCGGTGCGATCGGCGATGAATGCCTTGATCGCCTCGGGCGGCAGCTTGGCGAAACGCAGCGCCACGGAGTCGGGCTGGAACACCAGGGCCACGGCGTGCTGGAACACCACCGCGTCCACCCAGAGGGCGAAACTGGCGACATTGAATTCCTGGCCTTCCGGGAACAGCGCCGGGGTCGCCTTCTCCACTTCCAGGCGGCGGGCGATCAGCGCGGTGTCGCAGTAGATATCGGCGCCCACCTGCAGCACCGGGGTCTTGCGGTAGCCCCCGGTGAGGGCGGTGAGATCCGGCTTGGGCATCACCGGCGAAATCATCACCGAACGCCAGGACAGCTGCTTGAAGCCCAGCATCAGGCGGGCCTTCTCGGCGAAGGGTGAGGTCGGGTAATGGTGCAGGATCAGCTCGTGCATGACGGTCTCCGCGTCAGGTCTGTGGATAGGGGCAGCTTACCCGGCTCCAGCGGGGCGGCCCATGACCTTGGCCTGATGACGTGGCATCAGCCGGCTGGATGGAGCTGCACCAGGCGTTCCTTGGCCGCCTTGCGCAGCTGCTTGATGGCGCGCTCGCGGCGCAGGGCCTCGCCCTTGTCGGCACAGGCCTCGACGAATACCAGCGCCCGGGCCGGGCTGGAATGGAAGAAGCGCGCACCCTTGCCGCTCTGGTGCTGGGCGAAGCGCCGCTGCGGGTCGTCGCTGATGCCGCAATAGAGCGCGCCGTTCTCGGCACGCACCAGGTAGACGAACCAGGGCTTGGCGGCGGGGGTGGCGTCGGCGGTCTCGGGCATGGGCGGGTCCTGATGGAAGCCGCCGCATTAGGCAATGCCTCAGCGGGTCAAGACAAGTCCCTCAGCGTCCCGGCCCGGTAGGCGGCCAGGCCCCGCGCGGCCTGCTGGCGAATGGCGTTCTGCACCGCCGGCAACCAGCCCAGCAGCAGGCCCTTGGCGCCCAGGGCCTGCCGCGCCCAGCGCCAGAGGTCGAAGCTGTCGTGGTGCTCGATGATCTTGCCGTCGGCGAAGAGGAAACGAGCCTGGATGCGGTTTTCCACCATGCGCCCGGTCTGGCTGAACAGGTAGGTGGCCACCCAGTTGGCGCGGCCGCTGAGGTCATCGGCCTCGACGCCGTCGAAGCTCAGGCTGAACTGCTGGGCGCGACTGGCGAGCATGCGCCACATGTCGGCCGCCTCCTCGCCATTGAGGTCGGTGAACACCGGATCGCTGAAATGCACGTCAGGGCCGTAGCACTCGGCCATGGCCTCGGCGTCCAGGCGCTGGAAGGCCTGGTAGAAGCGGGTGATGAGTTCGGCGTTGGGGTGAGCCATGGGGCAACTCCGGCGGGAATGTATTGGCAGAAGTATTGACCCGGTTGGGGGTGATGCTCCAGTGCCATCAATCTCGCGAATGAACGGACTCGGTCCGCATTGCGTGGCGCGCCCGCAGCGGCGCTACAACGACTCTTCCTTCAACTCCTTCAGGTGCTTGTAGACGGTGGCGCGGCCCATGTTGAGGACGTTGGCCACGTAGTTGGCGGCGCTCTTGCCCCTGAACGCGCCTTCGGCGTGCAGGGCCAGGACCAGTTCGCGCTTGTGCTCGCGGGTCAGCAGGTTGAGGCCGAGCTGGCGCTGGCGCAGCCAGTTGTGCAGGAAGGTGTTGATGCGCTCCTGCCAGTCGTCGCGGAACAGGGCGTCGGGCTGGGGGATGAGCTTGCTGGAGGACAGGAAGAGGTCGAGCGCGGCCTTGGCCGCTTCGAACATGGAAATGTTCAGGTTGATGCAGAGCACGGCCATCGGCGCGCCATGGGCATCGCGCAGCACGGTGCTCATGGAGCGGATCTTCTGGCCGTCCCAGTTGAGCTTCTCGTAGGGACCGATGTTCCGCTCGCCCACCTCTTCGCCGAGCATGTCTTCCAAGGCGGCGTCGTCGCCTATGCAGCGCTTGGAGATGTTGTTGGCGATGTAATCGATCTTCTGCGTGCGCAGGTCGTGCAGCACCACCTCGGCATGGGGGAAGAACAGGCTGGCGATGGCGTCGGCAATGGCGTGGTAGTTGTCCAGGGCGGGATCTGGGCGAGGCGTCATGGGGGCGGCTCCTGGAGCGGAAGAATCAGCGCCGGGCGTGGGCCCCGGCGCTGCGAGTGTGGCGCAAAGCGCCTGCGTCGTCACCCCAGCCGCACGGGGGAAAGCACGGCCTCGTTCAGGCCGAAGCGGGTGAGGTGCTCCGGTAGTGGCTGGTGCAGGATCAGGCAGGCGCTGGCCTCGCCCATCGCCGCGGAAGTCTGGATGCCGTAGCCGCCCTGCCCCGCCACCCAGTAGAAGCCAGGCGTGCGCGGGTCGTAGCCGGAAACCAGGTCGCCATCGGGGAAGAAGGAGCGCAGGCCGGCCCAGACCCGCGCGGGGCGGCGGATGCTCATGCTGGTGTGCTCTTCGATCTGGTAGATACCCAGCGCGATATCCAGCTCTTCGGGCTGCACGTCATGGGGCTCCACCGGGTCGGCGTTGGCCGGCGATCCCAGCAACATGCCGGCGTCGGGCTTGAAGTAGAAGGATTCGTCCAGGCTCACCAGGGCCGGCCACTGGTGCGCATCCACACCCTCCGGCGGCGCGAAGATGAAGGCAGCGCGGCGCTTGGGCTGCAGACCCAGGGGACGGACGCCGGCCAGTTGGGCGAGCTGGTCGCACCAGGCACCGGCGGCATTGACCAGTACCGGCGCCTGGAAGCTGCCCTGGCTGGTGCTGACCTGCCATTGCTCGCCCTGGCGCTGGACGCCGGTCACTTCGCAACCGAGCTGAACCTGCCCGCCGTTGCGGCGAATGCCGCGCAGGTAACCCTGGTGCAGGGCGTCGGTGTCGATGTCGGCGGCGCTGGGATCGAGCATGGCGCCCTGGACCTTGTCGCGGCGCAGCACCGGCACCAGCGCGCACGCCTCCTCGGCGCTGAGCATCTGCACGTCGGGCACCTTCTCGCGGGCGCTGTCGAACTGGCGTTGCAGCTCTTCGGGGTCGCCGCTGAAGTCCACCACCATCTCGCCGCGCGGCGTGAGCAGCGGATGTTCGCTGAAGCCTTCCGGCGGTGCGTCGAAGAAGGCGCGGCTGGCGGCGGTCAGGGCGCGTACCTGGGGCGTGCCGTAGGCCACGGTATAGAGCGCGGCGGAGCGCCCGGTGGAGTGGTAGCCGGCATGCTCTTCGCGTTCCAGCACCAGCACGCGGCCGTGGCGCGACAGCCAGTAACCGGTGGAGGCGCCGGCGATTCCGGCGCCGATGATGATGAAGTCAACCTGGTTCATGGAGTGCCTCACTGTCCTTGGCGCTGCAGTTGATAGAGGGCGTTGGCCAGGGCCATGTCTTCCAGGCCGAGACCGATGGAGCGGAAGAATACCGGACGGCGGTAGTCCGGGCGCGGGGCGCTGCCGCTGACCAGTCCGGGCAGGTCGCCACGGATGGCCTCGCGGCTCCAGCCATGGCGCTCGGCAGCCAGCACCATCTCGCCGGCGGAGCCCGGCGTGGTGGCGCGGTAGTCACAATAGACATCCATCTCGGCCAGGGCCCTGGGCGGCACTTCATGGGCGCGCGGGGCGTTGGTGCTGATGGAGGTGACCAGGGCCGGCCGGGCCAGGCTGCGCGGGTCCAGCACCGGGCCTGCGGAGGAGGTGCAGAGCATCACCACGTCCGCCTCGGCCACGGCGGCTTCGAGGCTGGTGGCGATCTCCACGCGCGGGTCCTGGGCGCGCAGTTGCGCCTGGGTCTCGGCATCCCCGGCCAGGGCGGGGGAATGGACGGCGATGCGCTGCCAGTCGCGCAGGCCTTTCACGTAGTGCAGGTGAGCGCGGGCCACCGGGCCGCTGCCGATCACCGCGAGGGTGCGCGCCTGCTCGGGCGCCAGGGCCTCGACCGCCACCGCCGTAGTGGCGGCGGTGCGGGCGGTGGTCAGCTCGCCGGCATCGCAGAGCAGCAGCGGCTGGCCGCTGTCCATGGACATCAGCAGGGTCCAGGCGGTGACCAGGGCGCCCTCGGGCGTCTTGATATAGGGCGAGGTCTTGACCCCGTATACGCGCTCCTTGGCCAGCACCCCGAGGTAGTTGATGAAGTCGCCGGCGGCATTGGGAAACTCCACCAGTTGCTGGGCCGGCTGCAGGGCTTCGCCCGCAGCGAGGTCCAGGAACATGCGACGCATGGCCTGGTGCACATCCACCTGCTGGAGCAGACGGTGGGCTTCGGCTTGCTGGATGACAATGGGCGGGGTGCTGGACATGGAGACGCTCCCAGGGGCTGGAATAAACTATTTGTCCATATTGGACTTTCAAGTATTAATCGGCAAGGACCGGGCGTCCCCATGTACGGGAATGGCGCCTGGGTGTAAGGCGGGCTGGCCCGTAACGAAAAAGCCCCCGGGCCATCACGGCGCGGGGGCTTCTCGTCCAGCCTCGCAGCGTCAGCGCATGTTGATCTGCTGCTGCAGGTTCTGCACCTGGCTCTGCAGGGTGCTGATGTTGCGGGTCATCTGGGCACGGAAGGCATCGAACTCGGCGGTGTTGTTGCTGGCCGCCGGGCGATTGTCCAGTTCGCTGCGCAGTACCAGCAGGTCCTGCTCCAGGCTCCGGATCGCCTGGTTCGGGTTGCCCTGTTTCTTCAGCGCCTCGATATCGCTGCCCAGGCCCTTCAGGCGGCCATCGAGCTGGGCCATGTCGCCCTGTGCGGCCTTCAGCCTGGCCTGTTCGGCAGCCAGGCCATCGAGCTTGCCACCCAACTGGCTGGCAGCACCTTGCTGGGCCTTGAGGTCGGCGGCCAACTGGCTGGCGGCGCCCTGCTGGGCCTTGAGGTCGGCGGCCAACTGGTCGACGCGCTTGCCCTGGCTGCCCAGTTGCGCGCTGGCGCTCTGCTGCTGCTTGCCCAGTTCGGCCACCCTGGCCTGCAGCTGCTTGATCTGCAGCTTCATGGACTCGCTGCCGCTGGTAACGCTGGACTCGGTGGCCACCACCTTGCCGCTGATGTCCTGGATGCGGCCGGCGGCCTCTTCGCTGATACGGGCGAAGCTTTCCTGGGTCGCCACCAGTTGCTGCTCCATCAGGCTGATCTGCTGGAAGCTCCACCAGCCCAGGCCGCAGAGGGCGACCAGGAGCGCCACTACCAGCGCCCAGAGCGGGCCGGTGCTGGCACCGCGGACCACGGGGGCTACCGTGGCATAGCCATTGCCCTTGCCATTGTGCCGATGCAGGGGCTCGGCAGCCGGGTGATGGCCGAACTCGCCGCGATCGCGGGAATCGGTGGTCAGGCTTGGGACGTCATCCAGTTCGTCGAGGGCATCGTTACGCATTGGGGAACCTTTGGAGAGAAAAACAGAACCGCTGATGGCCGGCAGTATACCGGTTCGCGCAGCGCTCTTCAGCGTCGCGCCAAGGCGGTGCGGGTTGCACCGCAGGGGAGCGATACCCCCTCGATTGACCGCGCTGGAGCCCAGCGGTTCCGGGCCTCCGGGCTTGGTACGGGGCTTGCTAGCCAGTTGCCAGCCCCGGCACGGGGCCATGCCGGGAAAACACAAGGCGGAGCGAATGGCTCCGACAGGCCCCAAGCCCTTCGGCAGGAAGGCGGCGGGGCGGGCTTCGACCATGGGGGAAGCGGGAGTGGAACTGACCAAGGCTGTGCTGGATTGCATGCAGACCCTGCGGCGCCAGCTGCGTGAAGAACAGGCTGTGGATATCCGCCTCAGCCAGCCCGACGCCATCCCGTCCATGCTCAATGCGTGCGCCGCGTCGCAGTGCGAAGCGACCCGCGAACTGGGCGAGCACCTCAGCAGACTGACCGGGGTGCGCCTGAAGCCGCCAGTCCTCAGTGAAGAGGAGCTGATGCGCAAGTACACCCAGTACGCGGGCCCCCTTCGCGGTTAGGGCTGCTGCGCCCCCCACCAGGCGCAGAACTCATCCAGCGCCGTCCAGATGCTCACCTGCGGGTCGTAGTCCAGGTATTGCCGCGCGCGACTGATATCCAGGGAGAAGTCCTTGGCCATCACCGCCACGGCCAGGCGATAGAGCGAAGGCTCGGGACGCCCGGGCAGGACCTTGCAGACCGACTCGTTGAGCAACGCGGCGGTGTAGGCCAGCCCATAGGGGACGTGGCGCGTCACCTGGGGCTCGCCGAGCTTGCGGAGCACGTAGTTGATCACGTCCCAGATCGGCACCGGCTGGCCATTGCTGATGTTGTAGACCTGCCCCAGCGCAGGGCCGGCGGCCAGCAGCCCGCTGAAGAGGGCGTCGTTGAGGTTCTGCACGCTGGTGAAGTCGACCTTGTTCAGGCCGTTGCCGATGATCTTCAGGCGGCCCTTGCGCTGCATGGCGATCAGCCGCGGGAAGATGCTGGTATCGCCGGCGCCGGTGACGAAGCGGGGGCGGAAGGCCATGACTTCGAGGCCGAACTCGGCCGCCGCGAACACCTTCTGCTCGGCCAGGTACTTGGTGGCGCCGTAGTGGTCGGAAAAGCGCTTGGGCACCTGCTCTTCAGTCAGGCCGACATGGGAGTCGCCGTCGAAATAAATTGAAGGCGACGACAGGTGCAGCAGCCGCCGCACCCGTTGTTTCAGGCAGGCTTCGACCACATTCTCGGTGACCTGCACGTTGGCCTGGTGGAAGTGCTCGTACTTGCCCCACACGCCCACGGCCCCGGCGCAATGCACCACCGCTTCGACATCCTGGCAGAGGCGCTGCACCAGCTCGGCGTCGGACAGGTCGCCCTGGACGAACTCGGCGCCACGCTTGACCAGATGCTCCACGCCCTCGGGGCGGCGGCCGTTGACCCGCACGCTCAGCCCCTGCTCCAGGGCGAAACGGGCGAACCGCCCACCGATGAAGCCACTCGCCCCCGTCACCAGAATCTTCATCAATTGCCCCTTGGTACGCCTCGTGATGCCCGCGACTCTAGCAGCACCTCTGCCTTCTTGGGGGTGGCGTCGCGAGCCAATAGAACGACTCTGAACGCTGTCCCCCGCCATCGTTCCCACCCGGCCGCAGTGCATGGGCTACCTTTGTCAGCTCATGCACAACCGAAGGAAGGCGCAGTGAGCAGGAACACCTGGATGATCTATGGCGCCTATGGCTACACCGGTCAGTTGGTGGCCGAGGAAGCCCTGCGGCAAGGGATGCTGCCGGTCCTCGCCGGGCGCGACCCGGCCAAGGTCGAGGCACTGGGCAGCCGCCTCGGCCTGCCGACGCGGGTCTTCGACCTGCACAACCCCGCGCACATCGCCGAACGCCTCGACGGAATAGACGTGGTCGCCCTCTGCGCCGGCCCCTTCTCCGCCACCAGTACGCCGATGATCCAGGCCTGCCTGGCGAGCGGCACCCACTACCTGGACATTACCGGCGAGATCACGGTGTTCGCCCTCGCCCATGCCCAGGACGCGGCGGCCAGGCGTGCCGGCATCGTGATCTGCCCCGGTGCGGGTTTCGACGTCATCCCCACCGATTGCGTGGCCGCCTGCCTCAAGGCGGCCCTGCCCGACGCCACCCACCTGGCCCTGGGCTTCGACACCGACAGCGGGCTGTCGCCAGGCACCGCCAAGACCAGCATCGAAGCGCTGGCCCTGGGCGGCCAGGTGCGTGAGAACGGTCGCCTGCGTCCGGTGCCCCTGGGCCACAGGCGCCGAGAGATCGACTTCGGGCGCGGTCTGAAATCCGCCATGACCATTCCCTGGGGGGATGTGGCCACCGCCTTCTATTCCACCGGCATACCCAATATCGAGGTCTACCTGCCGGCCCCCGCGCCCCTGGCATTGGGCATGCGCCTGGCCGATCCGCTGCGCGGCCTGCTGGCCGCCACCTGGGCGCAGAAGCGACTGAAGGAACTGGTCGCCAGGCACCTCAGCGGCCCCGACGAGACAACTCGCGCACGCCGCCCCACCTGGGTCTGGGGCGAGGCGCGCAACGCCGCTGGCGATCGGCGCACCGCGCACCTGGACACCGCCAATGGCTACCAGGTGACCGTGCATGGTGTGCTGCTGACCGTGCGCCACCTGCTCGACTACCAGGGCGAAGGTGGCTATTTCACGCCCTCGCGCCTGCTGGGCGAGCGTTGCGTGGAGCAGTTGCCCGGCTCAGGCGCGATCCGTATCAGCCAGTAGGCCACGCTGTTCTGAGCAGGTAGGGTGCGCCGTGCGCACCAATGGCTGAGCGAGGCGCAGGGGTTGATCCCGCGATCGGTGCGCATGGCGCACCCTACGGTGGGACAAGTGCAGGCGTTGCACCCCGGATGCGTCGGGAGGCTCCACCCCGCGCCATCGGCCTAACGCCCCAACGGCACCAGCCAGCGTCCGGCCGCCCGGGCGAGTTGATCGGTGAGCAGGCCGAGCAACTCGCCACCATGACGCCAGTGGTGCCAGTAGAGCGGCACATCGATGGGACGGTCTGGAATCAGCTCCTGGAGCTCACCCCGCGCCAGTTGGGCCCCGACCTGCTGCTCGGGCACCAGGCCCCAGCCCAGGCCGCCTTCGGTCAGACGCACGAAGCCTTCCGACGAGGGGCAGAGGTGATGGATGAAACCACCCTCGACGCCCAGCTCCGCCAGGTAACGATGCTGCAGCAGGTCATCCGGGCCGAAGACGATGGCCGGCGAACGGGCCAGGGCCTGCGCCGTCACTCCCCGCGGAAAGTGCCGCTCGATAAAGGCCGGGCTGGCCAGGGCACGGTAGCGCATGGCGCCCAGCGGCAGGCTGCGCGCGCCGGCCACCGGCCGCTCGGCGGCGCAGACGCAGGCCGCCACCTCGCCCGCGCGCATGCGCTTCAGCCCCACTTCCTGGTCTTCCACCACCAGCTCGATCAGCACCCGCTGCTCGGCGCAGAAGCCCCCCACGGCGGCGGCCCACCAGGTGGCCAGGCTGTCGGCGTTGAGGGCGATGCGCAGGCGCTCCGGCATGCCGCCCTCCTCCAGTGCCGGCACCTGGCGCTGCAGGTCCCGCTCCAGCAGGCGCACTTGCTGCACATGGTTGAGCAGGCGGGTGCCGACCTCGGTGGGCGCCGGCGGCGTGGCGCGCACCAGCACCGGCTGGCCGACCCGCGCCTCCAGCAGCTTGATGCGCTGGGACACCGCCGATTGCGACAGGCCGAGAACCTGCGCCGCCCGCTCGAAACCACCCTGCTCCACCACCGCCGCCAGGGCGGACAGCAACTTGTAGTCGAACAAATCAGTTTTCCTAATGAGAGATCAGCACGATTCGTTTTCCTTATACATCGCCGCGCCCCAGACTCGCCACATCCCCACCGATCCTCACGAAGGAACCACCATGGCCGGCGAGACTTCCCTTTCCACCCTGATCCGCAGCATGTCGCCGCAGCTCAATCCCGGCGAATACGTGTTCTGCACTCTGGATGATGCGGCCCGCCTCGAAGGCTGCACGCCGCTGGGCAGCTTCCGCGAGCGCGAGGGGCTGACGGTGATAATCGAACGCGGCGAAGCCGATCGCCTCGGCCTTTCCTACGACTACAGCGCCGCCTGGATCACCCTGGAGGTGCACTCCTCCCTCAGCGCCGTCGGCCTTACCGCCGCCTTCGCCGGAGCCCTGGCGCAAGCCGGCGTCAGCTGCAACGTGGTCGCCGGCTATTTCCACGACCACCTGTTCGTCGCCAGCAAGGATGCCGAGCGCGCCCTGTCCACCCTGCGCGCCCTCGCGGCCAACGCCCAGTCGGAGTGAACGCCATGTGGCAGAGCTACCTGAACGGACTGCTGATGGCCGCCGGCCTGATCATCGCCATCGGCGCGCAGAACGCCTTCGTCCTCGCCCAGAGCCTGCGCCGCGAACACCACCTGCCGGTGGCCGCGCTCTGCGTGCTGTGCGACGCGCTGCTGGTCAGCGCCGGGGTCTTCGGCCTGGCCACCCTGCTGGCGCAGAACCCGCTGTTGCTGGGCCTCGCCCGCTGGGGCGGGGTGGCCTTCCTGCTCTGGTACGGCGTGCAGGCGCTGCGCCGGGCGGTGAAGCCGGGCATTCTCGACCAGTCCGCCGAGGCCGGGCCGCGTTCGCGCCGCGCCGTGCTGCTGGCGGCGCTGGCGGTGACCCTGCTCAACCCCCATGTGTACCTCGACACCGTACTGCTGATCGGCTCCCTCGGCGCCCAGCAGACGGTACCCGGCGCCTATGCCCTGGGCGCCGCCAGCGCGTCGCTGGTGTGGTTCTTCGCCCTCGCCCTGGGCGCCGCCTGGCTCGCTCCCTGGCTGGCCCGGCCGGCTACCTGGCGCCTGCTCGACCTGGCGGTAGCGCTGATGATGTTCGGCATGGCGGCACAATTGCTGAACGGAATCTGACTCCCCCGGGTCCACCATAGAGATGCGCCAGGGCCCCTGGCGCAGGCATTTCCACACAGTTGCTGCGTGGTTAAGCCCCATGCCCGGTGCTATGATCCGGAGCTCGCGGCCAAAAAGAGTACAAACTCGAAGCCGCACATTCGGCCGCCCGTGAACGGCCCCGCGCCTGGCGCAAAAATCCCGACCTGATGAAGGAGATAGACATGGCTTTCGAATTGCCGCCGCTGCCTTACGAGAAGAACGCCCTCGAACCGCACCTGTCCGCCGAGACCCTGGAATTCCACCACGGCAAGCACCACAACGCCTACGTGGTGAACCTGAACAACCTGGTTCCGGGCACCGAGTTCGAAGGCAAGAGCCTGGAAGAAATCATCAAGACCTCTTCCGGCGGCATCTTCAACAACGCAGCCCAGATCTGGAACCACACCTTCTACTGGAATGGCCTGAAGCCCAACGGCGGTGGCCAGCCCACCGGCGCCCTGGCTGACGCCATCAACGCTGCCTTCGGTTCCTTCGACAAGTTCAAGGAAGAGTTCAGCAAGACCTCCATCGGCACCTTCGGTTCCGGCTGGGGCTGGCTGGTGAAGAAGGCCGACGGCTCCCTGGCCCTGGCCAGCACTATCGGCGCCGGCTGCCCGCTGACCAGCGGCGACACCCCGCTGCTGACCTGCGACGTCTGGGAACACGCCTACTACATCGACTACCGCAACCTGCGTCCGAAGTACGTAGAGGCCTTCTGGAACCTGGTCAACTGGGACTTCGTAGCCAAGAACTACGCTGCCTGAGACCCGCTCCAGCGCTCCTGAAGAAACCCGGCAATAGCCGGGTTTCTTCATTTCAGGGCGTCGTTCGTCGTCTTGTTGCAAGACAAGCGAAAAATTGTCGGACATCCCCTCAAGCTCGGCCAAGTTCGCACCGACATAGACAAGAGGGAGCGGTGACAGCGTGGCTGCCAGCTACGACCCGACGCAATGAATAGTGGCATTCACATACTGGCCCTTTGACGGCCAACTCCTGTTTGCCAATACTCACACCAGTCTGACGCCTGGCGGCATCGAACAAGGAATCTCCATTTGAAGCTGGATCTCAAACACAGCTTGTCGCTGAAGCTGCTGCGCGTGGTGCTGCTGTCCGCTCTGGTGGTCGGAGTGGTGCTGAGCTGTGCGCAGATCGTGTTCGATATCTACAAGACCCGTCAGGCGGTCTCCAGCGACGCCAACCGGATCCTCGGCATGTTCCGCGACCCGTCCACCCAGGCCGTCTACAGCCTGGACCGCGAGATGGGCATGCAGGTGATCGAGGGGCTGTTCCAGCACGAATCGGTGCGCCAGGCCTCCATCGGCCATCCCAACGAACCCATGCTGGCGGAAAAGGACCGGCCGCTGATGGAGCTCTCCACGCGCTGGCTGACCGACCCCATCCTCGGCAAGGAGCAGACGTTCACCACCCAACTGGTCGGCCGCAGCCCCTACAGCGAGTACTACGGCGACCTCAGCATCACCCTCGACACCGCCCCCTATGGCGAGGACTTCGTCACCAGCTCGGTGATCATCTTCATCTCCGGCGTGCTGCGCGCCCTGGCCATGGGGCTGGTGCTCTACCTCGTCTACCACTGGCTGCTGACCAAGCCGCTGTCGAAGATCATCGAGCACCTGACCAGCATCAACCCCGACCGCCCCAGCGAACACAAGCTGCCCATGCTCAAGGGCAACGAGAAGAACGAACTGGGCCTGTGGATAACCACCGCCAACGACCTGCTGGCCTCCATCGAACGCAACACCCACCTGCGCCGCGAAGCCGAGAACAGCCTGCTGCGCATGGCCCAGTACGACTTCCTCACCGGCCTGCCCAACCGCCAGCAGCTGCAGCAGCAGCTCGACCAGATCCTCGAGGACGCCGGCCGCCTGCAGCGCCGCGTGGCGGTGCTCTGCGTCGGCCTGGACGACTTCAAGGGCGTCAACGAACAGTTCAGCTACCAGACCGGCGACCAGTTGCTGATCGCCCTGGCCGACCGCCTGCGCAGCCACAGCGGCCGCCTCGGCGCCCTGGCGCGCCTCGGCGGCGACCAGTTCGCCCTGGTCCAGGCCGATATCGAACAGCCCTACGAGGCCGCCGAACTGGCCCAGAGCGTGCTGGACGACCTGGAAGTCCCCTTCTCCCTGGAACAACAGGAAGTCCGCCTGCGCGCCACCATCGGCATCACCCTCTTCCCCGAGGATGGCGACAGCACCGAGAAGCTGCTGCAGAAAGCCGAGCAGACCATGACCCTGGCCAAGAGCCGCTCGCGCAACCGCTACCAGTTCTACATCGCCAGCGTCGACAGCGAGATGCGCCGCC
>RCUT01001104.1_pt1 | contig 13122 bp, 8 predicted proteins | sample 2166171 | NCBI WGS metagenome assembly RCUT01 (sample SAMN09932757, study PRJNA488358) | compost metagenome | isolation source: compost soil in 4-hydroxybenzoic | place: Germany: Experimental Botanical Garden
AGGCCGATGGCCATGTCGCTGTAGCCGGAGAAGTCGAAGTACAGCTGCGCGGTATAGGCCAGGGCGCCGAGCCAGGCATCGCCCGTGGTCGGGTCGGAGAGGGCGAAGCAGTGATCGGCGATGGGCGCGATGCTGTCGGCGATGAAGACCTTCTTGATGAAGCCCTGCATGAACCGGGTGCAGCCTTCGGCGAACTTGTCCACCGTATGGGTGCGGTGGTTGAACTGGTCGACCAGGTCCTTGAAGCGCAGCACCGGGCCGGCGATCAGGTGCGGGAAGATCGCCACGAAGGCGGCGAAGTCCACCAGGTTGCGGGTGGCCGGGGTGTCGCCGCGATAGACGTCGATGATGTAGCTGATGGACTCGAAGACGTAGAAGGAGATCCCGATCGGCAGCAGGATGTGCGTGAGCACGAAAGGCTCCATGCCGAAGGAGGCGATGATGGCGTTGAGGCTGTCGACGCCGAAGTTGGCGTACTTGAAGTAGCCGAGGACGCAGAGGTCCACCGCCACGCCGAAGAGCAGCCATTTCTGCGCCGTTTTCGTGCGCACTCCGGCCGCGCCTATGCGCAGGCCGATCCAGTAGTTGAATACGGTGACCACGGCGAACAGCGCCAGGAAGTCGATGCGCCACCAGGCGTAGAAGATGTAGCTGGCGACCAGCAACAGCAGGTTGCGATAGCGTGTCCCGACCAGGTAGTACAAGCCGAGGAAGATCGGCAAGAACAGGAACAGGAACACGTTTGAAGAAAAGACCATCCGAGTCTCTCCATTGAACGTTTGATTTCAGTCCCGCCATGTTGGGGCGGGGGCGTTTGTCTCCCCTCTCCGTCTGGGAGAGGGGTCGGGGCGGGCCGCGTTCGGGTGAGGGGGCCGCGCTCCGTTCGGAGCCTGGTTGCCCTCTCCCCAACCCTCTCCCGCAAGCGGGAGAGGGGGCTATCAGCTCCCGCCCTCCTTCTTCGGATGGAACACCTGGGTCACATCCCCGCCGAGGCGGAAGGTCTTGTAGGGACCCATTTCGTTCTTCCACTCGACGGTCTGGGCCGAGCAGGAGTAGAGCGAGCACCAGGGCTCCAGCCAGGAGAACTTGGCGTGCTTCTTCAGCTCGCTCATGTCCTGGTCCTTGCCGGTCTTCCTGTCGAAGGCCTCCTGGTCATCCACGCCGGCGATCACCTTCTCGCCGAGGCGGCGCAGGGCGCCGTCGTTCTCCTCGCGCAGGTCCACGCCGTTGGCCTGGGCGAAGCTGGCGATCATCGCCAGCGGCGGCAGGCTGTAGTTGTGGTAGGCGAGGGCGCGCTGGTTGCGCTTGAGTTCGTTGGGCAGGAAACCGTCCCGGTCCACCTGGCCGGCGGCCACGCGGAACTGCGCCACGGACCAGTCGAACAGATCGCTGCGGTTGGTCGCCACGGCGGTGGCCATCACCGACCAGGCGGCCCAGTAGGAGTGGTTGTTGATCTTCTTCAGCGGCAGGTCGCTCCAGTCGTGCACCACCTGGTCGGCCAGGCGCGAGAACCAGGATTCGATCACCTGGGTCTGGGCGCGATAGGGGGCCAGCGGCTGCGACTCGGAGAACTTCAGGCGCAGGTAGGCCGAAGCCATGCTGCCCAGGGCCCATTTGCGCATGGACATGCCGGTGTGGTTGTACTCGGTGCTGAGCAGCGCGTTGGCCTGGGCCCAGCTGCCCAGCCATTGCAGGGTGCATTCGAGCTGGGTGCGCTGGCCTTCGCGCATGTACTGCATGACCATCTTGCTGATGCCGCGCTCCATCTCGGTGATGGCGGCGGTCTTCTCGCGGAAGGCTTTTTCCGCCTTCGGATTCAGCGTGGCGCGGGCCTTGTCGGAGCCTTCGTACTTGCTGCGGAACTCCAGCTTGGCGGTGTAGGGCGCTGGCGGTGCCTTGCAGTTGCCGCCGGACTTGGCGTCGACTTCCACGGGCGCGTAGTAGCCCCGTGGGGGAACCAGGTCTGCGGCGTGAGCCTGCCCGGCGAGCAGGATGCCCGCGAACAGGGGAGCGATCAGCCAGGGTCTGGTGTTCATCGGTACCTCCTTCCTCACTCGGCCTTCGCCGTGAGGTTGGCCCCGCCCTTGCCGGGACGTGCGCAGAGGCTCACCTCGACGCTGAGGTCCTGGGGCATCTGTTCGGGGCTGTGGATTTCCAGGGCGAGCATGTTCAGGTCGGCCCAGCCCGGCTCGTTGCGCAGTTCGAAGGCGTAGCGGCCACCGGTGTCGATGCGGTCGCTCTGTTCCAGCTTGAAGTTCTCGCGGCGACCGTTGAGGTACCAGATGGTGGTCTTGAGCTCGTGGATCGACGGATCGCTGAGGCGCAGGTCCACCTGGTAGTCGCGGCCGCGCAGGTCGCGCAGCGGCGCGCCCTTGCCGTTGACCAGCACCTCGTTGGCGCCGGGCTTGAGCTTGAGCTTGTTCTTCAGTACCGCCGGACGGCCTTCGCAACCGTTGTTCACCATCGGCACCGCCTGGCGATAGAAGCTCGCTTCGGCCATGTCGTAGTGGGTGGCGAATTCCCAGACCAGCACCTTGGGCGGGCTCTCGTGGAATTCCTTGCTGCTCATGTACTGCATCAGGGCGCTCTCGAAACCGCCGCCGCTGACCGCCATGTTGAGCACTTCGGCACCGCTGTGCTGCTGCAGGAAACCGGCGAAGTTGTAGGCCGGGCCGCTGTTACTGGTGCCCACCAGGGTCACCTTTGGGTTGGACTCGTCGCCGAACAGGCTGTCGCCGCCGCCACCGCCCGCCGCCTCGGTCTCGAAACGGTCGACGTACTGGGTGGCGTAGCCGCCGGTGCCGCAGAGCTGGGCGGCGGTCTTGTGCAGGGTGCCGGCCTTGGGCAGCAGGCCGACCACCTTGCTCTGGTAGTCCAGCTTCGGAATGGCGTCGAAGCCGGGGATCTGCTTCAGGGTCTCGGCCACCAGGGCGGCGGTGCGGTCGGCGCCGGCCGGGGTCCAGTGGTGGTCGGCCTTGAAGTAGTAGTCGGTGCCCACGCCCTTCTCGTCGAACAGCGGCGAGAGGTCGGTGACCCAGATGCCGGCCTTGCGGAACTGGCCAACCGCGGCCAGGTAGTTCTTCTTCGCCAGGTCGTAGTCGAAGTGGGCCTTCTCTTCGGGGGTGAGCTTCTCGCGGTTCACCAGGCCACGGGTCGGCTGGTAGACCACCATCAGCTCGACGCCCCTGGCCTTCAGCGTATCGCGCAGGCGCTTGAGCTGGCTCCAGCCGAAGGGCGTGGTGCCGAAGTCGGTGCGCAGGTCGTACTGGGTACGGAACAGCCAGTCGCCCTGGCCCTGCACCAGGGTGGTGAAGAAGCTCAGGTACTTGGTGTTGTAGCTGGCCGGGTTCTGGGCGACCGCGCAGAGCGGGGCGGTGCGCTGCACGCTGTATTGCGGAGCGGCCTGGACGCCGCTGGCGCACGCCAGCAGGGCGGCGGCCAGGGCGGAGGGGGTGAACCAGTTGCGGGGTAGTCTGTTCATGATGCTGTACCTCAATCCTGGAGTTCGGCCTGGCTTTCGACGGGGTCGATCAGCACCGCCTGCTTGCGGCGCACCATCAAGTCGAGGATTTCTTCCTGCTTGTCGCCGAGCACGCCGGCGAAACTGATGCCGGTGGACTTGCTCGGCGCGAGCAGCTCCACGCGGTACAGCTCGACCGAGAGCGGCGAGTCGATGGAAAGGGGGCTGGAGCCGTTGCCGGCGAGCTTGCCGCCGACCAGGATCATCGAGACCTTGGCGTCGAAGGGGTCGAGCTCGATGTTCCGGTCGGTGTCGGAAAGATCCTTGATGTGGCCGAGCACGCCGGTCAGGCCGTTGGCCGCGGAGAGGTTCTCGTACAGGCGGATGTTCACGCTGTTGCGCACACGGATGCCGTGGCGCTGGTTGTTGAGGACCTTGTTGCCCCAGAGCAGGTTGTTCGAGCTCTCGTAGATGGTGATGCCGTCGGCATGGTTCTGGTAGACCTCGTTCCAGGCCACCAGGTTGTTGATCGAGTTACGGTCGATGACGATGCCCGAGAGCTTGTTGTCGTAGCTCTTGTTGTGGACGATCCAGCTCTCGTCCACCTCGCGGGAAATGATGATGCCGTGCTTCTTCTTCGTACCGAAGACGGTGTTGTTGGCGATGATCAGGCCGCGGGAACGGTCGTGCGGGTCGATGCCGTAGACGATGTTGTCGCGGTAGGTATTGCCCTTGATCACCACGTTCTCGGCCTCGAAGCAGTAGAAGCCGTACCAGTGGTCGACGAACTCCGAGTCCAGCAGCCAGCCGGTGGGCGCCGGGCGCTTCAGGCGCTTGGCCTGGCCCGGGGTGTACTGGGTGATGGAGACGCCGTAGGACTTGGAGTTGTCGTAGCCGAGGCTGGTGACGGTGCTGCCGACTATGTAGAGCTCGCTGCCGCCCCAGGACACCAGGAAGGGACGGAACTCGTCGGGCTTGCGGAACGTGGCCGGGGCCTTGTCCTGCTCGCGCCAGGCGGTGAGCCGGGTGCCGGTGATGAACAGCTTGCCGTCGTTGACCAGGAACGCACCGCCCTCCTGGGACAGGCGGAAGTCGCGGGTGTCCTTGCCGATCTGCAGGCTCGCGCCCTGGGCCACCACCAGCGGCAGGCGGGCGAGGTAGACGCCCGGTTCGGTCTCGGCGAACTGGCTGTCGGGCAGGGCGCGGGCCAGGTCCTGCGGGGTCACATGGCCGCCCTCGATGAAGATCGCCTGGGGCATGGCCTGCTGGCGCTTGACCCATTCGCGCAGGCGCTCGTCGCCGCCGATGAAGTCCTTCAGCGCATCCTGCTGGAGCATGCGCTTGACCACCACGCGGCCGCGGGTCTTGCGCTCGATCTTCGCTTCCACCGCCTGGGCGGTATAGCCGGACATGTCCGGCAGCTTGGGCGTTTCCAGGTGCAGCTGTTCCGCCGGCGCGGTGGATACCGTGTAGTTCTTGGTTTCCTTGAGCTCCTGGGTCGGCTCGGCGCCCTGGACCCAGGGCGCGGCGAACTGCAGGGCGCCAAGCATGACGCCGCCTGCCAGCAATGTGGTTCCCATGCTGCGTTTCATGGCTGTTCCTCCCTTGCGCCGGACGTCCATCAGAAGCGCCAGATGAAGTCGACGAAGGCGCGGTGCATCAGCGAGTCGGTACCGCTGGCATAGGCATCGCCCGGTTTGAACACACCGCCGCGCAAGCGCACCAGGGCCGAACGCTCGTCCAGGTGCTCGGCCATGGAGGCCGGCAGCAGGCCTTGCTTGAAGTAGCGGGTGACCACCAGGTCGACTTCCTGGCCGATGTCCTTCTCGCCGTCTTCCAGCGGCGCGATGATTCCGCTCTGGCCCACGTCCTGGTTGTCGTCGACGCGCCAGAAGCGGTGGTAGACCACGCTCGCGTCGTAGTCCTCGCCCATTTGCCAGGAGGTGAAGGCGCTGGCCACCTGGAGGTTGCTCAGCTCGCCGCGGAACGCCTCGCCGAAGCGGTGCATGCGGGCCTCGGTGCCGGTGAAGTTGGAGCGGTTGCTCTCGAGGCCGGTCTGGCGGAACTGTTCGGAACTGTCGTCATCGCCGCCGCCGCTGCCACGGGCGTAGGCGCCGCCGACCTTCCATTGCTCGTCGATGGTCCAGCGCAGGCCGAGGTCCAGGGCCCAGGCGTCGACATCGACGTTGCGCGAGCCGCTGGCGATGGTCTGGTTGCCCAGGTTGGCCTGCTCCAGCTCGTCCACGTCACCGGTCAGCCAGGTGGCCTGGGCCCAGTAGTTGAGCGGCAGGGTGGAGCGACGGTCGAAGAAGCCGCCGTCGGCTTCCAGGCCCAGCCAGGTGAGGTCGCCGGTGGTGCGCTTGGACAGCTCGTCGACTTCCTCGCCCACGTTCGGCAGGTCGCCGTCGTCACGGCTGTGGTGGAGCTTGGCGCCGACCCAGTGGCCGGGTCGCCACTGGGTGGCGATGTCGCCGAAGAAGTGCTGGCGGTCCTCGTCTTCCGGGGCCAGCTCGTCGATATCGGTGCGGTAGTCGCTGAAGCGCTCGGCGACGCCGGCATGGGCGCGCAGCAGGGTGGTGTCGAAGGTCCAGCGCAGGGACTCGATATTGGTGTCCCACCAGGTGCCTTCCTCGCTGCGCACGCGCTGGCGGCCGAAGCGCAGGTGCTCGCCGGGATAGGCGGTGAGGCCGCCGTAGTCGACCCAGAACTCACGCAGGGCCAGGTAGCTCTTGTCCGGCTCGCGGCCGTCGTTGCGCTGGCTGGCGTCGGCCTCGATATCGCCGGACTCCAGGGTGTCGGTCTCGACGATGTCGGTGGCGGTGACCGCCTGGCCCATGGCGAAGGCGCTCCACTCGCCGCGCTCGCCGTAGGCCCAGGGGCGCAGGTCGAGACCGATGCCCTCGACGTCGCCGCCGTCGCGGGTGCCGAGGTCGCGGTCGTCTTCCGACTGGGCGGTGATCTTCACGTCCAGGCCGAAGTTCTTGTCATCGTTCTGAGCGGCGTGGGCGATGCTCGCGGAGAGCAGGGACAGGCCCAGCCCGGCTCTGATCCAGGGTTTCAGGTTCATGTTCGGTAGTTGTCCTTATTGGGTCTGCATGGCTTGCATCTGGTCCGCGCCCGGCGCCGTCGCACCGCGCGCCTGGCGCTCTTCGCGCAGGAGCTGTTCGGCGCGGGCGCGATCGGCCGGCGGCAGTTGCTGCTCCACCAGCCGCGCCAGTTCGAGGGCTTGCGGCGTGTTCTTGGGCAGTGCCAGCTGGCTGAAGACGTAGGCGTTGACCGGGTCGGGCCGGACGCCCTTGCCCTGGGAGTACATCTGGCCGAGGGCGAAGTCGGCGTTGATCTGGCCACTGCGCGCGGCAGCGAGCAGATGCTCCAGGGCCTTGTCCGGATCGATATCGCCCAGGTAGCCACGCAGGTAGATCTGGCCCAGCAGGTAGTTGGCGGTGGGCTCGGTGGGGGCGGCCTTCAGCAGGTGCTGTTCGGCCTTCTTCGGGTCCAGCGGCACCAGCTTGCCTTCGTAGTTGAGGCGGCCGAGCAGCAGTTCGGCGCGGGGCAGGGAGGCGGCGCGGCCCTTTTCCAGATAGCCCAGCATCTGCTCGGTTTCGCCGAGCGCCGGGTATTCGTAGAGCAGCTTGGCCAGGCTGACCCAGGCCGCGGGGTAGGCCGGGGCCACGGCTTCCAGCAGCTCCTGGGCCTTGCCTTCATCGGGCTTGCCGAGGTCGGCGTCGGCCAGCACCTGGGCCACCGACTCCACCCGCTGGGCGGGGATGCGCCCGGCCTGGTAGCCGGCCATCAGGCCGTCCAGCAGCTTCTGCCGGGCATCGCCGTTGCCCTGTTTCTGGTACACGGTGGCCAGCTCGACATAGCAGACGTCGGCCTGGGCCAGGTTGGCGGTGCAGATCCGTTCGATCTCGGCCAGGTGCTGATCGTAGGTGCCCTGGGTGCGATAGAAGAGGATCTGCGCCAGCTCGGCCTGGATGTGGCCTTCGGCGCGCCACTGGGCGATGCGCGCCGGGACGTTGACCTTCGGGAAGTCCTGCGGGTACTGCAGGTAGAGCATCACCAGCGGCAGCAGGCTGCTTTGCTCGCCGGCCTGGAAGGATTCCTCCAGCAGCTGCGCGGTTTCGCGGCGTTCGGCCGGGCTCAGCGCAGCCTTGCGTGCCAGCAGCTTGCCCAGGCGTGCCTTGGCGCGGGGCGACTGGTCCATGGCCTGGCGGTAGGTCTGCTCGGCCTTTTGCAGCTCGGCGGGGTCACCGCTGGCCACCTGCATGTCGGCCAGGCCGACCGCGGCGTCGGCGTAGCCGAGCTCCGCCAGCTGGCGGAAATTCTGCTCGGCAGTGGCGCTGTCGCCGCGTTTCAGCGCCTCGGAGGCGAGGCGCTCGTCGGGCAGGCCGGCGCAGCCGGCCAGGGCCACGGCCGCGGCCAGCAGCAGAAGGGGGGAGGCGTGATGGGCCATGGTCGAGCCCTCCTCAGAAGCCTGCGGCCAGCGCGCGGTCGATCAGCCAGTCGAAGGACGGGCCGCGATCGACGCTGACTTCCACCGGCTGGCCGGCGAGGCTGCTGGGCAGCGGCTCGTCGGGCTGGATGGTGGCGCGGATATCGGCGGACATGCTGCCGTCGTGCAGGTTGCTGCTGAGGATCTTGCCGTGGCGCACCACGTCTTCGCCGGCCACCTGGAAGGTGACCCGGGCGCCGGGCCTGGCCTGGGCGATGTTGCGGAAGGGGAAGCGCGCCTGCACGGTGGCATGGGTGTCCTGGGGCACCAGCTCGAAGATCACGTCGCCCTTGCTGGCGAACTGGCCGTCGGCCACCAGCTGGCGGGAAATCTTGCAGTTGCAGGGGCTGGTGAGGGTGCCCTTCATCTGCTTGCCGAAGAGTTCCTCGACGTTGCCCGGCGAGAGCTGGTTGTCGGTCAGGTGGCCCTTGAGCATCTCCAGCATGGTGGCGGAGAAGGAGGCGATGGGGGCGCCCTTCTCGACCGTGGCATCGGGGCCTACCAGGCTCTGCACGGTGCCTTCGCGGGGCATGGTGACCTGCAGGGCGGGCACCGCGACCATCGCCGAGTCGGCGTGGGTGACGAAGTAGAGGCCGTAGAGGGACTTGCTGATGTAGCCGAAGGCACCAAGACCGACCACGAAGATGCCGAGGCTGAAGGAGACCGCCTTGAGGCGCCCGAGGGCGCTCATGCCGCCGCCCGCGCCACCCTTGCGGGCCTTGGTGAAGTTTTCGCGCTGCAGGGTGTTGAGCAGGTCGCCGGCGCTGACCAGTTCGCCCGAGAGGTGCGCGCTGATCAGGTAGCGCAGGGTGGCGATATCGCGCGGCTGCAGGTTGTGGAACACACAGCCGATGCGCTCGTTGCGGGCGTCCACGGCGCGGACCTGGAACTCGATGTCCAGGCCCAGGCTCAGGCCGTCGATCTGGAACATCAGGCGGCCCCGGTGGTGGTCGCCGATGTTGGCGCCGGAGCGCCCGCCGGTGTAGGCGAAGCCACCGGCGGAGACGTCCAGCAGCGACGCTTCGAAGCGTTCGCCCCGGGCGATGTAGCGGATCTTGCCGGGGATCTTCACCCGCGCGTGCTGGCGCTGGGCTTCGGACTCATGCACCACATTGAGATTGACGGCTGTATTCATGGCTTCGATTCCTGTCAGGTTCCTTGTGCTCACACGATCGCCAGCAGCGTGGCGATGAATACGCTGGTTGCGGAAAAGGTCATGGCGCGTGAGGACCAGGTGTTGAACCAGCGCGAGAAGCTGGCGAGGTCACGGTTGAGCTTGGTGTTCTGGCGGGTCCAGGACTGCTGGTCGAGGCGGAAGAAGACGTAGATCTTCACCAGGGCCCCGACGATCTGGTTGTAATAGAGGATCAACGGATAGGCCGGCCCGATCCGGTGGCCGGAAATGCTCAGGAGCAAGGTCAGGACCAGCCGGGTGAGGCCGATCCACAACAGGTACACCAGCAGGTAGGCGATGCTGTACTTGAGGCTGGCGATGATGGCCACGGCCAGGCCCAGCAGGCAGGTCCACATGGACAGGCGCTGGTCGCTGAGCACGATGGTGGTGAACCAGCCGAGGCGGCTCGGACCCAGCGCGAGGGCGCGGGAGTTCTGCCGCAGGTTGTTGCCGTACCAGCGGAACATCAGCTTGCGGCTGGCCTTGATGAAACTCTTCTCCGGCGGGTGCTCGACGGTGTTGATCGCCGCATCCGGCACGTAGAAGGTGTCGTAGCCCAGGCGCATCAGGCTGTACCAGCTGGACTTGTCGTCGCCGGTGAGGAACTGGAAGCGGCCGAGGCGCCAGTGGTCCAGGTGGTCGCTTTCCACATCCGCGATGAAGTCCGGGTCGGTCACCACCCTGGCGCGGAACACCGACATGCGGCCGGTCATGGTCAGCACGCGCTTGCTGAGCGCCATGGAGCACATGTTGAGGTGGCGCTGGGCGAAACGCAGCTTGTGCCACTCGCTCATGATGTAGCTGCCACGCACTTCGCAGAACTCGTTGGTGGTCAGGCCGCCGACGTTGGGGAACAGCTTGAACCACGGCACGGTCTTGCGTACCACGCCATCGCCCAGCACGGTGTCGCCGTCGATCACCGCCACCACGGCGTTCTCGTCCGGCAGCATGCGCGAGATGGCACGGAAACCGTAGGCCAGGCCGTCACGCTTGCCGGTACCGGCGATGCGCACGATGTCCAGCTTCACGTGGGCTGGCGGGTTGTATTTGGCCCACAGGCTTTTCACCAGCAGTTCGTCCGACATCTCCACCAGCGAGCAGACCACGGTGGTGGGGAAGCCACAGTTGATCGCCTCGCGGATCACCGAGCTGTACACCTGGGCGGTGGTCAGCGCTTCGATGCGAAAGCTGGTCACCATCAGGTACACGTGGGACGGATCGGCAGCCTTGCCCATCTTCTGCACCTTGCGGCGCAGGTACGGGTACACGCCGTAGAGGAAGATCATGCCGCGGATGAAATGGGTGGCGCCCATGGAGTAGCGCCAGATGCCGACTGCGCCGACCAGGAAGATGAAGTGCTTCGACTGCGAGTCGAAGATATCGGCTGGCAGGGCCAGGGCGATCAGCATGAGCAGACTCATGTAGAGCAGCCAACCGGCGCACTGCAACAGCACTGTCTGGATCCTTTGCATGTTCAGCATCCGTCGAGAATTCGGGAAAGGGTGGGCGACGCAGGTGCTGCCCATGTGGGGAGCACCCGCGCCGCCCGGCCAGCACTTACCAGCAGATGCCTTCGGTACGGCTGGTGGCGCAGGTCGGTTTGCTCATGAAGCCGACCAGGTCGATCACGTGCTTGCCGGCCGGCGCTTGCTGGGCCAGTGCACGGAACTGCTCGTCACGGTTGCCCAGGACGATGATGTCGGCGTTGTCGATCACCTTCTGGAAGTCGGCGTTGAGCAGCGACGACACGTGCGGGATCTTCGACTCGATGTAGTCCTTGTTGGCGCCGTGGACGCGGGCGTACTCGACGTTGCGGTCGTAGATGCTGAGGTCGTAACCCTTGCCGATCAGCATCTCGGCCAGCTCCACCAGCGGGCTTTCGCGCAGGTCGTCGGTACCGGCCTTGAAGGACAGGCCGAGCAGGGCGACCTTGCGCTTGTCATGGCCGGCGATGATGTCGAAGGCTTTCTGCACCTGGCCGGCGTTGCTGCGCATCAGCGAGCCGATCAGCGGCGACTCGACGTCCAGGGAGGTGGCGCGATAGTTCAGCGCGCGCACGTCCTTGGGCAGGCAGGAACCGCCGAAGGCGAAGCCCGGACGCATGTAGTACTTGGACAGGTTCAGCTTGTTGTCCTGGCAGACCACGTCCATCACTTCACGGCCATCGACGCCGACGGCCTTGGCGATGTTGCCGATCTCGTTGGCGAAGGTCACCTTGGCCGCGTGCCAGACGTTGCAGGTGTACTTGATCATCTCGGCCACTTCGATGGCCTTGCGGATGATCGGTGCGTCGAGTTCGCGGTAGAGGGTTTCCAGCAGGTCGCCGGAGGCCTTGTCCAGCTCGCCGATGACGGTCATGGGCGGGTAGTCGTAGTCCTTGATCGCGGTACTTTCGCGCAGGAACTCGGGGTTCACCGCCACGCCGAAGTCCACGCCGGCCTTCTTGCCGGAGCAGTCTTCGATGATCGGGATCACCACGTTGTTCACGGTGCCCGGCAGTACGGTGCTGCGCACCACGACAGTGTGGCGCTCGGACTTGTCGCGCAGGGCGAAACCGATCTCGCGGCAGACGCCTTCGATATAGTCCAGTTCCAGGTCGCCATTCTTCTTGCTCGGCGTGCCGACGCAGATGAAGGACACCTGGGTGTCGCGCACGGCGGCGCCGACATCGGTGGTTCCACGCAGGCGGCCGGACTTCACGCCTTGTTGCAGAAGTTCTTCCAGGCCGGGCTCGACAATGGGCGACTTGCCATTGTTGATCAGGTCGATCTTGGCCGGCGAAATGTCGACGCCAATAACTTCATGACCACGAGCAGAGAGGCAGCCGGCGCATACTGCACCAACATAGCCCAAACCAAAGATGCTGATTCGCATCGTATTCACCTCGTCCATTCAGCACGCTGTTTAATATGTGACGTTAGTGTCACTTCCGTTTGCACTGTTATGTTGCGTAGGGCAACTTTGCAGTGCACAGGCATGAGTAATACCGGACGCCAAAGTTAGGGCGCCTGAACTGGGCATTTAGTAATGCTTGCCCGGGTAGAGTCCTGAGCTGATCGCCGCAAGGGCTCTGGCTCGTTGGTTTTGTCCAGTAGGTCGAGTTTGTTGCGGTTCTCCTTAGTTAACTTGTTTGGCTTTCGCCAGATAAAAACTACCCCTCGGCTGTGGGCCGATAGATATCAAGGCAGTTTGAAATCACACCGGAAAAATGGTGTGAGGAATTAGGTCACGGGGGTATGAGTGTCTGGCTTTTCGGATAGTTCCTACCGTTCGTCCCCGATTTGCTTTATTGCAGAATTTTGACTATGGAGGTCCTGATTCCGCGTCGATGGCAACCTAAGAGCGGAGGCTTTGGAGAAAAGTTCCGGGCAATGCAAATTGCAATTTATCGGTGATTGCATTTTGCAAGTTGGCCACTATCTGGATTCAAATTGGCCAGTATTAAAAGCGTAGTTATGCCGGCTATTTGATCTTGAAGTGATATTGGAAATAACAGTGGCCATTAAGTGGCACGGAACGAACGTGCAGGAACATGGCGGGGTGCGAGTTGGGATGTAGGTCGGCCACGGCAGAGGAGGGACCCGTGGGTGCGCTCCGCGCACCGCAAGCAACCCCAGGACGAGTCTTGTAGGGTGGGCTTTAGCCCACGTTGACCTCCGATGGTGGGCTGAAGCCCACCCTACGGGTTTCTCATATCCACCATGGCGGCCGAGCCCGGGCGCAATGGTGGACCGGTAAAGCGTGGTCCACCCTACGGATCGCCAGCAAGCGCAAACAAGAACCCCGCCAATTGGCGGGGTTGTCGTGAACTCACTCCTGCGGCTCGTCCCGCAGGAACACCAGGCTGTCCGGCCCGGAGTGCTCCACCGAGTAGCGATAGCCCTGGTAGTTGAAGTCCTTCAGGCCTTCCGGGCCCTGCAGGCGCTCCTTGATCACGTAGCGGGCCATCAGGCCGCGGGCTTTCTTGGCGTAGAAGCTGATGATCTTGTACTG
>RCUT01001107.1_pt1 | contig 13113 bp, 14 predicted proteins | sample 2166171 | NCBI WGS metagenome assembly RCUT01 (sample SAMN09932757, study PRJNA488358) | compost metagenome | isolation source: compost soil in 4-hydroxybenzoic | place: Germany: Experimental Botanical Garden
TACCTGGAAGACGCCGCCGCCGAAACCGACCTGAACGTGGTCATGACCGATGCCGGCGGCTTCATCGAAGTCCAGGGCACCGCCGAGGGCGTGCCCTTCCAGCCGGAAGAGTTGACCGCCATGCTGGACCTGGCGCGCAAGGGGCTGAACGAGCTCTTCGAACTGCAGCGCGCCGCCCTGGCCGACTGACAAGGCCCCGAGCGAAGGAGGCGAGATGGACGAACCGACTCAATATCAGGAGCCGAACCGGGAAGTACGGCAATGGGCGATGTTCTGCCATTTCTCCGCTTTCCTCGGCCTGGTGTTCCCCTTCGGCAACCTGCTGGGTCCGCTGATCGTCTGGCAGATCAAGAAGGACATGGACCCCTTCGTCGACGCCCAGGGCAAGGAAGCGCTGAACTTCCAGATCACCGTGGCTCTGGCGGTGGTGCTGTGCTTCCTGCTGATGCTGGTGGTGATCGGCTTTCCCCTGCTCGGGCTGGTGAGCATCGGCGCGTTGGTGCTGACCATCATCGCCGGGATCAAGGCCAACGAAGGCCAGGCCTATCGCTATCCCTTCTGCTGGCGGCTGGTCAAATAGACTGTGGCAGGCCTTCGGCCTGCTTGGCGAATGAATTGGCTAAGTCTGCGTTAAGTGTTGGGATGCAGCGCAAAGGCCCGTAGGGTGGGCTTCAGCCCACCATCGTAGGTCAGCGTGGGCTAAAGCGGATCGCCGCCCGGCCCACCCTACGAGGCTCCGAGTTCTGACCGCGACTTCTTGGCAACAGCTAACAGGGGCATAGCCAATGAATTCGCCAAACGCCCCGCAGGGGCGTCAACAAAGGGACAAAAGAAAAAGCCGGCTCGAAAGCCGGCTTTTTTCTGCCTGGATCAGACGCTCAGCAGCCAGTCGTAGTCGACGATCAGCGGCGCGTGCTGGGAGAAGCGCGGCTGGCGCGGCAGACGGGCGCTGCGCACGAAACGACGCAAGCCCGGTGTGAGCACCTGGTAGTCGAAGCGCCAGCCGAGGTTGAGCATCTCGGCCTGTTCGCTGTCCGGCCACCAGCTGTACTGGTCGCCTTCGCGGCTGACTTCGCGCAGGGCATCGATGTAGCCCATGTTGCCGAACACCTCGTCCATCCAGGCGCGCTCGGGCGCCAGGAAGCCGGGGAGTTGCTGGCAGTCGCGCCAGTTCTTCACGTCCAGCTTCTGATGGGCGACGTAGAGCGAGCCGCAGTAGATGTACTCGCGGCGCTTGCGGCGCTGCTTGTTCAGATAATGGGCGAGCTCGTCCATGAACTTGAACTTGTGGTTCAGGTTCTCGTCCCCGCCTTGCCCGGAAGGCAGCAGCAGGGTGGCGATACTCACTTTGTCGAAATCTGCCTGCAGGTAGCGTCCGTATCGATCGCAGGACTCGAAGCCGAGTCCCCAGATCACCGCCTTGGGTTGCAACCGCGAATAGAGCGCCACACCACCCTGGGTGGGCACTTCGGCATCGCCGGCGTAGAGGAAATAACCATCCAGTTGGAAGGCAGGGTCGTCCAGGTCGAAGGCGGAGGCACGGGTATCTTGCAGGCAGATCACGTCGGCATTCTGAGCCTGCAGCCAGCTGAGGAGTCCTCGCTCGGCCGCGGCTTGAATACCATTCACGTTCACACTGATGATCCGCATAAATGGCCCCCAAAAACACGTGCGTGTATGATACCCGAGCTCTTTCTTTTTAGCTAAATCCGTGCCGTCCGAGGCTTTTCATGCAGGCGTACCAACGCGATTTCATTCGCTTTGCCATCGAGCGCGGAGTACTGCGTTTCGGTGAGTTCACTCTCAAGTCCGGGCGTACCAGCCCCTATTTCTTCAATGCCGGCCTGTTCAACAGCGGTCTCGCCCTCGCCCAGCTCGGCCGATTCTATGCGGCTGCCGTGGTCGATAGCGGCATTCCTTTCGATGTGCTGTTCGGCCCGGCCTACAAGGGCATTCCGCTGGCTGCCGCCACCGCGGTGGCACTGGCCGAACATCATCAGATCGACACCCCGTGGTGCTTCAACCGCAAGGAAGCCAAGGATCACGGAGAGGGCGGCACCCTGGTCGGCGCGCCGCTGGCCGGCCGCGTGATGATCATCGATGACGTGATCACCGCCGGCACCGCCATCCGCGAAGTCATGCAGATCATCCAGGCCCATGACGCCCAGGCGGCCGGCGTGCTCATCGCGCTGAACCGCCAGGAGCGCGGCCAGGGCGAACTCTCGGCTATACAGGAAGTGGAGCGCGATTTCGGCATGCCGGTGGTCAGTATCGTGTCCCTGGAACAGGTACTGGAGTACCTGGCCGGCGACGCCGAGCTGAAGAAGCACCTGCCCGCCGTGGAGACCTATCGCGCCAACTTCGGTATCTGACCATTCGGGGCTGGGAGTCCTCATGCTGAAACCGCCTGCACTCCGCCATTGCGTGTTGCTGGGGTTGCTGCTGCCCGCGCTTACCGGGGCGGCGGAGCTGTATCGCTATGTCGACGACAAGGGTGTGACCGTGCTGGACCGCCAGGGCGTGCCGCCGGAGTACATCGGCAAGGGCTATGAGGTGCTCAACGAGCAGGGCCGGGTCATCCGCGTGATACCGCCGGCGCCCAGCCGCGAGGAGATGCAGCGGCAGCTGGACGAAAAGGCCCGGGCCAGTTCCGATGCCCAGCTGCTGCGGCTCTACACCAGTGTCGAGGATGTCGATCGCGCCCTTGAGCGCAAGCTGGCCGAGCTGGATGGCCTGATCGGCGTCGCCCGTGGCAACCAGCAGTCGCTGCGGACCCAGCAGGCCAACCTGCAGAGCCAGGCGGCGGAAAGCGAACGTGCCGGACGGGAAGTCCCCGCCCACCTGGTGGCGCAGATCGACAACCTGCGCGAAGAGCAGAAGCGCCTGGACAAGGACATCGTCCGCTACGAGCGGGACCGCGAGGCGGCGAAGAACAGCTTCGCCGCCGACCGGGCGCGCCTGGCCAAGCTGCTCAGCGGCACGCGCTAGCCTCAGTCCGCTGGCGCGCGCCGCTCGAAGCCGCGCACCCTGTCCCTCAGCCAGTCCGGCAGCCGCAGGCTCTTGCGGTTGGCGGCATCGGCGTGCACGTAGACCACTTCGCCCGACGTCAGCTGCTGCCCGGCGCGCCAGATGCCCAGCTCGAAGGCCATGCTCGCGCCGCCCAGGCGGCTGACGCGCACGCCAATTTCCAGTGCATCGTCGAAGCGCGCCGGTGCCAGGTATTCCAGCAGGGTCTTCACTGCGAAGAAGTCGCCGCCGTCCTTCAGCAGGTCGGCCGGATAGGCCACGTCCATGGCGCGGAAGTATTCGGTGATGGCGACATCGGCATAGGTCAGGTAGTTGCCGTTGAAGACGATGCCTTGCGGGTCCACTTCGGCCCAGCGCACGCGCAGGCCATGGAAGAAGCTGAAATCCTCGCGGGACAGGTTGGCCATGCCGGGCTCCTCGAAAAAGAACAGGCCGGATCGCTCCGGCCTGTCTGGGTATCGCTCTGGATCAGGAACGCTTGCGGTTGGTGATCAGCGTGCCGACGCCCGTGTCGGTGAATATCTCCAGCAGCACGGCGTGGGGCACGCGACCATCGATGATGTGCGCGCTGTGCACGCCGCCCTGCACCGCTTCCAGGGCGCAGCGGATCTTCGGCAGCATGCCGCCGTAGATGGTGCCGTCGGCGATCAGGTCGTTGACCTGCTCGGTGGACAGCCCGGTCAACACCTTGCCTTCCTTGTCCATCAGGCCGGCGATGTTGGTCAGCAGCATCAGCTTCTCGGCCTTCAGCGCCTCGGCCACCTTGCCGGCCACCAGGTCGGCGTTGATGTTGTAGGACTCGCCGTTGGCGCCGACGCCGATGGGCGCGATCACCGGGATGAAGTCGCCCTTGACCAGCATGTTCAGCAGGTCGGTGTTGACGCCGCAGACCTCGCCCACGTGACCGATGTCGATGATCTCCGGCTGGGTCATCTCCGGGGTCTGGCGGGTGACGGTGAGCTTCTTCGCGCGGATCAGCTCGGCGTCCTTGCCGGTCAGGCCGATGGCGCTGCCACCGTGACGGTTGATCAGGTTGACGATGTCCTTGTTCACCTGGCCGCCCAGGACCATCTCCACCACGTCCATGGTCTGCGCGTCGGTCACGCGCATGCCGTCGACGAAGTGGCTCTCGATGGACAGGCGCTTGAGCAGGTCGCCGATCTGCGGGCCGCCGCCGTGCACCACCACCGGGTTGATGCCGACGGCCTTCATCAGCACCACGTCGCGGGCGAAGCTGGCCTTCAGCTCATCGCTTTCCATGGCGTTGCCGCCGTACTTGACCACCAGGGTCTTGCCGACGAAGCGGCGGATATAGGGCAGCGCTTCGGACAGGACCTGGGCGACTTGGGAAGCAGCGTCGAGGCTGAGGGTCATGCTGGGCTCCAGTGAATCGGATCAGAACGGCAGGTTGAGTTCAGGGGCGACGAGGGTGAGCTGGCTGCGGAACACCTGCTTGATGCGCTCCAGCTCTTCCTCGGTGTCGGCTTCGAAGCGCAGTACCAGCACGGGCGTCGTGTTGGAAGCGCGGACCAGGCCCCAGCCCTTTGGATAATCGACACGCACGCCATCGAGGGTGGTGAGGTTGGCTTCGCCCCAGTTGGCCTCGCGCTGCAGGCGCTCGATCAGGGGGAACTTGCTCTCGTCGGTGACGGTGATGTTGATTTCCGGAGTGGAGACGTCCTTGGGGAAGGCCGAGAACACATGTTCGGCGTCACGCTTGTCCTGGCTGAGGATTTCCAGCAGGCGGGCGGCGCTGTAGATGCCGTCGTCGAAGCCGTACCAGCGCTCCTTGAAGAAGATGTGGCCGCTCATTTCGCCGGCCAGCAGCGCGCCGGTTTCCTTCATTTTCTTCTTGATCAGCGAGTGGCCGGTCTTCCACATCACCGGGCGGCCGCCGTAGCCGCTGATGAGGGAGGTCAGGCGGCGGGTGCACTTGACGTCGAAGATGATGTCGGCGCCCGGATTGCGCGAGACCACATCCTTGGCGAACAGCATCAGCAGGCGGTCGGGGTAGATGATGGTGCCTTCGTTGGTCACCACGCCGACGCGGTCGCCGTCGCCGTCGAAGGCCAGGCCCAGGTCGGCGCCTTCTTCCTTCACCTTGGCGATCAGGTCTTCCAGGTTCTCCGGCTTGCCCGGGTCCGGGTGGTGGTTGGGGAAGGTGCCGTCCACGTCGCAGAACAGCGGAATCACGGTGCAGCCCAGGGCTTCGATCAGCTGCGGGGCGATCACGCCGGCCACGCCGTTGCCGCAGTCCACCACCACCTTCATGGGCTTGGCCATGGCGATGTCGTCGCGGATTTCCTGGAAGTAACGATCCAGGATATCCACCGCTTCGACGCTGCCGACGCCGCTGGCCAGGTCGTTGTTCTTGATCCGGGTGTGCAGGGCGGTGATCTGCTCGTTGGCCAGGGTCTCGCCGGCGACCATGATCTTGAAGCCGTTGTAGTCCGGCGGGTTGTGGCTGCCGGTGAGCATCACGCCGGATTTGCCGGCCAGCACGTTGGCCGCGTAGTAGAGCGCCGGGGTCGGCACCATGCCGACGTCGGTGACCTGGCAGCCGCAGTCCAGCAGGCCCTGGATCAGTGCCTGGACCAGTTCGGGACCGGAGAGGCGGCCATCGCGGCCGACCGAGACATTGGGCTCGCCGCGGGCCAGGCTTTCCGAGCCGATGGCGCGGCCTACCCAGTAGGCGGTTTCGGTGGTGAGGGTATCGCCGACCACGCCGCGGATGTCGTACGCGCGGAAAATGCTGGCGGGCAGGGTGGGAGCGATCTGTTCGATGCTGGTCATGGCGGGGGCTTGCTCCAATCCCAGGAGGTCCTGGTCTTCGTCGAGGATGTCGATATCGAGAATGTCGGTATCTTGGAAACGCGGGTCGGCCAATGCGGCCGGCCGGCCGGGCGCCGTCGCAACCGGGTTGCTGACGGCCGCTTGGGCCAGGCCGTTGTCCGGCGCCGGCTCGGGTTTGCGCCTGGTCTGGCGGGCAAGTGCCTGGGCCAGGCTGTCCAGCGCCGGCAGGCGCAGACTGAATGATTTGACGCTCTTGCCGTTCGAGAGTTCTTGCAGCAGTTGATTGAGCTGCTGGGCGTCGTCGCGCAGCTTGCGCTGCAGGGCGCCCTGGCTGAGCTTCAGGCCGAGCACGGCACCACCCAGGGCGAGCAGGGCGGCAAGGGCCAGCAGCAGGGGCGAGAAGGCCGATTGGGTGGTGGCCGGGCCGGGTGTGAAGCTGAGCTTCCAGTTTGGATTGCCGCTTTCCAGGGCGATCGGTGCGGCGCCGGAGGCCTGGCCGCGCTGGGCCAGTACCTGGGCCGGGGCGTTGCTGAATTGCTGGATCAGCTGCAACTGGCCGACATCCGGCGGCAGTTGCGGCAGGCTGCGCAGCAGGCGCTCGAGGTCGAACACCAGCAGCAGGGTGCCCTGGGGGGCGCTCTGCTCGTTCAGGCGCAGCGGCGCGACGCTGTAGACCAGCCAGCGCTGGCCTACCTTGTACGCTTCGGGGCTGGGTTGCTGGCCGCCTTCCAGGCGACGCAGCAGGTCCAGCGCGGCGAAGTTCATCGGTGCCGCCCGCTGGCTGTTCTGCTGGGCCTGGCCGGGCAGGTTGAGGTGCGCGTCGACCACGCCGTCGCGGTAGCCCAGGCTGCGCTCGGTGGCGGCCAGCTGGCCGGCGTCGCCGCTGTTGAGGGCATCGATCAGCCCGGGATCGTGGGCGGCCGCGGCAGTGTCGGCCTGCAACTGGGCGAGGGACTGGCGCAGGCTGGCGGCCTGGCTGCCGCCCCAGGCCTGGCTGAGTTGCTCGACTCGGCTCTGGTCTGCGGGATGGATCGCCCCGAACCAGAGCAGGGCACCGGCGGCAGCCAGGCCACCCAGGGCGGCGAGCACGCCGGGGAGCAGGTCATCCGAGCCCTTGGCGCCCGGGCGGGCGGTGCCCGGCCGGCCGGGCGAACCGTTGGGGGCGGCATCCTTGCTGCTGCGCTTGAAGAGTTTCACTGAACGTCTCCTCGGCGGTTCGTCCTGATGTTGGGCGTTCAGTGGCTGCCGGTGTGACCGAAACCGCCGGCACCACGCTGGCTTTCATGGAACTCCTCGACCAGCTCGAAGTGCGCCTGGACCACGGGCACCAGGATCAGCTGGGCGATACGCTCGCCGATGGCGATGCGGAAGGCGGTCTGGCCGCGGTTCCAGCAGGAGACCATCAGCTCGCCCTGGTAATCGGAGTCGATCAGGCCCACCAGGTTCCCCAGTACCACGCCATGCTTGTGACCCAGGCCCGAGCGCGGCAGGACCAGCGCCGCCAGGCCCGGGTCGGCGATATGGATCGAAAGGCCCGTGGGGATGAGGATGGTCTGGCCCGGCTCGAGGACGACGTCTTCCTTGAGCATGGCGCGCAGGTCGAGGCCTGCGGAACCCGGGGTGGCGTATTGCGGCAGCGGGAATTCGCTGCCGATGCGGGGATCGAGGATCTTGGCTTGCAGTGAGTGCATGGAGTCTCAGGCCTGGTTGAGGCGATCGGCGATGAAGGCGATCAGCTGGCGGGCGATCTTGCCCTTGCTGGTCTGGGCGAAGCTGCTCTGACCCAGGTCGCGGTCGATGACGGTGATGGCGTTTTCCTCGCTGTTGAAGCCGATGCTGGGGTTGGCCACGTCATTGGCGACTATCAGGTCGAGGTTCTTGTCCTTGAGCTTGCGCGAGGCGTACTCGAGGAGGTTTTCGGTTTCAGCGGCGAAGCCCACGCTGAAGGGGCGATCGGCCCGGCCGGCGAGGGTCGCGAGGATATCGGGGTTGCGTACCAGCTGCAGCAGCAGACCTTCGCCGCTGGTCGGGTCCTTCTTCATCTTGTGCTGCGCGACCACTTCCGGGCGGTAGTCGGCCACCGCGGCGGCGGCGATCAGCAGGTCGCAGGGCATCGCCGCTTCGCAGGCGGCGAGCATGTCGCGGGCGCTGACCACGTCGATGCGGGTGACACGATCGGGCGTTGGCAAGTTCACCGGGCCGGTCACCAGCGTCACCTTGGCGCCAGCTTCCACGGCGGCTTCAGCCAGGGCAAAGCCCATTTTCCCGGAGCTGTGGTTGGTGATGTAGCGCACCGGGTCGATGTTTTCCTGGGTCGGGCCGGCGGTGATCAGCACATGGCGGCCGGTCAGGGCGCGGTGCTCGAAGCAGTCGGCGGCGCGCTGGGCCAGTTCCTCGGCTTCCAGCATGCGGCCGAGGCCGACGTCGCCACAGGCCTGGCTGCCGGCGGCCGGGCCGAACAGGCGCAGGCCGCGTTGGGCGAGGAGTTCCAGGTTGGCCTGGGTCGCCGGGTCGCGCCACATGGCCTGGTTCATGGCCGGGGCCAGGGCCACGGGGGCGTCGGTGGCCAGCACCAGGGTGCTCAGCAGGTCGTCCGCCACGCCCTGGGCCAGGCGCGCCATGATGTCGGCGGTGGCCGGCGCGATCAGCACCAGGTCGGCCCAGCGGGCCAGCTCGATATGCCCCATGGCCGCTTCGGCGGCGGGGTCGAGCAGGTCGAGGTGCACGGGGTGCCCGGAGAGGGCCTGGAGGGTCAGCGGGGTGATGAACTCGCGGCCGCCCTGGGTCATCACCACACGGACCTCGGCGCCCTGGTCGCGTAGGCGGCGTACCAGTTCAGCGCTCTTGTAGGCGGCAATGCCGCCGCCCACGCCCAGGAGGATGCGTTTCCGATAGAGCCGCTGCATAGGCCTGCCTTTTATGGAAGTTGACGATGCGCTACGGCGAAGGCGCCTCCCCAGGCCGATCGCCGCGCAAAAAAGGTGGGTTAAGATAGCACAGCGCCCGCACCGGAACAGCGGCGCCGCTCAACCATGGAGGTGTCATGAGCATCCGTAATTGGCCCGCAGCGGAGCGCCCGCGGGAGAAGCTTCTCGAACTGGGCGCGGCCGCCCTCAGCGACGCCGAACTCCTCGCCATTTTCCTGCGTACCGGGGTCGCTGGCCGCAGCGCCGTGGACCTGGCCCGCCACCTGCTCGACGACTTCGGCAGCCTGCGCGCGCTGCTCGAAGCCGATTTGCAGGATTTCACCCAGCACCTCGGTCTCGGGCCGGCCAAGTTCGCGCAGCTGCAGGCGGTGCTGGAGATGGGCCGGCGGCACCTGGCCGAAAGGCTGCGCCGCGACTCCGCCCTGGAAAGCCCGCAGGCGGTGCGCGACTACCTCAAGGCGCAGTTGCGCCATGCCCACCACGAGCAGTTCGCCTGCCTCTTCCTCGATGCCAAGCACCGGGTGCTGGCCTTCGAGGTGCTCTTTCACGGCACCATAGATTGCGCCAGCGTCTACCCGCGCCAGGTGGTCAAGCGCGCCCTGGCGCACAACGCGGCAGCGCTCATCCTCAGCCATAACCACCCTTCGGGCGTTGCCGAGCCCAGCGAGTCCGACCGCCAGTTGACCCTGCGCCTCAAGGAGGCGCTGGCGCTGATCGATGTGCGGGTGCTGGACCACTTCGTGGTCGGCGACGGCGAGCCGTTGTCGATGGCGGAGCGCGGCTGGGTCTAGTCCAGCGTCACCCGGGAAAAGTCCTGCCGGCCGAAGGGATTGACCTGGTAGCCCGCCACCTCGGCCCGGGTCAGGGCGAAGGCGGTGGGGTGGGCGAGCGGCAGCCAGAGGGCCTGCTCGCGAATGATCCGCTGGGCCTTTTCATAGAGCGCCGTGCGCCGGGCCTGGTCGGCGTGGGTCTTGCCGTCGCTGATCAGCTTGTCCAGATCGGCGTTGCAGTAGCGCGCGAAATTGAGGCCGGACTGCACCGAGGCGCAGGAAAACTGCGGGGTGAGGAAATTGTCCGGGTCACCGTTGTCGCCAGCCCAACCCATGAACAGCAGGTCGTGCTCGCCGGCCTTGGCGCGGCGGATCAGCTCGCCCCATTCGATCACGCGGATTTCCGCCTGGATGCCCACCTTGGCCAGGTCGGCCTGCAGCAGTTGGGCGCCGAGGCTGGGGTTGGGGTTGAGCAGGCTGCCGGAGGGCCGGGTCCAGATGGTGGTCTTGAAGCCGTCTTTCAGGCCGGCCTCGGCCAGCAGCGCCTTGGCCTTCTGCGGGTCGTGCGGGTAGGCCGGCAGTTGCTTGGCGTAGCTCCAGGTATTCGGCGGGTAGGGGCCGTCAGCGGCGCTGGCGCTGCCTTCGAACACCGCCTTCAGGTAGCTGGCCTTGTCGAAGGCGAGGTTGATCGCCTGGCGCACCTGGGGCTTGTCCAGGGGCGCGTGCTGGCTGTTGATGCCGACGAACGCGGTCATGAAGGCCGGGGTCTGGATAGTCCGGATATTCTGGTCGCCGGCGGCGGACTGCACGTCCAGCGGTTTGGGCGACAGGGCGATCTGGCACTCGCCACGACGCAGCTTCTGCAGGCGCACGTTGGCGTCGGGGGTGATGGCGAAGACCAGGCCGTCCACGCCCGGCTTGCCGGCGAAGTAGTCGGGGTTGGCGGCGTAGCGCACCGCGGCGTCCTTCTGGAAGCGCTTGAAGACGAAGGGGCCGGTGCCGATGGGCTGGGCATTGAGCTTTTCCGGCGTGCCGGCTTTCATCAGCTGCTCGGCGTACTCGGCGGAATAGATGGAAGCGAAGCCCATGCTGAGGGTGGCGAGGAAGGTGGCGTCCGGTTTGTTCAGGGTGAAGCGCACCTGCTGGTCGTCGACCCTGTCGATGCTTTTGATCAGGCTCGGCAGCTGCATGGACTGGGCATGGGGAAAGCCGCTCTGGGCCACCTTGTGCCAGGGATTGGCCGGATCGAGCATGCGCTGGAAGCTGAAGACCACGTCATCCGCGTTCAGCGGTCGGCTAGGCTTGAAGTAGTCGGTGCTATGGAAGGCTACCCCCTTGCGCAGGTGGAAGCTGTAGCTGAGGCCGTCGGGCGCGACATCCCAGCGCTCGGCCAGGCTCGCTATCAACTGCCCGCGCTGGGCGTCGAACTCCACCAGGCGGTTCATCAGCACGTCGGCCGAGGCGTTGGTGGTGGTCAGGGAGTTGTACTGCACCACGTCGAAGCCCTCGGGGCTGGCCTCGGTGCAGACGCTTAGGGTAGCGGCCTGGGCGAGCAGCGGGGCGAACAGCAGCGGCAGGGCGGCAAAACGCATGGCAGACTCCTTTGCGATGTCTGGTGGGCCCGTGGCGGACCAAAAGCCTTACCCTAGACGAAGGCCGGCTGGCGGACAATGCGCGGTGGGCGACGAGCGGTCGCTTCCGCGTGGCGGCCTTGCGGCGTCGGCGCGGGCGTGGATTCGGCCCTGTGCGGCCTGTGGGTAAAACGCTACGGCCCTTGCTGCACTAGGGTCTTTCTGATATAAAGCAGCGCTCTTTTCTGGGGGCCCGGTCTTTCGCAGTCATTGTGCGGCCGGTAAGACCCTGACGAGACGGGCGCTTCAGCGCCCATTAAAGTGAGAGTTCAAGCGGCCAACCCATGCCGGGTTGGGCATGTGGTTTAGAGGGCTGAGGCATGTCGAGAGTCTGTCAAGTAACCGGTAAGGGTCCGGTTACCGGGAACAACATTTCCCACGCGAACAACAAAACCCGTCGTCGTTTCCTGCCGAACCTGCAGCATCACCGCTTCTGGGTCGAGTCCGAGAAGCGCTTCGTGCGTCTGCGCGTTTCCGCCAAGGGCATGCGTGTAATCGACAAGCGCGGCATCGACGTAGTTCTGGCTGAACTGCGCGCTCGCGGCGAAAAGGTTTAAGGAGCAAATCATGCGTGAACTGATCCGTTTGGTGTCCAGCGCCGGTACCGGCCACTTCTACACCACCGACAAGAACAAGCGCACCACTCCCGACAAGATCGAAATCAAGAAATTCGATCCGGTCGTGCGCAAGCACGTGATCTACAAGGAAGCCAAGATCAAGTAATTGATCCGGCCCTTGTCGAAGAAGCCCGCCTCGTGCGGGCTTTTTCATGCCTGCGATTCGTGCCGCGAAGTCGTAGGATGTCGGGCGGCGTTCCGCGAGCTTGCGATACCCATCGAGCTTCACACAGCAGCATGGGTATCGCTCCGCTCGCGGAACGCCGCCCGACCCATCCTACAAGAGCCGGACTCCTGCCCGAGTCCATAAAAAAGCCCGCCAATGGCGGGCTGAAGGGTGACAAGCATGGGGGGTGAACAGGCTCAGCGGGCGGCCTGTTCGAAGATCACGTAAACCTTGCGGCAGGGCTCCAGCACTTCCCAGGTGCCGGAGAAACCGGCCGGGATGACGAAGCGGTCGCCGACGCGCACCGTCTTGGCGTTGCCGTCCGCATCGCGGATCACCGACACGCCCTGCAGGATCTCGCAGTACTCGTGCTCGCTGTAGCTCACCGTCCAGTGGCCCACGGCACCTTCCCAGATGCCCACGTTGAACTGCCCGCAGGGGCTGCCGTAGTGGTTGCGCACGCTCTGTTCGGGATCGCCCTTGAGGATCTTCTCGGGCGCCGGGCGGTAGTGTTCCGGGGTGGTGGTGGCCTGGGCGAAGTCGACTATCTGCTGGATGTTCATGCTGTTGTCCCTGTTCAGGCGGCCTTGCGGATGGCGTCGGCGAGGCTGCCGACGAGGGTGTCGATCTGTTCCTTCTCAACGATCAGCGGCGGCGACATGGCGATGGTGTCGCCGGTGACGCGCACCAGAACGCCGTCGCGGAAGCACTGCTCGAAGACCTGGAAGCCGCGCTTGCCGACGCCATCGGCGCTGGGCGCGAGCTGCACGCCGCCGACCAGGCCCACGGCGCGGATGTCGATTACGTTGGGCAGGCCCTTGAGGCCGAGCAGCGCGTCCTGCCAGTAACCCTCCAGCTCGATGGCGCGGTCGAACAGGCGCTCGCCCTGGTAGATGTCCAGGGTTGCCAGCGCGGCGGCGCAGGCCACCGGATGGCCGGAGTAGGTATAGCCGTGGAAGAACTCGATGGCGCTTTCCGGGCCGTGCATGAAGGCCTGGTAGATCTCTTCGGCGACGAACACCGCACCCATGGGGATGGCGCCGTTGGTCAGGCCTTTGGCACAGGTGATGATGTCCGGGGTGACGCCCCAGCGCTGGGCGGCGAAGGCCTGGCCGACGCGGCCGAAACCGGTGATCACCTCGTCGAAGATCAGCAGGATGCCGTGCTTGCGGGTGATCTCGC
>RCUT01001108.1_pt1 | contig 13112 bp, 11 predicted proteins | sample 2166171 | NCBI WGS metagenome assembly RCUT01 (sample SAMN09932757, study PRJNA488358) | compost metagenome | isolation source: compost soil in 4-hydroxybenzoic | place: Germany: Experimental Botanical Garden
CGACAATCTCATGAAAATAGCCGTGAAGGCCAACTTCATGCCCCGCCTCGATGAGTGTGGGCAGGATTTCCGGATTGGTTTCTGCGGTTAATCCCGGGACATAAAAACTGGCTTTCACGTGGTAGCGTGCGAAAAGGTCAATCAGCCGATAAAGCCCGGTGCGCGGTCCGAAGTTACGGATTTCGAGCGTAGCCAGTCGATCAGGAAGGCCATCGCGATGCGCCCACATGAACGGCACCTGCGCATCCACATCGACGGACAGGAGCGTCGCTGACTGCTTGCCTGCTGGCCACTGATAGTTGGGCCAGGGCGATTTGACGTTTAGTCCTTCGGTCATAGCGCCTTCTTCTTCTGCTGAAATACGGCAAGCGAACCGATGGAGTTGCCGCCGTCCACAGTCAGGGTGGCGCCAGTGACATAAGCGGCGGCAGATGATGTCACATAGAGGACTGCAGATGCGACATCGGTTGCGGAAGAAGCACGTCCAAGCGGTATCGACGAAGTCACAGTCTTCACATGCTCATCGGACAAGGCGCTGACATCGCTTCCGGCGGCAAAACCCGGTTCGACCGCATTGACGCGAATGCCATATTCGGCAAGCTCAAGCGCAAAGCCTTTGGTCAGGCGATCAAGTGCTGTCTTGGAGGTGCAATAAGGGACGACCGTGGTACGCATCTTGCGTGCCGCACCTGATGATATATTGACGATGGAACCCGCAGTTTCGGTGTCGACCATCTGTTTTGCGAAAAGTTGAGACAGCAGGAATGGAGCGCGCAGGTTGACACCCATGATGCGGTCCCAGTCTTCCAGCGAAATATCGAGCAGGAATCCTGAAGGATATATGCCCGCATTGTTGATGAGAATATCCGGCGCGCTCCAGCGTGTCGCAACCGCGTCCGCAAAGCTCGTGATAGAAGCTGCATCAGTAAGGTCTGAGACAATGCCGAAATGGCCCTCGCCGGGCAGTTCCGCGATGCGGGCATCAAGCTTTGTCTGATCCTGATCGGTAAGGCAGAGGATTGCGCCTTCCTGCGCAAAAGCCGCGGCGATCCATCCGCCAATAATGCCGCCAGCGCCTGTTACGATAACTTTTTTGCCTTTGAATTCATTCTCGAAATTCACGGATAAAACTCCTATCTGCCGCGCGGATCGAGCCGGTCGCGGATATGATCGCCGATAAGGTTGATGGAGAGGACAAGCAGGAACAAAGCGAGGCCCGGAAAAGTCGCGATCCACCATGCGGAAGCGACGTAGTTGCGTCCGGTTGAAAGCATCGCTCCCCAGCTTGCGGTCGGTGGCTGCACGCCCAATCCAAGGAAAGACAATCCGGCCTCAAACAGGACCATCAACCCGAATTCAAGCGTGGCAACGACAATAAGCGCGCCAGCGATATTGGGCAGAATATGCCGCCACAAAAGGCGTAACCATCCAGCACCCATGAAACGTGACAGGCGGACATATGGCATATTGGCCACCGAAAGTGTCTGTCCATAGGCAACACGCGCATAGCGCGGCCAGCGGGTGAGGGCGAGGACGATGACGACATTGGCGAGACTCGGCCCGAGGATTGCAACCGTGATGATTGCCAGAAGAATGGCTGGGACCGACAAGACCATATCGACCAGCCGCATGATGAGGGTTTCTGTCCAGCCGCGATAAAAGGCTGCAACCATACCAAGGATGCTTCCCAGGATTCCGGAAAGAACGACTGAGGAAATAGCCACCAGTAGCGAAATACGTGCACCGTAAATCAGCCGGCTTAAAACATCGCGCCCCAGCTCATCGGAACCAAGATAATAGACGATGCCACGGCTCTCAAAGCCCGGCGCTTTGAGGCGCGCAAGCAGGTTCTGCTTGTTGGGGTCCATCGGTGCGAAGAATGGCGCAAAAATCGCTATCAGGATCAGGAGGATCAATATCGCCAGAAAAGGTGAAACCGATAATGGCAGTTTCTTCGACCATTTGATGAATGTGCTGGTCGATGAAGTGAGGGACGTCATGAATGACCTCCCATGCGAATGCGTGGATCGATAATACTATAGAGCACGTCGGCGATGAGATTGAGGGCAATTGCGGTGACCGCGCCGAGCAGAACAACCCCCTGCACCAGCATGAAATCGCGTGCAGCAATCGCCTGCACGGTTAACTGCCCCAGACCGGGCCATGCGAATACGGTTTCGACGATCACTGCACCTGCCAGAAGGTTGGCAATCTCAAGTGCTGCAACGGTCACAACCGGAATGGATGCGTTGCGCAGCAGATGGCGTATGACGATGCGCGTTGTCGGTACGCCCTTGGCATGAGCGGTGCGCACATAATCTTTTTCAAGTTCATCGAGCACGGCGGTGCGCGCCACACGGGCAAATGTCGCCATGGAGAGGAGGCCGAGTGCCACGGACGGCATGATGAGGCTCGGCCAGTCACGCGCACCGGAAGGTGGCAGCCATCCGAGCCAGACCGCGAAGACCATGATCATCAGGATCGCGCTCCAGAATGTTGGCATGGATTGGCCCGCAAGTATAAAGCCCATAATGGCCTTTGATTCCGCTCTTCCACGGCGCACGGCCATGATGACACCAAGCGGAATGCCAAGCCCCACGGCAACCAGAAGCGCGCCTCCGGCGAGCATGAGCGTATAGGGCAGGCGGCTCGCAATCAGTGTCCAGACCGAAACATTCTGCACATAGGAACGACCGAGATCGAACGTCAGCAAGCCGCGCAGATATTCGAGATACTGAACGGCAAGCGGCCGATCAAAGCCGAGCGCTGTGCGCATCGCTTCGATATCAGCCTGAGTTGCATTCTGCGGAACGAGCAACAGAACGGGGTCTCCCGCAAGGCGTTGCAGAAAGAAAATAAGCGTCATGACGCCAAGAATGGCGATCAATGCCTGCACAATGCGGGTCAAAAAAAAGGCTGGCACTGCGTGTATCGTTCCCTTGTTATTTTTATTGCAGGTCGGCGCAGTTATGCGCCGACCTTTGGTGCTCTAGTCCTGCCAGCTCATCCGGTTCAGGAAGAGGCTCTCATTGGCCGTCGGTTTCCACTGAAGCTGTTTTGCTGCGCCATAGATGATCGCGGCCTGATAAAGCGGCACAAGCGGCACTTCCTCGGCTACGAAAGTGCTGACGGTCTTATAATTCTCAAGGCGGGTCTTTTCGTCCAGCGTGCCGCGTGCGGCTTCCAGCGCCTTGTTGATTTCCGGATTGTTCGTGGATGACCACGAGCTTGATGAATGAAGCAGCGGGAAGAGCACTCCGTCCGCATCCTGACAGGCGCAAGACCAGCGACCGAAAGCGATGGCAGGCTGGCTTTTCGGTTCACTCTGCGCGCTCTTCAGATAGGTCGCCATATCGGTCATCTCGATATTGACGGTAAGTCCCGTTTCGCCGACCATCTGCGCCACTGCCTGCACGATGCGCTGGTCGAATGTAGGGGCGGTAGCAAAATTCACTGCCTTACCGGTTGCGCCTGCATCCTTGATAAGCTGCTTGGCCTTTTCCAGATCGTAAGCATAGCCCTCAATGCCTTCGACATAGCCAAAATGTGCGGGCGTCGCCATTTGTGCGACTGGTTTATCAACGCCTCCAAGCAGCCCTTCGGTAATCGCTTCCTTATCGATTGCACGAGCAACGGCTTCACGAACCCGTTTATCATCGAATGGAGGAAGGTTCGGGTTAAGCTTTACATAGCCCACACGCTCTGTAAGGACTGACAATGGCTTGGCATTGGCAGAACCTTCGATCTGAGCTGCGAGATCTGCATCAAGTCCAACCGCAAGATCGGTTGTGCCCGATTGCAGATTGGCGATGCGGGTGGCCGCATCGGGAACAGCACGGAATTCGGCAGTTTTGAACGCGCCCTTTTCGCCCCAATAGTCGTCATTGCGTTCCAGCGTAACTGCAACGCCGCGCTGCCAGTTCACGAACTTATAAGGGCCGGAGCCGACAGGAGCCGCATTGAAGGCGTCGTCGCCTTTTGCTTCAACAACCTTTTCCGGAACGATGGAGAGTTTGACGAGTTGTGCCAGAAGCGCTGGATAAGCACCGTTGGTTTTCACAGTGACTTCGTTATCGCCGGTGGCTTCTGCCGATACGATCTTATTAAACTGGCCAAGCTGTGGACTTGCGAAGGCCGGGTTGATGATGCGGTTGATGCTGAACGCAACATCCTTCGCCGTCAGTGGCGAGCCATCATGAAATTTCACATCATCGCGCAGCTTGAAGACGATTTCCGTGTCAGAATTATATTTCCATTCAGTGGCAATCTGCGGCGCGATTTCGCCGACATCAGTGCGCGTGACCAGATTGTCGAAAACATTGCGATAGACGTAGTAGCTGTCCGGGTTCCATTGCTTGTGCGGATCGAGCGATGACGGCTCGTTCACAAGATCAATGACGAGCTGATCCTTGGCAAAGGCTGCAGTCATTGTAAGCGGTGAACAGGCCAGAACGAGGCCTGCAATGACGGAACGGATCGAACGGCTCACTACTTCCATATTTATAATGCCCCTGGTTTATCCAAATGTGATTCTGGACGAGGTTGTTTCCCGGTTTTGCTTTTGCCCCCGTTGCGGCGGGCGGGTTTTGCGCTGACCATTGCTTCCGATTCAAGGAAGCGGTCGAGCAGATAGGTTTCGAGCGCGGTGTTGGCTGCGCCAAACAGTTCCAGCGCTTCGCTCTTTCGCCCCTCGATAATCGCACGGATCAACAGCGAACGGTTGGCGGGGATCAGTCTGACGCGCCCGGTCTTCTCGAAGAAGTTAACCAGACGTACGGCACGATCCCAAAGGTCGGTCAGCCAGCCTGCAACAATCGGCATATTGAGCCGGTTGGCGAGCAACTCCAAAATTTCGCGCTCATAGCGGCGAATGGTTGGAAGGATGTCACCGCCAAGTTCATTGCGTTGTGTGAGTGCAAGATGCATTTCACCCAGCGCATTCAGCCGCTGAATAGACGCCTCATCCAGCACCGCTGCGAAAAGCAATGGCTCCAGATGCCGCCGCGCCGCACTCAATTCGCGGATTTCGCCCGCAGAAATTGGAGTGACAACCCAGCCGCTTCGCGCTGACGACGATACTAGCCCGCTCGCTTTAAGGCGCGCGAGTGCCGAACGCAGTGCACCACGTCCCAGTGCAAATTCGGTTGCAAGTGCGGATTCCGACAGCCGTTCACCCGGCGCGAGAACGCAGTTTACAATCGCATTTCGCAGTGCCTTTTCCGCCAGATCTCCCTTGCCCTCGAGCGATACAGGCGATGTATAGGCATCGTTATCCAACATTTATAACTGACCTCTCAGTTTTATATTTTGAAATCTCTTTATGCTAAAGAAAAGGACAGATTTTCTTTTCCGGATCACCAGAGTGAAGAATTTATCTCCCTATCGCTCTCCAGAGGAAACAGAAGCATGTTGCCTCCACAATTCCCATAAATCAACTGTTTCTCTTCGATGCACAAAATTGAAATGGCATTTTTCAATTGCATGCAGATTTAGAAAATGCGCTGGTTGCACGATTTCCCGTAAAGTGACAGTATTTGATATTAATATTGCAAAACAAAAAACTGAGATGTCAAATCGTATTTTTGATTTGCAATCTGCTTATCGTTCAATCGGAAAAACCGGGGAACCCTACGGGAGAAAATTCGATGCGCTTTAAAAACGCACTCTTCGCCGCGCTGCTTGCCGCGACAGCACTCGCTGTTCAGCCACATAGTGCCAGCGCGAAGGACCTGCTGGCGGTGGATTTCATTGCTGAGCCGAGCTCGCTTGATCCGCATGTGCAGTGGAATACCGACAGCTTCAATGTCTATCGCAATATTTTCGACAATCTGCTGACGCGTGACGATAAAGGCGAGATCGCTCCGCAAATCGCCACTGAGTGGAAATATCTTTCCGATGCGGAAGTCGAATTCAAAATCCGCAACGATGTGAAGTTCCACGATGGCACACCACTGACCGCTGCGGACGTTGCCTTCAGCATCAAACGTATTATCGACCCGGCATTCGCCAGCCCACAGATTGGCCAGTTCAATCAAATCAGTGATGCGGTTGCCAAGGATGATACGACTGTCGTTGTTACCACCAAGGGCCCTTATCCTGTTCTGCTTGCACAGTTGACGAAGCTTTCCATCGTACCAAAGCATGTGGTGGAGAAGGTCAGCAAGGATGAGTTCAACGTCAAGCCTGTGGGCTCTGGTCCTTACAAGCTTGAGAACTGGAACCGTGGCGTTGAAGTACTGCTCGCGCGCAATGACGAGTATTGGGGCACGAAGGGTGAATTCCCGAAAGTGGCCTTCCGAGCCGTTCCAGATGGTTCAACCCGCATTGCTAACTTACAGGCCGGAACGGCTGATCTCGCAAGCAATCTCGATAATGATCTTGCCGCTCAACTGGAAGCATCGGGGCAGGGCAAGGTATTGCCGGTTCGCGGTGAGCGCATTGCTTTCTTCTCGCTCAACATCAACAAAGCACCGCTTGATGATCCTCGCATTCGTCTGGCAATTGCCCATGCCATTGATAAACAGGGCATCGTCGAGGGCATTCTGGGTGGCTATGATGCTCCGATTGACGAGCTCACGTCCCCGGTTTCATTTGGGTTTGTTGAGGGCATAAAGGCTCCAGAATATAATCCTGAGAAAGCCAGGGAGCTGGTGGCGGAAGTTGGTGATGCGGCCAAAACCGAAATCACTCTGCTCACCACGCCGACCTATGATCAGCGTGTCGTGCAGGCCATCCAGCAGATGCTGAATGATGTCGGCCTCAACGTCAAGATTGCCACCACTGATATGGGCAACTGGATGCAGCAGATGCAGTCTGGTGCCGATACGATTCCTTCGGCGGCTTTTGGCCGCTGGAGCTGTGGCTGTCAGGATGCCGATGGCACACTCTATCCGCTTCTGCATTCTTCGAGCAGCTGGTCGACGATCAAGGATGAGCGTCTCGACAAAGCACTGGATGAGGCGCGAACAGTCATCAACCCAGAGCGTCGTCTCGAACTCTACAAGTCCGTCCACGAGATCGTAGCCGCAGAGAACTATATCATTCCGCTTTATCAGGCATCAGTGCTTTACGGTGCGGCAAAGAATGTGGAATTCGCGCCCCTGCCAAATGAGAACCTCTTCCTTAACCGCGTCGGCTGGTCGGAAAAGTAAACGGATCGAGAAGCCTTGAAGCCGGACTGTCGTGCAGTCCGGCTTTTGCAGTTTCCAGGTCTCATCACAGGAACAGATTGCAGTGATTACGATTATCGAAAATGCCAATGTCGTCGACGTTGAAAATGGCAAGGTGCTCCCCGATCAGCGCCTTGTTCTGGAGAATGGTTTCATTCGCGAGGTGAGCGAAGAAAAATTGCCACACTCCGAGGCAAACCGGGTTAATCTTAAAGGTGCATTCGTTATTCCGGGGCTGATTGATGCCCATGTCCATGCAACAGCCTACACTGCAAATCTGGGCGAGCTGCCGCGTCAATCGCCGATGTATGTGGCAGCATGTGCGGCAAAGGTGCTGGACGGAATGCTCTCTCGTGGCTTCACGACTGTGCGTGATGTCGGTGGTGCTGATTTTGGTCTCGCACAATCGGTCGAGGAAGGGCTGATTTCGGGACCGCGACTTCTTTACGGGGGCAAGGCGCTTTCAGCCAGTGGTGGTCATGGCGATCATCGCGCCATGGGTGTGGATCGGACTGACGAAACCTATGCGCAGGTCAGCCTTGGTAGGCGCTGCGATGGTGTTGATGAGGTTCGCCGAGCAGCGCGTGATGAGATCAGGCGCGGCGCGCACCACATTAAGATTATGGCTAATGGTGGTATTTCTTCCCCAACCGACCGCATCACTTCGGATCAGTTTTCGGAAGATGAAATTGCGGCAATCGTCGATGAAGCCAATATGGCTGATCTTTATGTCGTGTCACATACCTATACCGCCCGTTCGGTTGCACGCGCTGTGCGTAACGGTGTGCGTTCAATCGAGCATGGTAATCTTCTTGATGAAGAGACTGTCGCGCTGATGAAGCAGGCTGGGAGTTTCCTGACGCCGACGCTCTCTTGCTTCCGGGCGCTGGCGGAAGTGGGCGCGGAAAGCGGTTTCCCAAAAGACCGGATGGACAAGATCAGGCTGGTGCTCGATTCGGGCCTTTATGCTGTCGAACTTGCCTATCGCGCGGGGGTGCCGATGGCATATGGCACCGATCTGATCGGGCCAATGCATTCGCGCCAGCTGCATGAGTTTGCCTTGCGTGCCGACGTTGTACCACCGCTTGACCTGCTTCGTGCGGCAACGAGTACGGCGGCGGAATTGGTGCGGCTTGAGAATGAAATCGGCCACGTTAAGGAAAATTACCGCGCCGATCTCAATGTCCTCTCAGCCAATCCGCTGGATAAGGGTGTTCTGGAAAGCTTTGCCAAGCATCTCCAGTTCGTCATTAAAGGTGGTGAAATCGTTAAAAGCTATTCTTCATAAGATCTGAAATGCAATCTCGCATTCTTCAGCGACCTGACGGTCCCATTCGCTCTTGTCGAATGACGCAAGCGGAAGAATGCGGGTAGCACGTTTTGTGAAAGGGAACTTGGTCGCATCCGTCGAAGCATAACCGCCGCTGTCGACGACAAAAACACCTTGTTCTGCAAGCGGCGTAAATGATGTGCGGAAATGGTTGCTCGATTTGACGTGAATGATCGCCTTGCTTTCGAGATTGATACCCAGACTACGGAAAGCCTGCGTGTCATAGGCCTGAATGCGCTCGGTGACGAGAACGATATGACCGTGATCGCGGACACGAAGAACAGCGCCCAGACCGCCCTCCAGCAGTTCGCCATGCAGATTGGCGCCTTCATTGCGATAACGAACATCCGCGATGCGTTCCACAAGCGCATCGACAACGAACGGCTCCCCACTTTGCAAGCGCCCCATGGCGATTTTGCCGCGATTGCCCTCACCAATCGCCTGCGCGGCCAAGACCGCTTCGCCATCAATCATGAAACCAGCTGCGAATGGCAGATCCTGCGCAGAAAGACTTGCAAAAATATCGGCGACATTAGCAACCCCGCCTGAACCGGGGTTATCGCCGGCGTCACCAATGACCACACGTCCTTTGGTGGCACGATCATAGATCTCCGGTGCTATGGCATTGAATGCGGGCGCTGGTCGGGTGATCGCTTCGCGCTTTTGCCAGATGACCTCTGCCATGTCGCGATAGGCCTGTTTCATGGCTTCTTCGTCGGTGCCTGTTACAAGAACAGAGCTTCCAACATCATCGGAATCCACATAGGGAAAGCCGCCCATTACAACGACATCGGCAAGCCTGTCACGGTGTTCGATGTCATTGGATAGTGCGACCAGGCTTTTGAATGGTTCTGCATCGCTGGTTTGTGCGCTCATGGGTGCTGCTACTGGCAAGCGGAAGCGCCGTGTCCGCCAGCTCACAGGATCAAGCGCCAGCTGCATCAATTTTTTGCCGCGCGCATGAGTGTCAGAATGTGGGTACAGTTTGCCACCTATCACCACATCGACAACATGCGGCAGCGTCGGTTCGACATTGGCATGAAAATCGAGCGGTACGGCTATGCGGACATGAGGGCCAACAATTGCACGTACCTTTCGGGCAAGATCTGTCTCAGGCGTGGAGACGCCCTCAACCACCAGAGCGCCGTGCAACAGAAGCGCTACGACGTCTACAGGGCCCGTTGCTGCAATGTCTTCCAGCGACTGAATAATTTCTGCCACGAGACGGTGATAACCTTCTGCCTCGAGCGTTCCACCCGGAAGGCATCCGGTGCAAACGCCGTAAGCAATGTCATAGCCAGCTTCATCAAGCGCTTCCGTTACACCGCCCAGCCAGTTGCTGGTTGAGCCGAATTCTCGCCGCACATCTTCGCCACAAAAATACTGTGCTGAGAGAAATCCATCGTAATTCGCCTTGACCGGCGTAAACGCGTTGGCTTCGTGAAAGAGCTGAATAACGGCGGCGCGGGGCATGGGGCTTCCTTGGAATTTTGGTCAGACTTCGCGGCCATCCTGCCATCGCATATAAGGCAGGATGAAGCGCGCCGTTCGGCTAACAATGGGGTGAAAAGCGACTTGTGGCACAGGTGTTGGACGCAAGGCGAGTTGGTCATCCGCTACGCCGCAAACGGCATCGGCAACTACATCCGCCATAGCGCATGAGAGTGCAAGGCCGCGCCCATTGCAGCCAATCCAGCTGTAAATTCCGTCGTCACGTCTATGCAGATGCGGCAGGCGATCCACTGTCATAGCGATGCGCCCGCCCCAGAACGTTTTCACTGTTCCGTTTGGCAGGTCAGGGAAGAGCGCGCGCAACCGACCCTCTACCATCGCAGGCAGACGATACGCAGCACCTGCCTGAATGGCGAGCGCGCCGCCAGAAACCAATCGCCCCTCACGATCCTTGCGGAAATAACGAAGGTCAAATCGGGTGTCTGACGATGCTTCATTGCCGGGCAGGATTGTATCCGCTAAATCACCCAGCGGCTCGGTTGCCGCTTGATAGGATGTCACCGGCACAATGGAGCGACGCAGTTCGGGCCAGAGATTGCCGGTGTGGGCGGCGGTCGCGAGCACGACTTTTTCTGCGTGAAGTTCGCCGTTTGAGGTTTTGATCAGCCAGTCTGTCGACGCTCGCGTGAGATTAAGTGCTGGACTTTGCTCAAAGACCACAACACCTTCTGAGGTAGCGGCACGTGCAAGGCCCACCGTGAAAGCATAAGGGTTTATGTGCCCACCGCCACGATGCTCCCATCCGCCATGGTAAGTATCGGTGCCTAGCCGGGTTGCCAGATCATCAGAGGAAACAACGGCAGTTGGTGCACCAGCCTCAGCCCATTGTGCAGCAAGAGCGGAAACGCGCTTGAGACGGCCGGGACTGTGTGCCGGTTGCAGCCATCCAGCGCGGCTCAAATCGCAATCGATCCTGTAACGGTTGGCGAGTTCATAAAGCTTGTCGGCAGCGCCCCTCACAAGCTCGATAAAACGTTCCGCCTGTTCTCCCGGCCAAACATTCCGTAAAGCATTGGGCCCATGGCGTGTCAGCGCCGAAATGACTTGCCCGTTGGCGCGCCCGGAAGCGCCATAGCCGACCTTGGTTGCTTCAAGTACGGTGACTTTGCGACCACGCCTCGCGAGCTCGATGGCTGCAGCAAGACCAGCAATGCCGCCGCCAATGATCGCGATCTCGGTTTTTACAATACCTTCAAGAACATTACCTTCAAACTGTTCGCGTGAGAGCGACATCCACAAGGATGAAGGTTTATTCGATGGCCAGGATTTCATGCGCGAACCATCACGATTTCCAATCCGCAGCTTTCCCGTAAATCGAAAACAGCATCACTGTTTCCGCTGATCGTCAGGCGATCCCTTCCAGCCGATATCGGTATATCTGCGAAGCTGTCGCTGGATAGCACTTCAAGTTCCGAGACGTTCGGTGCGGCAACAGATATCAGACGCTGCGCACCGTTGGGGTGTTCTATTGCGTCAGATGTCCAGAGAAGTTCAGGTGTGTGGTGCTGACAGAGCAAACATTGATAGGCTGGGGTAACGCTATCTTTGAAACGGCTTATCGAAAACCGTAACTCGCCAGCGTCGGTTTGTCGTGAAAAGTGTCTTACCGCTTCAGTTTCGATGTTCTTATCTTTGAAGGCTTGAGCGTCCGCCTCTACATCTTTGCTGCGCAGCGCAATCCCATGCAATCCAGAACCATTTTCGAGAAGTTTGCGCCATATGGAATTGGCTTCTGTGTTCTCAATGATTGCAAGGATTTCGATATAGGTGTCATTGAGCATGACACAGCGATTGGCCGTACCCATGGCAGCGCTGTGTTTTGCGATTGGTGTGACATGGAATCCGGCTTTTTCAAAGGCGGTTCCGGCAGCATCCAGATCGCCTGTGAGAACCACAACATGGTCGATGGGTAAGTGAAAAGTCATGCGGCCACCGTCATTTTTCTGATGCCATAGATGCGGTCGACAATGATGAGCGTTGCAACCGCCATAAGCAGTTGCAGCGTACTGAGAGCTGCAATTGTCGGGTCGAACTGATGTTCGAGATAGCTGAGCATCACAACCGGCAAGGTGTTCGTGCTTGCGCTGGCAAAGAAATAACTCACAGGCAAGTTGTCGAACGAGGTGAGAAATGAAAACAGCGATCCAGCCATGATGCCGGGGCGTATGAGCGGCAATGTTACATGCCAGAAGACCTGCAAGGGATTGGCACCCAGAATGGCGGCCGCTTCTTCGTAGCTTTTGGGCAGACTGCCATAAACGCCCGCAACCGTGCGGACGACATAAGGAAGGCAGACTATAGTATGGGTGATCAACAGTGCGCTGAATGAAATGCCCAGCCCAAGCCTGCTCATGAAGAACAGCGATGCGAAGCCAATCACAATCATCGGCATCGACAAAGGTGACAGCAGAAACGCCATGACGGCGCTTGCCCAGCCTGTTCGTGAACGCGCCAGATAAAGGCACGCGGGGATGCCGATCAGACAGGAAAGAATGGTCGCGCCGATTCCGATCTTAAAACTAACGATAAGGGCATCCACGAAAGGCTGATAAGCGAAAATATTCGCAAACCATTTGAGCGACCATCCGGGAATTGGAAAGGCCACATAGCCCGCAGACGTGAAGGACACGAGTACCACAACAAGAATGGGTGCCAGCATGAAAATGAAGAACACGACCACGAAGGTGGTCAATGCAATGTCTGCCCAGTCTTTGCCAAAGAGTTTCATCGTTTAAGCTCCCCGACGGCGCACGAGACGCAATTGCAGGAAGAGACAGGCAACTGCGATCACCAGAAGGATCGAACTCATGGCACTCGCCATGCCAAAATCACGTGTGGTGTTGAATTGCTGGTAAATGAGCAATGGCAATGTCTGAAGACCGCCGCCGAGCATTACCAGCGTTACGAAGCTTCCATTGGCAATCATGAAGACAAGTATCGCGCCGGTTCCGATGCCGTCGAGTGAGAGGGGCAAAGTCACCTCCCAGAAGGTGCGCAGACGTCCTGCACCGAGAATTTTTGCGGATTCCTCCAACCTGCGATCAATACCTTGTAAAACCGTGCTGATCGAAAGAACCATGAAAGGCACGAGCACATGCACG
>RCUT01001112.1_pt1 | contig 13090 bp, 8 predicted proteins | sample 2166171 | NCBI WGS metagenome assembly RCUT01 (sample SAMN09932757, study PRJNA488358) | compost metagenome | isolation source: compost soil in 4-hydroxybenzoic | place: Germany: Experimental Botanical Garden
TTGGAACCACCTGATCCCATCCCGAACTCAGCAGTGAAACGATGCATCGCCGATGGTAGTGTGGGGTTTCCCCATGTGAGAGTAGGTCATCGTCAAGATTAAATTCCGAAACCCCTGTCTGCTAACGCAGACAGGGGTTTTGTCGTTTCAGGGGTACTGAAAAGCCCGTTGTGGAGCCTCTCCACAACGGGCTTTTTCACGTCTTACGCAAACAGCTTCAGCACATTGTTCATCGCATCATCGGCAAAACCCTGTACGAAGTCCTTGAAGCCCGGCAGTGCCTCGGCGGCGCCCTGCGCCGGTTCGGCGATGATGGTCCAGGTGGCTCTGGACTTGCCCGCATCCAGTGGTTCAACGCTCATCGCGGCCCACAGATTGGCCACACCCAGGGTGTTGTAGATAGTGGTCCAGGTCATGTGCCGTGCCTGGTCGTCCCGGGAGTTGAGCTGCTCGACCACCAGGTTGCCGTCCTTGAAAAACTTTTTGCGCAGCGATGACACGCCTTCGCCGGTCATCTCTATATGCGACAGTGCCGGGATGAAGCGATCGAAGCCGGCAAAGTTACCGACTACGGCCCATACCCGAGTGGCATCGGCGGGCACGTCCACCGAGGACACCACGTGGCAGCCTTGAGGGTTTTTGATCAGGGTGTCGGGTTGCAGAATACTCATGGTTTTGCTCCGTTTGGTTGCGTCAGATGAAATTGATTTCTTTGAGGTAATCGCAGCCGCGACGCAGCAGCGCCGGGGACTTTTGCGGGTAGTGCGCGCCCATTAGCCGAACACCGGCCTGGGCGTTGTCGTGGCCGATCATCGAGATATCGCCGATGTCCTCCTCGAAACCGTTGAGGTAGAACCCCAGCACGCCGAACAACGCGTTGTCGCTGTCGACCCGACCCAGTTGCTGCTGCCAGTCGGCGACGCTGACCATCGTGAATTCGCGGCCTGCCTCGCGGAAGGACGCCACGTAGTTGTCCCAGCTCAAGGGCTCGGGGTTGTGCAGGTTGAATACCGCTTGTTCCGGTTGATAACGACTGGCGTGGAAGGCGATGAATCGGGCGAGAAAGTCCACTGGCATCAAGTCGAAATTCAAGGCGAACTCCGGTACTTGGCCAAGCTGGATCGAGCCCTTGAGCATCAGCATCAGGCGATTCTTGTGCGGCTGACACACGCCCGTGAGGCTGTTGAAGCTGATGTTGCCGGGACGGTAGAGATTGACCCGCACACCAAGCTCCCGTGCCCGTTCGAGGATTCGCTCGCCAACCCATTTGGACAGGTTGTAGCCGTTCTTGATGTAGATCGGTGGTGTGAGTGCGGCCGGCAACTCAAGCACTCGGCCATCGGCGGATATCGTGCTGGAGGCCGAGAGCGTCGAGACGAAGTTGAAGATTTTTTTGCTGCGTCCTTCGCACAGGCGTAAACATTCGAAAATCGGCTCGACGTTGTCCTGGGCGAGCGACTCGTAATCGAGGACGTGATTGACGTTGGCCGCGTTGTGCACCAGAGCGCCAAACTCCTGATCCAGCCGCTGGTAAACCTCGGGCGCCAAACCGAGTTCCGGCCGTGTGACGTCTGCCGTGTAAACCCGCACCCGGCTCATATCCAGATGCTCCAGACGGTTCTCCCGTAACGCCTGGGCAAAGCGCTCGTTTGCCGATTGCCCGTTGCCGTCGCGAACCAGACAGGCGACTTCACTGGCGCCCCAGGCCAGCAATGCCTCGACGATGTGTACACCGACAAAACTGTTGGCACCGGTGACGATCACCTTGTGCACATCGCCCATGCGGCTGACGGGCATTGGCTGAATATCCAGCTCGCGGAAGGCATCGCGCATGGCCTGTTCGCTCAGCACTTCTTCGCTGCCGAAGCCGCGTACCAGTGTCGCCAGTTTCTCGAGGGTGGGCATTTCGATGAAGCGGTTGATCGAGATGCTGCGCCCGAACTCCTCGCGCAGTCGCAGAAGCATGCGCGACAGCAGGATCGAGTGCCCGCCCAGATTGAAGAAGCTTTCGTCGGTGGAAATGTCGCTCGCCGGCAGCTCCAGCAACTGCGCCCAGATTTCCAGCAGCAGGGCCTCATCGGCGTTGACGGGCAGGCGCCGTGAAGGGTTCTCGGTGACGCTCACCGGCAGATCCAGCAACGCCTTGCGGTCGACCTTGCCATTGCTGGCGTAAGGCATGCTTGCCAGCTCGGTCCATGCAACAGGGTGCATGTAGTCCGGCAGGTGCTGTGTCGCGTGGGCCCTCAACGCCTGGCGAGCGCTGCCGGGAAGGTTCTCTCGGGGCTGGGCAAGGAAAGCCAGAATCCGCCGCTGGCTATCGATGACCACGGCAACCTGGCGGTACAACTGGCTGTCGCGCAGGCAGCGCTCAATCTCTTCCGGCTCGACCCGGAAGCCGCGAATCTTCACCTGATTATCACGCCGACCGCACAGCTCGATCCCTTCAGCCGTCCACTTCGCCATGTCCCCGGTGCGATAGACGCGCAGGGGCCGGCCATCAGGCAAGTTCAGTTCCAGATAACGCTCAGCGGTTTGCTGCGGGTTGTTCAGGTATCCCAGGCACACGCCCGGGCCGGCGATGTACAACTCGCCGACGGTCTGTTCGGCCACCGGTTGAAAATCGTCATCGAGAATCAACACCTGGCTGTTGGCGATTGGAGCGCCCAGCGAGCGGTTGTGGTCGCCTGGCTGGAGTTTGCGCGCGGTAATCAGCACCGTGGCCTCGGTGGGCCCGTAGAGGTTGTAGAGCTTGCCCTGACGGCTCAGCTGCTCGATGACCCACGGCTCGCAGACATCGCCGCCGGTCATCACATGGTCCAGGCGCTGCAATTGCTCCAGCGGCAGGATGCTCAACAAGGCCGGCGGCAAAAAGGCGTGGCTCAGTTGCCGATGACGAATCAGTTCCACCAGTTGCAGGGGATCGCGGCGTTGGTCATCGCCGGGCACGATCAGCTCGGCGCCCTGCAACAGGGTGGGGAAGATGTCGATCAGCGATGAGTCGAAGCTCAACGAAGAAAACTGCAGCACCCGGCTCTGGCTGGTCAGCTGAACATAGTCGGCGTACCAGTGGGTGAAGTGCGCGAGGTTGGCCTGGCTGAGCAGCACGCCCTTCGGATGGCCGGTGGTGCCCGAGGTGTAGAGGGCCATGCATGGCGTATCGAGGTCGGGGCGTTGGCGCATCAACGGTTGAGAGAGATCTGCTGCATGGGCGTCGATGCTGCTGATGTCCAGCCCTGGCATCTCGTTCGCCAGGGGGTGCTCGCCGTCATGCAGCAACAACACCGCCCCGGCATTCGACAGGATGTACTGCTGACGTTGCAACGGATGGCTCGGCTCCAGCGGCAAGTACACCGCGCCGCTGCCCAGGATCGCCAGGATTCCCGCATACAGCGCGCTGCATTTGGGCAGGCAGATCCCGATGACTATCGGGCCTTGATGCTGCTCCAGCAGCGGTCGCAGGCGTTGCTGGATGGCGCGGCTGTGGGCGTGCAACTGGCGATAGTCGAGGGTGGTGCCATCGATGCTCAAGGCCGGACGGTCAGCATTCTGGATGCACTGTTGCTCCAGCCTTTCGATCATCGGCGTTTGCGCAAGTTGCTGCAGTCGTGGGTCGGCGGTGGCATTGAGGCGATGCACGAACGCGAGGCTATCAAGGAACCGCAAACTCTCGATGCGCTCGAAGCGAACAGGTTCGGCGGGTTCGGCGAGCCGAAAATAGTCGGCATCGCGCGAGTAGCGACTGACCAGCAGCGCCACGTGGTCAACCAGTGCTGTCATGGCCTGCCTACGCAACGCCTGGCCGTTACCCGACGGCTCATCGGCGATGGGTACACGGGTCAGCAGCGTTGAGCCATGGCTGCACAACAGGTCCAGCGAAGGCAGGCCGGACGCCTGCGGCAGGCCAAGGCCCAATTGCAATGTCAGTCGTTGCGCCTGACAGGGGAACGGAGGTGACGTGCCATCGTCGATCAGTAGATCCGCAGGCCCCGACATTTCGTCGAGTGCGAACATCCGCGTCAGTGAGTGACCGTGTTGTTCGAGTTCCAATGCCAGCTCGGTCAGTGCCTGGCTTTGTCCGATGAGCAAGATGTCGAGACGTCTCATGATGGGCTCCTCGTCAAACCAGGTAGTCGCTGAGGGCGGTTTGTACGCACGGCGAATCGAGCAACGAACTGCTGTGGAAAAACCGCACAATGTTGGCCACCAGCGGGTGATGGCGACTTATCGGGAAGGCCAGTGCCGATACTTCGTTCCTGAGGGCGTGGCGCGCCGCGTCATTGATCTGCAGTGCGTCGATCAGGCAGAAGTCGAAGGATTTCTGGATGTCGTTGGTCAGGTAATGAGCAATGAACACCGGCAAGATCTGGGCGATGCACTGGCGGTCGTCTGCACTTGCGGCATGCCAGTAGATGCGTACCAGCCGCGCCCAAAAACCGGAGTGACGCCCCTCGTCCAGCAAGTGATCGGCCATCAGGCCCTTGATCGATTGCTTGACCGTGTCGTCCTTGGCAAATGCGGCGACATCACCGGTCACCGTGTTTTCGGCGATGGCCACGCAGATCAGTTCTACAGCGCTACGCAGGTGCTCCGGTGCGAGCGCCACGGCCGCCGGTATTGCTCGGCTCAGTTCGATTTCATCCGGCAATTCAATGGGGGTGATGCCGGTCAACGCGATGGTCTGTTGCATGAAATCCATCGCCACCAGTGCGTGATAATCCTCGTCCACCACGACAGTCATGGCGTCGTAGCGGCAGGCGAACGGGAACTCGACCGCGAAGCGATTCTTGGCGATGCTGCGGGCGGTTTTGTCGACGATCTCGGTTTCGAAGATCACCACATCGTTGATGAACTTGTAGAGGGTCTGCACCAGGGCGAAGTCGCGCTGTTCCGGGCATTGGCGCACAAAGGTTTCGCTCAGCACCAGCGGTTGGCGGCTCAACGGGTAGATCAGTTTGTCGTCGTTTTCCAGCACACGGCGCGGGCGGGTGCGGATGGTCGCGCGGCTCTCCCAGGCATCAGCGAAGGATTGGTAGTCTGCGGCGTTCATGCGCTCACCTCCGTGACGGATGCGTTCATGCTCAGGCGCAACCCGTCCCACAGGGCGATACGACTTTCCACGGCTGCGATGGCGCTGGCGTACACATCTTCCTGCCGTTGCGGGTCGCTATCGACCAGTCGCGACAGGAGCTTTTCCGCTGCCGGGCCGTGGTCCTCGGAATCGACCTCAATGTGCCGTTCGAGGTAGTACCGGAAAGTCGGTGCCTGTTCGATACCGATGCCCCAATCGTCGAGGATGCGCTGGAACATCTGCGGGATAACGCTCTCGCGACCGTGCAGAAACGCCGCCGCCACACTGTGACCCGGTGCATGCAGTGCGGTGTGTAGCGTATGGCGAACGAAATCCGCGGCCGCCGGATCGACCTTGATGCTCTGCAATGCCACGTCGTAGCTCACACCCTCTTGCTGCAGGGCCACGAAGCGTTCGATGGCAACGGTACAGGCGCCGACCTCGCGCATTGCATCCAGGTACAACTCGAAGTGGCTGTAATGACCCCGGGCCGGACGATCATCCGACTCCTCACCCAGTACGATCTCGTTGATCAACCGCGCGGCCTGGGGATCCTGCGGTGGCAGCCAGGGCAGTCGCACGCAGGTCAATTCCTGTTGCAGACGCTTGGTCAGCGACATGAAGTCCCATACGGCAAACACGTGGGTTTCCATGAAGCGTCGCAGGACCGGCAGCGAATGTATTTCAGAGAAGATCGGGTGCTCGCTAAGTTCTGATTTTTTTTGAAGCAGACGTTCTTTAGTTGGTTTCATGGATGAGCCTGTAAATGATCCGGGGTGAGAAGTAATCAAGCACTGAAGTTCGCTGGAAGTTTTCTCCTGGCGAACGGGTACCTCAAACGTATTGATCTTTTTCAGTGCTATTGATGCCGAGTAGCTGAGGCGTTACTGCCGTTTGTGGCTGGCGGCGAAGAAAAACTAATACACATATAAAGTCTTGATCAAGTTGTTTTGTTGTTATTTCAATATTCAACTTTTTCGAAGATGAAAAGTTCCAATAAAACTTCTTATATTGGTTTTATTTTGGCGTAGTTACTCCTTCCGGCTTATGTAAGTCAGAATTAAATAAAGAGTGAATGCCTCACTCGAAGTAACTTTTTACGGGCGTCGTTGTGGGTGTCTGAGGGGGTGGAAGTGGGTCGCGAGTGATACCGATCCTTCCGTTCCCGTGATGAGGCTCCTTCCTTCGCTTCTGGGGGCAGAGACTGCTCCATTCGCACGGAGCGTCACCCGTTTTTTGTCCTGGTTATCCAGAGTGGGCGTAAATCGAGGTGGCCGCCATTACTGAGGCATCACGCAAACGTTGCAATGGTCGGGTTTTAAGGCGGCGGGGCGTTGGGGCGCGGTATGGCGCCGCAAGGGTGGTGTGGTATGGGGGCGGGGGATTTGTAATCAAATCATTCGCGGAGCATTTGGGGGGATGCGCGGCAAGCGAGGAAAACCCTTCGGTACATTCCCCGGGCTTGCCGCCGCGGGCTACTTCGACCTGTTCCTGGCTTGGACTTCAGGGCTGTTGAGGTAGCGCGTAATGACCTCGACCGCTCGGTTCAGGTGATGCTCGAGCAGCTGCACGGAGTGTTCGACGTCCCGGGCTTCGGCTGCCTGCAACAGTGCCTTGTGGTCATCCTGGGAGAGTTTGCCCAGGCCCATGGCTTCCAGGTTGAAACGCAGGAACCGTTCTTCTTCGTTCAGGCCGTCTTCGACCAGTTTCAACAGCCGGCGATTCGGCGCCCGGGTGTAAAGCGTCATGTGGAACAGGCGATTGAGCCGACCGATTTCGGTGTAGTCGCTTTCCGTTTCCAGTGCATCGATGTAGCGGGCAGCCTGTTCGAGATCTTCGTCCTGGAGCAGTGGTACCGAGAGACGCAGGGCTTCGGATTCCAGCAGGATGCGCAGCGCGTAGGTTTCCACGGCATCGCCCTGTACCAGCGGCGCGACCACGGCGCCCTTATGGGCAACCACATTGAGCAACGATTGTGCTTCGAGTTGGCGCAAGGCTTCGCGTACAGGCATGCGGCTGACGCCGAACAGGTCGGCGAGGTCTTGCTGGCGCAAGGCCGCACCGCAAGGAATGCGCCCGTCGAGTATGGCCGCGCGCAGGGTTTCTTCGATCACCGAGCGTGCCATGTGTGCAGGAATCGGCCCGTTGACCTTGATACTGCTGAGAGGGTTGGGCTTTTGTGTCACTAAACGCACCCTGATTGATGGAATATTTTTGGATCCAAATGACACTAGTGACTGGCTGACTGCTTGTCAAACAAGCTCTGGAGTGCCTTTCTTCCAGTTTAGCGCGCCGCCAGTGATCTCACAGTGCCATTGTCTTTTTCCGGGCTAACCTTCACCATTCGAACGACTCCCTCCTGCCTATCCAGGATGCCTCGCATTGGTGGCAAGTTTAACGATCCCCCGGGTTTTACGCTGGCTGTGCAGCGCATTGCTGCTGACTGGCGTGATGCTGGGCAGCTTGAGCGCCGATTGGGATTTTTCCCTGATCAGCCGGCGAGCGCAGGCATTGTACGGACCTTTGGGAGAAGGTCAGCAGCGCATTAATGATTGGCAATACTTGTTGACCAGCCAGAAGCAGCTCGGCGAACTGGAACAACTCAATGTGGTCAATCGCTTCTTCAACAAACAGCTGCGATACGTCGAAGACATGGATCTGTGGCATGAAGTCGACTACTGGGAAACCCCGATCGAAGCCCTCTGGAAAGGCGCCGGCGACTGTGAAGACTACGCTATTGCCAAGTACTTCAGCCTGCGACACCTCGGTGTAGCCAGTGAAAAGCTGCGTATCACCTATGTCAAGGCACTGACCCAGAACCGTGCGCACATGGTGCTGACCTACTACTCGAGTCCGGAGGCCGAGCCCCTGGTGCTCGACAGCCTGATTGATGCAATCAAGCCGGCCAGCCAGCGAAAGGATTTGCTGCCGGTCTACTCTTTCAATGCGGAAGGGATGTGGTTGCCGGGTGCCAAGGGCAATAAAAAGGTCGGCGATACCAAACGCCTTTCGCGTTGGCAGGATGTGTTGAAAAAAATGCAGGCCGAAGGATTCCCGGTCGAGACGACTAACTAGGAGCACGTGCTCAGATGTCTTTGTTCAAACAGCTGTTGATTGCTATCTGTCTGTTCCTGGTGGTCGCCTTCACCGGTAGTTTCATGGTCAGCCTGGAGAGCTCGCGTACTCAGTACGTCAACCAGTTGCGCTCCCATGCCCAGGACGCCGCGACGGCGCTGGCGCTGTCCCTGACACCGAACATCGACGACCCGGCGATGGTCGAGTTGCTGGTCAGCTCGATTTTCGACAGCGGTTACTACGCGAGCATCCGCGTGGTCGATGTGAAAACCAATCAGCCCCTGGTCGAGCGCACGGGCATTCCGGCGATCAACAATGTTCCGGACTGGTTCGTCAAACTGATCGGCCTGGAGCCCGCCGGTGGTGATGCGATCGTCAGCCGTGGCTGGGAGCAGGCTGCCCGGGTCGAGGTGGTCAGCCACCCAATGTTCGCGCTGGCCAAGTTATGGCAAAGCGCTTTGGGCAGCCTGGGCTGGTTGCTGCTATGTGGCGCGGTCAGTGCGGTACTTGGCGCATTGTTGCTGCGTCAGCAATTGAAACCGCTGGATTACATGGTCAAGCAATCCCACGCCATCGCCCGGCGGGAATTCCTCAGTCTGCCAGAACTGCCGCGCACCCCCGAACTTCGCCGGGTAGTGCAGGCCATGAACCAGATGGTCGAGAAGCTCAAGGCACTCTTCCAGGAGCAGGCCGAACGCAGTGAAAAACTTCGGGTCGAGTCCTATCAGGACTCGTTGACCGGGTTGGCCAACCGGCGTTATTTCGAGATGCAATTGAATGCGCGGGTAAGCAACCCGGAGCAGGCCAGTTCCGGTTACCTGCTGTTGTTGCGGGTCAAGGATCTGGCCGGTCTCAACCAGCGCCTTGGTGGTCAGCGCACCGATGAAGTGCTCAAGGCCGTCGGCGAGCAATTGTCCCGCGAGTGCGCCAAATACCCGGAAACCCAAAACCTGGTCACCCGTATCCGTGGTGGCGAATTTGCCGTACTGGCACCGGGACTGGTGCGCACAGAAGCGCTGCAATTGGCACAGAACCTCGACAGCGCCTTGGCCAGTCTTCACGCTACCGGCGCCACCGATGTGGCTGCCGTAGCCTCTATCGGCCTGGCGCCTTTTGCTCACGGCGACTCGCCGCAAGCCGTGCTTAGCCTCGGCGATCAGGCACTGGCCCAGGCCGAAGGCCAGGGCGAGCAAAACTGGGCCTGTATCGAACACAGCCTTGCGGCCAGTGTCGGCGACGATCACCACGCCTGGCACCTCATGCTCGACCAGGCGCTGACACAGCAACGTTTCGAGCTGTATTTCCAACCGGTCGTGGCCGCCCAGGACACGCAACTGGTGCTGCATTACAAAGTGTTGTCGCGACTGCTCGACGAACACGGCCAGACCATCCCCGCCGGGCGTTTTCTGCCTTGGCTGGAGCGCTTCGGCTGGACTGCACGTCTGGATCGGCTGATGCTCGAGCGGGTATTGGAGCAAATGAGCGGGCATGAGGAATCGCTGGCGCTGAACCTGTCGTCGGCTACCCTGGCCGATCCGCAGGCGCAAAACAAAATCCTCGAGATACTGCGCTCGCATTCCAACCTCGGCCCGCGTCTGACCCTGGAAATTGGCGAAGAGCAACTGCCTGATCAGGCAGTGCTGGAGCAACTGACCCGGCGTCTGCGCGAACTGGGGTTCTCCCTGAGCCTGCAACGTTTCGGTGGCCGCTTCAGCATGATCGGCAACCTGGCCCGGCTGGGTCTGGCGTACCTGAAAATCGATGGCAGCTACATTCGGTCGATTGATCTGGAGAGTGACAAACGCCTGTTCATCGAGGCGATCCAGCGAGCGGCGCACAGCATTGACTTGCCCCTGATTGCCGAGCGGGTCGAGACAGAAGGGGAATTGTCGGTGATTCGCGAGATGGGGCTATATGGTGTGCAGGGCCAGCTGTTCGGCGAGCCCAAGCCCTGGAAGTAACTCTTGGCGTCGGGTTGTCAGTGACGCCTTCATCGCGGGCAAGCCCGCGACGACGGCTGGAACAGTCACTGAAGATCGATGATCAGATCAACCCGCTTTCATTCTCATCGATCAACTGACTCAACCCACCCAACGCCTCACGCGCCTGGGTCCGGTCCATCAGTTTGGCCTGGGCCGCCGGTGGCAGGTCGGTGACACGGATCACGCCTTTTTGGGTCAGCACCTGAATCAGGTCATCGAGTACCCGAATCATTTCAAAGTCGCTCTGCTTGAGCTGTTTGAGGCTGTTTTCCACAGCCGCGTTGGCAAACCAGGCCAGGATTTCATGATTGTCGGCCGCCAGCGTTTCCGTGGCCTCGGCGTAGGCGGCGGGTTCCACGCGTACCAACAGGCCCTGCGCATCGCGTTGCACGTAAAACATTGAGCATCCCTCAGAATTGAACCAGCGTCGTGCTGTCAGCAGCATAGGTCAACTGCGCGCCAGTATGTGGCGCGGCGACGAAATCGTCACCGGGCAGTGGACGCAAACATGACGGCCGCCCCCTAAGGACGGCCGTTTTCGTGCATCAGCTGTTGTTGTGATCGATCTTGATGGTCGGGTCGCTACCGGCAATCAGGTTGTGCAGGTTGGCGCTCGACCAGTTGTTGCCTTCCAGTTTGATCGTCACGTCCGGTGTGGCGGCGGCCGCATTGCCCGAGTTGAACTGGCCGGTTGTGCTGACTTGCAGCGACGACACGCCATCGACCGTGGAGATCTTCAGGAAGTTGTCGATGGTGCTGCCGGTTTCACCCTGCAACAGATCGCGCAGGTCGATCCGGTCGCCTTCGCTGGCCTTGAAGTCCTTGATCACGTCGTTGCCGGTGTCGCCCGCTTTCCAGACGAAGGTGTCACCACCGGAACCACCGATCAGGATGTCGTTGCCCTGTCCGCCCATCAGCGTGTCGTTGCCGGTACCTCCGAGCAGGATGTCATTGCCCTTGCCTCCGTCGAGGGTGTCGCTACCGCCCGAACCGAACAGGATGTCATTGCCCGCCCCGCCCAGCAGGGTGTCGTTGCCGTCATGGGCACCGGACACATCGAACGCGTTGTAATGCTCGGTGATGTACTGGTGCACATTGCTGGTGGTGACGTTGCTGACGTCCACACCGGATTGCTGCGCCACGAAGGCTTGCATTGCCTGGTAACCCTCGCCGGCAATGCCGTTGAAGCTCACCAGATCGCCGAACAGAAGGTCGTTGCCGTCGCCACCGCTGACGGTGTCGTGACCCGGCATCGTCGCTTCGGTGTGGCCGATGATCGAGTTGGCCAGGTCCTTCGGATCAATGTTGGTTTGTGGCGATTGATTCGAGTCGTACGGCTTCAGGTCGTTGAGGCTCACTCCGCTGTTGAGGCCAATGGCCTCGACATTCGACAGGTTGCTCAGCAACGTAAAGCTGCCGGTTGAGTTGCTGGTGGTGTCCCAGTCGGTGCTACTGCCGTCGCCGTCACGACTCGAAAATTCGTAGGTTCCGTCACCCTGGGCACGCAGATACCCGAAGTCCTTGTATGACCAGCTACCTCCGTTGCCATTGCCATTGCCATTGCCGTTGTTGCCGTTGCTGCTCTTGGTCCAGACGGTCACATAGCCCGAGGCGGTAATGTCGATCTGGTGCGTGCTGTCGGGGAACAGGCTGATCGCTGTTCCCAGCTGATAGTTGCTCGTGGTGATCAGGCTATCGAGCGTTGTGCTGCCATACAGGATCGGGTTGGTCGACTCGCCGCTCTGGTAGTAGGTCGGCTTGCCGTCAGTAATGAAATACGTGAGATTCTTCGCCCCGGTATTCTTCACGGCGTCCGCGCTCTGGAACCAGTTGGCCGTGGTTTTGAACACGTCCTCGTAGTTGGTGCCGCCGCCGGACGACATCGAGTCCAGAGTCGCCTTCAACCGAGTCAGCGCATTCGAGTCATTGAGGTTCACTGACACCGAATTGTTGACCTGGGTGTCGAAGTCCACCAGGAAGATGTTCACCGTGCCCGAGTTGCTGCCCAGGCTTTGCTTGAGGGTGTTGAACACCGACGTCAGCGAGTTCTTGGCCGAGTTGATCGACGAGGAACTCATACTGCCGGAGCTGTCGACCATGAAGGCGATATTGTAGTTCTGACCCGGTACGACCGTCAGCCCACCGATATCCGCTACCACGATGTCATTGGCATCGGTGCCGGTGACATTGTCATTATCTGCGGTGGCAGTGATCGGGTTATAGACCGCTGGATTGATCGTGATCGGAATTTGCGTCGTATTGCTGGCCGAATCACCCTGGCTCTCGGTCGAGACTGCCGTCACGGTCAGCGTGTTGGTGCCGGTGGCGTACGGTGCCGGGGTGTAGCTCAACTTGCTTACATCCCACCCGCTGAGGTTGACGACGCCGTTACCGGTTGTGCCGGTAAAGGTGTGCGTGCCATCGGTCAGGGTCGCACCTGCCGGGATGCCGCCGATCGAGGTAATGGTCTGGGTTTCAGAGCCATCAGTGTCCACTGACGTTACCTTCAAGCCCAACGCGATGCTGCTGTTCTCGGCCACCTGAGACGTGGTGGCGGTCACGATCGGTGTATCCGCGACCGCGGTCACACTGATGTCCAGCGTGGTGCTTGAACCGGTATTGGTGGTGTAGGTCACAGTCGGAACCTTGCCACTCCAATTGTCGGCAGGGGTAAAGCTGTAGTCACCGTTGGCACCGAGAGTCAGCCTGCCCACGTTTGCGATGGTGGCAGTGCCCCCCGCGGTGTACTCGATGCCACCAATAGTGAACTTGGTCACGCTGAGAACGTTGTCCACATCGCGGTCATTGGTCAGAACGTTACCGGCGGCGATCTTGTCCTCAAGGGTGGTTTCGAGGTCAGCAGCCAGCACACTCGGGTCATCGACTGGCGTGACGCTGATGTTCAGGGTCGAGGTGACGTTGGGTCCCAAGCCGTCGGTTACGGTGTAGGTGACGGTTGGCACCG
>RCUT01001114.1_pt1 | contig 13080 bp, 13 predicted proteins | sample 2166171 | NCBI WGS metagenome assembly RCUT01 (sample SAMN09932757, study PRJNA488358) | compost metagenome | isolation source: compost soil in 4-hydroxybenzoic | place: Germany: Experimental Botanical Garden
AGTCACGCCCAGCTGCAGATGGATCACGGTGAGAGCGATGCGGCTCTGGTCACTTTGCAGGCCATGCAAGAGCGTCATCCGCATAACGCCCAGGTGCTGCGCTTGTTGCAGCGGCTGTACCGTGAGCGCGGTGACTGGTCGGCGCTGATCCGGTTGATGCCTGAGCTGCGCAAGGACAAGGTCCTGCCCGCCACTGAACTGGCGGAGCTGGAGCGACGCGCCTGGGGCGAGAACCTCAGCCTGGCCGCCAGCCGTGAAGGTGAGGAGCAGAGTGCCCGTCAGTCCCTGGAACGGGCCTGGCAGCAACTGACCACCGCTCAGCGTCAGGAGCCGCAACTGGTGTTGGCCTATGCCGAGCAGTTGCGGCAGTTGGGGGCGGAGAGCGAGGCTGAAGAGGTGTTGCGCACAGCACTCAAGCGCCAGTATGAGAGCCACCTGGCGCGGCTCTATGGCCTGGTGCGCGGCACTGATCTGGCGCGCCAGCTGCAGACCGCCGAAGGCTGGTTGAAGCAGCACGGCGATGACCCTGGCCTGTTGCTCACCCTGGGGCGGTTGAGCCTGCAGAACCGCTTGTGGGGCAAGGCGCGTGACTATCTGGAAAGCAGCTTGCGCCTGCAACGCAATCCCGAGGCCTGTGCCGAACTGGCGCGCCTGCTGGCCGGGCTGGGTGATACTGAGCGCAGCAACCAGCTGTTCCAGGAGGGGCTGGGCCTGCTGGACGAACGCCTGCTGGCGCTGCCCTTGCCGGAAGCTGTTCGAGCTTGAGCTACCCTTGGGCTTGCGCTAAACCGCAAGCCCAAGCCCTCGGAGAAAACGCCTACAAACCCCTACGTCCTCGTCCGACAATAGCTGAATATATTTCTAGCTTGTTTCGCGACCATTCCCTTTGTAGTCAACGACTTATCCTATTTGTCGCGCCTTGAAACAAGATGCGGCAATCCTCTACCGTTGAAGTCTGCCCATCTCGATTGCGGAACTACCATGCCGTTGGCTCGCTTGCGTTCAATGTTCCTTCCGGCCTTGCTGGCCTCGGTACTGATGCTGGCTGCTGCGTTCTATCTTGAATGGGGCATGGCGCTGGAACCGTGTCCGCTGTGCTACAGCCAGCGGCTGTTTCTGGGGGGCTTTGCACTGGTTTGCCTGTGCGCAGTGGTGCACGCTCCCGGGCGCCTGGGGCGCGTCTTTATGCGGCGCTGGCGCTGTTCTTTGCCACGGGTGGAGCGCTGCTTGCAGCCCGGCATGTGTGGTTGCAAGGCAGGCCGCTGGCGAACATGGGATGCCAGCCATCGATGAGCTATTTCTTCGAAAGCCTGCCCCTGAGCCAGTCGCTCAAAATCATGGTGCTCGGCAGCCCTGAGTGCACACCCATCAACTGGAGTTTTCTCGACTTGACGGTCCCCGAGTGGAGCTTGCTGTCATTTGTACTGTTGGCCGCACTGCTGCTTTTGCGCCTGTGTGCGCACAAGCGTGCGCTCATCAGCCATCGGGCAAAAAACTGAAGCAATCGATTGCAAGTGCAAACGACCGGCGGCACCTTCATAAGGTATTAAACACTTGTATGAACTTTGTCGTCTGCGTACCTTGAAGCCAAGGGCGCACGGGAATAATCTCCCTGCACGCATACCGAAAACACAGCTGCTCGATGCTGCCCTGCTGACGTTACCTTTGCTTGCAATCTTGCGAGCGGGGGCAGGGGCATTACCCAGAAGGGAAGAGATCGCCATGCTAGATAGTTGTCAGAATGCTCAGGAACGCTGGGGTGGGGTTCATAAGCTCATTGACCGCTGGTTGGATGAGCGTGCAGAGCTGGTGACAGCCTTCCGTGAGTTACGCGACGCCAAGCCGGCCTTCGCCGACAAGGACAAGAACCGCGACTTCTGTGCGGTACTGATCGATTATGTGTCTGCCTGGCATTTTGAAGTGAGCGAGCAACTGGTCAGCGAAGCCAAAGCGTTTGGCGATACCCGCGGCCTGGAGCTGGCCAAGCAGATCAGCCCGCGTATCGATGCGATTACCGAGATAGCTTCAGCCTTCAATGATCACTGCGACAAGGGCAACTGCAATGATCCAGAGCGTTTCGCGAAAAAGCTAAACGAGCTGGGTAGCTTGCTCCATGAGCGCTTCGAGCTTGAAGACTGCCTGATCGAAGTACTGCACAACGCGCACAGCGAAGAGGCTGAAGTACAGGCTTGATCGGTGCGCCGACGTTTCAGTCGGCCACGTCGAGCAACTCGATCTCAAACACCAATGGCGTAAAGGGCGCAATCAGGTCGCCCGCGCCTTCGGCGCCATAAGCCTGGGCTGATGGAATCACCAGGCGCCACTTCGATCCGCTGGCCATCTCTGGCAATGCTAGTTGCCATCCTTCGATCACACTGTCGAGACTGAACCATTGCGGGTGCTGGTTCTGATCGAAGACGGTACCGTCAGGCAACTTGCCGACATAGCGAACCTGCACTTTTCCTTTTGCTGCAGGTTTGGCACCCGTGCCTATGACCTGTTCGGTGACCAGAATGCCTGCGGCTAATTCGCGCACACCTGGGCGTGCTCGTTCGGTTGCCATGAAGCGTTTTTCTGCGCTCAGCAATTGCTCACTTTGTGCGTGTAGGGCAGCCTCGTTGGTGTGTGTTTCATGTTCACTGAGTAGTGTCGCCATGCGCTCTTTGCTCAAGGCCAAAGGCTTGTTTTGATACGCCTGGCGCAACCCTTCGAGCAAGGCTTCCAGTTGCAGGTCAGGAACGTCTGTACGCAGTCGTTCACCAAGGCTGGCGCCGATGCTGTAGGCCAGATCATGGTCTTTCTGAGCGGTGTTGGCAGGCGCTGCAACGAGCGTTGGTGGCAATAGAAAAAGAGCTAATACTAGATAGCGCGACACGGGCTCACTCCTGCTTCAGCGGAAGTAAAGTATGCCAGCCTTGGCCTGCTACTTCGTGTAAATATCAGCAACACATTGAACAGCATCTACACTTGATTCCAGCTGCAGCGATAACAACTTTGCCCAGGCATGCAACGCGGCGCCTTCATTACTGTCAACATGCCCTAGCGGCGGTAGCAGCAGAAGCATAGTATGAGCCGCACTCTCGTCAGCCAGGAGGTAAACCATGTCGGCCAATAAGAAGCCAGTAAGTACGCCGTTGCACCTGCTCCAGCAACTCTCGGGCAGCCTGCTCGATCATTTGGAAAATGCCTGCTCGCAAGCGCTGGCTGATGCTGAAAAACTGCTCGCCAAGTTGGAAAAGCAACGGGGTAAGGCACAAGAAAAACTGCACAAGTCGCGTCTCAAATTGCAGGACGCTGCCAAGTCCGGAAAAGCCAAGGCGCAGGCTAAAGCCAAGTCTGCAGCAGCTGAACTCGAAGAGTTGCTCGACTCGCTCAAAGAGCGTCAGTCGCAGACGCGCACCTACATCCTGCAGCTCAAACGTGATGCCCAGGAAAGCCTGAAACTGGCCCAGGGTGTTGGCAAGGTCAAAGAAGCTGCAGCCAAGGCACTGACTCAGCGTGCGGCCAAGCCTGCGGTTGTAGCGGCCAAGCCGGCCACCAAGGCTCCTGCGAAAGCCGCGAGCAAGCCTGCGGCTAAACCTGCAGTCAAAGCCGCTGCCAAGCCAGCTGCCAAAGCACCTGCGCGTGCTGCCGCCAAACCAGCCGCCGTGAAAGCGCCAGCTAAGCCTGCGGCCAGAGCCGCAGCGGCTAAACCCGCCGCTGCTAAAGCGCCTGCCAAAGTTGCTGCCGCCAAACCTGCTGCCAAACCAGCGGCTAGAACCACTGCTGCCAAACCTGCTGCCAAGCCAGCCGCCAGAACTGCTGCAGCTAAACCTGCAACCAAGCCTGTTGCGGCAAAAGCGCCAGCCAAGCCAGCGGCCAAACCAGCAGCAGCGAAAGCCCCGGCCAAGCCTGCAGCCAAACCTGTCGCAGCGAAAGCACCTGCCAAGCCTGCTGCAAAAGCACCTGCAAAGCCTGCGGCCAAACCTGCTGCAAAAGCGCCTGCCAAACCAGCGGCCAAGCCTGCTGCAAAAGCACCTGCCAAACCAGCAGCGCAACCCGTTGCGGCCAAACCAGCCGCTGCGCCGACGCCAGCTGCTGCAACCCCGGCACCAGCAGTCACTGCGCCGGCGAGCACCGCGCCGACTGCACCTGCATCCTCGGTAACACCGTCTCAGACCCCGTCTTCGGCATCCTGAGTCGACTGCATCACGGCGCGCAGCTTGTGCAGCGCGTCGTGTTGCATACCGGTGTCGATTGGCGCCAGGTAGTGCAGCCAGTCACACTCAGACTCGCCAGTTGCTGTCCAGCCTTCACAGACTCCCTGCAAGCGCTCCAGTAAAACGCGCTCAGCCTCCAGTTCCAGCCCCTTCACTCGCTCACGTAAGCTCGCCAGTTGCGGATCCTGCGCTGCCGCGTCACGCCAGTGTTGGCGCAAGCTGCGTAGCGGTTTGACCACGTCGGTCTGCCAGGGTGTGGCCATCTCGCGTAGCGCTTGCACGCGTTGTTCGCTCGGCGTTGCACCACGTGTATTGAGCCAGGCCGCGCAGAGCAGCAGGCAGACATCGCCACCTTGATCCTGCCATTGCAGGCAGACCGCCTCCACGCCTGGGCGGGCGTAAAGATTCAAGGCAAAATTCCACAGGTCGGTGTGCATGGTCCCACTCGCGCCAGTTGCCGACGAAGCTGGTAGACTCCGCGGCCATTATGATCAGACTATCGAACCTCACTTTACAGCGTGGTCCCCAGCGCCTGCTAGAAGGCGCTGAGTTGACCCTGCACGCCGGTCACAAGGCCGGCCTCATCGGTGCCAATGGCGCCGGTAAATCCAGCCTGTTCGCCTTGTTGCGCGGTGAGCTGACGCCTGACTCGGGCGACTGTCTGCTGCCGGCCGACTGGCGTATCGCGCACATGCGCCAGGAGGTCGACACGCTCGACCGGCTGGCTGTCGATTATGTGCTTGATGGTGATGTCCGCCTGCGCAAGGTTCAGGCGGACCTTGCTGCTGCGGAAGCTGCCCATGACGGCACTGCGCTGGCGCGTCTGCATATCGAACTCGACAGCGCTGACGGCTACACCGCCGATGCCAGGGCACGCAAACTGCTGGCCGGTCTGGGCTTCACCAACGAGCAGATGGACCGCCGTGTAGGTGACTTCTCCGGTGGCTGGCGGATGCGTCTGAACCTGGCCCAGGCCTTGATGTGCCCGTCCGACTTGCTGTTGCTCGACGAGCCGACCAACCACTTGGACCTTGATGCGATCCTCTGGCTGGAAGACTGGCTCAAGGGTTACCCGGGCACGCTGTTGCTGATTTCCCACGACCGCGATTTCCTGGATGCGGTGGTTGATCATGTGGCCCATGTCGAGCAGTGCAAACTGACCCTCTACCGGGGCGGCTACACCGCGTTCGAGCGTACGCGTGCCGAGCGTCTGGCACAGCAGCAACAGGCCTATGAGAAGCAGCAGGCTCAGCGTGCGCACATGGAAAAGTACATCGCCCGGTTCAAGGCTCAGGCCACCAAGGCACGTCAGGCCCAGAGCCGGATCAAGGCCCTGGAGCGAATGGAAGAGCTGTCGGCGGCTCATGTCGACTCTCCATTCGATTTTACTTTCCGTGAGTCGGAGAAGATCTCCAGCCCATTGCTTGACCTCTCTGAAGGCCGCCTTGGCTATGGCGACAAGACCATTCTGGAGAAGGTCAAGCTGCAGCTCACGCCGGGCGCTCGGATCGGCTTGCTTGGCCCTAACGGCGCAGGTAAGTCGACCCTGATCAAGAACCTCGCCGGTGAGCTGGAGCCACTTGGCGGACGTCTGGTGCGGGGTGAGAACCTGTCCGTGGGCTACTTTGCCCAACACCAGCTCGACTCGCTGGACAACAAGGCGAGCCCCTTACTGCATCTGCAGCGCCTGGCACCTACCGAACGCGAGCAAACCCTGCGCGACTTCCTCGGTGGCTTTGACTTCCGCGGCGGCCGTATCGACGAGCCGGTGCTGAATTTCTCCGGTGGTGAAAAGGCTCGCCTGGCGCTGGCCTTGATCGCCTGGGAACGACCGAACCTGTTGCTGCTCGACGAACCGACCAACCACCTGGACCTGGAAATGCGCCTGGCGCTGACCATGGCCCTGCAGGAGTTCAGTGGTGCGGTACTGGTGGTATCGCACGACCGTCACCTGCTCAAGAGCACAACCGACGATTTCTTGCTGGTGGCTGACGGCAAGGTCGAGACCTTTGATGGTGACCTCGACGATTACACCCGCTGGTTGGTTGAGTACCGTCAGCGCAATGCGCCGGTCAGTACTGCGCCGGTCAATGGCGACAAGACCGACAAGAAAGCTCAGCGTCAGGCGGCGGCTGCGTTGCGTCAGCAACTGGCCCCGCACAAGCGTGAAGCCGATAAGCTTGAGCGCGAGCTGGGGGCCCTGCATGAGCAACTGGCGAAGATTGACGCCAGCCTGGGTGACAGCGCGTTGTACGAAGCGACACGCAAGGATGAACTGCGCGACTTGCTGGCCCAGCAGGCCAAGCTCAAAGTCCGTGAAGCCGAACTGGAAGAAGCCTGGATGGCCGCCCTTGAGCAGCTGGAGACCATGCAGGCGGAGCTGGAGGCCTTGTCTTGATGGCGTCATTGCAGTTGCCAGTGCCGCCGGAATGGATTGCGCCATTCTGGCTGGGCTTGCAGATACTTCTGATTCTCTGCGCCGCTTTTGTCCTCCAGCGCCTGGTTGGGCGCTGTCTGAAACGACTGGGTGAACGCTACCCGCTGCCGCCGGAACTGATGATGCCGGTGCGCGGCGGCCTGCGCTGGCTGATCATGGGCAGTGCCCTGGTGTTCGTGCTTGAACGCCTGGGGGTTTCTGCCACAGTGCTGTGGACGGCCTTGTCTGGTTTTGTTGCCGTGGCAGCAGTGGCCTTCTTCGCCATGTGGAGCGTGTTGTCGAACTTGCTCTGTGCGGTGCTGATCTTCACCGTTGGGCCGTTTCGGATCGGTGACGTGGTCGAGCTGGTGGAGACCATCGACAAGCCTGGGGTGAAGGGCAGGGTAGTGGCTATCAATCTGTTGTTCACCACCTTGATCGAATTACCGGAAGCCGGTGGAGCGTTGGTTCAGGTGCCCAATAGCCAGTTCTTCCAGAAATCGGTACGACGCTGGCGTGGTGCCGAAGTCTTGCCGCTGGTGGTTGAAGACAAAACCGCGGGTAATTGATCGGCGGCGTTAAAAAAGCGTGGTTATTTTTTCACCAGCGCACTAGCTTAGAGCTTTGTGACAAGCCAGGGCCGAGGTGCGCGATGTCGTTGGAAACGTGGTTGGCATTTTTTGCCGCTTGTTGGGTAATCAGCCTGTCGCCGGGCGCCGGGGCCATTGCCTCGATGTCTTGTGGCCTGCAGTACGGCTTCTGGCGTGGTTACTGGAACGCCCTGGGCTTGCAACTGGGCCTGGTGCTGCAAATTGCGATCATTGCCGCAGGCGTCGGTGCAGTGCTGGCAGCGTCCGCGACAGCATTCCAGATCATCAAGTGGTTTGGCGTTGCCTATCTGGTCTACCTGGCGGTCAAACAGTGGCGCGCGTTGCCTGCGGACCTCAGCGACGACTCTGCTGTGCGGCCCATCGGTAAACCGCTGAGCCTGGTGTTCCGCGGTTTTCTGGTCAACGTCAGCAACCCCAAGGCGCTGATCTTCATGCTGGCGGTGCTGCCGCAGTTCATCAACCCGCAGGCTCCTCTGCTGCCTCAATACCTGATCATTACCGCAACCATGGTCAGCGTTGACCTGTTGGTCATGGCCGGCTACACCGGGCTCGCGGCGCGTGTCCTGCGTTTGCTGCGCACGCCCAAGCAGCAGCGGCGGATGAACCGGACCTTTGCCGGGTTGTTCCTTGGCGCTGCGACCTTGCTGGCAACCATTCGCCGTGCACCGGTGTAAAGCGCTGCGGGCAACGGTGTTGTTCACCGGCTATCAACAGGTCTCCCCCCCTCAAAGATGAATTTGTCACTAAAATTTACTGAGATTGCCAGCTAAACCTTGAGCGATGGCCAATGGAAGTGAACAATGCAATACCTCGCATTGTTATTTGAGATTGGCTCATGATTCTCCGTTCCCGCGTGTTCGCCTGGCTACTCTGGCCGCTGCTGGCGCTGAGCAGTACTGTGCTGCTGGCCGAACCTGGCGATGACGCCGCCAAAGCCTTACACCTACTCGACTACATCGGTGCCGATTATCCGGCGACGGTCGAGGCGGGCAAGGTGGTGGATGACGGCGAGTACCGCGAGCAGTTGGAGTTCACCGACGTCCTGCAAGGCCTGATCAGTGGATTGCCGGCCCACACTGAGCGTCAAGCGCTGGAGCAGGGCGTGGTGAGCTTGCGCCAGGCGATCAATCAGCGCCAGGACGGTGCCAGCGTCGCCCGTCAGGCTCGACAGCTGGGTGCACAACTGGCGGTGGCTTATGAAGTCAGTCAGGCGCCGGTAATCACTCCCGATGCTGTTCGTGGTGCGCCGCTGTATGCCCAGCATTGCTCGGTCTGTCATGGCGACAGTGGTGCTGGCGATGGTCCGGCGGGTGTCGGTCTTGAGCCGCCACCGGCCAACTTGCGCAGCAGCGAACGCCTCGCTCGGCTGAGTTTGTTCGACCTCTACAACACCTTGGGGCAAGGCATCGAGGGCACGGACATGCCTTCCTTCGCCGACCAGCTCGACGAGCGCCAGCGCTGGGACCTGGCCACTTATGTCGCCAGCTTCACCGCGGATCCAGGCAAGGCTAAAGGCGACACCCGCTATAACCTCGCTGACCTGGCGCGTCAGACCCCGTTGGAAGTTGAAACGGCGCAAGGGCCAGAGGCAGCAGCGCAGTTCCGCGCCCAACGTGCCCAGCCTCCGCAGGTTCAGCGTGGGCCGGCACAGTTGCTCGACTACACCGCCACGACCTTGGACAAGAGCCTGACAGCCTATCAGGCGGGCGATCATGAACAGGCCTATGACTTGTCGGTTGCAGCCTACCTGGAAGGTTTTGAGCTGGTCGAAAGCTCGCTGGATAATGTCGATGCCAATGTGCGCAAGGACACGGAAAAATCGCTGATGGCGTACCGGCAGTCCCTACAGGACGGCTTGCCGCTTGAGCAAGTGAGTCAGCGTCTGGACGCTGCCAAGGCCAAGCTTAAGGAGGCTGCGCAATTGCTTGGCGGCGATAGCCTGAGCTGGTCATTGAGCTACATTTCTGGCCTGCTGATTCTACTGCGCGAAGGCCTGGAGGCGATCCTGGTGTTGGCGGCGATTCTTGCCTTCCTGCGCAACACTGGTCAGCAGTCGGCGGTGCGTAGCGTCAACATCGGCTGGGCGCTGGCATTGGTGGCTGGTTTTGCCACCTGGGCGCTGGCGGCCTATGTCATCGACGTCGGTGGTGCACAGCGTGAACTGCTTGAAGGCTGCACGGCGTTGTTCGCCAGTGTCATGGTGCTGTGGCTGGGCGTGTGGATGCACGATCGGCGGCACGCTGCTGCCTGGCAGAACTACATCAAGAGCAGCTTGGTCAGCGGTGGTGGGCGCTTCGGCTTTGCCTTGCTGGCGTTTTTCTCGGTATACCGTGAGCTGTTCGAGGTGATTCTGTTCTACGAAACCCTGTGGTTGCAGGCCGGGCCCGCCGGGCACCAGGCGGTGCTCGCCGGTGGTGCCACGGCATTGGTGCTGTTGGTGGGGCTGGCTTGGGTGATTCTGCGCGGTTCGGCGAAGCTGCCGCTGTCGTTGTTCTTCAGTATCAACGCGGCACTGCTATGTGCTTTGTCGGTGGTGTTTGCCGGTCATGGCGTCAAAGCCTTGCAGGAAGCCGGAGTGTTCGGTACGCGACCAGTGCCGTTCTTCGAGTTCGACTGGTTGGGTATTCACGCCGATGCCTATTCGTTGGCTGCGCAGGCTGTGGCATTGGTGGCGATCTGTGTGCTGTACGGGCGTAGTTACCTGGGGCAAAGGCGTCGCGTCTCCGCCAACTGATTCAAGCACTGCGTGTCAGCTTGCACGGCGTCGATCATATCGCCGGCAAGACCGGCTCCCACAATGGTCCTGCGTACACCGAGCCTGTGGGAGCTGGCCTTGCCAGCGATGCAGACACCGCGAAGCCTCTGACACCGCGCCGATGCCATCGTCAGCAGGGCAGCAAGCACAGAGTTTATGGGGGCGGGCTGCAAAGCAGCTCCGAAGCGCGGATACTGTTCGCCTGTTTGGTTTTTGTGGATAGTTAACCGATGCGTATCTGGATCGACGCCGATGCCTGCCCTAAGGCGGCCAAGGATCAGGTGATTAAATTTGCCCTCAAGCGTCAGCTGGAAGTGGTGCTGGTTGCAGGGCAGAGCCAGATCAAGCCGGCATTCGCCTGCGTGAAATTGATCGTCGTGCCCAGTGGGCCGGATGCCGCCGACGATTACCTGGTTGAGCATGCCGTGCCGGGCGAGTTGGTGATCTGCAGCGATGTGCCGTTGGCCGACCGGTTGGTCAAAAACGGTGTTGCCTGCCTCGATCCGCGCGGGCGAGAGTTTGACGAGCGCAACATGGGCGAACGCCTGGCGGTGCGCAACTTGTTCACCGACCTGCGCGAGCAGGGGCAGGTCGGTGGTGGGCAAGCACCCTATGGCGATCGCGAGAAACAGGCATTCGCGAACTCCCTGGACCGCATTCTGACGCGGCTGGCGCGTCAGTTTCCGCGTTGATAGGGGTTACTTGTCGCTTTCGTGAGTCAGTTCCAGTACCCGATCAACCAGCTTGTTGATGCCGCTCGCCGCTTCGCTGATTGATTTGGCCAACATATAGGCCGGCGTGCTGACCAGCTTGCGCTGGGTATCTTCGACGATGTCATGGACATCACATTCTTCATGGGTGCCACCCATCTTGACGATGGCGGCGCTGGTATCAGCGTCGTTGCCGATGGTGCAGACCACGCCGGGGCCGTAGATCTTCGCCGCCAACGCTGGCGAAATGCAGATCAGGCCCACGGGCTTGCCGGCTTCGGCAAACGCTTCGGTCAAGGCCAGTACATCTGGGTTAACGGTGCAGCCAGTGCCTTCAACGGCAAAGTTGGAGAGGTTCTTCGCCGCACCAAACCCTCCTGGAACGATCAGCGCATCGAAATCGTTGGCGTCCGCTTCATGCAGGTCCTTGATGTCTCCGCGGGCGATACGTGCCGACTCCACCAGGACGTTGCGCGATTCGGGCATCTCTTCGCCCGTCAGGTGGTTGACGACATGCCTTTGCGCAATGTTCGGCGCAAAGCACTGTACCTTGGCGCCGCGCTGATCGAGGCGCAGCAGTGTAATTACGCTTTCGTGGATTTCGGCGCCGTCATAGACGCCACAGCCGGAAAGAATCACTGCAACTTTTTTTTGGGTCATGCTCACTACTCCCGAGTCGAGGCGCTAAATGTCCTCTAAATTGGCAGATGTCGCCATAGGGTTTCCGGTAAACCAGGCCTAATCTTGTGTAATAGCCTGGAGATGGATGACCCATGGATCTGATTCTGTTGGCGGTACCGTTTTTCTTTGTCCTGATTGTGGTCGAATTGATCGCCGATCGCCTGCGGGGGATGCGCACTTACCGTCTGGCCGATGCGATCAACAGCCTCAGCACCGGGGTGCTGTCGACAACCACGGGCTTGTTGACCAAGGGTGTAGGCCTGGTTACCTACGCCGTGGCCTGGGACCATCTGGCGCTGTTCACGTTGCCCAGCGACGCGCTGTGGGTCTGGGTCCTGGCCTTTGTTTTGTACGATCTCTGCTACTACTGGCTGCACCGCTTTGGTCATGAGCGCAACATCCTCTGGGCGGCGCATTCGGTGCATCACCAGAGTGAGGAGTACAACCTGTCGACAGCCTTGCGTCAGACCAGCAGCGGCTTCCTCCTGTCGTGGATCTTCTACTTGCCCTTGGCAGTGCTGGGCGTGCCACCGCTGGTATTTATCACGGTGGCAGCATTGAACCTGCTCTATCAGTTTTGGGTACACACCCGGCACATCCCCAAGCTGGGTTGGTTCGAATGGCTGTTCATTACGCCGTCCAATCATCGCGTACACCATGCGCAGAATCCTTTGTACTTGGATCGCAACTACGGTGGAGTGTTCATTGTTTGGGATCGCCTGTTCGGCACTTTTCAGGAAGAGGACGACAACGAACCGGTGATTTTCGGCGTAACTACGCCACTGGCCAGCTGGAATCCGTTATGGGCCAACCTGCAGTTCTACGCCCAACTCTGGCATGACGCATGTCATGCCGAGCGTTGGTCGGACAAGCTGCGGATCTGGTTCATGCCCACTGGCTGGCGACCTGCCGATGTGGCACGGCGCTTTCCACAGGCCAAACAGGACTTGAGCCGCTTTCGCAAGTTCGAGGTGCCGTTGGGTTGGCCGCAGCAGCTCTATGTGGTGCTGCAGTTTGCTGTGTACGTGGCCTTAGGCAGCTACCTGATGGAGCACGTTGAGCAGCTGTCTGGCGCAGCCTTGCTGGTGGGCTGGGGGGTGATGGCGTTCGGGTTGTTTGTGTTCGGCACAGCGCTGGAGAATCGCCCTTGGGCCTTTAAGCTGGAGCTGGTGCGGCTGGGATTGAATGTCCCGGCCATGGTCCTGGCCGGGATAACCGGTTTATGGCCGATCACTGCCTTGGTCTGGGTCGCGTTGTTTGGCTACACCCTGCTCAGCGTGTTCGGCCTGTATGGCAGCCGCTTCTTCGCGGGCGACCCGCGCCGCCTTGAAGCGACGACGCAGCCACAGGCAACCACCGAAGGCCAGCAGGCCACCGAGCACCCATAGCTCGTACTTCTTCACGTTGCCGAGCATGCCTTCGAGAATGGCACCAAAGTGATAGGCGGCGGTGCCTAGGGCAAGGGCCCAGACCGCCGCACCGATGCCGTTGAGCAGCAGATAGCGGCGTGGCGGATAGCCGGACAGGCCGATTGCGACCGGCATGACCGTGCGCAGACCGTAGACGAAGCGAAAACTCAGCACCCAGATGTCCGGATGGCGGCGAATGTGCTCCAGCGCGCGATCGCCCATCATCTGCCAGCGCGGTTTGCGTGCCAGCAACTTGCGCCCATGCTTGCGCCCCATGAAGTACCACAGCTGGTCGCCGG
>RCUT01001115.1_pt1 | contig 13079 bp, 12 predicted proteins | sample 2166171 | NCBI WGS metagenome assembly RCUT01 (sample SAMN09932757, study PRJNA488358) | compost metagenome | isolation source: compost soil in 4-hydroxybenzoic | place: Germany: Experimental Botanical Garden
CCAGCTCAAAGGCCTTCGCACTCTCGGATTCTGATCTACGCTCAGTCTCATCAAAATGCAGTTAGAAGGGACGGCTAACCCATGCACCGATTGGTAATGTTCAGAGCTATCGTTGTTTTGAGTAGCCTGGCCCCGTCGACATTGCTATACGCAGCAACGGACCCCCAGGTCGAAGCACTAAAACAAGAACTCATGGAGTTGAAACAGCGTTACGAAGCCCAGCAGAACGCGTTGATGGTGCTTGAACAGCGCGTTCGCCAAGTCGAAGAAGCACCGGCGACACCGGCCCCCAAACGTTTGACCAAGTCTCCCGCCGAAACGGTCAAGGGTGGTCAGTCCGTGGCCGCCGGTGCGCCGGGCACCACGGGCAGCTCATACGGGCAATCGCTCAAAGAAGATTCGGAACCAGCGCAGAGCGTCTCCAACCTGTATGACGAAGCCAGCGGCTTCTTTGGTGGCGGCAAGTTCAGCGTCGAAACCGGCCTGACCTACACGCACTACGATACCCGTGCATTGGTCCTCAACGGTTTTCTGGCGCTCGATTCGATTTTCCTCGGCGACATCAACCTTGACCGTATCAAGGCCGATAACTGGACCCTGGACCTGACCGCCCGTTACAACCTGGCGCAACGTTGGCAGTTCGATATCAACGTTCCGGTGGTCTACCGTGAATCGACCTATTCTTCTGGTGGCGCAGGGGGTGCCGGGCCTGTTTCATCCGACGCCACTGTCACCCGCGATCCCACCATCGGCGATGTTAACGTCGGGGTCGCCTACAAGTTCCTTGATGAGTCAGAGAACCTGCCCGACGCGGTGCTCACGTTGCGCGTCAAGGCACCGACCGGTGATGATCCTTACGGCATCAAACTGGTCAATGACCCCACCAACGACAACCTGTCAGTACCTGAATCTTTGCCCACCGGCAACGGTATCTGGGCGATCACCCCGGGTATCTCGCTGGTGAAAACCTACGACCCGGCCGTGCTCTTCGGCAGCTTGTCCTATACCTACAACATGGAAGATTCGTTCAGCGACATCAGCCCCACGATCAACACCAAAGTCCCGGGTGACGTGAAACTTGGCGACTCCTGGCAGATCGGTGCCGGTATTGCCTTTGCCTTGAACGAAAAGATGAGCATGTCATTTTCGTTCTCCGACCAGTTTGCCAACAAGAGCAAGATCAAGCCCGATGGTGGCGACTGGCAGGATGTTCCCAGCAGCGACTACAACGCAGCCAACTTCAACATCGGCATGACCCTGGCTGCAACCGACAACCTGACCATCGTGCCAAACCTGTCCATTGGCCTGACCGACGACTCGCCAGATTTTTCCTTCAGCCTGAAATTCCCCTACTACTTCTGACCCTGACGCCCATGAAAAAGCCCGCTTCGGCGGGCTTTTTCATGGCGGCGCTAGCGCTCAGCGAATCTGATGCTTATGCAGCAACCGGTAAAAGGTAGGCCGGGAAACCCCGAGTACCTTGGCGGCAATACTCAAGTTATCGCTGTGCCGGTTGAGCACATCGCACAACGCCTGGCGCTCGGCACGGTGTTTGTAATCTTCCAGGGTTCCCATAGTCGATACGAACGCATGCTGACTGAGCAAGCCCAGGTCCTGCGCCTCGATCTGCCGCCCTTCGGCCAGCACCAGGCCACGCCTGACCCGGTTGGCCAGTTCACGCACATTGCCTGGCCAGTCGTGCTTGCCCATCGCCACCAGCGCGTCTTCGCTAAAACTGCGTGGCCGCCGCCCGGTTTCCAGGCTATAGAAATGGGCAAAGTGATTGGCCAGCATCGACAGATCACCATGCCGGTCACGCAAAGGTGCGGTGACCACTTGCAGGACATTAAGCCGGTAATACAGGTCCTCACGGAAGCGGCCGCGGGCGATAGCGCCTTCGAGGTCAACATGGGTGGCCGCCAGTACACGTACATCGACAGCGATCGGCTGGCTACCGCCAACCCGTTCAATGTGTTTTTCCTGCAGGAAACGCAGCAGGTTGGCCTGCAGCTCCAGAGGCAAATCACCAATTTCGTCCAGAAACAGCGTGCCGCTGTTGGCCGCCTCGATGCGGCCTATCTTGCGCTGGTGGGCCCCGGTAAATGCCCCTTTTTCGTGGCCGAACAGCTCCGACTGAATCAGGTGCTCAGGGATCGCCCCGCAGTTGATTGGCACAAAGGGTTTGTCATGGCGCTGGGACTGGCGGTGCAAGGTGCGCGCCACCAGTTCCTTGCCGGTTCCACTCTCTCCCCGAATCAGCACTGGCGACTCGGTGGGCGCCAGTTTACTGAGCAATTTACGCAGCTCGCGAATCGGTCGGCTGTCACCGAGCAACTCATGCTCGGCTTCATCGACATGCACCGCCTTGCCGCGCAGGCGCGCCATGCCGAAGGCCCGGCCAATGGTGACCTGCACCCGAGAGATATCGAAGGGCAAGGTGTGAAAATCGAAGAACCATTCGCAGACAAAATCGCCCACATTCTGCATACGCAGCTCTTGAGGGCTGAGCACGGCAATCCATTCGGTGTTGCTGCGGCTGATCAGGTCCTTGACCGCATCCGGGTGCTGCAGGTGTGACGCTTGTAGGCGCAGCACGCCGACATCACAAGGATGCTCCAGCGCTGAGGCCAAGGTGCAACTGTGAACATCCCAGCCGACATTGCGCAGACCTGGCAATAATCGGTGGCAATCGTCGCAAGGATCAACGACGAGCAGGCGACGGTTGGATGCTGGTTCAAGCATGACCTTTCCTTGGCGCCAATTGTTGGAATTTTAAATAGAAACAGCAAGTTGGCAGGCCCGTTTGTAACAGTAGCAACGATGTGTCAAACGCCCACTACCGTCTGTCCGCAAAGCGTCAAAATAACCACGTGCCAGGGAATTTTCTTTAACTTTCAACGTCCACGTTGCAGCCGTTAGCGCGTTTTTTTGCAAATACACAAAAAAACTTCAATACGCGTGTGACTTAACCCTGTACTGCGTGCATCAGTACAAGTAACTCACCGCCAATGCGGTTGTTAATTATCTTGTTTGGGCCCACAGAGAGACCGAACCCATGAATGCCCCGCTCCGTGTCAACGAAGCACTGCTGATTGCCGACCACGCCTTCGAACCTTTCCAGTGCGTAGCCTGGGATGCACCCAACGGTACTGGTGAACTGAGCCTGGCAGTGATCGACCGGACCAGCACCCGCATCGGCAGCAAGCAAGTGCCGAGCAGCACCTACTCCGACCCGACGCAACTGGCCAGCCTGATTGAAGAAATGCGCGCCGAGTTGAAAAAACAAGGATGTGATCTGCAACCTTGGTCAATGCCAAAGTAAGTAGGCCGCTATCTATTGGGTTAATGGCAGCGCATCTTTACGGTGCGCGCCAGGCAACTTAATTGTTGCAAAAGTTAAACTGCGACACTTCGTCGCGGAACCGCTAACGTACTGTTTTGTACGCGCCTTAGTTATCCAAGCACGTTCAAACTATCAATCGTACGGTACTCGGCCTGTAACTGCTGCGCTAATAAAAGCGCGCGACCCAAGCGCACGGGCGAACACTCGATGTCCACCAGCATGCTTGGGCATGGCAGCGGCTGCACAGGTGCCCAGGCCTTGAGTCGACCGTCGGTCAGCAGCAGGCAGCGCTGCTGCTCGTCAGGATACTGGCGTTGACGTGTCTGCAGCCAATCACGCGCCTGCTCCAGTGCCGCCAATAACGGCGTTCCTCCCCCCGCCCCGAGAGTGTCCAGCCACGGCTGCAAGGCTGCCGAGGCTTTCAGGCCATGGCGCTGCCAACGCGGCGCGTTACCACTGGCAGTCAGCAGCGTCAGGCGTGCACGCTGGCGGTAAGCCTGATCGAACAATCCCGCCAATAGTCCCTTGGCCTGGCTCAAAGCCTGGTAACGCCGGGTCGAGGCCGACGCGTCGACAATCACCAGCCACAGCTCAGGGGCGCTGGCCGTGCGCTGCTGCCAACACAGGTCTCGACGCAGACGAGGGCGGCCTTTGAGCAAGGTTGCTGACCAGGCCACAGTGCCTTGGGCGGCTTCGCGGGCTCGCCCCCGCTGACCTTGCTTGATCGCTCCAGGACGGGGTTTGGCATCCGCCGCCTGGGTGCGACGGATGCTCAGGGCTTTTTTGCCCAGTTCGGCACCTCGCGCCGTGCACCGGTTGCGGTCGCTTGAGGAGGCATCTCACCCCAGGCGCCTTGCCCTTGTGGGTGATTGGCTCCCTTGCCAGCCTGTGGCTCGGCTGCTGGGCTTTGGCTAGAGGGCGGCGGTACGTCACGGCGCCGATGACGCAAGGCGAACTCGGCCACCGCTTCAATATCCTGCGCCTCAATCGCTGCCCCGCCGCGCCAGGCGGCATGGGCGCGGGCGGCGCGCAGCCAGACCAGGTCGGCGCGTAAACCATCGACCCCAGCAGCAAAGCAACGCTCGGTGATCTGCGCCAGGGCCTGATCGTCCAGGGCGATACGCGTCAGCTGTTCACGGGCAGCCTGGCAGCGATCGCGCAATTGCGCCTGCGCAGATGCCCACTGCGCACAAAACGCCTCGGGGTCGGCGTCGAAATCCAGGCGCCGCCGTATGATCTGGCCACGGGCTTCAGGTGCCGGCTGCCCATCAAGGGCGACGTTCAGCCCAAAACGATCCAGCAACTGCGGACGCAGCTCACCCTCCTCCGGGTTCATGGTGCCAATCAATACAAAGCGCGCGCTGTGACGATGAGAAATACCGTCGCGCTCGACTCGGTTGGTGCCACTGGCGGCGACATCGAGCAGCAGGTCGACCAGATGATCGGCCAGCAGGTTGACCTCATCGACATACAGCACCCCCCCGTCAGCCTTGGCCAGCACGCCAGGCGAAAACTGCGCCTTACCCTGGCCCAGTGCGGCCTCCAGATCAAGGGTACCGACCAGCCGCTCTTCGCTCGCCCCCAGAGGCAAGGTTACGAACGGGCCTTCACCGAGCAGATCAGCCAGACCTCGAGCCAGGGTGCTCTTGGCCATGCCGCGTGGGCCCTCGATCAGTACGCCACCGATCTTCGGGTCGATGGCGGTCAAGCACAGGGCCAGCTTCAATGCGTCGGCACCGACCACAGCGGACAGGGGAAAATGTGCAGGTTCAGTCATTTCAGGTCTCTTCTTCACCGTCCAGCAGTTGCTCTTCGAGGGCTTCACGGTACTCCCCCGGTTGTTCCCACAGGCCGCGCTGCTGGGCTTCGAGCAGGCGCTCGGTGATATCGCGCAAGGCGTGCGGGTTGTGCTGGCGAATAAACGCCCGGGTCGGGCCGTCGAGCACATAGGCGTCGGCCAGCGCTTGGTAATGGTGGTCGTCGATCAAGTGCGTGGTGGCATCGAACGCGAACAGGTTGTCGACGGTCGCGGCCAGTTCAAAGGCACCTTTGTAGCCATGGCGCTTGACCCCATCGATCCACTTGGGATTGAGCGCACGGGCGCGGATCACCCGGTTGAGCTCTTCTTTCAAGGTGCGGATACGCGGGCGGTCCGGCTGACTGTGGTCACCGTGATAGCTGGCAACCGGACTGCCGCCCAGGCTTTCCACCGCCGCCAGCATGCCGCCCTGGAACTGGTAATAGTCGTTGGAGTCGAGCAGATCATGCTCGTGGTTGTCCTGATTCTGAATCACCGCCTGGACTTGACTCAGGCGCCGGGCAAAATCGGCACGCGCCGGTGTGCCGTCATCGCCAGCGCCGTAGGCGTAACCACCGTGGTTAAGGTAGACCTCAGCGAGGTCCTTGCGCTCATTCCACAGATGCCCGTCAATGGCGTTCTGTACACCAGCACCATAGGCGCCAGGCTTGGCGCCAAAAACGCGCCAACCTGCCTGACGCGCCGCCTGCTCGTCACTCAGGCCTTGACGCTCTAGCTCGGCACGTTCGCTGCGCACCTTGGCGGCAAGCGGATTGAGGTCGTCGGGCTCGTCCAGTGCTGCCACTGCCTGCACTGCCGCATCAAACAGCTTGATCAGGTTGCCAAAGGCGTCTCGGAAGAACCCCGACACGCGCAGCGTCACATCCACCCGTGGACGATCCAGCAGGCTCAGCGGCAGGATCTCAAAGTCATCCACCCGCTGACTGCCACTGGCCCACACCGGACGTACGCCCAGTAGGGCCATGGCCTGGGCGATGTCGTCACCGCCGGTGCGCATGGTCGCCGTGCCCCACACCGACAGGCCGAGCTGACGCAAGTGGTCGCCATGCTCCTGCAGGTGACGCTCAAGGATCAGGTTGGCCGACGCAAATCCGATACGCCAGGCCGTGGTGGTCGGCAAGTTGCGCACATCGACGGTATAAAAGTTGCGCCCGGTTGGCAGCACGTCCAGGCGTCCACGACTAGGGGCGCCGCTAGGGCCGGCCGGGACGAAGCGCCCTTGCAAGGCGGCCAGCATCCCCTGCAGCTCAGCTGGACCACAGGCGTCCAATTGTGGCGCAACGGTGTGTTGCAAGGCCGCCAGTACAGCACGAACCTCTGACCACAGCGGCTCATCGGGCACAGTGATGACACCGGCCAGGGCCTGCTCAATGCACTGCGCAGCGAGCATTTCCAGGCGTTCGCGGCTGTCACCGGCAGTGCGCCACAACGCTGGATCCTGGGCCTGCAACAATGCTGGGCGCGGACCTTGCCAAGGCTGACCGAGGTCGCAATCGAGCGGGTCGAAGCCCAGCGCCAGGGCTTTGGCCAGCGCGCGCAGCAAACTGGCATTGGCGCCGCGCCCATCGCCACGCTCCACCCGCAACAACGCCAATAACGTATCGATGCGCAAGCGGCCGCACGGCGACTCACCGAACACATGCAGGCCGTCACGGATCTGCGACTCCTTCAGGTCGCACAGGTAGGTGTCCAAGCGCGGTAACCACACCGCCGCGTCATCCAATGCGCCCTCCAGTTGCAGTTCACGATCGATATGGTTGTCACGCAGCAGGGCGAGAATATCCCGCTGCAGCTCGCGGGCGCGGCGCGGGTCGAGTAATTGCGCCTCGTAGTATTCGTCGGCCAACGCCTCCAAGTGGCGCAGCGGGCCGTAGGTTTCAGCACGGGTCAACGGCGGCATCAGATGGTCGATGATCACCGCCTGGGTGCGCCGCTTGGCCTGGGCGCCCTCGCCCGGATCATTGACGATGAACGGGTAAATGTTGGGCAGCGGACCGATCAAGGCGTCCGGCCAGCAACTGCCAGACAGGCCGACGCCTTTGCCAGGTAGCCACTCCAGATTGCCGTGCTTGCCCACATGAATCAGCGCATCGGCGGCAAAGCCATGACGCAGCCAGAAATAGAACGCGAGATAACCGTGGGGCGGCACCAGGTCAGGATCGTGATATACCGCGCTCTGGTCCAACTGATAACCACGCGCAGGTTGTATGCCGACAAAGGTCAGGCCAAAGCGCAGGCCGGCGACCATCATCCGCCCATTGCGGCACATCGGGTCCTGTTCAGGCTCGCCCCAACGCTCACGCACAGCCTCTTGATTGGCGCGCGGCAAGGCGGAAAACGCCGCCCGATAGTCGTCCAGGGCCATGCTCTGCAGGCAAGGACGCTGATCAAGGCTGTCCAGGTCATTGCTGACGCCACCAAGCAACGCCTGGATCAGCGCGGTGCCGCTGTCGGGCAACTCGCTCAACGGATAACCCTGTTGCTGCAAAGCGCGCAGGATGTTCAAGGCCGCTGCGGGCGTATCCAGGCCAACACCATTGCCAATGCGCCCATCACGGGTCGGGTAGTTAGCCAGAATCAAGGCGACACGCTTGTCCTGGTTGGGCAACTCGGCCAGCGCACACCAGCGCCGCGCCAGCTCGGCGACAAAATCCATGCGTTCGGCGTGTGGGCGATAACAGACGACATCCGACTGACTGCGCTCACTGCGCCAGGCCAGGTCCTTGAAACTGATCGGCCGGGTAATGATGCGCCCGTCCAATTCCGGCAGGACGATGTGCATGGCCAGGTCCCGAGCGCCGAGCCCCTGCTCGCTCGCCTCCCAGCCGGGTTGGTTATCTTGAGCGCAAATCGCTTGCAACACAGGAATGTCACGGCGAAACGGCCGTAGGTGCGGTTGCTCGGGGCTTGATTGCGCGAAACCGGTGGTGTTGATGATCAACGCCGCGTCGACCTGATCGAGCCATTCCTCTACCTGATTCAGGCAACCAGCTTCCTTGAGGCTGGCCACGGCGATCGGTAGCGGGTTGAGCCCTGCCAGCTGCAAGCGCTCACAGAAGGTGTCGATAAACGCGGTATTGGCCGCCTGCAGGTGCGAACGGTAGAACAGGATCGGCACCACCGGGTGCTCAATCTGCCAGTCTTCGAACCAATCAGCCAACGCGGCACTGGCCTTCTGCGGGTGGTACACGATCGTGCGCGGCAGTTGCTGCGGCTCGTGCCACGGGTAATCGCGTTGCAACCACTGGTTGGCCAGGCACTTGAACAGGTTCAGGGCATTGGCCTTGCCGCCCTGGCGCAAGAAGTGCCAAAGCCGCTCGGCCTGTGCTGGCGACACCGTACTCAGGTCAGTGAGTTCCGGATCAGGACGATCATCGCCCGGTACCAGGATGACGTGCACACCACGGGCCGCCAGTTCAAGTAGCTGCTCGACGCCGTAGCGCCAGTAACCTACGCCACCGTGCAACGACACCAGTATCACCTTGGCATGGCGCAGCACTTCATCGACGTACAGGTCGACCGAGGCATGGTTCTGTACCTGCATCGGGTTGGCCAGACGCAGGCTGGGAAAATCCTCCGGCAACTGCTGGGCGGTTTCGGCCAGCAGCGCCAAGTGTGAGTCACCGCTGCAGAGAATGACCAGCTCGGCCGGGGTCTGGCCAAGGTCGGCAATACTGTCGTCCGGTACAAAACCACCGGGCTGGGTCCGCAGCAGGTGCATGAATCAGGCGCCCAGGGCGGCGCGCAGGCTCGCTTCCAGTTGGGCGGCATCCAGTTCCTGGCCGATCAGCACCAGGCGTGTGGTCCGCGCTTCTTCACTGCGCCAGGCGCGGTCGAAGTGCTTGTCGAAGCGAGTGCCGACGCCCTGGATCAGCAGGCGCATCGGTTTGCCAGGAATCGCGGCAAAGCCTTTGACCCGCAGAATTCCGTGCTGCACCACCAGTTGGGTCAGGGCGTCGAGCAACAGGCTCTCGTCAGCTTGCGGCAGCTCGATGGAAATCGAATCGAAGGCATCGTGATCATGATCGTCGTGATCATCATCACCCTCATGATGCGAATCGTGGTGCGTGCGCCGACTATCGATGTGCGCTTCCGATTCGGCGCCCAGGCCCAACAGCACCTCCAGTGGCAGACGGCCGCTGCTGGCTTCGATGACTTTCACTGCAGGCGGCAGCTCTTCCTGCACTTCGCTGCGGACCTTGGCCAGGTCATCCGCAGCAATCAGATCAGCCTTGTTCAGGATCACCAGGTCAGCACTGGCCAGTTGGTCGGCAAACAGCTCGTGTAGCGGCGACTCGTGGTCCAGGTTCGGATCGAGCTTGCGCTGCGCATCGACCTGCTCCGGGTAGGCAGCAAAGGTGCCCGCGGCCACGGCTGGGCTGTCGACCACAGTGATCACCGCATCAACGGTGCAGGCGTTGCGGATTTCCGGCCACTGGAAGGCTTGTACCAAGGGCTTGGGCAGGGCCAGGCCGCTGGTTTCGATAAGGATGTGGTCCAGATCACCGCGCCGGGCAACCAATTCACGCATGACCGGGAAGAACTCTTCCTGCACGGTGCAGCACAGACAGCCGTTGGCCAGCTCGTAGACGCGGCCGCTGGCCTCTTCCTCAGTGCAGCCGATGCTGCATTGCTTAAGGATCTCGCCGTCGATGCCCAGTTCGCCGAACTCGTTGACGATCACCGCGATACGCCGCCCCTGGGCGTTGTCGAGCATATGCCGCAGCAACGTGGTTTTGCCCGAGCCGAGGAAGCCGGTAACGATGGTGACGGGGAGTTTGGCCAGTGTTTTCATGTCGATGCCCTTGGCAGGATGGCGGGCATGCGGGACGAGAGCCACAGGTATCACTACCTGGGCGCGTTCGCCACCGGATCACCCCGCCCGGTTTATGTCGGAAACTGTTCGAGGCAGGTCTCCTGGCTTGCACTGCTGCGGCCCAAGGCCGCTGGAACGACGCCTTCCCGCAGAACGCAGTGGCTGTGTCGAACCGTTCAATGCTTACAGTTGCGGGGGCAGCCGCGGCTTGAACCGCGTTCCCGTCTTAGCTTCGGCCAGCGCCGAAGAACCTCGAAGCGGCTAGGCTACGCAGTGCCTGGTAAGCGGTCAACTGCTGTCACGATTGACGCCCGCCCTTACCCGTGATTTGCTAGCGCCATTCGTTTGGGTGCCCTTTACAGGGTGAAACTGGGAAACCGGTGCGTCATACATCGCTTATAAAGGTGTATGGCAAGTCCGGTGCTGCCCCCGCAACGGTAAGTGAGAAAAGCGTCAAAACCACTGTGCCCGTAGTCCGGCATGGGAAGGTGACGCCTCGGCTGAGCAATTTGTCCGCCCTCACAAGCCCGGAGACCGGCCCAACACTGATCTGACAAACCCGCGGTGGGCGGGCGCTGTTGCAACCCCTGGGCGCGTTCCGTGCAGGGGGTTCTTGCGCTTGCCTGTTGCCGAACAACACCAAGAGGAAAGCGCCATGCCTATCAGTACCGCCAGTCACACCGCCGTTACCCCTTCAAGTCTCAGCCAGCGCCTGCTGGTTGCTGTCGGTGCCTCGCTGCTGGGCCTGTGCCTGGTGTACTTTGCCGGTTTCTCGCACATCGAAGCGGTACACAACGCCGCCCACGATACCCGTCACAGCGCCGCTTTCCCCTGCCACTGAGTACCGTCCGATGATCAAGCGTATTGCGAGTACCGCAGGGTTTGCCGGACTGCTGGCCGCCCTGCTGCTGACCCTGCTGCAAAGCTTCTGGGTTGCGCCGTTGATTCTTCAGGCGGAAACCTATGAAAGTGCCGCGCCTGCGGTCGAAACACCACACGCGCATGCTGCCGGTACCGCCGAGCATCATCACGACAGCGAAGCCTGGGCACCGGAAGATGGCTGGCAACGAGTACTGTCAACCACCGGCGGTAACCTGGTGGTCGCCGTAGGCTTTGCCCTGATCCTCGCCGCCCTCTATACCCTGCGTGCGCCGAAGACGGTTATCAGTGGTGCACTGTGGGGCCTGGGTGGCTTCGCCGTGTTCTGCCTGGCGCCGACCTTGGGCCTGCCACCGGAGCTGCCAGGTACTGCCGCTGCCGATCTGGCTCAGCGTCAGGCCTGGTGGGTCGGCACTGCCGCCGCCACCGCCGTCGGTCTGGGGTTAATGGTGTTCGCCCAAAACTGGCTGTTAAAAGCACTGGGCGTCGTGCTGCTGGTCGTGCCGCATGTGATTGGCGCACCGCAGCCGCAAGTACATGAAATGCTCGCGCCAGAAGCCCTGGAAGCGGAGTTCAAGGTCGCCTCGTTGCTGACCAACGCGGCATTCTGGCTGGCCTTGGGGCTGATCAGTGCCTGGTTGTTCCGTCGCCCGAGCCGGGCCTGAAGCTCATGCCGCTGTTCGTCGGCCTGGGTTGCCGACGGGGTTGCCCGGTAGAAACGCTGGGCAACCTGCTGGTGCAGACACTCAAGGCCCACAACTTGCCACTTACGGCAGTCGCGGGCCTTGCCAGCATCGACCTCAAGCACGATGAGCCTGGGCTGCAACAACTGGCCCAGCAGTTGAATGTCCCGTTGCTGTTTTTCAGTGCCGCACACTTAGCGCCCTTTGAACAGCGCTTGAGCCATCGTTCAGCCGTTGCCTACCAACACAGCGGTTGCTACGGCGTCGCCGAAAGCGCCGCTCTGGCCTTGGCCGAGCAACTCGCAGGCCCGGCCCACCTGCGCATTACCCGCACGCTGTGTGCCGACGCCAGCCTGGCGTTGGCCACAGTGGCAGCATTTGGCAGATAATCCGCGCTTTCTTCTCAAGGACTTTGCATGACCGTCTATTTCATCGGTGCCGGCCCCGGCGACCCCGAGCTGATCACCGTCAAGGGCCAGCGCCTGATCCATCGCTGCCCGGTGATCATCTATGCCGGTTCCCTGGTACCGACTGCGGTGCTTGAAGGCCATCGCGCCGAGACGGTAATCAACAGTGCCGAACTGCATCTGGCGCAGATCATCGAAGCGATCAAGCACGCCCACGACCAGGGCCTGGATGTGGCGCGCGTCCATAGCGGTGACCCGAGCCTGTACGGTGCAATCGGTGAGCAGATCCGTTACCTGCGCGAGCTGGGCATTCCCTATGAGATCGTCCCCGGCGTAACGGCCGTGGCCGCCAGCGCCGCCCTGCTCGGTTGCGAACTGACCTTACCGGACATCGCCCAGACCGTGATCCTCACCCGCTACGGGGACAAGTCGCCGATGCCCGAGGGCGAGCAATTGGCTGAGCTTGCTCGCCATCGCACTACCCTGGCGATTCACCTGGGGGTCAAACACCTGGAGAGAATCGTCACAGAACTGCGCCCTTATTACGGCGGTGATTGCCCGATTGCAGTGGTCCACCGGGCAACATGGCCCGATCAGGATTGGGTGCTCGCGACCCTTGATGGTATTGTCGAGCAGGTCCAGGCCAAGGGCTTTCGGCGTACCGCACTGATTCTGGTCGGCCGAGTATTGGCCAGTGACAGCTTTGCCGAGTCGGCGCTGTACCGCGCCAGCCATGCTCACCTCTATCGTCCCAACGAGAACTGACCATGCTCGAACTGCGCCCTAATTGTGAATGCTGTGGTTGTGACCTGCCTGGCGATAGCCAGGACGCGTTGATCTGCTCGTTTGAGTGCACCTTTTGCACCGACTGCAATGAGCGCCAGCTCAAGGGGCAGTGCCCCAATTGCGGCGGTGAGCTGGTCAAGCGGCCGGCGCGCGCAGCGGCCAAACTGACCAAGTACCCGGCGTCGACGACACGGATCGTCAAGGAACAGGGCTGCTCGACGCCGTAATGAGTAGTAGATACCGTCTTGCCCGTCACCGGGCAAGAGCCAATTTCGGCTCATAAGGTTGGCCCGAATTGCGACTGCTCTGCAGTCGATCGCAGCCTCGTACCTCGGCAGCGGCTACA
>RCUT01001123.1_pt1 | contig 13035 bp, 10 predicted proteins | sample 2166171 | NCBI WGS metagenome assembly RCUT01 (sample SAMN09932757, study PRJNA488358) | compost metagenome | isolation source: compost soil in 4-hydroxybenzoic | place: Germany: Experimental Botanical Garden
CTGTGGGCGGATGCCAGGCCGGCTTCGGGGTGTGAGGCTGGACATGCGTTATCGATAATGACGAAAAATCCGTGTTCCGTCATGCCGGACTAGATCCGGCATCCAGCCACGGCGCGTCTGCGCCGTGAAAGGACTCTTTCGCGATCAGGACTTGATCGCACTGGACCCCGGACCACGCCCGGGGTAACGGCGTGCGGATGCAGGGCGCGCGCCAATACATTCTCAGCAGCACTCATAGGTAAAAATAACCCGGCTCCGCCAGGCGAAGCCGGATTTTCCTTGCCCAAGTCCGGTTCAGGCGAGTGTCGTCAGCACGCGGCTCGAAGCGCCTGCTTCGGCAAAACGGCTGAAGACGCCGCTGGTGGTGTTGCGCAGCCGCTCGACATCGTCGGGGCCGTAACGGTCCGAACGGTAGCTCATCAGCACGCGAATGGAGCGCTCGCCGCCTATCGTCTCTTCCATCACCTCGAATTGCAGTCCCAGCATGGATTCGTGCTTGTCGGGGTCGATCTGGCGGAACTCCACCGGCTTGCCATCCGGCCCGGCGAGGGTGCCGTTCAGCTTGTTCTTGGCGTGGATCTGGATGAAGACCTCGAACAGATGATCACGGCCCGGCGTCATGCCCAGCGCTTCCTCGACGAGATCGATCGGGATTTCGCTGTGTTCCAGCGAACCGTTGATGGTGTTCTTCACCGAAGAAATCAGTTCGCCGATGGTCATGGTCTCGCCGAAACGCACGCGATGGGCAACGACAGTGGTGAAATAACCGATCGTATCGAAATAACCGCTGTCCGTGCGGCCCGAAGCCGAGGTGCCGACCACAAGATCGCTCAACCCGCCGAGATGGCGCAGCGATGCGGCAATTGCGGCATAGACCACGTTGAACAGCGAGGCGCTGTTCTGCCTGGCAATGGCGTAAAGCCCGTCGCTGACATGTTTTTCCAGCTTGAACTCGATCCAGCCGCCTGCCGGGGCTTCATCCTGCGACGCCTCGTGCGGCGTGCCATCCTGTCCGTTGAGGGTAAGGCCTTTCGGCGCATCCCGCAGCATGTCCGTCCAGTAGGCAAGATGGCCGGCATTCACACCTGACGCCACCTGTTTTCTTGCAAATTCATGGAAGGGTGCCGGTCTGGTCGCAAAGACCGGGGCCTTGCCCGCGGCCCTTGCCCGGTAGGCCTCGGTCAGCTCGTCCATCATCAGGTTCACCGACCATTCGTCCAGCACGATGTGATGGAAGAGGAAGGAAAGCACCTGGCGGCCGGTCTGCGCATCCCGCAGGAAGCGTAGGCGCATCGGCAGTTCACGCGCAAGATCGAATCGCCAGCCGGCCTCCGCGTGCCGGTCGACACCTTGGCTTTCCTCGCTGGTCCAGAACCATTTGTACCCGGGCAGATCATGCATCGGCACGATCTTCTGCAGAACCGTATCATTTTCGACGTAGAAATGGGTTCGCAGGCCGGGATGGCGCTCGATGATGTCGAGGAAGGCGCATTCGAAGGCATTCTCATCCACGGGATCGAGGAAATCGAGCGCGAAGGGAATGTTGAAGATTTCGCCGAAACCGAAGGCGGCATAGGCCTTCCAGAGCGACATCTGCGCCAGCGAAAGCGGCGCAGTCAGCGAGCCGTTCGCCGTAGCCTCGGCCTGCGCGGGCGCCGCGGTTTCAAGCCGGGTCGCCTGTTTTGCGAGCGAGGCGGCGGTCGGGTAGCTGAAGAGATCGTTGAAGCGCAACTCGATGCCGTGATTGGCGAGAAGACGCCCGATGATGCGGGTGGCGATCAGCGAATGGCCGCCAAAATCGAAGAAATCATCATCCGGTCCCATGTCGGGCGAAGCAAGGGCTTCACGGAATTCGGTAAGGATTGTCGCGGCGGTGTCGTCGTTCTGACCGGAAGCGGCGGGCGAAAGGGCTGCCTGTTCCGATGCTGCCGCGGCGTTTTGAGGGACGATGCCGGAAAAATCCGCGCCGCCTTCAAGATGGCTGACGAAGCGCTCCAGCAGGAAGGCCGTCGCATGTGGCGATGTCTCCTTGCCACCCGTCAGTTCTAGGCGGATATCGCCAGTTGAGGTCGGACCGGCAGCAAGGGTCAGGCCGAGACCGGATTGCAGGGAGGGCAGGGGAAGGTGCTCAAACTGGAGGCCATGCTCCGATATGGCCTGAACGGGTGTCGCAAGCGCCTGCAGCGTGAAGGTGGCCGTTCCACCTTCATTGTCGTTTCGCTGCTCCAGCCCCGCCAGCACGGCCTTTTCAGCCTGTTCGGGCGATTGGCCGCGGGAGATCGCTACCCGTGCTGCGGCTTCAGCTGAAATCGGCATGGCAACGCCGGGCTGCAGGCGCAGGGTTACGGTCTCTGGACCACCGTTTTTTGCGAGGAAAAGGGCGAAACGCGAGCCGGCGCGGGCCAGAAGCGCATTCCCCGCCGTGGAACTGTTGAGGCCGAGCAGGGTTGTGGGAAGATCGACACCGTGGCTGTGGCTCGCCGGCCTGTCGATCCCGTTTTGCCGCAGCGCCACGACGGTCGAGCCGGAGGCCGGCCGTTGCAGCCAGCTGAGCGGAAGTGGGTCGACGCTGCCGTTTTCGACCGCGCGCGGCGAAAGCGGCTTTGGCGTCTCACCGGCATAGGCCGCCGTGATACCTTCCAGCAGGATCTGCGGTGAGAGGACTTCGCCGAGCAAGCCGTGGACCAGAAATGCCAGCAGGATTTCTCCTTCGCTCAAAAGCACGACGGCCTGAAAAGGCGGGTCGGTTTCGGCATCGAAGGGCCTTGCTTGGAGGTCGTGCAGCAAGGTGAGGGCCTCGTCTGCCGAGGGAACATGCAGCAATTGCACGATGGATGCGGACGGGGCTTCGATGCTCTTGGCAAGAGTGCCGTCCTCGCCGAAGGCAAAGCGCGCACGAAGCTCGGGCCAGACCTCGCAAACCGTCTTCAGCGCCGAGGTCAGGCGCAGCAGATCGCATTCTTCACCGATGCGATAGGCGAGAAGCTGCCGGAAGACCTGATCGGGATCCTGAAACTGCTCGAACCAGACCCTTTCTTCGTATTGGCTCGGCGGGGCTGCATCCGCCTTGTCGAAGGTTTCTTCGATGCGACGTGCGAGCACACCTATATTGTCTGCTGCCATGGTCCTCTCCTTGGAAATATTCGGCTGCCGCCCTGGGGAAGCGGCTGATCTGTTTGGCGGGATCAATGCCCCGCGCGCGACCGTTCGATGAGCGCCTGCCAGGCGGCAAGCGTGGGCTGCCGGGCCAGATCGTCATAATCGAGCCGCGTCCCGGCAAGCTGTGAAAGCGGCGGCATCAGGCGCATGAGGGCAAGCGAATGAAGCCCGCGGCCGAACAGGTTGTCCCCCGGTTCGATATCGCGCACCTCATCATCCAGAACCCTGGCGAGAAGGGCCTTGAGTTCCGTCATCATCGTTTTCGCTTCCAGCATGGCACCCGCCGCGATTACCGGTTCATTCATCGAAATGATCGTGAACGCCGCTGGCGCCGCGACGCCAGTAACCGGAAGCGCGAGTCCATTTGGGGTTGGCGCCGAACTCCTCGACCAGAAGGGCGCGAACCTCCTTTGCGGTCTTCGATTCGCAGGCGACCCAGCTGAAGAAGTCGCCCTTCGGCAGCTCCAGCTTGCGCAGCGCGCCCGCCAATGCATCGTAATCGGTTCCGTTTTCCGTCTTTTGCGTTACCCAGACAATCGAGGCGTCCGCCTTCGTCGTAAGTTCCAGCCGATCCGCATCCGTCTCGACCTCGATCAGCGCCACGACACGGGTACCCTCGGGCATTTCCTCCAGCCGCCGCGCCAGCGCGGGAAGGCCGGTATCGTCGGCAATCAGCAGATGCCAGTCATAGGTGAAGGGAACGGTGAAGGAGCCGCGTGGACCGGCGATCCATGCCTTGTCACCCACCTTTGCGGCTTTCGCCCAGTTGCTGGCGGGGCCGTCATGATGGGTGGCGAAATCGATGGCGAGTTCGCCTTTTTCGGCATCGAAGCTGCGCGGCGTGTAGTCGCGCGCCAGCGGGCGCGGCGCGCCTTCCGGGAATTCAATGCCGTTCGGGCCGATCACCGGCAGGCTCGGTTCGGTTTCGCCGGGCTGGGGGAAGAACATCTTGACGTGGTCGTCAAAACCGAGGCTCGCAAAGCCCTCCAGTTCCGGTCCGGTCAGGACGATGCGGACCATGGACCGGCTGAGCTTTTCGACGCGCGCGACATTGAGCGCGCGCAGCGCGACGGCGTGGCGATGGCGTTTGGGAGTGCGATCCGGTGTTGCGGAACCTATCGTTTCTGGCATGCTCATGCTGTTGTCTTTCCTGGGATATTGCCGATGGGGTCGGCGGTGTCGCAGTCCCGGATCGGCGGGCCGGACAATCGCGCGTCGGGATTTTTCCGGCACGCGATCCGGCGTCGTTGCGTCAAGATGCGCGAACCATAACAGGCGGTTTCCGCTGTCGCAATATAACTTTCTTCAAAAACTCAAGTTTATATCGCTGCGGATTCAAACTGCATTGCCGCCGACTGATCAGCGGCGACCGGCCCAGCTTTCGACCTCGTCCAACGTGTGCAAGGCGCTCGGAATGGAAGGCGTCGTGACCCTGGTGGAATCGAGGAAGACGATCCTTTTCTCGCGCGCCGGTTTTACGAAACGCTCCCAGCCGGGAATGATCTTTTCAAGTGCGGCGCGCGTTCCTGCCTCGCCGCGGACGGGGCTGGTATAGCTGTTCATCACGACAAGCAGATCGGGATTGAGCTTGCCGAAGGCATCGGCGCTGAGCGGCATCACCAGGGTCGAGCCCATTCCGCCCGAAGAGGCGGCATTGTCGATCTTCAGGCGGGTATATCCCAAATCCTCCAGTGCCTGCACCGCGCCGGACATGTCGCCCACCGCATTGATCTGGTCGGTCAGCAGGATCGCCAGATAGGTCTTGCCTTTCGCCTCTTCGCCTAGCGCCTTTTTGACCGCGGCAAGCCTGGTGTCATAGGTCTTACGGCGCTCGGCGAAGACATCGCTTCGCCCGACCAGACCGGCAAGGTCCTCCTCCACGCTGAAGCCATAGGCTTTGCCGGCGCTTGCCTTTTGCAGATAGACGGGTGCGACGGTCGAGAGCTGCGCGGCCTTGCCACTGTCCATTTCGGTGGCAACGATCAGGTCCGGTTGCAGCGCCCGCAGCTTTTCAAGGTCGATCTGGCCGACGGCGCCGAAACCTTTCGGTTTTGCGCGGCCTTCACCGAGAACCGTATCGATGAAATCGACGGCGGTTGCGAATTTGCCGTCGCTGTTGCGGCCATAGGCGCCGACCACATTGGCGCCGAGATCCATCAGCGGCACTCCCAAGAGCGGCTCGTGCATGACGACGATGCGTTGCGGCTTTTCCGGAACGGAGACGGTGCGGCCGGCGGCATCGGTCACGCTTCGCTCGGCGGCGAGGCTGGTTCCGGCGGCCAGAAGGGCGGCGATGAGGATGGCAATTCGCATGGCATTCCCTTTATTCGATATCTTCAGTGAGTGTTGGTTCTGCGCAGCGCCTGCAGGCGCAGCGTGAGGATGAAAAGCGGCACGCCGATCAGCGTCAGCGCAAGGCCGATCGGCATCGGCGTATCGGCCACCAGCCCGCGCGACAGCGTATCGGCCGTCATCACCAGAATACCGCCGGTGAGACCCGAGAGGAAAAGCCTGGCGCGGCCGACGGCTGGCGAAACGAAGGTGGCGAGATGTTGGGCGATGACGCCGAGAAAGGTCAAAGGACCGACAGCCGTGACGGAGGAGGCGCTGAGGATGACCGCAAAAACGATGACGAGCGGGCGCGAGCGCTTGACCGTTTCACCCAGCGCCATGGCCATCTCATTGCCCAGATCGAAAACCGCAAGCGCCCGGCCGATGAGAAAAATACCCAAAAGGCTTGCGCCGAAGAGGGGTGCGAAAACGAAGATGGTTGGCCAGCTTGCCTGAAACAGCGAACCGGCCATCCAGTCCGCCAGCGAGAGCGAGGTTTCGGCGGGCGTGTAGAGCAGAAGCACTGATGAGACGGAGGAAAGCGCCGATTCGATTGCGATCCCCATCAGCAATATGGCAAGGCCGCTCGAGCGTTCGCGTCCGACAAGCGCGATCAGGAGGAAGGCGACGGCAAGGCCACCACCGACAGCCGCAAGCGCCACCAGCGTCTTGGGTGCGGCCGGCACCAGCACCAGAAGCAGCATGATGGTGGTCATCGACCCCTGGCTCAGACCGAACAGGCCGGGATCTGCCAGTGGATTGCGGGCGACGGATTGCAGCATCGCGCCTGCCAGCGCCACACTCCAGCCGGCCATGAAACCGAGCAGGATGCGCGGCAGCCGCACCGTCCACAGCGCATAGGCCTGATCGTCGCTGAGATGCCCGCCGGCAAGGCCGCGCAGCAGCTCGATAAGGCCGGTTTCGGTATTACCGAGGCTGGCTGACAGGGCGGCCAGTACCAGTGCCAGCACCATCAGCGCAAGGCCGGCCTTCAGATTGCCGATGCCGATCTGCAGGCCGCTCGGCAGCCTTAGCACAGCTTTGCCGTCCGTGGCGAAATGCCGTTTCATGAAAGCCCCCTTGCCGAAGGCGACAGATAGAAGCGCTTGACGATGACGATGAAGACGAGGCCGCCGAGCAGGTCCATGAACAGCCCGGTATTGACCACATAGGGCGCAAACAGGGTTTGCGCGCCAAGATCGGCCAGCACGCAGAGGCCTGCCCCGACAAGGGCGGACGCCGGCAAGGCGAGCGTGAAATTCACACCCACCAGCGGCCTGATCATATGCGGCACGATGAGGCCGACGAAACCGATCGGGCCGCAGATCGCCACCGCCGAGCCTGAGGCCAGCATGGTGGCAAAAAGCGCGATCCGGGAAATGCGCGTGACATTCACACCGGCGGAAGCGGCCTTTTCCGCGCCCAGCAGAACAAGCGTCAGCGGCCGGGCGACCGCCCACAATATCACCAGCGCAATGGCGCCGATCCACCAGAAATCGAACAGGCGCTCGGCATAGACGTGGTTGATATTGCCACCCACCCAGCTCAGGAATTCGGCGCGCCGCGTGGGGTTGGAGAGAAGCAGGGCATTGGTCACGCCGATCAGCAGCATCGAAACCAGCGCACCGGCAAGAATGAGCGACAGGCCGCGCGGATCGTTTGATCGTCCGGCGAGGCGCGCGACGAAAAAGCAGGCGGCAAAGCCGAAACCGGCGCCCGCGAGCGCCACAAGCCCCTGCACCTCGGGAGAGAAATCGAACACCAGTGCGCCGGCGATCACAAAAAGCGTCGCCCCGGCATTCAGCCCCAGCGTGGAGGGCGAGGCGAGGGGATTGCGGACAAGCCCCTGCAGCACGCAGCCGCTGACGGCGGTGGTGGCGCCCACATAAATCGCAATCAGCGACCGCGGGATTTGCTGATAGAGAAGCACCGACTGCTGATAGGTGTCGGCCTCGCCACGCCAGAGCGTCGCCGCGATTTCGGCAAGCGGCATTTCGGCAGCCATCACCACCAGATTGAAGATGAGGATGGCGGCCAGCAGCAGCGCGGCGGCAAAAATCAGCGTTATTTTAGAGGTCATGCCGGAATGGCCTGTTCCTGCCGCTCCAGCCGGGGCACGCAGATGAGCCGTCCCTGACGGGAGAAGATATCGGCTTCGAGATCGAAGACCTCGGCGACATTGGCTGATGTGACCGTACTCGTCACCGGCCCGGACGCGAGAACCCGCCCGGCTTTCAGCATGATGACATCATCGGCGAAAGTGGCGGCGAGGTTGAGATCGTGCAGCACGACGATAACCGTCTTGCCGTGCCTGTCGCTCAGTTCGCGCACGAGGCCGAGAACGGCATATTGATATTTCATGTCGAGATGGTTGACCGGCTCGTCCATCAGGATGACGTCCGTATCCTGCGCCAGCACCATGGCGATGAAGGCGCGCTGGCGCTGGCCGCCGGACAGCGTGTTGACCTGTGCTTTCGCCTTGTCTTCCAGCCCGACGGTCTTCAGCGCCTCGGCAAAAAGCGCCCGGTCGCGTTCGGTCGGGCCGCCTGCAAGACCGTAACGGGCGTAACCGGCAAGCTCGATCAGCTCGCCAAGCGTCATATAGTCAGGGCAATGGCATTCCTGCGGCAGATAGGCGATGCGGCGGGCGAGGTCCCGGCGTCCGATCTCGCCGATCAAACGCTCGCCCAGGCTTATCCTGCCTGATGACAAAGGCAGGAAACCCATGATGGTCTTCAACAGCGTCGACTTGCCGCAGCCATTGGGGCCGACCAGCGCGGTAACGCGACCGGCTCGGAAGCGGGCGGACAGTCCTCTCAAGACGGGAACATGGCCATAACTGGCGTGAAGGTCCGTGGCGTCAAGCACCGGATACAACTCCTGTTATTCATGCGACCATGCGTCGAGACGCCGCACGGCCGTTATAACTATTTGAATTTAAACACCTAACTTGCAGAAAACGTGTTTCTTTCCGGCAAGGGTGACGGTGTGGTCTTGAAGCGACACTAAACTATAGTAAAACTCTCCACAAATCGAAATTTGCCGATTCAGGGCGTGAATTTCTTACCGGTTATTTCAGTCGAGGTGCATCATGTCAGTCGCGACCAAGCTTCATGTCGGCATGTCGCTGGCCCCAACCTGGCTCAGCGGCGAGGCGTGGCGGCGTGCCGACAGCGGTATAAACGGGGTGTTTTCCAGCGATTATTTCGTCGATCTGGCGCAGCGTGCGGAGGCCGCGCATGTGGATTTCGTGTTCCGGCCGGATACGCTTTTCCTGCGCACCGAGGGGCTGGAAACCGGCGGCGGATTTGCCAGCATGGACCCAACCATGCTTCTTGCCGCCATCGCCCGGGAAACCAGCCATGTCGGTCTGTTGTCCACCGTGTCGACCACGTTTCTGCCGCCCTATGTGGTCGCCCGCCAGATACAGTCGCTGAACTGGCTGAGCAACGGCAGGGCGGGGTGGAACATCGTCACGGCGCTGGAGGGGCACGAAAATTTCGGCCTGAGAGAGATGCCTTCACCGCAGGAGCGCTATGAGCGCGCCGCCGAATTCACGCAGGTCGTACAGCAGCTCTGGGCGAGTTTTCCAAACGAAGCTCTCAAACTCGACAGGGAAAGCGGGCGGTTCGCCGATTCCTCGCTGGTGCATCCGGTCGCGCATGAGGGCAGGCATTTCAGTGTGAAAGGCCCGCTCAACCTGCCGGCCCATGCCAGCCGTATTCCGCTGGTGCAGGCGGGCGCTTCGCCCGAAGGCCGTGATTTCGCCTCGTCGGTGGCGGATGCTGTTTTTGCCTCCACACCGGATATGCAGGCGGCCATAGAGCTCAGGGCGGATTTGCGGCGGCGTGCCGAGGGCCACGGCCGCAACGCCGACGGCGTGAAGCTGATGCCGGGCCTTAGCCTTTATCTCGCGGACACCAGCAAGGAGGCGCTGGAACTCTTCGCGGAGACCCATGCGCGCGCCAACCGCGCCCGCGCCTTTGCCTCCATTCGCGATATGACCGGCCTCGATCTTTCGGACTGGCCATTACAGCGGGTTGTCACCATGTCCGATCTGCCGCCACCGCCGGAGACACCGAGAAGCCGTACCCACGCCAACCTCCTGCGCCGGCTGATCGAGCGGGAGACACTGAGCGTCGCGGATTTGCTGCGGCGTCCGGAGGTGATGGGATCCGGCCATTGGCAGATCATCGGCACTGTCGAGGATGCCGTCGAGACCATCCGCGAATGGGCGGTGGCCGGGGCCATCGACGGTTTTGTCGCAGTGCCCGGCGGTTCGGTGGCGTCGATGCGGCTGGTGCTGGAACGGCTGTTGCCGAAACTCGCCGATGCCGGGCTGTTCCGCACGGCCTATTCCGGCCGCACCTTCGCGGAACATCTGGCCGAATAGGCCTATCCGCCGCCAGATTCGGCCGTCGCCTGTCTGGCCGCCTCGATCAGTTGGGAAAAATGCTGTTCGGCCTCGGCGTTGGCTACAAAGGATACGGTGGTGACGACGCAACAGAGCTCGCCCTGGGCATCGAAAACCGGAGCCGCCTTGCCCGTCAGGGCGGAAAACAGATGTTCATTGAGTTCCGCGCCACCCGCCTCGCGAATGGTTTCCAGAACTCTGGCATCGGGGCGGGAGCCACGAAAGGCGGCCGGTTGCAGCTTGCGCACCGCGGCTATCCTCTCCGGCGGCAGGTAAGACTGGAAGACCAGCCCGCAGGCGCTGTTGTCCAGCGGCAGAACATCGCCGAGCGCCACGGTGCTGATGGAAAAGCTGGCGCTTCTCGCCCATCGCACCACGGTCGGGCCGCGTTCAGTCCAGATTGCCACGCCGCAACTGGCGCCGATTTGCGCGGCGAGCGCTTTCATCTGGCGACCGGCTGTTTCGACCGGATTGATTCGCCGGAGCGCACTGATGCCGATCCCCAGCGCCGCCGGTCCAAGATCGTAACTGCCGCTTGCGGGGTCCTGCGTCACCAGCCCCTCCCGCACCAGGCTCTGCATATAACGATGGGCGGTGGAACGGCCGGTGCCGGCGCGTTTAGCCAGTTCGCCAAGCGCAAGCGCCGTATCCGATCTGGCGAGAAGGTTGAGAAAACGCGCCGCGATCGACACGGATTGAATAAGCGCCGAGCGCTTTTCGCCCTCGTTTTCGGGCAATTCGTCCGCGTCGTCATCCATGGCGTTCAAGCTTCTTCCCCCGGTGTATCGAGAATGACTAACGCATCCGGGTGGAAATCGGAATCGATTTCTGCTGCCTTTTCAGTGGCTTTCATTCGCAACGCCGTGATTGCCGACGAGGCGCTGATTAAACTTTGTTGTAAATATGGCACATCCCGTTACGGAAGCCTTTTTGTCCGCAATACAGAACGCATTCTCTATTGCGAAACGGATAACGCTTCCGTTACTTGAATATGACTTTAATACTCATGTTTATTAGGGGTGTGTGATGGGGTTTAGCTCTAGCGGTCGTTTGATGAGCGGGGTCAGCGCTCTGACGCTGGCGACAATGTTTGTGACGCCGGTTCTCGGTCAGGATCAGCAGGCGGAGGCGGCGGGCACGACCGTGTTGAAACCGATCGTCGTGACCGGTGAAAAAGTGGCGCGCGACATGAAGAACACGGCTTCGTCCGTTTCGGTCAAAACCGCCGAGGAAATCAGGAAGGAAAAGACCGGCGACCCGACCGTATCGGAGGCGATCAAGGATATCCCGAACATCGTCTACACCGATAATGTCAGCGCTCCCATCATTCGCGGCCAGGATACGCAGGGGCCGAATACCGGCTCCATCGCCTTCTTCACCGGCACGGTGCCGCGCGCCACGATCAATGTCGACGGCCATTATCTCGGTTATAACGAGTTCATCTATGGCGCGAGTTCCATCTGGGATGTCGACAGCATCGAGGTCTTCCGCGGCCCGCAGACCACCTCGCAGGGCGCTAACGCCATCGCCGGCGCGATCCTCGTCAATACCAAGGACCCGACCTTTACGCCTGAGGCTTCCTATCAGGCCGAAATCGGCAACTATCACCAGAAGCGGGCGTCATTTGCCTTTTCCGGACCGTTGATCGAGGATGAGCTGGCGGCGCGCATGGCGATCGACTATTCCGGTCGTGATACCTTCATCGATTATATCAACTCCGCATTTGCCCATAGCGGTACCGATCAGGACTTCAAGGAATTCAACGGCCGCTTCAAGCTGCTGTGGGAACCTTCGGAAATCCCCGGTCTTTCGACGAAGCTGACCTATTCCTATAATGCTTCGAACCGGCCGAGCCAGGAGGCGGCGTCGCGTCCCTTCGAGGATCTCAACCACATCACCACCACGATGCCGAATTTCAGGCAGTACACCAATACCGGCATTCTCGATATCAATTACGATTTCGAGAACGGCGTGAAACTGTTCAACCAGACGCAGTTTTCCGCCTCCACCGCCAAACGCCGGGTTGGCATTGCGAATAACGGCGACGCGGATGTCGATCTCAAGAACACCTCGCACGAAACGCGCGTCACCTTCGGCGATCAGGAAGATGTGCTGAGCGGTGTCGCGGGCATTTATTACGCGCATACCAACGCCGACGAGGTGCTTTATCTGCGCGGAACCTCGCGCTTCAACGACACCAAAGATAATCTCGGCCTCTTCAGCGAGTTGAGCTATCGCCTGACCGACCAGTGGACCCTGACGGGCGGCCTACGCTACCAGCAGGACCAGATCCAGCGCGCCGGTTACCGGACGCTGAGCGCCACCAGCAGAAGCTCGGTCAATTATGACGAAACCTTCTCGGAAATCCTGCCCAAGGCGTCGTTGGCCTACGCCATCAATGACGACTGGACGGTCGGCGGCCTCGTCAGCCGTGGTTATAACCCCGGCGGCGTCGCATTCGACCTGACCACCAGCAAATGGCGGAGCTTCGACAAGGAAACCATCTGGAACTACGAGCTCTTCACCCGCGCCAGCCTGCTGGACGATACGCTGACGGTGAACGGCAACCTGTTCTACATGGACATGAAGAATGCCCAGTTTAACGTGCCGGTCGTCGTCTCCACGGGTATCAGCGAATCCTACACCGTCAATGCCGAAGAGGCTCATGCCTACGGTCTGGAAATCGGGGCTGATTACCGGGTTCTCGACAATCTGACGCTGAAGGCCAGCGCCGGTCTGCTGAAGACGAAAATCGACGAGATTTCCAGCAACGCCGCCTATGTCGGCAAGGAATTCGCCAAGTCGCCGGGTTACAGCTTCACCATTGGCGCAAGCTGGGACGTGACGGACAAGTTCACCGTTTCAGGCCAGGTGCGCCATCTCGACGGTTATTATTCCGACACGGATAACAAGGCCGTTTATGCGATCGATCCCTATACGATCGCGGATGTGCGGGCGAGCTACAAGTTCCAGGACGAGCTTGAATTCTACGCCTACGTCAAGAACGTCTTCGATGAGCGCGCCCCGACGCTGATGAAGGAAAACCGCGGCATTGGCGGCATCGAGGCCAGCATGACCGAACCGCGCATGTTCGGCATCGGCGTGCGCGGCACGTTCTGAGCCGTCACCTG
>RCUT01001124.1_pt1 | contig 13032 bp, 10 predicted proteins | sample 2166171 | NCBI WGS metagenome assembly RCUT01 (sample SAMN09932757, study PRJNA488358) | compost metagenome | isolation source: compost soil in 4-hydroxybenzoic | place: Germany: Experimental Botanical Garden
CACCTCCTCTGGCACCACGGGGACGCCGTCACGCATCGTGCTCGATCGGGATACTGCCGCCTTGCAGAGCAAGGTGTTGGTGAAGATCCTGCAAGAGTTTGTCGGCAAGCAGCGTCTGCCCATGTTGCTGGTGGAGCAGCCCGCCCTCATCCAGAACCGCAACGGCTTTTCGGCGCGCGGCGCAGGCGCCCTGGGGCTCTCCTTCCTCGGCCGTGACCACACCTATGCCCTCGACGAGCAGATGCGGCCCAACTGGCCGGTGATAGAGGCGTTTTGTGACAAATACGCCGGTCAGCCTGTGTTGCTGTTCGGCTTTACCTTCATGGTCTGGCAATGCCTGCTGGAGCCCCTGCGCGAGCGCGGACTGCACCTGCCCTTTGAGCAGGGTATTTTGTTTCACAGCGGTGGTTGGAAGAAGCTGCAGCATCTGGCGGTGGACAATCCCGCCTTCAAGGCGCGCTGCCGCGAGCAGTTTGGGCTGGGTCGGGTACACAACTTCTATGGCATGGTGGAGCAGGTGGGATCCATCTTCGTCGAGTGCGAGCAGGGGCATCTGCATGCCCCCGTGTTTGCCGATCTGCAGGTGCGCGATCCGCTCACCCATCAGCCACTCGGGGTCGGTCAGCCCGGTTTGTTGCAGGTGCTCTCCGCCATTCCCGGCAGTTATCCGGGCCACAGCCTGCTGACCGAGGATCTCGGCGTGCTGCTGGGGGAGGATGACTGCCCCTGTGGCCGCCATGGCCGTTATTTTCAGGTATCAGGGCGCCAGCAAGGCGCCGAGGTGAGGGGATGCAGCGACACCTTCCAGTGACGCCGCCGCAGGCGGCAGAGGGGTTTTGGTTGACGGGGCCCGACGTCAGCTTCGTGGCACCGGCTGCCAGCTGGCAGACCTTCTGCCCGCAGCCGCTACCCTGTTTTGCTCCCGTCATCTGCGACTTCGTGGCGGCCCTGTCGGCACGTCTGCAACAGGAGGGACTGCGTCATCCCGATCTGGCTGCGTTCGGCTTCTGGCTGCGGCCGCGCCAGCTGGCCAGAGAGCGGCAACGGCTGCAGGGGCGGGGGCCGGTGGGGGTCACGTTTCACCTGGTGCCCTCCAATGTACCGACCGTGGCCTTCTACTCCTGGCTGATGGCCCTGCTGATGGGCAATCCCTGCGTGGTGCGGCTGTCATCGCGCCGCGATCCGGTGCAGGATGCCATGTTGGCCATACTGAACGACCTCTTCAGCCAGGTTGAGTGGCAGGGGATCGCCATGCGCACCCGCTTCATTCGCTATGGCCACGATGAAGGCACCACAGGCTGGTTGTCGGCCAGCTGCCGGCTGCGCATCATCTGGGGCGGCGACGAGACCATCCGCCAGGTGCGGGCCATTCCTCTCTCCCCAAGTGCACAGGAAGTGGTATTTCCGGATCGCCGCTCCATGGCGGTGCTCGACAGCCACTGGCTGGCCGGGCTGGATGCTGTGGGCTGGCAACAGACCCTGGGGGCCCTGCAGCAGGACTGTACCCGTTTCAATCAGCAGGCTTGCGCCTCCCCCACCACCCTCTGCTGGCTGGGCGAGCCCGACGAAGCGTTGCGCCGCCGTCTGCTGGTGGCCCTGTTCGCTCCCTTTGCCGACGATCCCGCTCTGGTGATGGAGCGGCTCATCCACAGTCAACAAAATGCCGCCCTGGACGGTGAGATGCAGCTGAGCACATTCCCGGGTGTCACCTTATTGACTCCGGCCGCCTCCCTGCGGCTCGCACACGTCGGAGGAGGTACAGTCGCCGAGTTTGTGGCCGATACCCTGGATGAGCTGCTGTTGCAGCCGTGGGATATGCAGACCTGTGTCTGGGTCGGCGCACACAAGGCGCAGCTTGAGGATGCCTTGCCGAATGCGCCCGCCTGCCGCATAGATCGGGTGGTGGCGCCGGGACAGGCACTGGCATTCGAGTGGCACTGGGATGGCATCGACATGCTGCAAGTTTGCAGCCGTGGCCTCGCCCAGCATGAATAATCGGGTGTGGCTCACATAAATCCCGCAGCTTCAATGGATTAGCTTGGTCAGGCATATCTCTTGCAGTAAAACCTGACAGAGAGGGGGGAAGGGTTGACAGGGACCGTGCGGTAGCCTTGCCCATTTTCTCCCATCCGCTTCTTTTCTACTCATCTTCTCTTGGATTTCCCTATGAAAGTCAGTGTATTGGTGCCTGTCTACAATCTGGCGCGCTTCATCGAACCCTGCCTGCTCAGCCTGCTCGAGCAGCAAACGGATTTCGAGTTTGAGGTGATCGCCATCGATGACGGCTCGAGTGATGACTCCTGGGCTATCTTGCAGCGGCTGGCGCGGCAGTGGCCGACACTGCACATTCTGCAGAACGAACAGAACATGGGGCTGGCCAAGACCCAGAAACGGCTGCTTGCAGAGGCAAGGGGTGACTATCTCGCCTATGTGGATGGGGATGATCTGGCCCTGCCGGACAAGCTGCAGCGCCAGGCCGAGTATCTGGATGCACACCCGGGTTGCACCCTCTGCTACCACGAGGCGGAGATGTTCGATGATGAGACAGGGGCACGGATCAAGCTGTTTACCCGTGACTACTACAACAGCCGGCATCTCGAACCCGTCATGACACGGGAGTCGCTGATCCGCTTCGGAGTGTTCGTCAATGCCAGCTCCATCATGTTTCGGCGCTATGAGGGGATGGAAAATGCCATCGACGAGGGGTGCAAGATCATCCTCGATTACCCCTGGCATATTCTGAATCTCTCTCTCAACCCGGGAACCCTCGACTTTATCCCCGAGCTGCTGGGGCGCTATCGCTTCCACACCCAGAGCTTTGGCGGGCAGACCCGCAAATCGGCCGAGCGTCGTGAGCAGTCGCTGCGCGACCTGCTGCGGGCTTGTGACAATGCCGGTGACTTTGGTGCCGATCCTGTGACCATTGCCCAGGGGCGTGCCCATCACTACTACTCTGCCGCGCTCTATTTCTTGCGTCAGGGAGACTACACCCGTTTTCTCAACCTGCTTGAGCAGTCGGTGAGCGAGGTGACCACGCTGGCGCCGGGCTGGTTTTTCGACGAGCGGCATCAGCTGGCGTGGGAGGGGCGCACCAATCCGGCCAGCGTCGTGCAACAACTGTTTGGAGATGCAGCGTGAGTTATCAGGCGATTGTCATCGGAGCCGGGCTGTCCGGCGCCGTCATGGCTGAGCGAATGGCCAGCCAGCTTGGTTGGAGGGTGCTGGTGCTGGAACAGCGCGCCCACATAGGTGGCAACTGCTTCGATGAGTATGACGAGCATGGGGTGCTGATCCATCGCTATGGCCCGCACCTGTTTCATACCGACAAGCAGGAAGTGTGGGATTACCTGTCGCAGTTTACCGCCTGGCGGCCTTACGAGCATCGTGTGCTGTCACGGATCGATGGTCAGTTAGTGCCCATCCCGTTCAACCTGACCAGCATAGAGCGTTGCTTCCCGGGCGAGAAGGCAGCGGCCATGATTGAGGCTCTTCAGGCAAGATTCGGTGAGGGTGCTAGGGTGCCCATCATGGCACTGCGGCAGGAAGCTGAGCCCCTGTTGGCTGAGCTGGCCCAGTTCATCTATGAGCGTGCCTTCGTCAACTACACCAGCAAGCAGTGGGGTGTATCACCAGAGCAGGTCTCGCCCGAGGTCACTGCGCGAGTGCCGGTTGTCGTCAATCGTGATGACTGTTACTTCATCGATCCCTGGCAGGCGGTGCCCGAGCAGGGTTACACCGCCATGTTCGAGCATATGTTGGCGAACCCCTTGATTGAGGTCCGGCTATCCACCCCCATGGGGGCCCATGTTTGTCTGGATTGGCAACAGAAACGGATACTGCTGGATGGCGTGCCTTTTGCCGGACCCTTGGTCTATACCGGCATGCTGGATCAGCTGATACCGGAGGATCACTATGGTCTGCCGTATCGCTCGCTGCGCTTTGAGCACTGTCATCTGCCGCAAGCCCAATTTCAGCCGGTGACCACGGTCAATTACCCGAATGAAGAGGCCTATACCCGCATCACCGAATTCAAGCATCTGACCGGGCAGCAACATCCCGGCACCAGCATCGTTTATGAATATCCCTGTGCCTATGTGCCAAGGCAGGGGCTGGAGCCTTACTACCCGCTGTTTACCGACGTGGCTAAACAGAATTATCAGGCCTGCCGCGATGAATTGGCCCAGTTCCCGCAGCTGATAGCCTTGGGCCGTCTTGCTGAATATCGTTACTTTGATATGGATGATGCTGTGAGTAACGCTATGAAGCACTTTGCCAAGCAAGCGGCCACCCTTTGGGTTCGTATGCCATGACCAAACCACTTTTGTCTGTATTAATGCCTGTCTATAACTGCGGCGAGTATATCGAAGAGGCCCTTGCAAGTGTCCTGGCTCAAACGTTCACGGATTTTGAAGTACTGGTAATCGACGACGGCTGTTGTGATAGAACGCCAGAAATAGTCCGGCGGATGGCACGTCATGACAGACGTATCAAGATGATCTCACGGGAAAACCGCGGGATTGTCGATTCTCTTAATGAAGGCATTGCGTTAGCTCAGGGCGAGCTCTTGGCTCGTATGGACGGTGACGATATTTGTGAGCCCCATCGCTTTTCCCATCAGCTGGCTTTTCTCAACGCTCACCCGGAGATCGACATTGTCGGGAGCTGGGTTCAGCTTTTCGGTGCTCGCAGTGAGATCTGGCATCACCGCCGAGAAGATGCATTTATCAAATTCATGTTGTTGTTTCGCTCCTCTGGTTTCAGCCATAGCAGCATCATGGGTAGAACCGCGTTGTTTAGGCAATTCGCATATGACAAGAACTATGAGGATGTCGAGGATACCGAGCTTTGGTCCAGAATGGCGCTTCGCAGCGGAATCCAATTCGCCAATCTCCCGGAGGTGCTGGTTCATTACAGGGTCCATGACGCTCAGGTTTCAAATATCAAACGTACTCGTCAAATGAGCTTGTATCAGCAACTTATGATCAAATATATGCAAGCCCTTGGTGTCACGGAAATTGACGTAGAGGCGCATCAATGGTGCTGCGATTTGAGACGTAACCTGAGTGAGGTTGAGCTGGAACGCATAAAGATATGGTTAGAAAAGCTCAGCATCAGTATCAGGGCTGACTGGATAGATGATTTCGGGGTGATATCTGAGCGCTGGGCCAGACTTTGCGCATTGAATGGTCGGGTAGATATGACGGAAGGTCAATTTGGATTTCGTCCTGTGAGCTGGTTGTACACACGTCCTTAGTACTAATTTACAAGATGAAGTATCACAGTAGGATCTATCATGAATACCATAATTTTTCCTTTTGACCGCGTAAATGAAGGGGCCACCATCGCTATTTATGGTGCCGGAGAAATTGGTGAGTACTTTCTTCGTCAGTTGGCTGCAGTTCCTTATTGCAGCGTGTCATGGCTGGTCGATAGAAAGTTCGAGTCTGAAGAACAACAGGGGTCATTAGTTAGTCTTCCTCCAGATATGATGGACTGGCAGAAACCGGCTCAGATCGTTATTGCATCATTAGCCTATAGGGACGAGATTGCTCATTATTTTATACAACAAGGCGTTTCACAGGATAAGTTAGTTTTTGTGAGGCCGGAACAAAAAATAGATATGTCAGACATGTTCCAAGCGACGCTTAATGCTACTCCTGCAGACAATAAATGGAATGCTTACTATAAATCTGCTGAACATGGTGCTGTGAGACAGTTTGATAGCATAATTTCCCCCATACTGAGTGAATATCACGATCAGCTGGATTACAGCAACGTGCTAGATTTTGCTTGTGGCGAGGGGCGTATTGCAAACTTATTACAGGCCCGATGTCAGAGTTTGCAGTTGGTGGATGCTAGCCAGCAAGCTATCGATTTTTGTAATCAACGCTTTGCCCATCTGCCTCACATTACTGCAATGTCTAACAATGCAGGAGTCTTGCCTCAAGATTCATCTTCCCTAAGTTTCATTTATTCCTGGGATGCGATGGTTCATTTTTCATATAAGAGCTTGGATTTTTATTTACATGAATTTAGTCGTGTGCTTCGCCAAAATGGCCATGTGCTTATCCATCACTCAAATTTGGGAGCGTTAACTGACAAGATTAAAGTTTTCGAGCCATGGAACCTTAATGTAGGAGGCCGCAGTAACATATCAAAAAGTGATGTTTCATTTATAGCTAGAAAGCACGGCTTTGAGGTGGTTAGTCAGGAGGTTATTGATTGGGAAATAAATGAAATGGATTGCATCAGTATTCTTGTGAAGAAAAACTGGGTGTGAGCGGGAATAAATTATGGAGCCAGTTATAATATTTGGTACAGGTGGTTTATTAAAATCGCTGTACAATTACATTACCGATATATATTACATAAAGTTTTTCCTCGATAATAATGAAGGCAAGCATGGGACTAAAATTGAAAATAAACTAATTGTAAAGCCAGATAGCACGCTACTTACGACGAATGAGCGTATAATAATTGCTAGTTATTTCTTTGATGAAATTAAAGAACAACTTGTTAATTTGGGTGTTGGTCGGGAACGGATATTTAATATTGCAGATGATGTGGTGTTATTTGATTGTATCTGCAGCAAAGTCAAAGAAAGTGATAATGCCGTTAGGGTGAAAAATGAAATAAGTGCAGCCCCTATTGATTCTAATAAGTTAAATATGTTGTTTGTTGTTAATTCTATGGTGATGGGAGGGTCTGAGCTTTCATTACTGAATTTTTTAAAAAAAATAAACAATGAAAAAACAAACATCATATTACTAGTTATTAATGGAGGAGGGGCGCTAACAAAAAGAGTACCTAACGAAGTAACCATTGTTGAAATATATAAGTCATCAGATGAATGTGCGCTGCAACAATCTATATTTAGATATTTGTCACCCGACGTGTTGAGTACAACTTATGTAAATAGGCGCTTTGACGCTGTCATCTCATATACAATGGGGTCTTCAGCTAAATTGGCATGTGGCGTGTCGGCAGGGAAAAAAATTGCATGGATTCATTCTGATTTGAGTGTTTCACATCCCACAAAAGCATGCTTCGGTTCGATGGATGACGAGATATCATGTTATAATAGATTTTCGAATATAGTCTTTGTCTCTAAAGCTTCTCTTCATGGATTCAAAAAGCTATTTAAAGGGGTGTGTGTAAAAAAACAAGTATTCGGTAATATATTTGATTTCGAAGAAATTATAAATAAGTCAAAGCTCTTTGAGTTACAGCTAGACGATACATTTAATAATATGTTAGGTAAGAGGTTTTTATACGTAGGTAGATTATCTGCGGAAAAAGGAGTAGTAAGATTAATCAATGCATTTGATAAGGCATTAAAAATATACAATGATATATATTTGGTTATTGTTGGTAGTGGTGAGCTAAGTGAAAAAATATTACATATCATTTCAGAAAGGAAAATGGAGAGTAATGTAAAGCTTGTTGGAGAGTGTGATAATCCATATCCTTATATGCTTTTTTCTGATGTATTAATACTGCCTTCATATTATGAGGGGCAACCTTTAGTAATTGGAGAGGCGTTTATCCTTGGGCTTCCTGTAATTGCAACTGGCTCTGATGCATGTAGAGAAATGCTACATGACGGAGAATATGGTCTTGTGGTTGAAAACAGTGAAAGTGGTATTTTAAATGGAATATTCCAAACTATATCACAAGAAGATTTTATATCCATATATACAAAGAAATCTCAACTTGGTTTTGCTTCATTAAGAACTAAGGTTGAGGATGATTTCTTCTCTACTGATATGCCAAAGATATAGTTGAGAATATATTCCATTCGGAGAATATGTAGATGAAGATAAACGCCCTTATTTTTGGAACAGGTAGTCTTTTTTTTAAAAACAAAGTGGAAATAAATAACCATTACAATATATTATCATTTATTGATAATGACCCCCAAAAAAAAGGGGGATTCATTGATGGTATAATTATTCACTCTCCAGATGAAATACCTAGTCTTGAGTACGATGTTATAGTGATTTCAAGTTCTTATGAAGGGGAAATATACGATCAACTTCAGCAACTCGGTGTTCCTAAAAGAAAAATAATATTTCTCAGGACAATATTAGGCGTTGAGTATGGTCGAGTCTCATCAAATATCAATACAGGCTCTTTATTTTATAACTCAACAGGTTTGCACGGTGAAAATTTATCGATTGTCATTTTATCTTATAATCGTGTGGATATGACAATTAGGCTTCTGTCATCCTTATCTAACCATATTCCATTATTCAAAGGTGAGATAGTAATTTTTGATAATGGCTCTAACTCTAATGAACTGGATATATTGAAAAAATTTATAGCCAGCTTCAAATTCATTTGTATAGTAGTAGAAAATAATGAAAACTATGGTGTGGCCAAAGGAAGAAATAATGCTATCAACGTTGTTACCAAGGATTGGATTTTTTTTATCGACAATGATATATATTTAATTAGCAATCCACTGATAGCCATTCATGAGACAATATCAAAATTTAATACCCCATACATAAATTTACCTTTGCTCAATAAAGATAGCATGACCGTATATTCATTTGGTGGAAATGTTACTACAAGTGATGGATATGTGGAAATATCACCATTTATACCTGAAGGGTTTCCAAAGTGTCTAGTTGATCATTGCATCACTACAGAGGTTATCTTTGGGTCATTTCTATCTGGCGGTACTGCAGTTTATCATCGTGAAAGCTTCATTAGTGAAGGTGGTTTTGATGAGGATCTATTTATTGGTTTTGAAGACGTGGTCTTTTCCATTTCCCTTATGAAAAAGGGTGTCAGAATTGCCAATATTCCTAGCTTCCACATGATTCATGATCATGCTAGAGAATCTGATCATGACTATAACAAGATCAGGTATGATAAAAAAACAATAAAAGAATCAGCTCAAAAAATATATGATAAATATGGCTTCAAACTCTATTCTAGTAATGTTTGGCAGTGGCTTGATGATCGGTGCAAGTAGGATTTTGAAATGTTGTCAATAAAGTTTGAAATACCGAACATGAATGCTAGTTTATCTGAGTTTGCGATCATAGGAAATGGATCTTTTAAAGATAAAGCATGCAAATTAATAAACGATATTTATGGGTTGAAACCATCGATTATCTACCAGGACGCTCAATCATTTATTAATGATGTTAAGCAAAATGGATATTTTGGTCCCAGTGTAATAGTATTAGGGTCGTCTATGCGATATGAAATGGCAAATGCGATTTACAAGGAGTTAAAAAATAATATTGATTTGTCATTTTGGGACCTATCACCTTATTTGGATATTGATGGTAATAATGTATGGGGTTGTTATTCATTGACAAGCGATCTTAACAAATACCAGATTGTAATTGTCGATTCTTATTATCCTGGACATGGTGAGTATTGGTTATTGAGTTTGATTGACATTCTAAAATCTAAAGGCTTTAGCGTCGCTATTATTCATCCATGGCAAGAGTATAAGTTTTACTTACTAGAAAATGCATTATCTATTGTTCTATGGAATGGTAGTGCGCCTTTTCTATTTGAGCGAGTGAAGGGTTTCCTTGACCGAATAGGGAAACGGTATCTTTATGCTGAATGTGGTTTTTTCCCCCAAAAAGATAACTTTTACTTGGACCGAATGGGTATTAATGCGAAGAGAGAGATTGCTAGAGATGACTTGTCGTGGATATCTCAGCATCACTACGATAAGGTTAACCTTGTAAAAAGTCTATTTTTCAGTGGTATTAATGCTTTTGAATTTAAGTCTGACTATGTATTCTGTCCACTTCAGTTATCTGATGATACAAATATAGTTTTAAATTCTAGATTCTCTCATGGGATGCAAGAGTTTATTTACTATATAAATGATTACTACGCTTCGAGCGCGTTAAAGGTGATTTTTAAACCTCATCCTAAGGACTCATGCTCATATAATTATGGTAATGGAATAGTGAGTTATAAGGACTCTAGGGAATTGATTTTAGGCTCGGCTAGAGTTCATGGCATAAACTCTACTGTTCTATTTGAGGCTGTGCTGGCAGGAAAAGAGTGCTATATAGAGGGGGATTGTTTATTAAAGCATTATACTAGCAGTCCTGAAAAAGTACTAGCCGCTATTATTTCACTGCAATCATCAAAAAACAATATAAATCCTGATTACATTCACTGGCTGACTACTGGAGATTTTTAATGAAAAAAGTATATGTGGGGGCAGGCAATGATCATCGCGAAGGTTTTATTCACACAGATATTAGAGCACTTCCAGGGATAGACATTGTTTGTAAAGCATGGAATCTATCATCAAACATAAAAAACATAGACGAAATATATTCTAGGCATATGTTAGAGCATCTGACAACAATGGAAGCTGACTATGCTTTGAGAGATTGGTTTGATGCTTTAAAGCTTGGTGGAACAATCCATATTGTTGTACCTGATATAGATTATCATGCGCGCCAATGGTTGAATGCAGATTGGACTGAAGAGACACTCTGTGATCCTCGCTCTGATGCACGGCACTCTTTTGCTGGTTTATGGGGATGGCAGCAGGAGTGTAACCCATATCTTGCGGACTATAATAATAGCTATTGGGATGTTCATAAATCTGGATATAATAAGAGAAGGATGGAGTTCTTGTTAAGTCGCATCGGATATTCTGATATAGAAACATATATAGAGGGGGATTTCCATCTACATGCAATTGCCAAAAAGACAATGGATAAAGGTGAAAGACAGATATCATCATCCATGCGGTTAATTAGAGCTGATCATAGGAAAAGATATGAATTTGCTGCACAGTATTTAACTAAGTCAGATAAAGTTCTTGATGCGGCATGTGGTGTAGGCTATGGCTCACGTATACTATCTGAAGTATGCTCTATGGTTACGGGAATCGATGTTTCCGAAGAGGCAATTTCTTTTTCTAATAAGCATTATGTTTCTCATAACATAAGATATCATGTCATGGACCTTAAAGATATACCGAGTCTGGAAGGTAAATATAACGCCATTGTTTCTTTTGAGACATTTGAACATATAAATTTCACATCTGACTTTATGTCAAATGTTTCTCAACTTCTGGAGGATGATGGACTTTTTATTGTATCAACACCGAATCAAAGTTCATTGCCTTTTAGTCAAGAGCGCTTCCCTTATCATATAAAGCATTATACTCATGATGAAATGGTAACTCATTTTAATGAAGCGGGGTTTTCTATTGAAGAGGTTTGGTCTCAACATGATCCAGCCTTGGGGGATATGGAAAATAATATGAACGGACTTTTTCTAATATATATAGCTAAAAAGATATAAAAATGGTGTATAGATCTAGGTCTCACCTAACACCGGCCTTAAGCTGGTGTTCTATTTACGCTACTTTAGTGTAATTTCAGATCCTTATTGAAGATTTTGGGTTGTGACTAAAACAGGTTGCATAATTTAGCTTGCAGAGTTCTAGTCAGGCCAGGAAAAAGAGGGAGAGTAATTGCTCCTGCGTAAAACTGATCGGCAATAGATTGGGGCATCAGGCCCCATTTTTGATACCAGGTCTGTTTGTAGATCGGCATATAGTGGACATTGGCACCTACACCATTCTCGCGTAGTCGCTGGAACAGCGCCTGGCGATGCTCTGGAGCAACATGGTGCACATAGAGATGAAAGGCGCTGCGCCGTTCTGGGCTGAAGTAACGGGGTAAGAGTTCAGGGGCCAGCGTTTCAAAGTAACGACGGGCAATCTCACTGCGCTTGGCGATCCAGGCGTCAAGATTGCTCATCTGGCTCAACCCCAACGCCGCCTGGATATCTGTCATCCGGTAATTGAAACCCAGCATCTGTTGCTCGTAGTACCAGGGACCGTCCGGTTCGTTGATGAAATCTTCCGGTTCACGGGTGATGCCGTGGCTGCGCAGCATGCGCATGGTTTTGGCCAAGGCTGGGTCATTGGTCATGGCCATGCCGCCTTCGCCGGTGGTGATGATTTTCACCGGATGGAAGCTGAAGACTGTGATGTCGCTGTAGCGGCCATTGCCGGTCGGTTCGCCGTGATAGCGGGCGCCGAGGGCGTGGCAGGCATCTTCTATGATGCGAAAACCGTACTCCCGGCCCAGACGATGGATCTCTTTCATATCGCAGGGCAAGCCCGCGAAGTGCACCGGAATCACTACCTTGGGCAGGCGTCCTTGCGCCTTGGCGACAATTAGTTTGCGCTCCAGCTCCAGTGCGCACATGTTGCCGGTATCCGGCTCTATGTCGACGAAGTCGACCTGAGCACCGCAATAAAGTGCGCAGTTCGCCGAGGCTACAAAGCTGATGGGGGAGGTCCAGACCCAGTCCCCCTGGCCAACACCCAGAGCCAGACAAGCGATGTGCAGAGCGGCCGTGCCCGAGTTCACGGCGACGCCAAAGCGTGCGCCACAGTAATCGGCGACTGCTTGCTCGAAGCGAGGAACGACCGGGCCCTGTGTCAGAAAGTCCGACCTCAGCACCTCGACCACGGCCTCGATATCCGCCTCGCTGATCGATTGTCTGCCGTACGGGATCATTCCATTACCACCTTGTCATTCAACTCTTTTAGCTGGGCCACCGTCAGGAAGTCGCTGTTGTTGCGGGAGTTATATTCGAAACCCTGTTCGACCATGACCCCCTTCTCGCCTGCAGCTGTGACTGAGAAGTCATTGTTGCGATTATTGAAATTGATGGTGGGGCCGATGATGAAAAAGTCGTCAAACTCGAAGGTGTGGTAGGAGTCGTCGGAAGGGCACATCACTTCATGCAACTTCTCACCGGGGCGAATACCGATAATTTCCTGGGCCAGCTGGGGCGCCATGGCGGTAGCCAGGTCGGTGATCCGTACCGAGGGCAGCTTGGGCACGAAGATCTCGCCGCCCTTCATCCTCGGGAAGTTGTTCATCACAAAATCCACTCCTTGCTGCAGGGTGATCCAGAAACGGGTCATCTCGGCATGGGTGATGGGCAGTGTGCTGGCACCCTGGTCTATTCGTTTTTGGAAGAAGGGCACCACTGAGCCGCGTGAACCCA
>RCUT01001125.1_pt1 | contig 13025 bp, 10 predicted proteins | sample 2166171 | NCBI WGS metagenome assembly RCUT01 (sample SAMN09932757, study PRJNA488358) | compost metagenome | isolation source: compost soil in 4-hydroxybenzoic | place: Germany: Experimental Botanical Garden
ACCCCATAGCGCCCCACATAGTATTCCAAAGACTGATCGTAAAAAGTCCAATAAATAGACCATTCATTTAAATCAAGTTGACGAATTTGGGTCTGCGTTTTTGCAGGCATTTTTCTCAGTACATCTTCTTGAACCGACATTGCTTGACTCAAATTTCGTTCAGTCAGTTTTTGTTCAAAAAAGATTTGGCAGACATCATCAAAAAGCTGCTGTTCGTATTCTTCAACTTCTTCTATACGTGCTTCGGTAAAAAGGGGGATCTCGCCAATCGAAGTGGCAATCGGTTGATTTAAAGATTCTTGCTGCTTATTTCGGTTTTGCTGAAAATGTCGATGTATATGAATTTTAAACCATACTTTCCAAAGTCCAATCAACACAATGAAAAAACACAACCATATGAGTATTTTCAGCATAGCGTCACTCTCACGAGTAAATAATTGTTATTTTTATAGTATATAAAACAATTTGAATAAAATTTATACAATATTTAAAATATTATGCTATAAAAAGTATTCATTGATAGATTCTTTCTACATGTTCCCTATTCCATATCCTCAAGACCCGCTTGCGAATTGTTTTGCTTTGGACATTCCAGTCAACAAGGCCCATTCACGACGTGTGGACTTTTTACACGAGGTGCCTTGGAAGCAATACCGTGATCATTTTTTAGAATAATCACTACACCATAAAATCATTCCAGGTCGCCTCAATAGCGGCCTTTTTTATTGCCAAAAAAATAAGGACATAACCCATGAGTAATCCATTTAATTCAAAAGACTTATCCTCGCCACTGTACGATCCGGTTGCAGCGTCTTTAAATCGAAACTCACGCCTCGCTACAACCGGTCAATTTATTACTGTTGTGCTGATTTGGTCGCTGACACCACTTGCAGCTGTCTGGACAGTGAATGAAATTCATTGGGCGTGGGGTTTATTTATTCGATTTAGCTTGGCTATTGCAATGGCCTTCGTCTGTCAGCTTTACTTTAAAGTCAAAATGCCGGTTCATCCGCAAGCGTTACTCAGCTATGCCGCAGGTGCTATTGGCTTATTTGCCTCCATGGCTTTTTGTTATATGGGCGCATCCAAAGTTCCTTCAGCTATTATTTCAATGATTTATGGTATCGCCCCATTGGTATCAGGCTTAATGGCCATCTATATTTTTAAAAGTGCACCCTTTAGTGCCTATCAATGGATGGGTTTAATACTGGGCATGTTAGGGCTATTTTTCGCGCTCGGATTCGGCTCTCAAAGCTTCAAACTCAACTATTTGGGAGTGGGTTTAGAACTAATTGCGATGCTGCTTTATGTCCTTTCTGCTTTTGCAGTTCGATCTGTCAATGCCAGTATCCACCCAATCAGCCAAATGACAGGTGCAACTCTCGTATCATGGGTCGGTTATAGTAGTTTGTTGCCCTTTTTCTGGTCGGAGATGCCAACTCAATTGCCATCATTACAGAGCAGTATTGCACTCATCTATAGCGCTTTATTTTCCTCCGTGCTGGCGATGATTTTTTATTATGCCTTACTCAATAAAGTCAGTCCGACCACACTGATGCTCATTACCATCATGACACCCGTGCTTGCTACGGTTTGGGGCAGCTGGCTGAATCAGGAGCAATTAAGCCCAGATTTAATTTTGGGACTGTTTTTACTCTGTCTAGGTTTAGCCCTCTATTCATTTCAAGTCCGTAGCAAAGTCTAAAAAATCCCGAGTTTGATCTAGACTCGGGATCATTGACAATTTTGGATTAAAGGCAGTCTCGCAGAATGCCAAAAAGCAGCAGCATTGACTTATAAAATTGCTTTTAAGGAACAAGATCTTCCGACTTCAGTTCAAAGACTTGACGTAACTCTTCGGTATCTGGATGATCTTGAATAGGATCATCTGGATAATAAGCCACATGCATTACCCCTTGTCTATATAAAGACTGAATTGTTTTCACCATTTCCTCTGATGGAATTTTTTCATTGTTGCGCCAATTGACCGTTTGTAATTCAAATACCGTTTTCTTCATACCGTTCGGGAACCGCTTCACATGTTTCACAATATCCCGATAAAACTGATCATGATTCGGTGCTTGTTCCATATAAGGCATTGCCATAATGGCAGTAAAATCATAACGCTTTAAAGACTGTTCTAATGACTGGGAATACCAATTTTCTGCATAAGGTTCCAATGCAACTTGTGCATATAAATTTCGTGCCGTCAGCAAAAAAGGCTGGTACTGACGTACATCACTGGCAAGTTGCATCGCAAAGTCATCAAGGTACTTGGTTTTATAGGCTGTCCATTTTTGTAAGTCTGCATCATTACTGCGAATTTTGGCTAAATCATTCGGTAAGCCAATGGAAGCATAAGCCTGCATCGCTTCAGGACTGGCATCTTCATAATCAGACAACGTCGCGTCATCGTGAAATAAAATGCCGTTAAATGGCACAGATTTGGCTAAATCGGTATAAATACCGGCTATGGTTTTTCGTGCATCAGGTGAAAATGGGCTTAGGCGATGATAGCCCATATCTAAATGTTTAGAATCCTGTGTAGCTTGAGTTTCGACCCTATCCTGTGCAGCAGGATTATTTTTTGGTAATTCCCATGCCAACAATGGCATCCAAGCATAGATACGGCTAACTTGGGTACGACTCTGAATTTGCCATGCAACTCGATTGAATAAATCTGCACGCATAGGTAAATAACGATTGGGGAAATACACCATATCCGCAGAACCATTGGCATCAGGATCGGAAAAGGCTTGTAAATACACGGTATTTCCGTCTACCTCTACAATACGATCCAGTAAATGATCAAGGTTACGTTCTTGTTGAGCAGGATCTTGATCGTAAATATAGTCTAAATCGATATGCATAATTTTTTGTGGGCGATTATTATCGTCTAAATTCTGCTGACGATCTTTAATTTCCTGTGCCAAATCGGCGATACTCATATCACCTTCAACCAAAATACGGTTCAGTTGCCCCAATGAACTTTTCGCCGAATCTGCACCATCATTCAAACTGATGGTAATCGACATACCCAACTGTTTAGCAATGTTAACGGTTTGCATATTATAGTGACCATAAGGCCACACCATGACCCGTGGTGCTTTCAAACCATGCGCTGTCAATAACTGGTTATTTCGTTTTAAATCATCAAAAATCCGTTTTTGATAGTGCTGATCATTTTCATAACGTGCGGTTTGAGGATCATATAAACGGGTGACTGCCGCAGATTCAAGATTGCCTTGTGGATTGCCCAAAATCCCACGGTGTAAGTTATAACTATGATTGGCGATTTCAACCAAACCACTGTCCTGCATCTCTTTCAATTCTGACCAAGACAGCATTTCATTACGCTGAATCTGTTTGCCTGAAAAATCAATGTTTTGACCTTCTTTCGGTTCTAACCATGAACCGACAACCGCCAATACAACAGGAATTTTATTGGCTTTAATAATCGGATAGGCATTTTGATAAAAAGACGCATAACCATCATCTACGGTCAATAAAACCGGTTTTTCTGGTAACTGGGATTGACCTTGATTCGCTTGAATCAGCTGATCCACACTAATAAAGTGAAAACCATTATTTTTAAGCCACGCGATATGTTGTTTAAAGTGTGTCGTGCTTACAGCATATTCAGGAATCAGTGCATTTTTACGATTGGTAATTTCATGATAGCCAATGACGGTCAATGTCGGATTATGCGCTAAGGTTTCACTCCAAGCCAAATGAGGAAGCTGCCATAAAACAGCAGAAAGTGAGATTGAAAGCAAAGTGGAAAGCAAGTGAGTCTTCATTTCATGGTACTCAAAAATTATTTATTCTCTGAACAACACTCATCGTCCATCAATAACATGTTGAGCTTTCCCTTGCATGATGTATGGTATACCGTTACTGCAACATCACTTTTATCAAGCCAAGCTGGAATCAATCTTAATGGACTATTTTTCTAAGAAACAAACATGTTAAAAAGCAACAATAGCTTATTTTATAAGTGATTTGCCAATCTTCATTTGTGTATTTTTAATCATCCGCAGCGCGAAAGTTGTCTTCAAATTTGTTTAGCACATAAAACTTTACTTATCGTATTATGCGCTTGATATTGATCCCGCCCAGCATGCTTCGCAGCATACAGTTGCACATCCGCGGCTTTCATTAATTCATGAATATTCGCATATTGATACTCCCGATCTATCCACGCAATGCCCATACTTAAAGTGACATATTGCTTTTGGTCGGGTCGATTTAAATGTTCAAAATGTTTTTTTCGAACCGCATTGAGCACCTGCTGCAAAACATTTAGCACCACTGCATGTGGCACATCATGCAAAATAATCGCAAACTCCTCGCCACCATAACGCGCAACATAGGCAGACTCTGGTAAAGCCTGTTGTATCACTTTCACCAAATCTTTCAGAATGGCATCACCCTTTAAATGCCCATAGTAATCATTATAATTTTTAAAATAATCCACATCCAACATGGCAAAAGTCAACGTACTGTTGGTGTGATTTTGAGTCAGCGTAAATAAACGCTGAATTTCAATATTTAAAGCACGGCGGTTAAATGCCCCTGTTAATGCATCAATTTGAATTTGCCGTGCTAACTTTTCATTTAACTGATGCAATTGTGAGGTACGTTGTTGTACTTTATGATCTAAAGAACTGTTCAGCTCCACTAAATTGTCATTCAATTGCTGAATATAATAGGTATGATGTGCATAATTTTTTGCCTGCTGGAACATAATCAGCAGCGCATAGAAACTGGTAGAAATAAACGAAAGATTAAAAGAATCAATTAAATTAAGCGTCAATAAAAAGTCATGTAAAAAAGTGACACACAACAAAATAACAGCCCATAAATTGACCGTAGAATACGGTTCTTTATATTTTAGTATTAAATAAAAACCATAGGCAAAATTTGAAATGACCACAAAGCTAAACATGAAACTATAAAATGCGAAATGCTGGAATACCTCTGGTACGGTTAAAACCGTAACCACAATATCAATCGCCAGCAAAACCATAGCGGCAAAATACACAATCGGATGCAAATAACGCTGATTGAGTAAAAACATATAACTCAGAAAAAAGACAACGGCCAAATAAGTAAACAGATATTCTAATCGCGCGCCCCACAACCAACTAATGTCTGTAAATGCAGTATAAGCATACGGCGCTGAAAATAAATTATGTAAGGCTAAAAACAGGATAAAAATACCAAACACAAATACTTTAATGTTACTGCGCCCAATGACACCTTGAAAAATTGAAAACATTAAGGTGAATATCCCAATCCCCAATACTGCACCGCAGACCAAGCCGATACTCATCATCAGCTGTTGGTATTGCCGACTGACGGTTTTAGAAATACCAATTCGCATGGGGTTTTCTAATCCACCATGCAGATGATTAAAATTTGAGGCTTGCATGGTGATGGTGAAATATTCCTTATCCACGACAAAAAAAGCAATTCTAGGTGCATTTTCTGTTTGATGGCTTTTTGCATCCCGACCGACCTCACCTAAACGGAGTAGAAAGTCTCCATTTAAGTACATACGATAAGCACCATATTGATTCGGAATAAAAATTGCGATACGGCGCCCAAGATATTGTTTCGGCATTTTAAAATGCCCAATAAATGTGCCGTAGGTTTGATTGGTTCCAGTCAGTGCTTTGAAAGAAATCGGTAACTGTACTGTTTCTGATTTTAAGACTGAACTGGGTTTAATAATCAATTGTTCAGGATAATACTGCCACAGCCCATTCAGCGGACTGGTGGTATTGTCGGTAAAATCGACCTGATTAATTAATTTTTGATGTAAATAATACGATTCAGGTGCAGCCTCATATTGTGCACATGCGTATTTTTGCCACATGAATAAGCATAAACATGCCAAAAGAAAAAACTTAAAGAAATCTATTAAATATTTTATTTTAAACAAAAAGCGAATCTTCCTTAAATTACGCTTAGCTATACTTTAATGTAACGATAAAAAAATAAAACTCAACTAACTTTTTTCATTATCTACAAGATTCATCCTTGTTTCTTGTAGAATATTTTTTAATCAAAGCATTTAATGCGCTTAATCACGTGTTTTTACGTCAAATAATTCAATTTCAAAAATAAGGTTTGAGTTGGCAGGAATCACTTTACCCATTTTACGTTCACCATAAGCCAAATGTGCAGGAACAAGTAATTTACGTTTACCGCCCACTTTCATCCCCATAATGCCTTGATCCCAGCCTTTAATTACACGGCCCGTTCCAATCACTGTTTCAAAGTAATTACCACGGTCAATAGATGAGTCAAACTTGGTGCCATCTTCTAACCAACCTGTGTAATGCGTGGTAATCAGCGCACCTTTGACCGCTTCTTTGCCTTCACCCACTTTCAAATCAATAATTTCTAATTCATTCGACATTGTCATTTACCCAACCTACAGCTATGTTTTCAATCCATAGTATAAACTGGATTATTGAATTCCTTGCAATTTGAATGTTTCAACATTTAAAAACTGAGCTCTTGAATATTGGCATCATTAAGTAAATAAGCGGTCAATTTTTTATGATTTTCGGCTGAACCAATTAAAATCCAGCGACCTCTAATTTTATGTTCTGTTTTATGTTGTGCGCTACGTACAACCTTCATTTCATAAGTTTTAAATAAATCTTCGTAGTTATCTAAAGTTTTTTGTTGGTAGTCGCAAACAATCCGATAGATTCGTGCTTGGTTAAGTGACTCAATCCGCTCTTGCAGATAAATTAAAAAAATTAACACGATCAGAACAATTAACGTCCCCAATAAACTCAATAACGCGTAACCTGCCCCCACAGCCATGCCCAGTGCAGCTGTCATCCAAATGGTGGTTGCCGTGGTAATGCCTGAAATACGATTTTCATCTTTAAAAATCACGCCTGCGCCCAAAAAACCCAGCCCCGTTAATATATTGGCGGCTAAGCGATCAGGGTTTTCCACACCAATTTTCAACGACAGAATCGTAAACAAACACGAGCTTAAGCTGACCATAATCATGGTTCTTAATCCCGCAGATTTACTTCTATACTCACGTTCTGCACCAATAATTGCACCAATAACAAGGGCAATCAGCAAATGATATAAATCAGAACCCATTGATCTACCCGTTTTAAATTATTCTTTTTAAGGTATACGCAATTTTACTATTCGGATGCAAGCCTAAACCTGCATCCTGAAATGATTTACTGTAACTGTTCCCACTCAACCAACACTTGGGCCTGATCACCAATCAACGTCCATTCGCCATCCATCACATTTAATTGTAACTGCATGGTACGTTCGCATAATTGTGGCAGTGCCTCTGTCGTTGCGGTAGAGAGCTTCCAGACTTGCACATTACTCATGGTTTTTAATTTACTGTTGCGTTTATACCATTCATCGACAGCTGAACCATACGTCACCACGGCAACTTGTTTACAACGTGCGCTGGCTTTTTTAACTTTATCTTCATCTGGACTACCAACTTCAATCCATTTGATCAATTGACCTGTTAAGTCTTTTTCCCACAAAGCAGGTTCATTGGTTTCAAATAAATCTTTGGTAAATTCTAAAGCTTCATCAGCAAAACGAGCATATGCCAAAATACGTACCATCAAGCGCTCAATCGTTTCTGACGGATGCAAAGCCATCGTCAGCTGATAATCAGCATATTGATGATCATCCATATTGGCAATATTCAAATCAGCCTTATAAATCGTTGCTTTAAGCGCCATAAAAAAGTCCTCAAATTTGGCGCTTAGCATATAAGATTTAGACTAAATTTGCTGAGTTGTTTTATCCGTATTATCTGCATTCAACTGACATTGAAATAATTGATCTTCAAAGTGTTGCCAATCACGCTGATCTTGCACAATAATTTCAATGCGGTTATCAATCCCCTCTTCTGAAGACTGATAATTAAATTGCTGCGGATTAAAATTAAACGTTTTCCAGCCCTGATTGGTATTAAAAATACCTTTAATGCGTAGCCAATTTTGTTGTTCACACAGTAAATCTAATAATGGATAAAAATCGAAGAGCCAACGCTTCGGTAATTTCCAGCCCGCCACGCTATACCCTTGTGTCGTTTCAACATAATAATAAGGCAACTGTTTAATTTCAGGTAAAGTTTGTCCTGCAAGCAGTGTTTTTTGAATTTTCAATAAAGGTTGAATCTTACGTTCAGTCCCAATATAAGGCTGATCAATTTGCTCAAGGGCAATATCCGCTTGCCCACTCCTAAGCCAAGTTTGTGCATACGCCTGATATTCTGTCTGTAAGATATCTAAGGCTTGCTGATCGGCAAAATCCATACGATCTGCATGAGAAACCACAATGATTTGCGCAGCTTTCAGTTGGTCGGCATACAAATTTTGCTCAGTCCATTGACTATCATGTAAGCGTGAACCATCCACCACGGTCACTAAAGCACGCATTGCGATACTTTGCTGCCAATGCGGTTCTGTGAGTTGTTCCAATAATTGTGCAGGATGCCCCAAACCCGTCGGTTCAATAAACAATCGGTTTGGTTTGGTTTCGGACAATAGTCGCGATAAAGCAATTTGCATGGGTAATTGACTACTACAACACAAACAACCGCCCAAGAGTTCTTTGACTTCATAGCCTTGGGTTTTCGGCAACATCTGCTGATCGACACCAATTTGCCCAAACTCATTCATCAACACTGCCCAAACTTCATTTTCTGGCTTTTGGCTGAGCAAATGCTTCAGCAAAGTGGTTTTTCCAGCGCCTAAAAATCCAGAAATAATATGAGTCGGTACAGCTTGCGTTGGAGAAATCAGTTTCAAAACTTACTCGCTTTTAACTAAAGTGGAAATCAATTCAGGTCGTCATCAGCGTAAATCACGCTCTGGGTCTGCTGAATGGTTCCACTTTAATTTCTTCCTTGCCAGATGGCAACGTATTCAAATTCATTTATAAATTTTCAAAGCCTTTTCATCTGTAAGAAGGTCGTTATGAGTCATAGAAAAAAATGATCACTCATTTAAAAAATCGTATGGTTAAATTTATTATTATTTTATATTTTTCAATGTTTTGATATATCACATGGTGTTTAGCGTGTTTTCTTTTCAATCAACATATCTACTATGGCATAGCTTGTTTGGCCCCTCAAATTCATCGTTAATAGCCTTATCGTGAATTGAATGGATATTCGCTGTGAGCACAAACAAAACGAATTACACTACTGAAGTAGCTATATTGGGCGCAGGTCCTGTTGGTTTAACAATTGCGAATTATTTAAGTAAGCAAGGCGTACAAGTCACTATTATTGAGCAGTTGGATAGTTTAATTGACTATCCACGTGCGATTGGGATTGATGATGAATCTTTGCGTACCATTCAATCTCTCGGTTTAGTCGATCAGGTCTTGCCACATACCACACCAAACCATGCGATGCGTTTCTTAACCCCCAAAGGTCGCTGTTTCGCAGATATTCAGCCGCTTACCCGTGAATTTGGTTTCTCACGTCGTAATGCCTTTATTCAGCCTCAAGTTGACAATGTTTTACTACAAGGTTTAAAACAATACGAAACAACTAAGGTCTTATTTTCACGTCAGCTTAATGAATTTAGCCAAGATGCTAATGGCGTCACGCTAAAGCTTCAAGACAAAAATCAAAAAGAAGAAACTATTCATGCACAATATTTAATTGCCTGTGATGGTGGTAACTCGATTGTGCGTCGCAGCTTAAATATTGCTTTTGATGGTAAAACTGCACCAAACCAATGGATCGTCATCGACATTGAAAATGATCCTTTAGCAACACCACACATTTATCTGTGCTGTGACCCAGTACGTCCATATGTATCTGCGGCTTTACCGCACGGTATTCGTCGTTTCGAATTTATGGTCATGCCCGGTGAAACACAAGAAGAACTCAGCAAACCCGAAAATATTGCAAAATTATTGTCTAAAGTTTTACCCAATGCCGAAAACATTGAAGTGATTCGTCAACGTGTCTATACCCACAATGCACGTATTGCCGATAAGTTCCGTGTCGAGCGTATTTTACTGGCCGGTGATGCTGCACACATTATGCCGGTATGGCAAGGTCAAGGTTATAACAGTGGTATGCGAGATGCCTTTAACTTAGCGTGGAAAGTTGCGCTGGTGGTACAAGGCAAAGCAACCCCTGATCTATTAGATTCGTACCAAGTTGAACGTAAAGACCATGCCAAAGCGATGATTGATCTTTCTGTGATGGCAGGTCATGTGCTTGCGCCACCTAAAAAATGGCAAGGTTTTGTCCGTGATGGTATTGCTTATGCGTTAAATTACATCAAACCGATTAAGCAATATTTGCTTGAAATGCGTTTTAAACCTATGCCTAAATATAACGATGGTGCATTGCTGGCAGATGGTAAAAAAGAATCGCCGATTGGTAAAATGTTCATCCAACCGCATGTAAAACTGGAGTCGGGTGAAAAAGTTTTACTGGATGACATCATTGGCAATGACTTTGCAATTATCGCTTGGGGTGTCGACCCTCAATGGGGAATTAACGATGCCAATATGCAAATATGGAAAAATTTAGGGGTGAAATTTATTCAGATCATCCCTGAAGTTCAATTTGGCAATGAAAACCGTAAAAAGTTTGAAGGCGTGATTACTTTAGGCGATATTGGTACTGACATTCGTACATGGTTTGGTAAAACATCTGAATCGGTTGTTATTTTACGTCCTGACCGCTTTGTGGCCGCGCTTGCGATTCCACAAACCTTAGATCAGGTCAGCCAACAATTGTTCAAAAAGCTGCATGTAAAATAATTCATAAACTGAATCATATTCAGAGATCTGACCACGCAAAAGCGTGGTCTTTTTATTTCAACTTGATGATTAAATTAGCCACATAGAAAAGATTAACTATTTAATTTCTGAAACCAGACTACATCTTTCATCGAATCACGCTGCTTAATCAATTCAAGAAAAGGTTTGAACTCATCCAAATAAGGTAAGATTTTGAAGGCAATGGCAAAAACCAGCCAGTAACCCAAATATAAATCTGCTGCTGAAATTTTTTCCCCAAGCAAATAAGGATTCGCCTGCTGCATCCCCTGTTTTAAAAAGGCAAATAAAGTTTCTTGATCACCAAAGGCTAAGCCTCGTTTTTTCTGTTCAATTCGTTCATTCGATACTTCAAGGCTGCGCAAATCCATATATTCAGTCAAAGGACCATGACAAAAAAACATCCATTTCAAATATGCCCCGCGCTTTGGATCATCCAATGCAGGTGCCAAACCCTTTTCAATATATTTATCGGCCAGATAGGTAAATATTGCAGCCGTTTCAGAGATCACGATACCTTGATCGACCAAACAAGGGACTTTCCCCATAGGATTAATTTTCAAATAATCTGCTTTATGCATATCTTCATAAGCAATTTGAATTTGATCAATTTGCTCTTCAATTCCCAGCTCTTTGAGCAAGGGAAAAAGTGTCATGCCACGTGATTGTGCATTGTTATATAACTTCATCATGCTTGTCAGGCCTATATTGTTGTTTTAGATTTTAAGTATAAAGAGCTAAAACAGTTTGTGCATTATTGTTATGTGATATGTGCAATCGCATCACGATGCTTTTGATTTTTAAAGCATCGCGCAACATTTAGGATTTTAATGCTGAGCTTTTTAAAAGAAACCCATATAAAACTGCTCTTTTAATATTTTTAAAATCAGTTCAATGACTTCATTTTTTTGCCCTTTACGATAACTTGCATGTAGGTCAATCATCGGCAACGGCTCAATGGTATTTTTTACCACAATTTTGTCGCCCAAAAGTGGAATCACATAGGCCGGCACCAAGCTCCAACCCACCCCCATCCCCACTAGGTTTACATTCAATAGAATATTGGTCGATTGTTGCACCACATTTACATTCAGTTTGGACTGCTTAAAGAAATCCGTAATAATTTTATACAGTTGTGGTGATGCAACTTCATCACTAATAATAAAATCTTGATGATTAAAGCTCTTAATACTCACGTGACGCTGTGCGGCAATAGCGGAGTCTTTGGGAACAATTAAAGCCAAGGGTTCACTAAAAATTTGTACATGCTCAAGTTCACTCGACTCATCCACATAGCGCGTAAAAGCGATATCAATATCGCCTTTCTTTAATGCTTTGAATTGATTTGCATCCGTCAAACTATGAAAATTAATTTTAATTTCAGGAAAATGCGCCCGAATATTCGGCATGATATAGGGGAAAATTTTCATTTCAGCCACAGGAACAAAACCAATATTCAGTTGGTCTTTGTTTAAATTAGCAATTTTCCGTGCATCTTGAATGGCTTTTTCAGCATGCTCTAAACTTAACAATGCTTCTTTTAAAAATGCTTTACCTTCTTCAGTCAGTTCAACTTTACGATTCGATCGAATCAGCAATTGCACACCCACTTCTTGTTCAAGGTCTTTAATTTGCTGGCTTAAAGAAGGTTGTACCGTGCACATACGTTGTGCAGCTTTAGTAAAATTCAGCTCTTCTGCCACTGCAACGAAATAGCGTAAATGACGTAATTCCATAGCCGTACCTCTTTATTTGGGTTGTTTAAGTGCTGCTGAAACGGTGTATTTATAGACAAATAATGTTGCCACAGTAATGACCGCACAGAATAGATAAGTCATTTGATAACCATAGTAGGCAATGATCAAACCAAGGATCACTGAACCCATCGCCATGCCTAAATCAAATAAGGTAAAGAAGGTCGAAATTGCATGACCCATACGCTGTTTAGGCACTGACTGAATAGCCACCGTTTGAAAACATGGAAATAATGAACCATAGCCAATACCAATAAATATAGCAGAGAGCCAAAGCATCCATTGATTGGAGATAAAGCTGACAATGACCAAACCAATCGCAAAGAAAATAAAGGACGGGTAAATAACTGCACTGGCACCTTTACGATCATAAATTTTACCCACCCAAGGACGTACAATAATCATCGAAATAGCGAAGACAATAAAAAATAGGCTGGTATAGGC
>RCUT01001128.1_pt1 | contig 12999 bp, 15 predicted proteins | sample 2166171 | NCBI WGS metagenome assembly RCUT01 (sample SAMN09932757, study PRJNA488358) | compost metagenome | isolation source: compost soil in 4-hydroxybenzoic | place: Germany: Experimental Botanical Garden
GGTCTATCCGTGAGCCGCTGACTGGCGGTGAGATGTGGCGCAACATCTTTGCCGGCGGCGCACTGTGGCTGGCGATCTACGGCACCTTGATCCTCAACTTCTGCGACTTTGCCCGTTCTTCGCCGTGCCGCAAAACCATCAAGGTCGGAAATTTCTGGGGCTTGCCGGTGAACATCCTGGTATTCGCCGGCATTACCGTCCTGCTGTGCGGCGCGCAATTTCAGATCAATGGCCGGATCATCGAAAGCCCGACCGAAATCATCGCCTCGATCCCCAACACCTTCTTCCTGGTGCTCGGCTGCCTGGCGTTCCTGATCGTCACCGTGGCGGTGAACATCATGGCCAACTTCGTCGCCCCGGCGTTCGTACTCAGCAACCTGGCGCCCAAGTACCTGACCTTCCGCCGCGCCGGCTTGATCAGCGCGACCATCGCTGTGCTGATCCTGCCGTGGAACCTCTACAACAGCCCGCTGGTGATCGTGTACTTCCTGTCCGGCCTCGGTGCCCTGCTCGGCCCGTTGTACGGGGTGATCATGGTCGACTACTGGCTGGTACGCAAAGGCCGGATCAACGTGCCGCAGTTGTACAGCGAAGACCCTGACGGCGCGTATTACTACAGCCGCGGTGTCAATTTGCGCGCGGTGGCGGCGTTCATTCCTGCAGCGTTGATCGCCATCGTCCTGGCATTGGTACCGGGCTTCCACAGCGTATCGCCATTCTCCTGGCTGATTGGTGCCGGTATCGCCGGGATGCTCTACCTGATCATCGCCAAGCGCCAACCGCATTACGTCGATGTTAGCGGCGAAGCCATCGCGGTCGACAACGTCAGCCACTGATCCTGTCGCGGCCCGGCGTTGTCGGGCCGCAGAACCAACTGCAATAAGGACTCCCCATGCGCATTCTCGTGGTCAACGTCAACACCACCGAATCCATCACCCAGGCCATCGCCCGTTCGGCGCAGGCCGTCGCGTCACCCGGCACGGAAATCGTCGGCCTCACCCCGCACTTCGGTGCCGACTCCATCGAAGGCAATTTCGAGAGTTACCTGGCGGCCATCGCGGTCATGGACCGGGTGATGTCCTACGACCAGCCGTTCGACGCCGTGATCCAGGCCGGTTACGGCGAGCACGGCCGTGAAGGCTTGCAGGAACTGCTCAATGTGCCGGTGGTGGATATCACCGATGCCGCCGCCAGCACAGCCATGTTTCTCGGTCACGCCTATTCCGTGGTCACCACCCTCGACCGCACCGTGCCGCTGATCGAAGATCGCCTCAAGCTCTCCGGCCTCTGGGACCGTTGCGCCTCGGTACGGGCCAGTGGTTTGGCAGTACTGGAACTGGAACACGAACCGCAGCGCGCACTGGAGGCCATCGTCCATCAGGCCGAACTGGCGGTGACCCAGGACAAGGCCGAAGTGATTTGCCTGGGCTGCGGCGGCATGGCCGGGCTGGACGAGCAGATTCGCCGACGTACCGGGGTACCGGTGGTGGATGGGGTGACGGCGGCGGTGACCATTGCCGAATCATTGGTGCGACTGGGGCTGTCGACATCGAAGGTGCGGACTTATGCGACGCCACGGCCGAAAAACATCATTGGTTGGCCGGGGCGGTTTGCCCGGTAGACCGCGGCGCCCCCTTCGCGAGCAAGCCCGCTCCCACACTGGATCTCCGTTGAATACAGATATTGTGTCTACAACAGATCAAATGTGGGAGCGGGCTTGCTCGCGAAGGAGGCAACTCGGACCTGAGCCTGACTCAAACCGCACTGAACCTCTGCCCCAACCCTCTCTCGGCAAACTGCTCAATGACAAACTCGACAAACGCCCGGGTCTTGCCCGGCAGCAGTTTGTGTTCGGCGTAATAGATGGAGGTGTAACCGTCGTCGATGTACCAATCCGGCAGCACCCGCTGCAGCCTGCCCGACTCCAGATAGCTCGCGGCAAACGGCATGCTCACCAGCGCAATGCCCAGACCCTGCGCGGCCGTGGCGCAGGCGGCCTCGGAATCGCTCATGGTCATCCGCGCCTTGAGCGTCAACGGGCTGTGTTGCTGATTGCGATGGGTCAACTGCCAGGAGCGTACCCGACCGGTCTGCGGTGAGCGGATCAGAATCCCGTCATGGTGCTTGAGGTCATCCGGCTCGCTGATCGCTGCATGTGTCTCCAGGTAGTCCTTCGTAGCCACCAACACCCGATGCGCCGGACTCAGCCGGCGTGCCACCACGCCCTGGGGCAATTCGAAGCCGCCGCCGATGGCCGCGTCGAAACCCTGCCCGATCAGATCGACCTGGCGGTTGTCGAAGTGCCAGTCCGGGTTGATCGCCGGGAATCGCCGCAGAAACTCGCCGAGCATCGGCACAATGTACAGACAGCCAAATACTGTCCCCATGCTGACTTTCAAGGTGCCCGCCGGCTGCCCTCCGGCGCTGGCGAGATTGGCCACGGCATTCTGGATCGTGTGCAGGCTGCCGCTGACTTCGCCGAGAAACAACTGACCGGCTTCCGTCAGGGTCAGGCTGCGAGTGCTGCGCTGGAACAATCTGACACCCAGGCGCGCCTCGAGCTTGGCAACGCTCTTGCCCACCGCCGCCGGTGTCAGGCTCAAGCGCCGCGCCGCCTCAGCAAAGCTGCCGACCTCGGCACTGCGCACAAAGCATTCGATACTGCTGAAGGTTTCCATAAGCGCCACTATAAACTTTTGGTTTACACAGACTATCGCAACTATGGTCTACACAGCACGTAATCCTGAATCGATACTAGCCTCCATCAACCGGGACATCTCGCCTCGGGACTTGGAGATCGATATGACTACTCAGAACCTCAGCGGCAAAGTGGCCTTGATTCAAGGTGGTTCCCGCGGCATCGGCGCAGCCATCGTCAAGCGCCTGGCTGCTGAAGGCGCCACCGTTGCCTTCACCTACGTCAGCTCCACGGCCAAAGCCGAAGAACTGCAAGACAGCATCACCGCCAAGGGCGGCAAGGCCCTGGCCATCAAGGCCGACAGCGCCGACGCCGACGCCATCCGCGGTGCCGTGTCCGCCACGGTAGAAGCCTTCGGTCGCCTGGATATCCTGGTCAACAATGCTGGGGTACTGGCGGTCGCACCGCTGGCCGAGTTCAAACTCGAAGACTTCGACCAGACCCTGGCCATCAACGTGCGCAGCGTGTTCATCGCCACCCAGGCCGCCGCCAGACACATGACCGAAGGCGGTCGCATCATCAACATCGGCAGCACCAACGCCGATCGCATGCCCTTTGCCGGTGGCGGCCCGTACGCCATGAGCAAGTCGGCGCTGGTCGGCCTGACCAAAGGCCTGGCCCGTGATCTCGGCCCGCAAGGCATCACCATCAATAACGTGCAACCGGGCCCGGTCGACACCGACATGAATCCGGCCGAGGGTGACTTTGCGGAAAGCCTGATCCCGTTGATGGCCGTGGGCCGTTACGGCAAGGCCGAAGAGATCGCCAGCTTCGTCGCCTACCTTGTCAGCCCTGAAGCGGGCTATATCACGGGGGCCAGCCTGACCATCGACGGTGGTTTCGGCGCCTGATGCGTTAAACGCAAACCCAATGTGGGAGCGGGCTTGCTCGCGAAAGCGGTGAATCAGACGACATCAATGTTGCCTGGTACACCGCCTTCGCGAGCAAGCCCGCTCCCACATTTGCCAGAGTCGACCCGTCTTTTTAGCTAGGTCCATTCCAGCGCCGGCAAACCAAAAGCACTCGGCACAAACGCCTTCAGCGTACGAAGAATGCCATCGGCGTGTGCGTACCTGGCGTCGGCCATTGCCGCATCCGGAATCGCAATCGCCGTCATCCCTGCCGCTTTCGCCGCAGTGACGCCGAAGGGCGAATCCTCGAACACCAGGCAGTCTTGCGGTGCAACACCCAGGCGCCGCGCCGCCGTCAGGAAAATATCCGGTGCTGGTTTGGCCGCGCCCACCTCGGCGTCATCGGCGGTGACGATAAAGTCGAACAAGGCGAACCAGTCGCGGTGCAATGTGGTTTTCTGGCCGAACGACTGGCTCGAAGAACTGGTGCCTACGGCAATGGGAATGTTGTTGGCCTTCAGATGCCGTACCAGTTCCTGTGCTCCGGGCATTGCCTGCGCTGTAGGAAAACGCTCGCGCATCAGCGGCTCGCGGATCACCAGAAACTCTTGCGCCGTAATCGGCAAGTCCAGCGCTTCAACCACATAGCGCGCCAGATCGCCCGCGCCCCGGCCAATGATGTTCTGTTTGATGCTCCAGTCGAACGTCCGGCCGTAACGCGCGGCAATGATGGAGGTGACTTCGGTGTAGATGCCTTCTGTGTCCAGCAACAAGCCGTCCATATCGAAAATCACGGCCTTGATCGGGCCGAATGCTTTCAGTGGTGCATTCATCGCATCTGATCCGTTTTCTAAGGCATCCCGGACAGCTCAGGTACGGCCGATGCCCATGGATTAAAGGATTCAGCAGCATAGCGAGCGCCGCCGGTCTAGAGCAATGATGAAATCCCGATCGGCGCCGAATGACCCTCCGCGATTTAGCGAATCGCCCTACAGCAAGCGCCACCCTTTCCCGACTTCTTTCCTCGCCGATCCCCCGCAGAGTTTCGCGCTCCACATTCCGCCAAGCGAAAGACAGCAGATGTTCGATCCCCAAGAGGTATTGGCATGCCCCGCCAGCGGTCCCCTGATACTTTGCCCCGGCAGGCATGAACGCCACGAGGACGTCTCCAGACAGGCGAAAAACCCCAATGGTGTCAGTATCGACACCGCCGAGCGAACCGCCACCCACAACGGCCCGGTGTCGATGGTTACCGGTGAAGAACTGCTGACCCTGACCGATGGCACCCTCGACGGAATCCTGCCTTTCGACTTCACCCGCCTCTATCGCACCAGTGCCGTCGAAATCGACAGCGGCCTCGGTTTTGGCTGGAGCCATTCGCTGTCCCAGCACCTGGAACTCCACAGCGAGCGGGTGCTGTGGATCGACCCCGAAAACCGCCGCACGCCCTTTCCACGGCCGACGGCGGTGCGCCCGGTGATCCACAACAGCCTGTCGCGGGCGGCGATTTACCTCGGCGAAGAGCCGGACGAACTGATCCTCGCCCTGGCCGGCCACCGCGCGCGGTTCTACCACTTTCATGACGGCCGGCTCAGCACGATCAGCGATGCCTACGGCAATCGCCTGACGGTGCAGCGGGACCGCTGTGACCGGATCCAACGCCTGGACAACGGCGCCGACCGCGCCTTATTGCTGCGTTACGACGTCAAGCACCTGGTGGCCGTCGACTATCAGGTGTTTCAGCGCGGCGACTGCGAGGCAAACACCTGGCGCACCGAACAGACACTGGTCAGCTACCGCTACGACGCCCGCCGGCGCTTGATCGAGGCAACCAACGCCGCAGGTGAAAGCGAGCGCTATGACTACGACGAGCGGCACGTCATCCTGCAACGGCAACTGGCCGGCGGCGCGAGTTTCTTCTGGGCGTGGGAACGCTCTGGCAAGGCAGCCCGCTGCATCCATCATTGGGCCTCGTTTTCGCAAATGGAGGCACGTTACGCCTGGGACGATAAAGGCTGTGTGACAGTGAACAACGCCGACGGTAGCGAAGAGGTTTACGTTCATGACAACCGCGCACGCCTGGTACGCCAGGTCGGGACCGACGGCGGTGAGTTGCACAAGGCCTACGACGATCAGGGTCGCCTGATCGCCGAGCAGGACGCCCTCGGCGCCGTCACCGAATACCATTATGACGAAGCCGGCCGGTTGATCGCGCGGCGTGCGCCCGATGAGGCGCCCATGACCTGCAACTATCGGCACGGTTTCCTGCGCACCCTCACCCGTGGTCAGGCGACCTGGACCTGTCAGCGCAATGCCCAGGGCGACATCACTGCTGTTTCCGATCCCGACGGGCAGATCACCCGCTATTTCTACGACCCCAAGGGGCGCTTGCTGACAATCCGATTCCCCGATCAGAGCGGTCACCGGTTTGTCTGGAACGCCTTGGGGCAACTGTTGGAGGAGACCTTGCCGGACGGTGCCCAGCGCGCTTTTTCCTACGATGTGCTGGGCCGGCGGATTACCCGGCAGGACGAACACGGTGCCGTCACCGGCTATGAGTGGGACGCCGTGGGTCGACTGACCAGGATCACGCTGCCCACCGGTGCCTGCCGTGCCTATCGCTACAACGCCTACGGCCAGGTCACCGCCGAAACCGACGAACTGGGACGGGTAACCCGTTACGAATACGCCGACGACCTGCACTTGGTCAGCCGTCGGATCAACCCCGACGGCAGCACGCTGAAGTACGGCTACGATCATGCGCAACTGTTGCTCACCGAGATCGAAAACGAGGTCGGCGACACCTATCGGCTGGACTACACGCCTGGCGGATTGATCCGACAGGAAACCGGCTTTGATGGCCGTCGTACCACCTATGCGTATGACGGTAATGGTCAGTTGCTGAAAAAAACCGAGTTCGGCGACGACGGTTCGCAACTCGTCACACAATACCAACGCGACAGCGCCGGGCGCTTGTTGCTCAAGACCCTGCCCGACGGGATCAAGGTCGAGTACCACTACGACAACTCAGGGCGACTGGTTCGCGTCGATGACGGTCAGGGCCATCCGCTGGCGTTCGAATACGACCGCCAGGGCCGGCTGATCACCGAACATCAGGGCTGGGGCACCCTGCGTTACGGCTACAATGCCTGCGGTCGGCTCAAGCGGCTGCACCTTCCGGACAACAGTGTCCTTGTCTACCACCATGCCAAGGGGGGCGCCCTCACTGCCATCGATCTCAATGGCACGCGCCTGACCTGCCACCGTTTTGTCGGCGGGCGCGAACGGCAACGCCAACAGGGCCTGCTGCTCAGCGATTACGCCTACGACGAGCAAGGCCGCTTGCAGGTCCATTGCGTCAGCCAAAAGCAACGAACGCTGTATCGCCGCGAGTATGCCTACAGCGCCAAGGGCAATCTCCTGCAGATTGCCGACAGCCGTCACGGCCAACGCCACTATCAATACGATGCGTTCGACCGCCTGACCGGCGTACGCCACGACCGCGATCCGTTCGCGGAGAGCTTCACCCATGATCCGGCCGGCAATCTGCTGATCCGTGGCCGTCCAGGCCCGCTCGTGCTCCAGGGCAACCGTCTGCACCGCCATTGCAACAGCCACTACGACTACGACGCCTTCGGCAACCTGATCCGCGAACGCCGCGGCATGCCGCCCCAAGTCACCCAATACACCTATGACAGCCAGCACCGCCTGATCAGCGTCAGCACCCCGGACGGTAAAAGTGTCAGCTACCGCTACGACGCCTTCGGTCGGCGCATCCGCAAAACCGTCGACAGCCAGACCACGCAGTTTTTCTGGCAAGGCGACCAACTCATCGCCGAAAGCGCTCCCGAGCACTACCGCAGCTACGTTTACGAGCCCGGCAGCTTCCGCCCGCTGGCGCTGCTTGACGGAAAAGGCCCGGCAGACGCCCGCCCGCTCTACTACCAACTCGACCACCTCGGTACCCCGCAGGAACTGACCAACTACGGCGGCGCTATCGTCTGGTCGGCCAAATACACCGCCCACGGCAAACTTCGTGAAGTGAGCCAGGGCGACGGCGAACGACTCAAACAGCCTCTACGGTTTCAGGGACAATACTTCGACGCCGAGAGCGGCCTGCACTACAACCGTCATCGCTACTACCATCCCGACATTGGTCGTTATCTGACGCTGGATCCGGTCATGCTGGCCGGTGGGTTGAACCCGTATCGGTACACCCGGAACCCGACGGGGTGGGTGGCTCCATTGGGATTGGGCGGGAATTGCCCGCAGGAGAACAAGCCGGGATGCTCGGTGCCGTATGAGCAAGGAAAGGCAAGGGTTGATGAGGGAGAGCCTGATGCGCCCTCTCCAAAACCGTCGAATAAATACGGGTATTGCGGAGACTCACTAGCGCCCCGGGGAATTTTCTAACCGGATTCCCCCCTCGGACCAAAGCTTTAAAGAAGCAATCGAGACCCGGGGTGCTTCACTGTCGCTTTGTAATAGCTGGCTCACCCGTGCCATCGTCCCGATCTTCTGGATTGGCCTCTATATCATCGTCGTCGCTCGGAACCTGCTCCACACCTGCATCATCATCGTCCGGTGGTCGTTGGTCGCGGCTCAAGGAATCGGTAGGCGACGGCAGCGGATACTCCGGTGTTTCATCAACGTCGGGGACTTTCCGATCAGTGTTCATATCGCACCTCTCGTGTGACCTGAAGTGCAGGCCACGACCTGGCGAGGATCGGGCGATGGACGCGTTCGATCAGCTGGACAACCGGTCAATCCGACAGCACGATTCGATCAGTCCTCGTCCTCTTCCTCATCCTCAAACTCGATATTCCCCACATCGCCCGCATCATCAGCATCGTTAAGCGGCACCGTCGCATCGTCCATCAGCGATCCCGGATCTTCATTGCCGGGATCGTTTATAGATGGCTGTGCGCTCGGCCCCTTTTCTTCCTTGCCTTCGCTTTTCGCAGTCATGGGATGCCTCGCTCAACTAGTGATGCTTATTGTGGTGCTTGTTGTGGTGCTTGTTCGAATGTTTATGTCCGCCACCGGAATGGGAGTGGCCGCTATCACTCCCCAGATCATTGCCGACCGCACCACCGGCTGCACCGCCAAGACCGGCACCGATGGCCGATCCGGTCGAACCGCCAAGACTGTTGCCGATCACTGATCCACCCGCCGCGCCCAAACCACCGCCTACCGCCGCTTCGGTGCGACTGCGCTTTGGCGCGGCAATGGCACTACCGGCCGCGCCGCCGACTCCGGCACCGACGGCCGCACCCGTGCTGCCACCCACCTGGCCACCGACAACATTGCCCAGCACCCCACCAAGACCACCGCCCACTGCGGCATCTCCATTACCTCCCGCCAGCGCCACCTGAGAAACCAACAATCCAAAAACAATCGCAGGCAACATCAATCGCCGAGCACTCTGGCTTACGGTTTTTTTGTCGTTGGTTTTCGGGTTCATGGCACGCCTCACATTCTTCAAGGGAGTATGGAAGATTTGAGCCATTGCGGCGTAAAACGTTCATAAATGAAAAAGCCCGGCATCAAGCCGGGCTCTTTTCAAATCTGGATCAGGATCAGTGACGCTTGTGACCATTGGCCAGGTTGCTGCCCACGCCGCCGCCCAATGCACCGCCCAGGCCCGCACCGATGGTGGCACCGGACTTGCCGCCGAGGCTATTGCCGATCACCGAACCACCGGCCGCGCCGACACCGCCACCGATAGCAGCGCTGGTGCGATGACCTTTTTTGGCGGCAACTGCGCTGCCTGCCGCGCCAGCGACGCCCGCACCAATCGCGGCGCCAGTGCTGCCGCCCATCTTCTGGCCGACGACGTTACCCAATGCGCCGCCCAAGCCACCGCCCAGCGCGGCAGTGCCGTCACCAGCCATTGCACCTTGAGCAACCAGAAGCCCCAGAACCAGAGCGGGCAGTGTTAAACGCATGACAAAAACCTCAAAAATAGGGGGTACACAAAAGGGGGCGAGATTGAATGCTTTTGCGCGGATAAAGTCCAGCACACCGGTCCAACTTCGCGATTGGCGAGGGTTGGACAGCGTTTACCGAAAAGGTTTTATCGCGGACAAAAAAAAGCCCGCTGGGGAAACGGGCCAGGTGTTGCTTTCTAACGGATGAGTCGAGATTACGGAGGGTGTTGTGAAAAGTTCGTGAAAGATCCCCCCCTTCAAAAAAATTGTCATAAAACTTTTCGAGCATGAAAAACCCCGCTCTATGACGGGGTCTACCTGACGTTCGATTACTTCCTGACCGGCGCTGTCACCTTGGGTAAAAATTTGCCCTTCAGTACCCGGCACGCCCTGGTCTTGATCTTGTCGACCTCAGTCTGGTCCTCGCCGAAACTGGCCACATACTGGGTCTGACCACACCGCACGGAGTTGTTGATCGGAAACTCTGCGCCATCGTCCTCGATATACGGATCAACCATCTCTCCACCCTTTTCAAAAAGCGCGATCGACAGCGGCAAGCCCTTTGCCTGAAGGAATATCGATCGCCAAGGTTTTTGAGACTAGACGGTCACTAACGGACCTGCCGTTCGGATTTCCCCGTGACCGACGAATGGCTTCTCACCTTTTACCTCAACTTGACCGCAGTCCCGGTCACAAACACCACGACCATCCCTCCCTTTCCGGCCGGCATGCTGATCTCATAATCAAGCCCGACCACCGCGTCCGCCTGAAGCGCCAGCGCCCGCTCCTTGATCTCATCGGTGGCCTGAATGCGTGCTTCCTTCAACGCTCGCTCCAGTGTCTGGGAACGCCCGCCGAAAAAGTCGCGCATCCCGGCAAACACGTCGCGGACAACGTTGATCCCTTGCACCGACTCGGCGCTGACGATGTCCAGGTAGGCGGTAATTTGCCGGCCTTCGATGGACTGGGTCGTGGTGATGATCATGGGTGTTCCTTCCTGTTCAGATAGTCAGCCAACGCGTCAAACGCCGGCAAAGTGACGGGATCATTGGCCGAGTTGCTGGCCACCGGATGGGATGCGTAGCGGACGATGACCATCTCGGCCTTCGGGTCGACATAAATGCGCTGCCCATGGACCCCACGCGCCATGAATGCCCCGCCTTCCTTGCTCGTCACCCACCACATAGACCGGTAACTCCAGTCTTTGAGCAATGTGTAACCCGCCTTGGCGAAAGCCTGCTTATCGCCGCCGCCACGGATATCGTCGATCACTGCCTCTGGCACTATCTGGTGACCGTTGAACCGACCGCCGTTACGCAGCATCTCGCCAAAACGCGCCAGATCCCGCAACCCCGTATTCAGGCCACCACCGGCGAACGGCGTGCCGATGGAGTCCACTGTGAAATAGCCGTCCTGCTCGGCACCCAACCGGCTCCAGATGTTCTCCGACAGCAGTTGCGCAACATTGCGGCCGGTGGCGCGGGCAATGACCCAGCCCAACACGTCGGTGTTGACGGTTTTGTAGGCAAACGCTTTGCCGTGCTCGCCTTGCGGTTGCACCGTCTGCAAAAACTCGTAGTAACTGCGCGGTCCCTCATAACCCTTGGGTTTGGGCAACGGGTTGCCTGCCCGGGCATGGGCCCAGACTTCGGCATCCGGGTCCGCGTAGTCCTCGCTGTATTTGAGGCCCGTGGTCATGTCGAGCACCTGCCGTACCGTGGCGCTGCCAAACGCAGAATCCGCCAGTTCCGGTACATATTCGGCAACCCGCTTGTCAGCATCGATGCGCCCCTGCGCCACCAACATGGCACCCAGCGTGCCGACCACGGACTTGGTCACTGACATTGCGGCGTGCTGGCCGTCCGGCTTCAACACGCCGAAGTAACGTTCGTAGACAACTTTCCCGCGGTGCATCACCACAATGCCATCGGTGTACGTGGCCGCGAGGGATTGCTCCCACGTCATCGGCGCCTTGGCGCCAAGCGGGACAAAACTGATCCCGTCGATATCTTTGCGTAGCACTGTCTCCAGAGGAACCGGAGCACCCAGGCCGCGTGAAACGTTGATCGTCGGCATCAGTTGCCGGAAATTCGAAACACTCCAGCGCATTGCCGGGAACTGGAAATAGCTGCCGTCTTCAAAACGCACGGTGCGATCAGCGGAGGGTGGCGAACCGACCATCCAGCCAAGTTTGGCCGGGTCACTGGCTTGGGCGTCGGGAAAAGTCGCAGGGGCGGATGCGAGGGCCAGTGATGACGCGGCAACTATCGACACAGCCGCGATGAGCCTGGCTGCGCCGCGAAAACTGGCGCGAGGATAGAGCATGATGTCGATTCCGTTCGAAGAGTTTGAGCAGTCTACAGCCGGATCGGCTTATTCACTGCTTAAGCATGCGCCTCGCGATCAAGAACATCAGCAACCCACTGATTGATACTTTTGTGGGCTAACTGAGCTTTCACAGCTACCGTCGCGTGAAGGGCTGGGGCCAGGCGCAGACTGAGATGGCCTGAATAGGGCTTCTGTGGGGTGCGGCCGAGTTTGGCGCAAGTCTCCAGATAATCGGTGACGGCCTCTTCGAATGCGGTGCGAAGTTCTTTGACTGACTCGCCGTGAAACCCGACAACATCCTTGATGCCCGCAATGTGGCCGACGAACAGGCCGTCTTCGTCGCTGTACTCGATTCGGGCTGAGTAGCCGTTGTAGTTCATTACGTTCACGGGGTAACTCCTGCTTGCTCAAGGAAAGCCCGGGCGTCACGCACCTGGTAGGGCTTGGCTTCTTTGTCGGGGTGGGGCCGATGAAAAGTGGCCACCACGCCATTCAGTTCAAAACGTACTCGCGATCCATTGCCTTCGATGGTTCTTGCCCCTGCAGCGCCGAACAAAGATTCGATGCGTGACCACTCCATGGTGGCCGGGGCTGGTCTTGAAAATACGGTTTTGAGGGTGCTGAGCTGTTTATTATTCATGGTATTATATCATGATACCGCACAGGGTTTAGCAACCGCGAATGACATCGCTGATGCGTGGGAGAAGCCTCTAACGCGTGCTTAAAAAAACGCCGCTTATCCAGAACAGGAAAGCGGCGTTTTTCGTGTGGAAGCGTTTGTTTTGCAAGGCAGGCAGGATATCGGGGTGACTCTCGCCGGGGTTGTAGGCAATTTCCGAGAGTTGCGTAAAGCCTTACGCTTGCTGCGTTTTTAGCTGGCCACTACCTTGCTGGTCTTAACCTGGGCGGGACACCCTTAAGTGGATCTGTATAGATACTCCCTAAGAAGACTGCATTTTTATAATCACTTCGCACGAAAGGAGACGGTTGACCGAAAGCAGGCATTAGCGAGATAGGTACTTGTCTGATGCTCTCACTCATATCGTGCGAGCTAGAACACCCCATAAATCATCTGCGTTCCCACTTTGTTCACATACGGCCCTTTTTCAGACGCCAAAAACCACAAACCCCCGACTTTCTCTAGGAAAATCAGGGGTTTGTGTTTGCAGAATGTGGCGGTGAAGGAGAGATT
>RCUT01001131.1_pt1 | contig 12983 bp, 14 predicted proteins | sample 2166171 | NCBI WGS metagenome assembly RCUT01 (sample SAMN09932757, study PRJNA488358) | compost metagenome | isolation source: compost soil in 4-hydroxybenzoic | place: Germany: Experimental Botanical Garden
TGTGCTGCCGCCAGTTGTCATCGATCTTCGACCAGGTCTTGCCATCGGTAATGGCCATGAGCTTGCGCCCGTCCTTGAAGGTGGCCAGGAAGGTGGCTTCCTCTTCCTTGCCACCCAGCCACAGCCCGGCCAGCAACCCCACCGGCCCGGCCACCAGGGCCCCGGCCACGCCCCAGCCCAGGGCACTGCCCAGGCTACGGCTGGATTCCAGGCTGGCCAGCCGCAGGTCGCTGATGCGAGCCAGGGAAATCCGCTCGCCCGGGGAGGGGCTGCGCGGGGTCTTGAGTGTGAGCGATCCGTTGCGATACTCGCCTTCACCTTGCAAGAAATCGCCGGATTGCACCGTGAGTCTTGTCATAACGTCGTCCTGTCAGGGAAAGGGCATTGACCAGCGCCTACTGAGCGCTGCCCGGGCAGGCAAGTCAACGGCCATGCGACGGAGGGTCGTGCGGTGCATTGTCGCCATGGCTGATGGCCTCTTCGCGGGCACGCCCGCTCCCACAGGTACATCACATGCTTCATGCCAGTGACAAACCTGTGGGAGCGGGCGTGCCCGCGAAGAATCCAACAAAAATTTTTCAGGCCGCTTGCAAAGCGTTCCTGCGCTTGCGCTCGGCCAACCCCCACGCCAGCAGCGCCAGCCCGCCAATCACCAACCCGGCCATCACAATCCCCATCCAGCCCTGGCGCTGGAACAACTGCGTGCCCAACAACGACCCCAAGGCCCCGCCAATGAAGTAGCAGGTGATATACCCGGCATTCAGCCGCGTGCGCGCCTCGGGCCGCAGGGCAATCACCGCATTCTGGTTGCTCACGTGCACCAGTTGCACTGCCAGGTCGAGCATCAGCACGCCCAGCAGCAAGGCCAGCAACGATTGTTCGGCAAAGCCCAGCGGCACCCATGACAGCAGCAATACCACCAGGCCCACGGTGGTGCCCAGCGAACCCTTGCCACGGTCTGCCAGGCGGCCCGCCCAGTTGGCCGACAGCGCACCCGCTGCACCGGCCAGGCCGAACAGGCCTATCACAGCGTCCGAATAGTGGTACGGGCCTTTCGCCAGCAGGAACGCCAGTGGCGTCCAGAACAGGGCGAACAGGCTGAATGCCAGCAGGCCGAGCAGCGAGCGCAGGCGCAGCACCGGTTCTTCGACGAACAGGCGGAACACCGAGCCGATCAGCGCCGGGTATTTCAGCCCGGCATGGCTGTGGTGCTGCGGCAGGCTGCGGTACAGCGCCACGGCGGAGATAGCCATCAACACTGCAGCCAGCACGTAGATGCTGCGCCAGCCGCCCAGCTCGGCCATGAAACCGGCAGCGGTACGCGCCAGCAGGATGCCCAGCAGCAGGCCACTCATCAGTGTGCCGACCGCGCGACCGCGCAGGTGTGGCTCGCTGAGGGTCGCGGCCATGGGCACGAGGATCTGCGCCACCACCGAGAACAGCCCGGTCAGCGCCGTACCAAGGATCAGCCAGGGCAGGCTCGGTGCGCAGGCGCTGATGATCAGGCCCAGGGTGGAAATGGCGGTCATCACGGTGATCAGCCGGCGCTGCTCGAACAGGTCGCCCAGCGGCGCCAGCAGCAACAGGCCGGCGCCATAGCTGAGCTGCGCGGCGATGACGATGCTGCCGGCGCTGGCAGTGCTCAGGCCGAACTGCTGGGCGATGCTGTGCAGCAGCGGTTGGGCGTAGTAGTTGCTGGCCACGGCCAGGCCGGTGGCGGTGGCCATCAGCAGGATCAGGGCGCGGCTGAGAGTGGGGGCGTTCATGCAGTTCTCGTGGCGGGCAGGAGTAAAGGGGGATTATCGGAAAGTGTCGGGCACTACATCAATGCATTGTGCGGCAGAGCAGAGCAGGGCAGGGGGAGGGGGGCTGGAGGTTGGGCATCGGTTAAGCCTGTGCTGGCCTCTTCGCGGGTAAACCCGCTCCCACAGGTACACCACTGGGCTCGGGGCCTGTGATATCCCTGTGGGAGCGGGTTTACCCGCGAAGAGGCCAGCACAGGCAACCCTTCAATCAGGCAGCAAACCCGCCATCGACCGTCAGGCTGGCCCCAGTGATATACCCCGCCTCAGGCCCCGCCAGGTAAGCCACGAAGCTGGCAATCTCATCCGCCTCGCCATAGCGCCCTATCGCCATCAGCGGGATCAGGCTGTCAGCGAACTCGCCGCTGGCCGGGTTCATGTCGGTGTCCACCGGCCCTGGCTGCACGTTGTTCACGGTAATGCCTTTCGGCCCCAGGTCACGGGCCATGCCGCGGGTCAGGCCGACCAGCGCCGATTTGCTCATGGCATAGGGGGCGCCGCCGGCAAACGGCATGCGCTCGGCATTGGTGCTGCCAATGTTGATGATGCGACTACCTTGGCCCATGTAGCGTGCCGCGGCCTGGCTGGCGACGAATACGCTGCGCACGTTCACCGCCAGCATGTGGTCGAAGTCGGCCAGGTCGAATTCGGTCACCGGTGCTACCGCCAGCACACCAGCGTTGTTGACCAGGATATCCAGCCGGCCAAAGGCCTTCACGGTGTCATCCACGGCCAGTTGCACGGCCGCCGCGTCGGCGCTGTCGGCCCGCAGGGCCAGGGCCTTGCCGCCATTTTCGGTAATTTCCTCAGCCAGCGCCTGCGCCGGGCCGGCGGAGCTGACATAGGTGAAGGCCACCTGCGCGCCTTCGCGGGCCAGGCGCCGCACGATGGCTGCGCCTATGCCGCGGGAACCGCCCTGAACCAGGGCCACTTTGCCTTCGAGTGAAAGTTGCTTGGACATGCTGATCTCCTGCTGGAAGCCAGGCCGAAATGCCTTGGATGGGCGCAGTATCGGCGCTTGATTACCTGCTGATAAGATGGCAATCACTATCAGCAGAGTAAACCTTTGGTTGCCAATCATGGCCATGGAATCGTTCAACGCGTTGGAATGCTTCATCCGCAGTGCCGAAGTCGGCAGCTTTGCCGAGGCCGCCAGGCGCCTCAGCATTACCCCGGCTGCCGTGGGCAAGCATGTTGCCCAGCTGGAAGCGCGCCTGGGGGTGCGGTTGTTCCAGCGTAGTACCCGCAAGCTGACCCTGACCGAGGCCGGGCAGCGATTTCTGGGGGAGGTCAGTGACAGCTTCCGCACCATCCAGTACGCCGTGGCCAACCTGGCCAGCAGCGAAGGCCAGCCGGCCGGGTTGTTGCGGGTGAGCATGGGCACGGTGTTCGGGCGCTTGTATGTGTTGCCATTGCTGGCCGAGTTCCTGCGTCGCTACCCGGCCATTACCCCGGACTGGCATTTCGACAACCGCCAGGTCGACCTGATCGGCCAGGGCTTCGATGCGGCGATTGGTGGTGGCTTCGATCTGCCGCCGGGGGTGGTGGCGCGCAAGCTGACCCCGGCGCACCGGGTGCTGGTGGCGGCGCCGGCGTACCTGGGCCGGCACGCGCCGATTGACGACCCGCAGGTATTGCAACGGCATGACGGTATCCTGATCCGCTCGCCGCAGACCGGGCGGGTGCGTTCATGGCCATTGACCAGCCGTTGGCAGGTGCAGCAGCCATTGCAGTTGCGCCAGACGATGACCATGAGTGATTCGGATGCGGCTTGCGCGGTGGCCGAGCAGGGCTTGGGGATTGCCTTGGTGAGCCTGCCGTTTGCCGTGCCGTACCTGGAGGGCGGGCGGCTGCGGCGGGTGCTGCCGGACTGGTATGTGGACGATGGGCATATCAGCCTGTATTTCGCCGAGCACAAGCTGTTGCCGGGCAAGACCCGGGCGTTTATCGATTTTGTGGTGGAACAGTTCGAAGAGCAGGGGTTGGCGCGGCGGTTCGATGCCTTGCAAACCCTTTAGATGTGTATTGCCTGTAGCGGCCCTATCGCCGGCAAGCCAGCTCCCACAGGTGCCTCGCAGTATTTGGGCCTGTGGTAATCCTGTGGGAGCTGGCTTGCCGGCGATAGGGCCGGTTCAGACAACATCAACAATGAACAATGCCTGTGCCCCCAGGCTCACCTCATCATCAACCTTCCTGCCGACCAACTGCTGCCCCAGCGGCGAGCGCGGGGTAATCACCGTCACCAGCCCATCCCCCTCGCCAATCTTCAACCCCGCCGCCTCGGGCCCGAGGAACAGTCGGCGCTGCCCGCCATCTTCATCCTCCAGCGTCACCAGGTTGCTCACCTGCACCCCGCGTGCCGGGTCATAATCGCGCAGCAGCAGTTGCTGGTAGGTCACCAGCGCCTTGCGGATCTCGGCGCTGCGGCGGGCCTGGCCGGTGGCCAGGTACGAGGCTTCCAGGCCCAGGGTGTCGTACTTGTTCTCGGCGATGTTCTCTTCGGCGGTGGCGGCTTCGTACGCGGTTTGCGCCGCGCGGGTCAGCACATCCAGGTCATGCTCGAGGGTGGCGACTATCTGCGCCAGCAGGCTGGGCTTGTCCATGGTCAGTAACAGAACTCCAGCACGTTGGCCTGGCTTTTGTCGGTGGGCGCGGTGCGGTTCTGCTGCATCCAGAACTGGCATTTGGGGCTGTTGAGGTTGCGCGGGTTGCCCTGGGCGGCCTCGGCGGCCTGTTGCAGCTCCTGCTTGTGCAGGATGTCCTTGTAGCGTTCGAACATTTCCGCCTGGGCATCCGCAGCAGGGGCTGGCGCTGGCGGCGCGGCAGGCCGGTACGCGGCGGGGGCCACGGCTTGGGCCAGTGGCTGTACCTGCTGTGGCCACAGTTGCAGGGCCAGCCACAGGCTGGCGGCGATCGCCACGGCGCCCAGCCACAGGCCAAAGGCAACGCACACGATCAACGGCAACGGCTTGAGGGTGATCTTCAGTTCACGGTGGCGCGGCATGGCAGCCTCCTGGCAGGGTGTTCGGGGTGCATTGTCGCATGCGCCTGGGCATTTTTCCGCGCAGGTGCTTTTGTCAGCGACAATTTATGCGCAGAATGCGCGGTTTTTCCGCTGGGCGAGGGCAGGGCACATGAAAGCCACCTGGGACATCTTCTGCAGCGTCGTCGACAACTACGGCGATATAGGCGTGACCTGGCGCCTGGCCCGGCAGCTGGTGGCCGAGCACGGCCTGGCAGTGCGGCTGTGGGTGGATGACCTCAATGCGTTCACGCCCATGTGCCCCGGGGCCGATGCCACCGCCCCGGAGCAGTGGCAACACGGTGTGGAAGTGCGCCAGTGGCCGGTGACCTGGTTGCCGGTGGCGCCGGCTGATGTGGTAATCGGTGCCTTCGCCTGCCAGTTGCCAGCAGCTTATGTAGAGGCAATGCGTGCTCGCGCCACGCCGCCGCTGTGGTTGAACCTCGAATACCTCAGTGCCGAGGACTGGGTGGAGGGCTGCCATGGCTTGCCTTCGCCGCAGCCCAATGGCTTGCGCAAGGTATTTTTCTTTCCCGGCTTTACCGAAAAGACCGGTGGCTTGCTGCGCGAGGGCTCGCTGCTGGCGCGGCGTGATGCGTTCCAGCAAGGCGCACGTCAGGCCTTCTTGCAGGGGCTTGGCGTAAACCCTGAAGCGGGGGCGTTGCTGATTTCCCTGTTCGCCTACGAAAACCCGCAACTGGGCAACTGGCTTGATGCCTTGGCCTCAGGCGAGCAACCTTGCCACCTGCTGGTGCCGCAAGGGCGCGTTGTCGCGGGGCTCGGCCAGTGGCTTGGCGAGGCGACACTGCAAGTGGGCAGCGTACGCAAGCGAGGGGCGCTGACCGTGCAGGTGCTACCTTTCGTCAGCCAGGACGACTACGACCGGTTGCTGTGGAGCTGTGATTTCAATGCCGTGCGCGGCGAAGACTCGTTCGTGCGCGCGCAGTGGGCCGGGCAGCCGATGCTGTGGCACATCTACGTGCAGGACGAGAATGCCCATTGGGAAAAGCTCGAAGCGTTTCTCGCGCATTATCGACAGGGGTTGTCAGACGATGCCGATGCCGCCCTGCTTGGCTTGTGGCGAGCCTGGAACATGGACCGCGACATGGGCCAGGCCTGGCAGGCGGCCCGCCAGCACTGGCCGGAACTGCAGCAGCATGCCCGGCTTTGGGCAGCGCGACAGGCCGCTCAGCCGGACCTTGCCACAGCGCTAGTACACTTTTACCGAAATTCGCTATGATACGCGGCCTCGATTTTTATAAATCCATCCAGATTCGGATACTTCGTAATGAAAACTGGTAAAGAACTGAAACCCGGTACCGTACTGCGGATCGACAACGACCCGTGGCTGGTTCAGAAAGCTGAATTCACCAAGTCGGGCCGTAACAGCGCGATCATGAAGACCAAGCTGAAGAACCTGCTGACCGGCTACAAGACCGAAACCGTATACGGTGCGGACGACAAGCTGGACGACGTGATCCTGGATCGCAAAGAAGCGACCCTGTCGTTCATCAGCGGTGACACATACACCTTCATGGACACCACCGACTACACCATGTACGAGCTGAACGCCGAAGACATCGAGGCCGTTCTGCCGTTCATCGAAGAAGGCATGGAAGACATCTGCGAAGCCGTGTTCTTCGAAGGCCGCCTGGTATCGGTTGAACTGCCGACCACCATCAGCCGCCAGGTTGTCTACACCGAGAACGCTGCACGCGGCGACACCTCGGGCAAGGTCATGAAGCCTGCCAAGTTGAAGAACGGTACCGAGATCTCGGTTGCCGACTTCATCCAGATCGACGAGTGGATCGATATCGACACTCGCGACAACAGCTTCAAAGGCCGTTCCAAGAAGTAATCCTTCTTGTGAAACGCAAAAAACCCGGCCTTGGCCGGGTTTTTTAATGCCTGCGTTTTTGCAGTTCTCGATGCTTGCTCTTGCTTTTGTGGGAGCGGCCTTGTGTCGCGAAAGGGCCGCAAAGCGGCCCCGGCGATCTCAAGGTGTACCCGAGATTCAGGGGCCGCTTCGCGCCCCATCGCGACGCAAGGCCGCTCCCACAGGGGGATCGCGCCAGCCTTACACGGTCACGTGCAGGCGCACATCCACATTGCCGCGGGTGGCGTTGGAGTACGGGCACACCTTGTGCGCCTTTTCCACCAGCCCTTCGGCATCGGCCTGGGCCAGGCCCGGCAGGTTGATGTGCAGGTCGATGTCCAGGCCGAAACCGCCCGGGATCTGGCCGATGCCCACCTTGGCGGTGATCGAGGCATCTGCCGGCAGGGCTTTCTTCTCTTGCCCGGCCACGAACTTCAAGGCGCCGATGAAGCAGGCCGAGTAACCGGCGGCGAACATCTGCTCGGGGTTGGTGCCGTCACCGCCCGCGCCGCCCAGCTCTTTGGGGGTGCTGAGCTTGACTTCCAGCTTGCCGTCGCTGGAGCGGGATTTGCCGTCGCGCCCACCGGTGGAGGTAGCTTCTGCGATGTACAGCGGAGTGACCTTTTGCATCTTGAGCCTCGCTAATGTGCTGTGCGCTCCCCGTCTGGAGGAGGGCGCGGGTTGGTGTGGGATTTAAATTAGCGCGCAATTAGTTAGTGCGCAAGATAAATCGTCACCGCTCATCCGAACGGCCATTGCACAGCATAGCTGTCAGAGGTTTTTCTGCAGGTTCTCGCGCAGCGCCAGCAGGTCGGCCTGCAGCTGTTGCAACTGTTCCAGGCTGCGCCCGCTGGCCTTGAGGATGCACTGCGGCACTTCCTTGGCCTGCTGTTGCAAGGCGCGGCCCTTGTCGGTCAGCTGTACCAGTACCACCCGTTCGTCTTCGCGGCTGCGGTTGCGCTGCAGCAGGCCTTCGCTTTCCAGGCGCTTGAGCAGCGGCGTCAGCGAGCCGGGGTCGGTGAGCAGGTGCTGGCTGATCTCGCCTACGGTCAGACCGTCCTGCTCCCACAGCACGAGCATGGCCAGGTACTGCGGGTAGGTCAGGCCCAGGGCCTGCAGCAGCGGTTTGTAGACTTTGGTCATCAGCAACGAGGTGGAGTGCAGGGCGAAGCAGACCTGGTTGTCCAGCAGCAGCTCGTCACAGGAGGCTTGGGTGTTGGCGTTCATGCAGGTCCTTCAAGGTAATCAATGGGAAAGTCTGGCACGCGGATCGTTAGTGCGCGCTTTACTCGCGCAGTTCACTGCGCAAGGCCAGGTCCCAGGGTGGAATCGGGCTGAAGCGGCTCTTGAGGAATTCGAGCAGCAAACGGCTGCGAGAGTTCGTTTCATGTTCCAGGCGTAGCGCGTAGATACCGCTGGTTTCCGCTTCGGGCAAGCCACCGTCGCAAAACAAAGGTATCAGCTCGCCACGCAGCAGGTATTCACTGATCAGCCAAGTGGGCAGGTGGGCTATGCCTAAACCGGCGAGGGCGCCGAACAGCAGGGTTTCGGCGTTGTTGGCTGCCATGCGCATGCGTGAGGGGCGGTACAGGCGGGTTTGCCCGGCCACGTTGAAACGCCAGGCGAATGGCGGCGCCAGGCCGTCCCAGTCCAGGCCGTCGTGCCCGGGCAGTTCGCTGGGGCAGGTGGGCATGCCGCGGCTGGCCAGGTAGGCCGGGCTGGCGCAGGCGATGCGCACCATGTAGGCCAATGGCGTGGCGACCAGCCGGGTGTCGGCCAGGGGGCCGGCGCGCAGCACCAGGTCGACCTCGCCCAGGTGGCTGCCATGCAGGTCGACGAAGCTGTCGATCAGGCGCAGTTGCACGTCCAGGCCTGGGTAGGCCACCAGGAAATCGGCGATGGCCGGGGCCAGGTGGCGGCGGCCGAACGCGGCGGGGGCGTCGATGCGGATCAGGCCTTCGGGGGCATTGCTCAGCGACACCGCTTCGGCGCGGGCCAGGCGCAGTTCCTCGATGATGCGCCTGGCCCGTTCGGCAAAGGCGTTGCCGGCAGGTGTGGCACGCACGGCGTGGGTGCTGCGGGTGAACAGGCGGCTGCCCACGGCGCTTTCCAGGTTGTCGATGCGCCGGGCCACGGCGGACGGGGTCAGCGGGTGGCGGCGGGCGGCGGCAGAAAAGCTGCCGGTTTCCAGCACATCGAGGAACAGGCTTAGCTGGTCGGTCAGGGTATCAGGGCTCATGGCTGCCTTGCTTTTGCGAAAAACGCACAGCCATTGTGCGCTGCTGTGCGTTTCCCCGCCAGCCCGCAATCGTTAGCATGCTCGCATTATGTGTACAGGCGGATGAGGCCCCTGATGATCGAGTGGTTGTTGTATATCGTGCTGGGCGCAGCCCTGGGGACCATGGGTGGCCTGTTTGGCATTGGCGGCGGGCTGATCGCGATTCCGGCGCTGGGCGTGCTGTTTGGCCTGGACCAGCAACTGGCGCAAGGCACGGCGCTGGTGATGGTAGTGCCCAATGTGCTGCTGGCGCTGTGGCGTTATCACCAGCGTAACCGCATCGAGTTGCGCCATGCGGTGCCGTTGTCGCTGTGCAGCTTCGTGTTCGCCTGGCTGGGGTCGATCTGGGCGGTGGGGCTGGATGCGCATTCCATGCGCCTGGGCTTTGTCGGCTTTCTGGTGGCGCTGGCGGCGTGGAACGTGGTGCGGATGTTCATGAAGGTGTCGCCGCCGAGTGCCGAGCTGCGTCATGCCTGGCCGTGGCTGGGTGTACTGGGCAGCTTTGCCGGCACCATGGGCGGCTTGTTCGGGGTGGGTGGGGCCGTGGTGGCCACGCCGATCCTGACCAGTGTGTTCGGTACCACCCAGGTGGTGGCGCAGGGGCTGTCGCTGGCGCTGGCGGCGCCGAGTACCTTGGTAACCCTGGTGACCTATGGGGTGCACCACAGTGTTGACTGGGGGGTGGGGGTTCCATTGGCGGTGGGCGGCCTGCTGAGTATCAGTTGGGGGGTGAAGTTGGCCCATGCGTTGCCGGAGAAGGTGTTGCGGGCGATGTTCTGTGTGTTTTTGGTGGTGTGTGCGGTGATGCTCGGGTTCGAGCTTTGAGATTTTGGGGCCGCTTTGCGGCCCATCGCGACACAAGGCCGCTCCTACAGGGGATCGCGTGCCCTTGTGGGAGCGGCCTTGTGTCGCGATGGGCTGCGCAGCAGCCCCAAGTTACTTGAACCCTTCGACAATGTAGTCGGCCATACAGTCGGTAATCGGCGAAGGGTTCTGGGTACTGCGCACCAGCATCACATTCGCCACCGGCAACTGCGGCAACCCTTCGCTCTCGCCCAGAATGCGGATATTCCCGCCAATCAGGCTCTGCAACTGTGCGGTCACCGCCAACCCAGCGGTGACGATGGCGAAGATCGCTGCCAGGCTCGGGCTGGTATAGGCGATGCGGTAGTCGATGCCCTGGGCCTCCAGGGCATTGCAGGTCCAGGCCCGGCAGAAGCAGTCGGTGTTGAACAAGGCTACCGGCATGGGGCGTTGCTCCTGCGGGCAGAAGCCTTGCGCGGCGGCCCAGACCAGGCGTTCCTGGCGCAGCAGCTGGCCAATCTCGTTACCCGGCTCACGGGTGACGATGGTCAGGTCCAGGTCCTGGCGCAGCATCAGTTGTTTGGAGGAGTCGCAATGCACCTCCACCTGCACCAGCGGGTAGGCCTGGGCAAAGCTCGACAGGATGGTCGGCAGGAAGCGCATGGCATAGTCGTCCGGCGTGCCGATGCGTACTACCCCGACCATGTGCGGCATGCGCAGGGTGTTGAACACTTCCCCATGCAACTTGAGGATGCGCCGCGCATAGCCGAGCAGCACCTGGCCTTCGGCAGTCAACCGCACCTGGCGGCCGTCGCGCTCGAACAGCTGGCGCTGCAAAATGTCTTCTTCCAGGCGTTTCATCTGCATGCTCACCGCCGACTGGGTGCGGTTGACCACCTCGCCGGCGCGGGTGAAGCCGCCCTGCTCGGCGATGGCCACGAAGGTGCGCAGTACGTCCGCATCGAGGCTCTGGTACTGGGACATTGCATCAATCTCCGAGATGCATGGCATCAGAAACATTCGTTGGATTGATCTTATGCCTGGGTTGAGACTGAGGCCATCAACACGGAGGGCTTCACGATGAAAGGTCATGTCAGCAGCATCCAGCAACCTGCCTTTTCCCTGAACCACCTGTGGCATGCCGCCCTGCAGCGCCCGGCGCGCTGGCTGCAGCTGTACCGCCAGCGCCAGGAACTGGCCAGCCTGAGTGATGCGACCCTGCACGACCTGGGGTTGAGCCGGGCGGATATCCAGCAGGAGGCCGAGCGGCATTTCTGGGATGACCCGCTGCGGAAATAGGCTAAGTTTGTCGGTGGAACCACTGGCCTCTTCGCGGGTGAACCCGCTCCCACAGGAACTCCACATTGCCCTAGACCAGTGGTACCCCTGTGGGAGCGGGTTCACCCGCGAAAGGGCCGGAACAGACACTACAAGGAGTTCAGGCTTGCCCCTCGAGCTGTCCATCAACCAGGCCCGCCGCCTGGCCCTTTCTGCCCAAGGTTTCGGCAAACAGCCGGAATCGGCGCCGACCCTGCCAGCACTCAAGCGCATGCTGCAACGCCTGGGCGTGTTACAGATCGATTCGGTCAACGCCCTGGTCCGCTCCCACTACCTGCCGCTGTTCTCCCGGCTGGGCAACTACTCGCCTGCCACCCTCGACCAGCTCGCCTGGGGCAGTGGCCGCCAGCGCCTGTTGTTCGAGTACTGGGGCCATGAAGCCTCGCTGCTGCCGCTGAGCCTGTACCCACTGCTGCGCTGGCGCATGGCCCATGCCGCCGATGGCCGTGGCATCTATCGCCAGCTCGCGCAGTTTGGCCGTGAACGCCAGGATGTGATCGCCCGGGTACTGGCAGCGGTCCGCGAACAGGGCGCCCTTGGTGCGGGCAGCCTGTCCACCCGCGAGGAGCGGGCCGGCCCCTGGTGGGACTGGAGCGAGGAAAAGCACGCGCTGGAATGGCTGTTCGCCGCAGGGGAGGTGACGGTCGCTGGCCGGCGCGGCTTCGAGCGGCTCTACGATGTACCGGAAAAGGTCCTGCCGAGGTCGATCCTCGACCAGCCACTGCCCAGCGAGACCGAGGCGCATCAGGGCTTGATGCTGCACGCCGCCACCGCCCTGGGCGTAGCCACCGAGCGCGACCTGCGCGACTACTTCCGCCTGGACCCGGGGCAGGGCAAAGCGGCACTGGCCGAACTGGTGGCTGATGGCCGCCTGCAAGCGGTCGAGGTGCAGGGTTGGAAGCAGCTTGCCTACTGCGCCGGCGCGCCGCGTATCCCCCGGCGCATCCAGGCCAGCGCACTGTTGTCGCCGTTCGATTCACTGGTTTGGGAACGCAACCGTACCGAGCGCTTGTTCGACTTCCGCTACCGCCTGGAAATCTACACCCCGGCGCACAAGCGGGTGTACGGCTACTACGTGCTGCCGTTCCTGTACCGCGAACGCATTGCCGCGCGCGTGGACCTGCGCGCCGAGCGCGCCCAGGGGCAACTGGCAGTGCACGCCGTGCAGGTCGAGGCAGCCGGCCTGGACGAAGAGGGTTACCAGGCCCTGGCCGGCAACCTGCTGCGCCTGGCCAGCTGGCTGGGGCTGGAGAAGGTGCAACTGAACTGCCCGCGTACCGAGGGCAGCCAGTTGCGTCAGGCGTTGCTCAGCGCCGCACCTGCTTGAGGGTTTCGGCAATCAGGAACGCCAGCTCCAGGGACTGGTCGGCATTCATCCGTGGGTCGCAGTGGGTGTGATAGCGGTCGGACAGCGCATCCTCGGTGATCGGCCGGGCACCGCCGATGCATTCGGTGACGTTCTGCCCGGTCATCTCGATGTGGATGCCGCCGGCATGGCTGCCCTCGGCCTGGTGCACCTGGAAGAACTGCTTCACCTCATCCAGGATCTGCGCAAAGTCGCGGGTCTTGTAGCCGCTGCTGGCCTTGATGGTGTTGCCGTGCATCGGGTCGGAACTCCACAGCACCTTGCGCCCTTCGCGCTCGACGGTGCGGATCAGCCCCGGCAGGTGGTCGCCGACCTTGCCGGCGCCCATGCGCACGATCAGGTTCAGGCGCCCGGGGTCGTTGGCCGGGTTCAGCGTGTCGATCAGGCGGATCAGCTCTTCGGGGTTCATGCTCGGGCCAACCTTGACCCCGATCGGGTTGTGCACGCCGCGCAGGAACTCCACATGGGCACCGTCCAGCTGGCGGGTGCGGTCGCCG
>RCUT01001133.1_pt1 | contig 12978 bp, 10 predicted proteins | sample 2166171 | NCBI WGS metagenome assembly RCUT01 (sample SAMN09932757, study PRJNA488358) | compost metagenome | isolation source: compost soil in 4-hydroxybenzoic | place: Germany: Experimental Botanical Garden
ACGGATACAGTTCTCCACAATCACCACTGCACCATCAACGATAATTCCAAAATCCAAAGCACCTAAACTCATCAGATTGGCGCTGATTTTCTGTTCCGCCATGCCAGTCAAGGTAAATAACATCGACAGTGGAATAACACATGCGGTAATCAGTGCAGCCCTAAAATTACCTAGAAAAATAAACAGGATCACAATAACAAGGATCGCACCTTCGACAAGGTTTTTGGCAACGGTCTTAATTGCCTTATCTACCAAATGACTACGATCATAAACGGTTTCAATCACCACACCTTTCGGTAATGACTGTTGAATTGCTTGAACTTTTTGATCTACTGCTTGAGCGACGGACTTACTATTTTCGTCCATCATCATCATGGCAGTGCCCAATACGGTTTCTTCACCGTTATACGTCGCACCGCCTGTACGTAAATCATGACCAATGGAAACTGAAGCCACATCACTTACCCGAATAGGTAAGCCATTTTTGGTGCTAATAGTGACATTTTCGATATCTTGAATAGACGACAATAAACCCGGTACACGTACGGTCAGTTGTTGCCCATTATCTTCAATAAAACCTGCACCCCGATTGCCATTGTTATCTTGAAGTGCCTGCTCCAACTCTGCCACTGAAATTTGGATCTGCTGTAACCGGGTTAAATCTGGGGCAACAATATAGGTTTTCTCATAACCCCCAATACTATTGACTTCAGCAACCCCTTCAACCCGTTGCAGCTGAGGACGGACAATCCAGTCTTGGACTTCCCTTAAATCCATCGCCGTATAAGGCGTGCCATCTGGCTTTTTAGCATTCGGTTCTGCTTTGATTACCCACTGATAGATTTCCCCCAAACCTGTCGAGATAGGCGACATTTGTGGCTCAACATTTTCAGGTAAAGCACTTTTGGCTTCTTGCAAACGTTGATTAATCAGTTGTCTCGCCCAATAAATATCGGTTCCATCTTTAAAAATAATGGTGACTTGCGACAGTCCGTAACGAGAAACCGACCGTGTCTGTTCTAGGTTAGACATCCCTGACATGGCATTTTCAATCGGATAGGTAATCCGTTGCTCAACTTCAAGTGCGGTAAAACCATTGGCTTGACTGTTGATTTGAACTTGCACATTGGTGATATCAGGTACGGCATCTATCGTCAGTTTTTGATAACTAAATATTCCGATAGCAATCCATGCGACGACAAACAACATCACCCAAATGGCATTACGAATAGAAAACTGAATGATTCGATCAAACAATCCTTTACTTAGAAACAGGTCGTCTTGAGAATTAATGGGCATGTTCAGCCTCTCCCTTCTCCATTTCCGATTTCAACAGAAAACTGCCCTGACTGACATACTGCTGTTTTTCCGTTAAACCCGATTTAATTTCGACCCATTGACCATCACTTGAATAGTTACCAAGTTGTACAGGACTTGCTGCCAGATGAATTTGATCTTTTTCAGTTTTGGCAACAAACACGATCTGTTGACCATCTATCTGCTGAATCGCGGCTTTAGCCACACGCAATACCGGTTGTCGCGTTGTTTCACCTGTTAATAAAACATTCACCATTAAATTGGGACGTAATTCTTGCGCTGGCGTTAAGACTTTCGCACGAACTTGTAAACGTCCTGTTTGACTATCCGCTTCCGTTGTTAAGGCCTGCACTCGCGCTTTAAATAGATTATTGGTTTGCAAAGATTTAAATTCAATTTCCTGATTCGGCTGAACATGAATATTTGCAGCACTCGGCAAAATAAATTCCACCCATAATTGATCCAGCTGATCAATTATGAACAATTGCTTATCCGCAGAAATATTTTCACCCACAACAATGTCTTTTTTCGTAATCACCCCATTAAAAGGTGCCTTAATCACATAACGCCCTTGACTGCCACTGCTTGCACCTAATGCTGATAAACGACTTCGAGCAGCCTGAACTTGAATCTCCGCTTGTCGATAAGCGTTATATGCGCGTTGATAATCCTGTCGAGCAGAAATCCCTTGATTGAAAAGCTGCTTTTCTCTTTGGTAGTCTTGCGAAGCTAAAGTTAAGGCCTCCTGAGCAATACTTAAGTTGGCTTGTTGATCTACAAGGTCAGGAATAAAAAGCGTGGCTAAAGCCTGTCCCTTTTTCACTTCCTCTCCCAAGGCTACAGCAACACTTTCAACTCGCCCGGCAAAACTCGCCTCCACATGCGCTTGTTGGTCAGTATTCACCACAAGTCTGGCTGGATATTGCTGTTTTTTTTCAACTTCACCCAATTCAACTTGTGCTAATTTCACGCCAAACTCAACCAATTGTTTTGATGTGAAGTTTAACGATTCATTTTCAGCATGAGCTTCCTCAATCTCACCATGGCCATGTTCTTCTTCTGCATGTGCATCAGCCTCTTTACTTGGTTTTTCTTTACCACTAAATAATAAAACGGCACTCAGAACGATACTCATGATGATAATGGCAATGATCCAAACCCATTGTTTTTTTGCTTGATATACAGACACGCTTACTCTCCTACTACTGGGCTTAGGTCATTTGTGGATTGCCATAAATTTTGATTAATTTTCATCAGTGCATCGGGCGACATAATCGCATTTGAATCCACCCCCAAAGCTAAACTTTCAGCTTGCAAAGATTTTTGCCATGCCTGTTTTAACGTTTGTATTTTGTTCAAACGTTGTTCCTGAAGCTGAATGCTGGCTTGGTGTACATCAGTAATGGAGTATTTACCCACTTTAAAACCCAGTAAAGTTTTTTGATGTACTGACTCCGATAGCGGAATTTGTTGCTCATTGATCAAGTCGTATTGCCATTTCAGACCCTTCAGCTCAAGCAATAAAGTGTCCAGTTGAGTCTTATTCTGCTGTTGGTAATACTGCTGTTGCTGATCTAATAAATCTTGTTTTGCTTGGGCTATTTGCATGCCATATTGCTGACGATCAAAGATATTCAACGGTATTTCAACCCCTAGCCGTATTTGACTCTCCGTGTTATTTAAGTCGGCTTGCTTGCTATTGGTAATCCCAAAAAGTACATTCGGATTGGGTCTAGCTTGTGCCTTTAAATAGGCTAAATTGGCTTGCTGTTTGACTTTTTGCAGTTGAATACTTTGTGCCAATAAATTTTCATTCAGCGCCTGTTGCACAAAGGCGGTGGTATCAGATGGCCATAATTGCGCACGAGCTGCACTCAAATCATGATCAAGTTCAGCTGCCCCCCACAAATTTGCCAATTGTCTTTTCACCGTGGTTAAGGACAACTCCATTTCTTGTGTTCGTCGCTGATTTTCAATATGAGTAACTAAAATACGATCCAAATCTAATCTGGAAACACTCCCTGCACGATAGCGTAATCGTGTCGCATCCACATTTGCTTGACTGTCTGCTAACTGAGTTGTGCTAATTTTAAGCTCTTCTTGCAAAACAAGAACTTGAGACCATAAATATTTCACAGCCAATAAGGTTTCGGCTTTATATAATTTTTGATTTAAATCGACTTGAGATAATTCAACTTTTGCTAAATTTTTTCGGCTACGACGTTGACCAAAAATATCTAAAGGTTGGCTAATCTCGACATCTAATTCTTGATCCTGATCAGATTTAAAGCCCGTTTTTTGCACAGATAAACTTGGATTTGCCCACAGTTGGCTTTGTTTCAGTTTAGCTGTCGCAATGTCCTGTTGGGTTTGTAAAGCATGAATTTGGTTTTGATGACCTTCAACACGCATTAATATTTGATTGAAATCTGAATCTTGCTGATTTTTGGATGCTACTGACTGCTCAGCAAAAATGCTCGCCGAAATAGATATCCCGAGGATGAATGCAACCAACTGAGCTTTTTTTAGCTGAACAGTCGTTTTCTCATTCAAACCCATACCATGAGTTGAAACTTTTTTTGACATGAAGATGTCCCACAAACATTAATAGAATGATGGTGGGTTGTTTTAGGCTACCCCACCGCGAGCGGGGATAATTCGGGAGGTGGAGCTAAACGAGGGAGATAGGGCGATTGGTAAAAATTTGCCCAAGGTCGAGCGTGTCGAATATCGACTTGAAAATTAGGTTTATCGTTATAATAAGACTGGGTATCTAGCTCAAGTGCAATATGATTCGATAAGTGGCTACACCTGTCGTTAAAACATATTTTTTGACAGTAATCATAAATTTTTTGATCATCTACCAGACTTTGTTTATTGTCATTACTTTGTGCAATTGGTTGCACAAGAGAAGGATCATTGAGAAATGAAGTCACATTTGGCATTTCATGCAGACACGCCGCTTCCGCCACATTCCAAATACTTTGAAAGGTGAACAATAGCAGGAAAATCTGTATCAGAAATGTCTTTCTCTTCATAACATCATCTTAAACTTTAAGCCCGCATTATAGCGATCATTTTTATCGAAAGCACTCAGATTCAGAAAATACGCGTTAATCTCGCCAATAAAGCGGCATCTATAGCACGCAATAACACCTTGCATAAAGTGAATCATCTAGACAAAATCAAGCTTAAAGTCCTTTGTGATAAAGCTTTCACTAACAATTAGATACACCCCATTTTAGATGCAAACAATTTTTTGGTGATCACTTGACCACTTTTTCCAAATGGTTCTGGCTAAATATTTAACTGTTTTGAGCAAGTCATTGCAATCTTGGGGATATGCTTTTAAATCTATCCATGATCTAGCCTTATTTCAGTCATAACCTACTGACTCATAGGGCTTCTATAGCAATTATTAGCTTATGAATATACTTTTTGATAAAAAATTAGTACGCTATCGTTAATGAATAGACTTAATAAAAAAAGATAATGTATGAAATTACCACTTTATGCTCTGTTGACCTGTATTTTGGTTGGTGCATCGGCGCTGATTTATGCAGCTAATCAACAATCGACTCAGTTTAACGTGAGCGTTACCATTAAAGAAACGTGCAATATTACGGCAGCCAATAGTTCAGATCTCGATTTTGGCAGTATTAACCGCGCATCAAAAGGCTCAAATCAAAGTAACCATTTGGCAGTGACTTGTACCCAAGGAACACCTTATCGTATTGCGTTGCAAAGCCAAAGAGCGATGGCAAATGCGGCTTCAAATAACGCTAAAATTCCTTATACCCTGTATCAGGATGCCAATCGTACAACGCTCTGGGGCGCAGATACTCAAAATGCTTACAGCAATACAGGCACTGGAAATACCCAAAAAATTCCCGTTTGGGGGCAAGTTAACCAAGCAAATACCAATGTTCCTGCGGGTCAATATACTGACAAAGTAACCGCTGTCATTACTTATTAATAAGTCAGGGTCACAGTAATGGTATCCTGATATTCTCCCGCAGGTACAGCCGTTGAACTTGGCCCTGCCTTTCCATAAATATTAATGGTTTGTGTACCATTGTTGCCCGTACCCTGTGATGCGCCGCTATTGCTCCACAGCTGACTGTACTGCGCATCGCGATATAATTCATAGGCAATGTAGTCTGCACCCTTACGCATACGACGTGTTGCGCCGTCATAGTTCATTCCCTGATCTAAATTCACTTTCCAAGACGTATTCAAAGGACAGGACAAAGCTACCGTTGTCGAACTGGTCACTGCCCGAGATAAATCATTCATTTGACCAAAATTCAGATCGGATGCAGAAATCAGATTACAGCTGTTTTCATAGTTTGTCGTGACGTTCAAACTGTTGCTTTGATTGCTTGACTGAGATGCCAATACATCTTCTGTACTTGGCTGCTTGTCCTGACTAAAGGCATATAATAGATTGACTCGCGTATCATTATTATTCTGATAACTTCCAGCTGTTACATTTTGCCCCGAATATGTCAAACCATAAATGGGTAGATCGAAAACTTTCTGGTTTTCATTCACGGTAAAAGTTTTATAAGTACATTTTAATGTCGATAAATTGGCTTGCGTATCAATTCGCTGGGTCAAAGCGGGATCATAAAACAAATCATAAGTGAGATAAGAATGCGGCCAAGAAGAATATGAAACCATTTGGCGACGGTTATTGGATAAGCCTAAACCACCCGCGGTCGCATAAGGGCATAAAGCGACATTGACCGTTTTAGTATGGCCATATTGGTTACAAGTCACTTGCCAATTGGTGTAGCTAGTTTTTCCTTTACCCGATACCGAACCGAAATTCAAAGCGGGGCCTGACAGCCAGCACGAACCAGAGGCTTGAGCAGATGCGCTGACACCCATTAGAGTAAAAGGCAGCATTAGGGCAAAAATCCAATACGCCAGCAGCAACCATGAACGTCGCACATGGTGAATATTCATCATTATTGGCACGTTAAATTCCCCAAGTCTAGAAAACCATATTGCGCTGAAAAATCAGGCAAGTCCATACGGCACACCCGCCCCATTTGCTCGACAAAAACTGTTGACGCGGTGGGATTTTCTAAATAAATCATGCCATCCCGCCCAACAATCGTATGTTCAACATTCTCTAAATGAGGTGCAGTTTGCTGTACCCACACTCGGCTTCCCATTTTTAAAGGCTGATTCTGCTCGTCGACCGCAGCCCATTGTACCGAACGCATTTTATACACTGGAAAATTCAGATATACGCCACTAGCACTATAGGGAACTGCATCTATTTGTGTCGATTCAATTTTATATTCCAGCGGTAAATCCAACGTATCTATAGAGACCACATTATGCTGATATGGATTCAGTGAGTCGATTAATAACAAACCCTTGCGATTGGTTTTACCCACGAGACGATTTTCCAGCCGCACAGGAATATCTGCCACACCTTCTGTAGATACCACGGCAAATGAGTTCAATGATTGACGCATGGCAAAAAGATTGCGGTTCATCATCACCAGACTGCCACGTGCTGACCCAATGACAGTACTATAATCTTCATCGTTAATCTTGGCATTTTGAAAACCCAGATCCCATTGTCCCACTGAGGTTTCCCGCTGCAACTGTCCCTGTAAGCTATAATTGCTTGGATCACTATATTCGATGTTGCTTTGCCAGCCCCAATCCGCTTGATTTTGCAAAGCTGTTTTACGCACACTTGCCGACACTTTATTACGCTCTGTATTTTTTTGGGCATTCATGGCGGCATTGGTCTGACGGTCTAGCGGAATATTCAATGACATAAAAAAAGTATTACTTTTTTCATTTAAATCACGAGCCATATTCAAGGTTAGATAATTCTTAGAAGGAAAATAATAAGACCAATTAAAGATCAAATATTCATTATCAATCCCCTGATATTGCTGTGCTGCATAACTACTGCCAAATTGACCAAGAGGCGTATTCACTCCCAAGAAAACATGATCAGAGCGGTCAATATAGGCATAGCCCAAACCGCTTGCCAAATCACCAAAATTACCGTCACTTTGCTGGTGATGCATAGAAAAGTTGATCAAGCGGTTATTCCACTCATAACCTGCTGAAAAAGCCTGCCCTGCCTGCTGGTTTAACTCGCTATAACTGTAAGAACCATTCAGCACCCCTAAAGTATTTGGCAAGCGGTGTACAATACCGAATCCTGCTAAGGCCACATCATTTGAATATTCAGTATGGCTTTCCAATGTCGTGTCATTGCTGAGACCATGCCGGAAAGTGGCATTCATTAAAAGATCATGCCCATAGCTAAATGACTTGACTGCATAATTCAGTTTATTCACCCCTAGACTCACGTCCCAGTCGGATAAACCTTGCTGTAATAACTGTGAAGTGCCAAATAAGGAAAAATTGACAACCCGTTGCTGTCCATTCAAATCGGTAATTAATAACTGCGCTGTTCCTGCACCTGTAATTGACGGTGCAGTCTGAATATTAAACTGTCCCGGAAGCACTTCACTGCTGCTTTGCTGTATGCCATTAATTAATAAATCTACCGTTGACGGCAATAGCACTGAATCTTTAAATGAGGCTAACGGTGAAGTTACTTGATACGGCTGTAAATTATAGTTTTTTGCCAGTTTAATACCTGAAATTCGGGTCGAACGACTCCAATCTAAAGCGCGTGACTGACTATCGCCTAATGTTAATGTCAGCGCCCTATTGGCAAAATCCTTTTGCCAATAGGTATCTAAAATCTGGCTATTCAGTTCTTCCGATGTCTTTGATTGAGTATAAGCATGATTGGCAGCAATGCTTAAAACGCTGCCCGCCCCAAAACCAAAAAGACGCAACTCATTCCAACCGCTTAAAGACCAAACATCTTCAGTGGCTTGGGCATAAAAATCATAATTGAAAAGCACACCCGGTTTAATCTGCTGAGCGTTGACTTTGGCGGCTTCAATCGGAATAAATCCTGCCACGGTATTGTTCTGTAAAAAAGAGACAGCTACATCCAAATGGATACTTTGCGCAGCGGCATTGTAATCGTAGTTCAAGCCAGAAATTTGAGACAAACTGATAAAACCTGCATGCTGAGGAGCATCAGGTACACTAACTTTTAATTGCAGTTCTTGCAGGGTCGTCCGTGAAATCAGTAAATCATGCGGTGTTTGAATAAAGTGCCCAAAAGTTGAGCTAGATGCCTGATTCAACACAATGCTTAAATACAGCTCCTGCTGCTCAATACCATCATCCTCTAAACTGACGGTTTCGCTGGCAATAACCAAAGTACTGGATAAACAATACGTACACAGCAATGCTTGAAATAATGGGCCACAGTAAGCGAACTTTTTTATCATTAATACTTATTGAATGGGAAGCATCTGTGCTAAACCATCACTATTGATTCTGGCTTCAAACTTGCCATTTGGGAGTATTTTTTTAGACTCGGGAATCTCCCAGCGCATACTCTGACCAGCAAGCGCATAGCCTACCAAACCATTGATTAACGGTATTCTTTCACCATTTGGATTGATATAAGTTAATTCACTAATCCGGATATGGCTTTTCGCATTGTTCTTCACAATCAGCTGTTGATTCTGATATTGAAAACTTACCTGATTTAACAGCGTTAAACCATTGCGCATGGTAATAGTGTCAGTAGGTTGGATAAAAACTGGAATAGAATACTGTAATAATAGCTGCAAGCCGGTCTGTGCATCGGCTTGTCCTGAACTTGGCAATTCATCAATCAATAAGCGGTAAGTCTGTTCTACCGCGGTATTTTGTGGGGCAATACGAATAATTCGGATCAGCTGTTGCTCACCCGCTTTAATTTCTGTAATCGATGGGCTGGCAACCAAGTCTCGTGTAGGATTTACTTGATCCTGACCTGCAACTTGCGACCAGATCAGCACACGAGTTTGCGCTCGAATAGGTCGCTCACTGGTATTGGTCAGCCATATTTCTTTGGCTTTTTCTTGCGGGGAGAATGCAACAGAAATTGGAGCAACTTGCAGACTGGCTGCCAAACTGCTCAGCGAATAAAGTGAAACGATAGAAGCACAAATGAATTGTCTCAATTTGTTCATATACTGCGTCACTCTATTCGTACAGCTCTAAGCAATTAGTAAGTTACAGTTGCAACCACTGTATCTACATAATTACCAGCTTCAACGTTGGTATTACCCGCTAATTTAGCATAGACAGGAATCGCTTGATCTTTACCATTACCTGTTTTTGATAATAAGTTTACAGCGTCCCACTCAGTTGTACGGGTAGAATCTTGATACAATTTATATGGAACTTTACTGGTTGAAGCAGTATTTGTGTTACTCATTTCACCACTGCCTGCTAAAGCAATTTTATAAGGTGTATTTAATGTACAAGTAACATTTAACTGGCCTTTCGCATTGCTTGCAGATTTAGTAGAACGATCAATAGAAGCAAATTCCACGTCTTGAGCCGCGGTAAACTTACATGATTCATTTACTGTAAGTTTAACTTCAAATTGAGTAGAATCAGTGCCTGCCGCATGCGCTACAGTAAAAAGAGAAGAAAAACCTAAAACTGCCGAAACAATGACTTTTTTCATGAAATGCCCCATATAATGTGAAAGATGACACACTAAATTAAAATATGGTGTGGATTATAGGCTTTTTTTTGATCTTGTAAAGTACTTAAATCAAAATTTAAGTATAAAATTCATCCAATTATTTTAGATATTCATCCCCCCTTTTTTGACCTTATTGCCCATGTATTTAAAAATTCATATATCCCTATCTTTTATAAATTATGAAATATCTATTAATCCGAATAACAAGTAAAAATTAAGCTTGAAAAAAGTTACTGGAGCCAATATTGGATAGATGAAAGAGAAAAAGACTTTAAAGACCATTAAACGAATTGGTAAAGAAAAGGCTGGATCCTAATACTTAAATTTAGCATTCTCTAAAAGATGTTTGCCCTAGCCATCTTTGTTTTGGGTTTGTACGATCAGGGAAAATTGGTGGTTATTCAAACAATAAATTTTCGCTTGAAGCATATATATTCTAAAAACATAAGTTTTAAAGTCAGTAGTTATAAAACTGAGCCAAGTCAAAACAAAAATTTAACTCGTATTTCCCTTTTACATGAACTTATTTGAGAACTTTTATAATCTAATTTTTTATGTCGGACAAAATCAAAGTTAAAAAAAAAGACCCTTGATGATCAAGGGTCTTTTTAGATATTTGGCGGAAGCGGTGAGATTCGAACTCACGGAGGACTCACACCCTCGTCGGTTTTCAAGACCGGTGCATTAAACCGCTCTGCCACGCTTCCATGTGCGCCATAATACGGATCTTTTTAAAAACTGACAAGTAAAAATTACAAGCAAAGCATTCAAATGAATATTGTTTCGCCAAATCAACTTAAAAAATCATAATTTGGCTGCTAATTCAGCACCTTCACGAATTGCACGCTTCGCATCAAGCTCTGCTGCCAGTTTTGCACCACCAATAATATGGTAATTTGCCAAAGTATTCTCACCTTCATTTGGCATAATGTCTTTTACTGACTCTTGTCCCGCACAAACCACAACAGTATCCACACGTAAAAGTTGGTCATAGCCATTGGTTTCAATCCATAAACCTTCATCAGTAATGGATTTATACTGCACACCACGCAACATTTTAACCGCATGTTTTTTCAGTTGTGCACGATGTACCCAACCCGATGTTTTTCCTAAACCAGCACCTAAAGGCGTCGTTTTACGTTGCAACAAATAGATTTCACGCACAGGATGATCCACTTGCGCGGGTTGCAAACCACCTTCAGAGATATAGCTCGGATTTGGATCAATACCCCACTCACGTTGCCAGTCTGCCAACGGTTGTGGCTGAGGTTGATGCTCTGGTTTCAATAAAAATTCGGAAACATCAAATCCAATACCGCCTGCACCAATCACTGCGACACGATTGCCAACGGCAGCACCCCGTAATACTTCTGCATACGACAGCACTTGTGGCGCATGACTGCCTTCAATTTTCAAACCACGCGGCACAACACCTGTGGCAACAATGACCTCATCAAAACCTTCACGTTCTAATTGCTCACGGTTCACTTTGGTATTTAAACGTAGTTCTACTCCTGTTTTTTCAATTTGAACTTTAAAATAACGGATGGTTTCGTGGAACTCTTCTTTACCCGGAACCACTTTCGCTAAATTAAACTGCCCACCAATCTCTTGTGCCGCTTCAAATAAAGTCACCTGATGACCCCGACTCGCAGCCACTGTTGCAGCAGACATCCCCGCTACACCACCACCGACAACTGCAATTTTTTTCGGCGTTTTCGTTTTCAAATAAACCAATTCGGTTTCATACGCTGCACGTGGATTGACTAAACAAGTGGCACGTTGATTTTTAAAAGTATGATCTAAACACGCTTGGTTACAAGCAATACAGGTATTAATTTCATCAACACGATTGGTTGCGGTTTTACTCACCCAGAATGCATCTGCCAACAACGGGCGTGCCATCTGAACCATATCTGCTTTTCCAGCAGCCAAAATCGCTTCAGCTGTTTCAGGCATATTAATACGATTTGAAGCGATCACAGGAATAGCAACATGCTTTTTCACTTCAGCCGTATAATCAGCAAATGCTGCTCGCGGTACAGACGTGACAATAGTAGGAATACGTGCTTCGTGCCAGCCAATACCTGTATTTAGCAATGTTACCCCTGCTTTTTCCAAAGCTTGAGCAACGATAATCACTTCATCCATAGTGTTACCATCATGAACCAGATCAAGCATCGACAAACGGAAACAGATAATAAATTTTTCACCGACTTTTGCACGAATCGATCTGACAATCTCAACCGCAAAACGCATCCGATTCTGAATATCGCCACCCCAACGATCATCACGCTGATTCACATGGCGGCTTAGAAACTGATTGAGTAAATAACCTTCCGAACCCATGATTTCTACACCATCATAACCTGCTTTTTTAGCAATACTGGCGGTATGTGCATAATCATCAATGGTATCTAAAATTTGCTTTTCACTCATTTGACGCGGTTTAAACGGTGAAATGGGTGATTTAATTGGACTCGCTGAAACCACAAAAGGTTGATAACCATAACGTCCTGCATGCAAAATTTGCATAATAATTTTTGCACCATGCTTATGCACAGCATGCGTCACTAAACGATGGGGTGCAACATCGCCTAAGGTATTCATGGTCCCGCCCGCAGGAAGCAACCAACCTGAACGGTTAGGTGAAATTCCCCCAGTAATAATTAAACCAACACCACCTTTTGCACGTTCCCCAAAATATGCCGCCAATTTAGGATAGTTGTAAAAACGGTCTTCCAAACCTGTGTGCATTGAACCCATCACGACACGGTTTTTAATGGTCGTAAAGCCTAAATGAAGTGGTTTTAATATATTTGCATAGCGAGTTGTCATCATGAATCCTTTAAGGTTGGCTTTGCAACTTGTTGCATACTACTTTACCGACTTTTCATATTTTGTTTATGGCTTTTTAAATAATTTGTCTGCAAGAAACTGTCAATTTGACATAAAAAAAGTGTAGCTCTTGAGACTACACTTAAAGTATTACACCTGATCATTATTCACTTCAATTTATGAAGATTTCCAATTTTTTAATTTCGTTGTAT
>RCUT01001136.1_pt1 | contig 12964 bp, 11 predicted proteins | sample 2166171 | NCBI WGS metagenome assembly RCUT01 (sample SAMN09932757, study PRJNA488358) | compost metagenome | isolation source: compost soil in 4-hydroxybenzoic | place: Germany: Experimental Botanical Garden
GATCAGATGTACGTTTGATCTTCAGCATCAAATAATATTTTGTTTTAGGTTATTTTACTTTAGGTCCGGAATAGATTCCGGACCTTTTTTGTTATTATGTCATGATAGCAGTCATCAAAATCATCGCATTAAAAAGCCTATATTCGTAATATGAGTAACATATTTGGTTTTAGGTCGAATGTGCCTTCAAAAAAGAAGTTGTATTATCCTATAAAAGAAGAATTGCGTGAATACCTGGTAAAACACGGCAGGGAAATAAAGCTGCCTATCCAGTATACAGACATGCTTCGCTTTAACCTTGAAGTACCTTTATTGGATAAAAACGGAAAAGATACCCTCTGGAAAACAGTTTATTATGATGAGAGTGATATGCGGGAATTGTTTCCGGCACTTACCTATATTTATGCTTTACTTACAACCGATGGCGATATAGCACTAATGGATAACCTGTCGGTTGCACGAATTGATTTTTGTGCGTTTGGTAATTCAAAGCCTTTCAGAGTTCGCATTATCAATCGACTGAATGATAACTATGACCACTTTTATGTTAAAGTTGCAGATGCATCCCGTATTTACGGATTGGAATTAGAACATATCCTCTCCCCTAACCGTATTACGTATATTACGGATAAAGACACGCTAATAGAGGAGCATATTATCGGTTTACCGGGCGATGTTTTTATCGAACATCACTTAGATGATATCCCATTTAACCAAATACGGATCAGTAAGGAATTTGTAAAATTTAATGAACGTTGCTTTGTACGTCTTTTAGGCGATATGCGAGCCTATAATTTCGTAATGGACATAACCCCCGACATAGAGGGATTACAGTACCGTATACGCGCTATTGACTTCGATCAGCAATCCTACGAGGGTAAAAAGAATTTTTATTTACCACATTACTTTAAAGAAAATAATAAACTGGTGTTTATGGGGATGAAGCATATGAACCATAAAACGATGAGCCAATATCAGGAAGAAGAGCGAACGTTGATATCTAATCGTATTAAATCTTCACCACGAAGAATCAATGAACTGTTTGCGGTGCTTGAACAAGACGAAATATCTCCAAAGGCCAAAACGGAAATGCTAAAACAAGAACTTGCAGAACACCATAAAAAAGATATTTTTCTGCACTGCCAGAACATGGGACAAGTGGTAATAGAACATATTACCGGATGTCTGGCAAAGAAGTTATAATTGTAATATCATCCAAAACCGTCGGCCAATACTTAAATTTGCAGCATGTCTGTTGAGTTCGATTACAAAAAAGCATTACAAAAAATACCACATAAACCAGGTATCTATCAGTACTTTGATAGTGAAAATAAGCTTATCTATGTTGGAAAGGCCAAAGACCTGCGTAACCGTGTTTCGTCCTATTTTGTAAACGACCGTATGCTGAACGCTAAAACTCGCGTATTAGTAAGCAAAATACGTGACGTTAAGTTTACAATAGTAGATAGTGAGATCGAGGCCTTGTTATTGGAAAACAACCTAATTAAAGAGCACCAGCCCCGCTATAATGTAATGCTAAAGGATGATAAAACGTATCCTTCCATTGTAATCAAAAATGAATCCTTTCCCCGAATTTATGGCACCCGGAAAATTATAAGAGATGGTTCTAAGTATTATGGTCCTTATGCTTCTGTAACCATGATGAAAACCATGCTCGAAATGATTAAAGGGCTGTATCCCTTGCGTACATGTAATCTTGCATTAACAGATCCGAATATCAAAGCAGGAAAATTCAGAGTCTGCCTTGAGTATCAAATTGGAAACTGTAAAGGACCTTGTGAAGGATTACAATCGCGAGCTGATTATGAATCCAGTATTGCTGACATTAAAAATATCCTGAAGGGCAATACAGGAGCTGTGCTTAAACATATACGTGATCAAATAACTGAAGCGGCAAACAATATGGACTTTGAACAAGCTCATAAGCTAAAGTTCAAACTTGATAAATTAGAAAACTATCAAAGTAAGTCGACAGTTGTAAGCACCATCTTGCATGATATTGATGTGGTTTCAATTGCATCGGATCCTAAATATGCCTTTGTGAACTATTTAAAAGTTTCAAATGGTAGCATTGTTCAAACTCAAACCATTGAACTAAAAAAGAAACTTGACGAAAGTGACCGAGAGCTTCTTGAATTAGCAATTGCAGAATTCAGAAACCGTTTTGAAAGCGATGCAAAAGAAATAGTAGTTCCATTTGAGGTTGAAATCGACGACTCTAACATTAAGTTTACAGTTCCAAAATTAGGCGACAAGAAGAAACTCCTGGAGCTTTCTCAAAAGAATGTATTGTTCTTTAAGAAGTCTAAACTAGAGCAGTATGAAAAATTAAATCCTGAATTAAGAACAGAACGTGTGTTAACACAAATGCAAAAAGACCTGCATTTGTCAAGCCCGCCACGCCATATCGAATGTTTCGATAATTCAAACTTCCAGGGAAAATATCCTGTTTCCGCTATGGTGGTCTTTAAAGATGGAAAACCTTCTAAAAAAGATTACCGCCACTTTAATGTTCGGACAGTTGAGGGACCAAATGACTTTGCCACCATGAAAGAAGTAATTGGCAGACGTTATGGACGGGTTATAGAAGAACAGCAACCACTCCCCGATCTTATCATTGTTGATGGTGGCAAGGGACAATTATCATCAGCAGTTGAAGTTCTAAAACAACTCGATATTTATCATAAAGTGCCAATCATTGGAATTGCGAAGCGACTGGAAGAAATTTATTATCCGAACGATTCTGTTCCGCTATATATCGATAAGAAATCCGAAAGCTTAAAGATTATTCAACATTTGCGCGATGAAGCACACCGCTTCGGAATTACTCACCATCGAAAACGTAGAGATAAAGGAACACTGGTTACAGAATTGGAATTAATTGAAGGTATAGGCCCTAAAACAGCAGAAAGTTTGTTAAAGTATTTTAAGTCTGTTAAAAAGATCAAGGAGGCTACAAAAGAAGACCTGCTGGAGATTGTTAATCTAAAACAAGCACAGGCCTTATTATCCTACTTTGGGAAAGGCGAATAATCTCTTAATGCTTTATCTCTGGGGAGATTAACCTTAGAAGTGTTATACATCAGGACCTAAAAACAAGCTTTGTATGGAACGAAGCTATACTCTCTTTAGTTTCTTTCCATTCGAAAATTATTTTTCAAATCACCTCATAACTTCTCCGAAGCTTCTCTCTTAGGATGAAATAATCTCCTAAATTTTAAGGTTGACCCACCATTAACTATATTAGAAGAGGTATTAAACCGCTATAAACAAACAACGGGCATCTTTTCAGACGCCCGTTGAAATTGTATTAGGTTAATCTTTAGTATTCCCACAGATCCTGTTCGTAATCCATGAGCTTTTTCTTGATCCTGTCACCTTCATATAGTTTGTCTATGCCTTTAGCATAATCTTCAATACGTAGATCTTCAGAATTAGATTCTTTTGTGATGTAACTTGTAAACAAGCGTTTGATGAAGAAATCGTCGAAGCTTAAATTAGAAGCATCGTTGAAACGGTTGAACATTTCAGAATTTGCAAACACCTGGCGAGCTTCCGGATAGTATACCCAGAAAATTGGGGTTACACCGATCGTATCACCAGAAGTTTTACTGATGTTCAGTTTACAAGGTGCAATACCGATAATTCTAGGTTCGAAAATTGAACGTTGTTTATCAAAAATCCAGTCTTCTTTAACACGATATTTCACGATCTGATCAGGGTTAAAGTTCTCGCGAACTACTGTATCACGCATGATACTAGGATCGATCATATCAGGAATCTGGATGGTATCAGCACGACCACCTGCCAAATTAGCAACTTGCTCAACAGACATAATATCTCTGAATGTGCTATCACTACCATCATCAGGATTACGGTAAGCTGTTAATTCACCAGCAGTAATTGCCTTCATGATCACGTTGATTAAACGTGAATTTGGATGATTTAATGGTCTGTTAATTTTCTCACGAACATCGATCTCTCTCCAAATACGCTTAGACCACATAACATCAGCCTGACGAACATAAGGATAAGGGATAACCTGAACGTTTACATTATTTTCCTTCTTGTAAACACCATCTATTACGTCGCCAAACAACGAGCCTGTAGCCGACGGACGCTTCTTAGTAGTGTCTACTGGTTTAGGAGCAGGAGCCGTAGCTTTTGGAGGAGTAACCGCAGCTAAAGTAGCTGCAGGAGCTGCCTTCTTTTTTGCAGTTGTTTTTTTTGCTACAGCAGTTTTAGTGCTTTTAGCTTTTGTGCCTGTAGATTTCTTTTTCTTGGCCTGACCAAGAACCACAGTGCAGCTTAAAAGCAGTGCTAAGGCGACTAAATAAAATCTCTTCATCTTTTTAATTATTGAACAGTGAGCGAAACACCTGTAGATAATCTACGAGAGTTACCTTTAGGGTCGCGAACGGTAATATCTTCAATAGTGATCTTATCGCCAGCAGTAACAGATGCTAATGCCTGACGTAAACGTGCAGTTAAAGCCGGACCGTTAACTGATTCGAAAATCGGGTCAGTACGTTTTTTAACAACATACATAGTATAACCGGTTACACTAAACTTCATATCAAAGTCGAAGTTTTCAAGTACTGCAAATACACCTGGTTGAGCTTTCGCTGCAGCCGAACTTACACGGCCAGTTGAAAGACCTGCAAATTTAGGTGTAGGAGGAGGTACTTGTTTAACACGATATAAGCGAGAACCCATATTGGTCATTTTACCATTAATCTCAGCACTAACATTGATTGTAACCTGACCAGGAGTAGTTACCTGTGCAATGTATTTACCATTTCCACCTGATAAAGAACCTGCTCCGCTTAAGCTTGCACGAACTTTACTGCTTGGAACACCTGCAGCTGAAACTGAAACAGGGTTTTCAACCCCAATATAAAGAACATTCATTTTATCCGCGCTTACGTTAGCAGAAGGAGCCGCAGCTTCATACTTAGCTGTATAAGGGTAATCTTTAGTAGTACCATCTGGTTGAACTACTACAATTTTACCTCCCCAAGTATGCTCACCAACGCTTGAAGCTGTAGTGCTAAATTTAGCGATACCGTCTGCATCAACAGGTAATTTACTGCCACCTGCATAAACATCAGGTTTTAAGGTAGAACTAGTTGCTGTTAAGAATACTTCAGCAGTATAAGGTTGCCCTACTAATACATAGCTTGAAGGAGCAACAGCTACTGCTTTAAGTTTATCAAACTTAACATCACTTGCATAAATTGAGCTTTGAAGATATTTCAAAATCTCAACTTCTGAGTTTTTAACATCACCCTCTAATTTCGTAAGAATAGTTACAGCAGCAGTAACAGGAACACTCGAAAATTGAGCATTTTCCCATGACTTATCTTTTGCATCTTTTGCGTCAAGGCTGATGATGATCCTTTCTTTATCCTCAGGTTTCACCAATGACAACAACTGTTCACGAGCTTCTCTGATTTTTTTCTTCATCTCAGGACCTTTTGCTTCAGAAGGTCTTTCTTCGTTAAGCATAATACGGCTTGCAACATCAAGATCATCATTATTTTTGATATCTCCTGTTTCTGGATTGATGTTTCCAGCTTGCTTCACCATCTCTTCTTTAACACCTTTAATATAAGCACTTAAATCGTTGCTAATCTTAACGGCTTGTTGAGCTTTATCGTACCATTCTTTGGTTTTACCAGGATCCGTTTCCATACTTTTCTGGAAAGCTTCCATGGTTTTACTTATTGTTTGATCAAGATTAGTTGATGATTCATCTAAACCATCTCTTACAGTCTTAAATGCGTTTAATACTTCCGCACTTACGTTCAACGCCAACATCGCAGTGAGTACCAGATACATCAGGTTGATCATCTGCTGACGTGCCGTTTGTTTACCACCGGCCATATTCTAAAATTCTTAAGGTTTGATTTACTTTAAAAAACAGTTAATCTAAAAAATTAACAAGGAAATTATGCTCTTTGCACGTTCATTGCTGAAAGCATGTTTCCGTAAACTGAGTTAAGAGAAGTTAAGTTCTTAGCCAATTTACCGATCTCCTCTTTGTATACCTTAGAATAGTTAAGCGTTTCGTTGAAACCTTGCATTGTTTCATTGATGTTAGCATAGTATTTACCCATAGATTTCAGGTGGTTGTTAGACTCCTGTAATTCCATTTCGTAAACTGCGTTAAGAGCCGCAAGGTTTTTAACCATTAAGTTAATTTGTTCGTTGTATGCTTTAGTATCAACATTGGTACCAGCCATCTCAACTAATGATTGAGAAGCTTTCTGATAAGAAACCACTAATTGGTTTACAGAATCAGTACCACGTTTTAAGCTATCTGACAATGCAGTAGTATCAATCGATACGTTCGCAATATTAGAGATTGCGCTAACTTTGTCACCGAAAGTTCTTAAGCCATTACCTAAATTGTTCACCATGTCTGGAGTAATATTAGCTTCAGCCAACATTTTGTCCAATGCGTTAGAGCTACCTGCTCCTACTGCGCCACGTGAAGAGTATGAACTAACTTCAACTGGCTCATTTTCTGGCAATAACTCAGGGTAAACTCTTGACCAATCTGGTTCATCATATTGAGGTTGGAAAGCCATTGCAATAAAGATGATCGCCTCACATCCCATACCGATCATTAGCATTTCCCTTGCTCCTTCCCAGTGTAAGATTTTAAATAAAGCTCCCAAGATTACTGGTGCAGCGAACAATGACGCAAAGAAATTCAGATTAAATTTAATTTTACCTTTCATAATAATTCGATCAGTCTAGTTGTAATTGTTATATTATTTTGGTTAGTTATTTAGTACCTAATTGTTTTCCCATGTGTTGAGCAACACAACGGAAACCAATGTAAGATTTTGCTGTGTCTAAATATTCATACGCACGAGTTCCGTTCTGAAGGAAGAAACCGATATCTTTCCATGAACCACCTCTTACTACCTTGCGACGTTGTGCCATTGGAGTAGTTTCATTTACTTCAGAAGTATAAGTAGGATTCATGTCGTGTACGAATGTATATGACGACTCATCATAAGTTGAACTAGTCCACTCAGATACGTTACCCGCCATATTGTATAAGCCGTAATCGTTAGGGAAATACGATTTAACATGCACTGTGTAGAAACCGCCATCATCAGCATAATTACCGCGACCAGGTTTGAAGTTTGCCAAGATACAACCTTTACTGTTGCGAATATAAGGACCACCCCAAGGATAGTCAGCACCTAATCTTCCTCCACGTGCAGCATACTCAAACTGGGCTTCAGTTGGTAAGCTTACAACACCACGACGAGGCTTTTTCATTTTATCGCGGTAGGTGTTATTGAATTCAGTTCTCCATGCACAGAAAGCATTAGCTTGTTTCCAAGTTACACCAACAACAGGATAATCATCAAATGCAGGGTGTGAGAAATACTGTTCAACCATAGGTTCATTCTGAGCATAGCTAAAATCAGCAAGCCAAACCAAAGTATCTGGATAAATAGCTATTTTTTCACGTTTAATGAACGAAGACCTAGGTTTTGTACGATTCTGTTTCAATGCAGCTGAACGAATATCAAACCAAGTATATTGGTAAACCAACTGTCTTACGTCAAAATCATTTCTACCTGTGATTTTATCATCACCCTGGTAGTACATACCTTTTAGCGTTTCTGCGTTAGGGTTGTTTTTAGATGTGTAAGTAACCTTTTGCTTAGGATTGATGAATTCAGTACCATCTTCTGCCTTTACAACAAAATTACCACCCATCGTTTTAGCCGCAATAGAGTCACGAACCCATAATACGAACTGGCGATACTCATTGTTTGAGATCTCGGTTTCGTCCATGTAGAATGGAGCAATCGTTACCTGACGATTTTGAGAAACGCGGGAAGCAGTTACATCCTGATCACCCTGGCCCATAATGAAAGTACCAGCAGGAATATACACCATACCATAAGGGACGTCTTGCTTGTACGGCTTACGGCCCTGAACGCCTACTAACTCTCCCTTAGCTCCGGAAGAACCACATCCGCTTAGGGAAAACAGAAGTGCTGAAGAACAAAGCAGCAACAAATATTTCATAAAATTTAAGTTGTAAAGGTTTGGCAAATAGTAATACTAAATTTAGTTATATTTTTTCTCTATCGAAAAACTATTCCTTAATCCGTTTAAACGAAAGAAAATTTTAATTGTTACGCAACATACAAAAATAATTAACAAAAAAAATCGTTAAAACGTGGGAAAAAAATTTTCTTTACGCTTTAACGATTCAGCAAAAATAGTAGAAATTTAACTATTATTTAAATTTTTTTATTTGTTACTAACCTTAATATATTCTTCAATAGCCATGGTCATTGAAGGCGATTGAGGGGTAGGTGCTTGAACGTCTAAATAGAGCCCAGCTTCCAAAACTGCCTTGTGTGTCGTTGAACCAAATGCCGCAATTCGAGTATTATTCTGCTCAAAATCGGGGAAATTCTGATACAAGGACTTAATTCCAGAGGGACTGAAAAAAGCTATCATATCATATTTAACCTCAGCTAAGTCAGATAAATCGCTACAAACTGTGCGATACATTACTGCTTCTGTAACGTCATATCCAACCTCTCTCATCTTCGATGGAATCTCTTCCTTACTTACATCCGAACATGGGAATAAATACTTTTCACCCTGGTGTTTTTTAAACTGTTCCATCAGGTCGGCAGTTGTTTGTTTGCCAAAAAATATTTTTCGTTTTCTGTACTGAATGTACTTTTGAAGATACAGTGCTGTAGACTCTGTATTACAGAAATACTTCATTTCAGCAGGCACTTCGTACCGCATTTCTTCACATAAACGGAAATACTGATCGATTCCGTGGCGACTTGTAAAGATAATTGCCGAGTAATCTGGCAAATTGATCTTTCCCTTTCTAAATTCCTTGGCGGGAACCCCCTCCACATGAATGAATGGTCTGAAATCAAGTTTCAAACTGTATTTCTTAGCCAACTCCGTGTATGGATTCTTATCGCTCTCTGGTTTTGGCTGCGTAATTAAAATACTTTTAACCTTTATTTTCCTCTCTGTCATGATAAATATAACCCCTTACTTCAGCTGAGACTTTAATTCAAAAGTACTTTATACAATATTATTAACGGACAAATTTCAAAGGCGCAAAGATAAACAATAAAATAAAATTTTGGAAATTGAAAATTTGACGAAATGAATATTGCCCCCCGAATATATTGATAGGCAAAACTTAATATCAGAATTGCCATAAAAATCAACATTAAATTATTTATAATCGCAGCAGTACCCAATGCATGCAAAATAAGCAAAGGTATTAACAGCAATGTAAAAGTGCCGAAGGATATGTAAATAATGGAGATGTAATTATTGACCATGTTCTTCACTGAAAACACAACTCCTGCTAATCTTAACAGTATTGTTTTTGCCAGGAAAAACAGCATTACTAATAAGGATAACAGGCAGTAACCTCCAACCCCTTCCATTCCAAAAACTTCATTTATCCCAAAGAGAACTTGTAGCAAGTATCCAAATGTAAATCCTATCAGGGTGGCAATAAATATAAACGACTCCGAGTTCAGGAGGTTATTATCCCGAATAAGCTGGTTAAGCGTTCTATTATTGACAAAACCTTGCACCATAATGGAGATATCTCTTGCAAAGAAATAGCTGATTAGCACAAACAACAAAAACAAGGCAAACGTAACGTACACCCCTTCCCTATCTTTAAATTTTCGTTCCACCTGGTCTACATACTCAATGTTTGAGACCTTTTTCATCTTAGTTTTTAGCAGCAGAAGTTCATTGAACGCTTTGTTATAGGAAACAGTAAATGAATCTAGCGATTTATTCTGTTTAGTTTTATCGATCAATAACGGAACCGATCGAAGTTTAACTAAAGTTATACTATCCTTAATTCTCACCGAATCAGGTATTTTTACAGTTCTTACAGGCCTTCTAAAAGTAACCGAATCTTGTGCATTGGTATTTGCGCCAAAGAGTATTAATACCGTAAATACACCTAAAAATGTAAAGATCTGTCTCAACATGTATAATTGTTTGGCAGCAAAATTACCTGATTTTCATTTATTTTTAAATAGGATACTGTATTAAGTACTTATTTTTTATAAATAAGTGAACCTTTAACATTAAGTGTTTATCATCTGTGCAATTAATTAAGTCTATAAAGAGTAGCAATTAGACCTATAATATGAATAAATACAGGCCGTAGGGATTTACAAACCTTAGGACATTATTATTATAGACCTATATAAAACAAAATATCAGATTTATTTGTCATCTCTAACATGGAATCATTACAAGGAAAAAATGCGCTTATTACTGGTGCAGGAAAAGGTATAGGAAAAGCAGTGGCTTTACAATTGGCTCAGGAAGGTGTGAACGTTGCATTACTGGCAAGAACTGTCTCTGATCTGGAAGCTGTAGCCACTGAAATAAAGGCCTTAGGTGTAAAAGCTTTAGTTATATCAGCTGATGTTGCTGATATCGACAGTGTAAACAAAGCCGTTTCACAAGTAGAGAATGAATTCGGGTACATAGACATTCTGATTAATAATGCAGGGATCGCTTCTTTCGGCAAGTTCCTGGAATTAACCCCGACAGATTGGGAAAAGATTGTACAGGTTAATCTTTTTGGAACTTACTACGTAACACGCGCTGCTCTGCCTAAAATGATTGAACGCCAAACCGGAGATATCATTAACATATCTTCAACTGCTGGACAACGTGGGGCTGCATTAACGAGTGCGTACAGTGCTTCAAAATTTGGCGTATTAGGTTTAACTGAATCCTTAATGCAAGAAGTTCGCAAACATAATATCAGGGTAACAGCATTAACTCCAAGTACGATTGCAACTGATATGGCAAAAGACCTTAATCTAACAGACGGTAATCCTGAAAAAGTAATGCAGCCAGAAGACTTCGCAGAGCTGATTGTTGCGCAGTTAAAATTAAACCGTCGTGTTTTTGTAAAAGAAGCTGGTTTATGGTCAACAAATCCGTAAGAAGTTTGTTAAGTATTATAGCGAGTCAATGAACGATTCTACAAATTAATCGTTCGTTCATGAAAATTCCCGATAATCTGATTACCGGGAATTTCTGTTATAGGTGGTTAGTTTAATTTGAGTTTGAGCACTCAGCGGTGTTTTGCTGTGTTTCTCCCCCTTCAGTCCCTGTAAAGTTATACTCTACAACAATTCGTGAGCTGGTCCTACCTTTTGCCGAAACATTAATAGAAGTTCCTGCCTTAGTGTTCACAGCTATTTCAAATGGCAATTCCGGTTCATTAACTGTTACCTGACCGTTGGCTCCCTGGTAGGTAATTGTAGTTACTTCCGAATTACCAATTTTAGGAACCGTATATTTTACTGTTCCATCGCTTTTTGTTGTATAAGCCGTTGTAGAAACATCACAGTCCCTGATATTACTTTTTTCATCATTATCTGTACAGGATATTACAGCTCCACTTAACAATATGGCAAGTAAAAAAGTAGAAAAGCGTTTGTTCATAATTATTGATTTTAAAAAATAGGTATTCGACAAAATTGAGATCTGTAGCCCTTTAACAGCAAACCAGTGGCCATTAAATCATCTATTTCGAGAACTTATTTACAGTAGATAATTTTTTAAAAAATTTTCTGTAACGAATTGTAATGCTTGAATACATACTGTGTATAAAAGTTAAAAAATTAAAGCATTATGAAAAGAACATTATTAACCCTGGCTACAATTGCGACATTTTTAATCTCTCTACAATCAAACGCTCAAAGTAAACAACCGCTAGAAAATTCATTATTATGGGAAATTAGTGGTAATGGTCTGCAAAAATCTTCATACCTATATGGAACAATTCACATGATCTGTGAAAAAGATTTCTCAATCTCTGAGAAACTAAAAAATACCATTTCGAAAACAACACGCTTAACTTTAGAAGTAGACTTAAGCGATCCGAATGAATTACAGGAAATGCAAAAATCTGCAATGGGCGAAATTCCATTGAGTAAAGAATTAACTTCGCAACAATATAAATCGCTGGATTCAATCCTAACGTTAAAAACACCTATGACGCTTAAGCAATTAGACAATTTTAATTTAATGGGCATAAATAGCATATTGATAGCGTCTACATTACCTTGCAAGTCATTAAAAGTGTATGAGTTTGAACTTATCGCGTTGGCTAAACAACAAAAAATGACAATAGGCAAGCTGGAAACGATTAAGGATCAAGCATATTTCTTCAGCAAAGCATTCAATAAAGACTTCTTGTTCACACAACTGATAAAAACTGACAGTTATGGAGAGATGTTTATTAAAATGATTGACGATTATAAAAACGAACGTTTGACCGACATCGGCGCAAAACTAAACGATGAGAGATTCTCCAATGCTGATACTAAAAAATGGTTATTAACCGAAAGAAACCTTAATTGGGTAAGTGAAATGCCGTCAATGATGAAAGCTGAAAGTGTATTTTTTGCCGTGGGAGCAGCTCATTTACCTGGCGAGAATGGTGTAATTGAATTATTAAAAGCAAAGGGTTACACTGTTAAACCTGTTTTAAATTAATAATGTCTATTCAAAAGGAAAAAGAATTTCTCGTTCTGGTTGAAAAGCATAAAGGGATTATCCATAAGATTTCTAAAATGTACATGGATAATAGTGATGATCAAAAGGATCTATTTCAAGAGATTGTTCTCCAACTTTGGAAATCATATGATTCCTTTAACAAACAGAGCCAGTTTTCAACTTGGATGTATCGGGTAGCATTAAACACTGCAATCCTTTATTTTAAAAAGGATAAACGTAAGCCTGATACCGCTTTTGAGAATATTCCAGATACTATTGCAAACATAGATGATGATGATGAAACGAAAGAGATTCAATTAGCTCATTTCTATAAAGCGTTGCAAAAACTGGATAAAATTGAAAAGGCGTTAGT
>RCUT01001141.1_pt1 | contig 12953 bp, 12 predicted proteins | sample 2166171 | NCBI WGS metagenome assembly RCUT01 (sample SAMN09932757, study PRJNA488358) | compost metagenome | isolation source: compost soil in 4-hydroxybenzoic | place: Germany: Experimental Botanical Garden
TCAACAAGATCGACCTGGCGCCTTATGTCGGCGCATCGCTGGAGGTGATGGAAAAGGACACCCAGCGCATGCGGCCTGAGCGGCCCTGGACCTTTACCAACCTGAAAACTGGGCAGGGCTTGCAGCGGGTGATCGATTTTATTGTCGAGCGTGGAATGCTCCGCTAACGCGCAGGTTCACTGTAGCCGCAGCCTGGCAGCAGCGGCTACAGATCATTGTGCAAATGGCCCTCAAGCGTTGAGCGTCGCCATATCAATCACGAAACGGTACTTCACATCACCAGCAATCATCCGGCTGTAGGCCTCGTTGATATGACGGATATCGAGCATCTCGATATCGCAGCGAATGTCATGTTCAGCGCAGTATTCCAGCACTTCCTGGGTTTCGGCGATGCCGCCAATCAATGAGCCGGCCAATACCCGGCGCTTCATCACCAGATTCGCCGCGTGCAGGGCAGGGTCCACAGGCTCGATCAAACCCACCAGAATGTGCACACCGTCAAACTTCAGGGTCTGCAAGTAAGGGTTCAGGTCGTGCTGGACCGGAATGGTGTCGAGGAGGAAATCAAAATGCTCGGCGGCGGCCTGCATCTGCACCTCATCGGTCGATACGATTACATGATCGGCACCCTGGCGCCGGGCTTCCTCGGCCTTGCTTGGCGAGCGGGTGAAGAGGGTGACTTCAGCGCCCATGGCCTTGGCGAACTTGATACCCATATGACCCAGGCCACCCATGCCGAGAATACCGACGCGGTCACCGGGCTTGACCCCATAGTGTTTAAGCGGCGAGTAGGTGGTGATGCCCGCGCAGAGAATCGGCGCGGCATTGGCCAGGTCGAGGGCGGCAGGGATACGCAGGACGAAACGCTCGCTGACCACGATGCTGTTGGAGTAGCCGCCCATGGTGTTGCTGGCGTCAATACGGTCAGGGCTGGCGTAAGTCAGGGTCGGGCCTTCCAGGCAGTACTGCTCAAGATCAGCGCGGCAGGCTTCACAGTGCTGACAGGAATCAACCATGCAGCCGACGCCAACGCTGTCGCCGACCTGGTAACGGCTGACATTGGCGCCCACGGCGGTGACCTTGCCGACGATCTCGTGACCCGGCATCAGCGGGTAGACGGCAATGCCCCATTCATTGCGGGCCTGATGGATATCGGAGTGGCACACACCACAGTAGAGAATCTCGATCGCCACATCGTCAGGGCGCAGGGCGCGGCGCTGGAAGGTCATGGGGGCGAGGGGGGCGGTAGCGGACTGGGCGGCGTAACCGATAGCTGTGTACATAATTGCCTCTGCAAAGCGATCAACAGTGAATGCTGGCCATTGTCCGCAGGGGCAGGGAGGTTGCCCATCGTCATTCCTCCGCCTGTCATGCCTAAAGCTCCGTACTTGGTCGGCGTTTACGTACAGCAGGCCACGAAACTGCGATGATGCCAGTGTCTATTCCTCCGTCCAGGTTCACCATGCAACTGACCCGTCACGTTGATGCCAATGCCACCCTGTGTGCCTTGATTCGTTCATTGGCCTCGCGCCCGGGCTTTGTCGACACCCACCTGCCGCAGGTCCAGGTGGTCTCGGCCTACGACTACGTGGCCAGCAGCCCGCAGATTTATGAACCGAGCCTGATGGTTCTGGCCCAGGGCAGCAAACTGGCGCGGTTAGGGCCGCGCACCCTGGAATATGGGGCCGGTCACTACCTGGTACAGGCGCTGTCGGTACCGTTCATGTGCGAGACCTTCGCCACACCGCAAGCGCCACTACTGGGGGTGGCCGTGGCGATTGACCGTATTGTGCTGGGGGAATTGGTGCAGAGCATGGGCCGGGCGCCGGATCAGGCGATCAAGGCGCAAACCCCGGAGTCAATGACCTCGGCAGTGCTCGATGAGGCCATGCGTGACAGTGTCGAGCGGTTGCTGCGCTGCCTGCAGGATCCGCTCGACAGCCAGGTGATGGGCGCTGCACGGGTGCGTGAAGTGTTGTATGTGGCCCTGCGCGGCCCGCAAGCGGGGGTGTTACGCGCCCTGGTCGAGCAGCATGGGCACTTCGCCCGCATTGCTGCAGCACTCAACCACCTGCGTGAGCATTACGCCGAGCCGTTGAGTGTCGAAGCGTTGGCCAGCTGCGCCAACATGAGCGCCTCGACCTTTCATGAGCACTTCAAGCGCAGCACGCTGCTCTCGCCGATGCAGTACCTCAAGCGGTTACGCCTGCTCAAGGCGCAACAGATGCTGATCGGCGAAGGCTTGGGGGTGGCACAGGTGGCGCATCGTGTGGGCTATCAGAGCACCTCGCAGTTCAGCCGCGAGTACAAGCGCCATTTCAACCGCAGCCCGGGCGAAGAGCAGCCCTACCTGAGCCTGACGTGACTCGTAGCCGCTGCCGCCAGGCTGCGATCGGCTGCGAAGCAGTCGTCATCCTGTTACAGGGATGGGCCTGAGTGACGGCCGTTTCACGCCCTATCGCAGCCTGGCGGCAGCGGCTACAGGTGGTCATGAAGGCAATTACACGTCACCAAAATGCACCGCCAGCCACACAGTGGGCGTGCGGCTGGTCATACCAGAACCCGGCAGGGCTCGGTCTCGAAGTGTTCCAGAGCCGCCGCAACGGGAACAGCGCTAAACAGGTTGTTGATCATCGCAGCATGACCCTCGTCTGGGCTGGCATTGTGGTTTATGGTGGCGTCTGCCACTCATGATAGGGATAGATCATGAAACACCCGCTTTTGCAGCCTCTGTGTGTCGCGATGTTGATCACTACCAGCCTGCCGGCGCTGGCGGCCTTACCCAGCGCCCCGTCCTACATTGACGATAGCGGCTATTCTCCGGCAGCCAAGCAGCGCATTCTACCGCCCATGTTCGCGCAGACCCTGACCAGCACGCGTTACCTTGCCAAGGCAGACGACCCGCTGATCACTGTGGCCGAAGCCAGCGGTTTCAACCAGACCAGCAACTACGAGCAGACACGCGCGTACCTGAACAAACTGGTTGCTGCTTCCGGGGGCAGTGTCGTGCTGCACGAACTGCCGGAAAAAAGCGCCGAAGGTCATCCTATGATCATGGCCATTGCCTCGCTGGAAGTCGACAAGTCGCCGGCCGGGCTCAATGAATCGGGCAAGCCGACAATCTTCGTCGAGGCCGAGATTCACCCGGGTGAAGCCAATGGCAAGGACGCCATGTTCATGTTGCTGCGTGACATGACCACGGGTGACAAGCCTCTGGCCAGCGTGCTGGAGAAGGTCAACATCCTGTTTATCCCCACGGTCAACATCGACGGTGACCTGCGCCGCAGTGCCTATGGGCGGATCAACCAGAACGGCCCGCAGGAAACCGGGTGGCGGGTTAACGGCCTGAACTTCAACCTCAACCGCGACTTCACCAAGCTCGACAGTGCCGAAATCCGCAACGTCGCTTGGGTATTCAACACCTACGACCTGAGCTTTTTTGCCGATACCCACTCCACCGACGGCGCCATGTACCCCTACGACAGCTCCTATTGCCATAACGGCAACGGCTGGTCGCCGGCCAGCAGTGCCTGGATGGACAGTGTCATGCGGGCGCCGGTGTACCAGGCGCTGGAGAAGGAAGGGCATGTGGTGCATGAGTGCATCAGCCTCAACGACAACCAGGACCCGACGCAGGGCTACTACCCGTACCGTACCGACCTCGCCCGGTTTTCCAACCAATACGGTGACATTCGCAACGTCCCCTCGATTCTCATCGAACAGCATGCCTTGCATCCCTACCAGACCCAGGTGCTGGGCAACTATGTGATGCTCAACAGCATGTTTCAGGTGATTGGCGAGCAGTCAGCATCGCTCAAGGAGGCCATTCGTCAAGACCGTGAACGGGCAGAAACGCAACAGGACGTGACGCTCACCTGGAAACCGGGCAAAGCCCAGACCACGCCGTTCAGTGTCGGCGACTATCGCTACGAGCAGTCGCCGATCACCGGGGCCAAAACCATTGTCTGGAGCAACAAGCCCAAACAACTCAATGTGCCGGTAACCGGCAACACCGAGCCGGACTTGGTGACCAAACGCCCCCAGCAGTATGTGGTGCCAGCGCAATGGCGCGAGGTGATCGCCCGGCTCAAGGCTCATGGCATTCAGATGACCACCCTGGACAAGCCCACGGCGCTGGCGGTCACCCTGTACCGTATGGATGAGGTCAAGGTGGCCGGTGGATTTGAACCCGATCGCGCGCAAGTCAATCAGATCCCTGGCTACGAAGGGCGTCTGCTGGTCAGTGGGGTGGCCAAGCCGTTCGAGCGACTGCAGACGTTCCCGGCAGGTTCAGTGGTGGTCGACCTTGATCAACCGTTGGGTGTCTTGGCTGTCAACCTGCTGTACCCCGAAAGCCCGGATTCGTTCTGGGCCTGGGGCTTCTTCAACTCGACTCTGGTGGTGGCTGAAGAGCCGGAGGAGTACGTGATGGAGCCGATGGCGCGCAAGATGCTCGCCGAAAGCCCGGCACTTAAGGCCGAGTTCGAGAAGAAACTCAAGGCCGACAAGGACTTTGCTGCCAGCCCGAGTGCTCGCTTGCAGTGGTTTTACCAGCGTACGCCGTTCTACGACGTGAACGCGTTTGTCTATCCGGTGGGAGCGGTGTATTGAGTGGCATCGTGCAAACAAAGCTGACTGAGCACACCCGCGCTGCGCCGTTGTCGATAGCAACGCTGCAGGCGTTCAACCGTTGTGTCCTGCAGTTGGCGTGCCTGGCGCGGGAGCGCGGAGGCACCGACTTCATCGCCGACGGCTTGCAGGCGTTCCGCCAACTGGTGCCCTTCGCGTCAGCCTGGTGGGGGGAGATGTCCGGCATCAGTGCCAGCGTCCCGCCCCGTAGCTGGATGCACGGACGCATTGACCTGCCGGCTTCGTTCGCCAATGAATGGCGATACGTGGCCGGCTTCGATAGCTTCGCCCACGACACCCTGGCAAGGCCGGGGCGAGTGTTGCGGGACAGCGAGTTCACCGACCCGGTAGAGGCGGTCAACGTGTTTGCCCGCCGCTATGACCTCTACCACCTGATGTGCATCACCTTCGAATTGCCTGAGAGCGGGCTGAATTTTTTTGTCTGCTTGTACCGCGGCGTGGACGAGGTGGCGTTCGACCTCAATGAGGAGGTGCTGTTTTCCGCTTTCTGCGATCACTTGCTGCAGCTGTGGCGTTTCCAGGTGCAAGACATGATTCGCCTGGATGTGGGCAGTGCTGCGAGTGATTTTGGCGTTGCCCGCCTGGACGGAAGCCTGTTGTACATTGGTGCACGTCTGTGTGCGGCGATCGAAAGAGAGGTACCCGGCTGGGGTGGTTCGCTGTTACCGCCTGCGGTTATCGAACAGTTGCACAAAGTCCCCTGTGTGATGCGCCTTGGGCGTTGTGCATTGACCCTGAGCCCGAATGCCAGTCATGTGATTTTGTCACTTGAAGCGCCGTCTGCGGGGGTAACGCTGGCACCACGGGAACGCACCGCCGCGATGCTGTTCGCCGCGGGCCACTCCTACAAGGAAATCGCTCGAATATTGTCACTGAGCCCGGCCACGGTGCGCACGTACCTGCGCAATTGCTATGCGCAGCTAGGGGTCAAGAGCAAGGTGGAGTTGGGGTCCGCCTTGCGCTCAGGGCTGTCCGGGAGTGAAAAAACCGTCTGACCCTCCTCATTTGCAGAGGTCCGTTCTTTTGTTGCGCACGATAGGGTGTGACCAGCCCTGATAAAAACAAGAGAGCGTTCCGATGCAACGATTTATTCCCACGCTGTTGGCCACCACACTGGCCTTTTCCTCCCTGCAGGCGCTGGCTGCTGCCGACCTGGTGCTGGTCAACGGCAAGGTATATACCGCCGAGCCCGGCCAAGCCCTGATGCAAGCGGTGGCGGTCAAGGATGGCAAGATTCTGCAAGTGGGTAGTGATGCCCAAATCAATGCCTTGGCCGATGCCAACACCCAGCGTATCGATTTGGCGGGCAAGGTGTTGATGCCCGGCATGATCGATACTCACAGCCATCCGATCGCCGGTGGCTTCGCCAGCCTCGGCGCCAACCTGGAAGATGAAGTCAAGCCAGTAGCGGAGCTGGAGCAATGGATACTGGCCGAAGTCAAAGAAGGCCGGGGACGCGCCGGTGATGTCATCAGCATTGCCGGCACGAGTTCGGCGTATTGGGAGAAAAGCCGTGAGCTGGGGCAGGTGTTCAATCAGGGTCGCTGGGCAGACCAGCCACTGGTGCTCAACGGCATCGACGGTCACACGGGGTGGGCCAACAACGCCATGCTCAAACGCTTGAAGATCGATGCGGCAATGGTCAAGGGCCTATCGGAACAGGACCGCAGCTACGTCGGTCACGAGGCTGACTTTACCCCCAATGGGTATTTTGCCGAGTCGCGCTGGGACCAGGTGCGTAGCGAGGTGCCGGCCGCCAGTGAGGAATTCATGCTCAAGGCCGCCCGTGAAGCGGTGAAGATCAACAATCAGTACGGTGTCACGGCCTGGATGGACGCGGCCTCCAACGCCGGCAGCGACGATTCGCTGTTTGATTTCAAAGCCACCGAACAAAGCTACGGCGTGTTGCCGCTGTACCGCGCGCTGGCCGAGAAGGGCGAGCTCAACGCCCATGTCGCTGCCTTGATGATCGCCAACCCCAAGAGCAAGCCTGCTGACCTTGAAGTACTGGCCAAGGTAATGAAGAAGTTTGAAGGCGTGCCCAACCTGAGTTTCCCGGGTATCAAGGTGTTCGTTGATGGTGTGTTGGAGTACCCCGGGCAGACCGCTGCGATGCTTGAACCCTACAAGAACAGCAAAAAAGATGGCCAATTGCTGATTGAACCTGCGCACTTCGGCGAGTTGGTGGTGGCAGCCGAAAAACGTGACTGGATCGTCCACATGCACGCGGTTGGCGATCGTGCAGTGCGCGAGTCTCTCAATAGCGTTGAGTTTGCACGCAAGCTCAACCACTCTGACAAGGTGCACAGTATCAGCCACTTGCAAGTGGTCGACCCCAAGGACTTTCCACGCTTCAAGCAACTGGGTGTGATTGCTTCCATGCAATTGCTCTGGGCCACTGGAGAGAATTACACCGTCGAGTTAGTCAAGCCGTACATTAGCGCCTCGGCCTATGGCTACCAGTACCCGGCTCACTCCCTGCAGCAGGCGGGTGCGGTGATTGCCGGTGCCAGTGATTGGCCGGTGTCCAGCCCTAACCCATGGAACGCCATTGCCCAGGCCAGCACCCGCAAAGGGCCGCTGGGGGTGCTCAACGCCAAGGAAAGCGTTGATCGCCAGCTGATGTTCCAGGCCTACACCCTCAATGCCGCCAAGGCCCTGCGCCTGGATCAGCAGATTGGTTCGCTGGCCCCCGGCAAGCAGGCTGACCTGATCGTCCTTGATCGTGATGTGTTCAAGGTCAGCGACGATGAACTGTTTGAAACTCAAGTGCTGAAGACCTTCTTCGCCGGCAAACAGGTGTACGCCCCCGCGTCCTGACCGCTCTCCCTGACGAACCCTGGCGCCTTGCCCTGCAAGGGGCCCGGTTTCGTCTGCACGAATCTGCCCGTACACCGATAACAATAAGGGTTTTGTATGAACGCACGTGCCATTTGCTCTCTCGCCAGCCTGCTGCTGGCGCCCTTGACCTGCCAGGCCCTGACCTTGAACGATGACTTCAGCCTGGAACTGACCCTGGATGCGGTCAGTGACTATCGCTCTCGTGGGGTTTCACAAACCCTTGGCGATCCGGCGTTGCAGGCGGGTGCGACGCTGATCCACGGCAGCGGTTTGTACCTGGGGGCCTGGACCTCGAATGTCGACTATGGCTTCGACTATAAGACGCGCCAGGAAGTGGATTACTACGCCGGTTGGTACTGGCAGGCGACCGACGCCATCAGCCTCGACCTCGGTTACCTCAAGTACAGCTATCCGAAGGAAGGCCAGTTCAACATGAGCGAGGTCTACGCGATCCTTGACCTGTATGGGTTCAAGCTTGGCGCCTATTATTCGAGCGACTCACCGAATGCGTTTGGTAAGGATCAGGATACGTTGTACAGCTACGTGGGTTACAACGTTGCCTTGCCAGGAGAGGTGGGGCTGGAGTTGCGAGCAGGGCGCAATGATGTGAAGGATCCGGCGTTCTGGTCTGCCAGCGGCGATAACCGTGAAACCTATTATGAGTGGCAAGCCAAGCTGACCCGTGAGTTTGTCGGTATCACCTGGGGGCTGAGCTATATCGACACGGACCTGTCGAAAAGTGAGTGCGTCAGTTGGTACGGCTATGACGACCTGTGTTCGGCCACGGTGGTGGTCAGCGCCAACAAGACCTTCTGACGGGCCGTAGCCGCTGCCGCCAGGCTGCGATCGGCTGCGAAGCAGTCGTCATCCAGGCACAGTGATGAGCTTGATGACGGCCGTTTCACGCCCGATCGCAGCCTGGCGGCAGCGGCTACGTCTCGGTGCGCCATTACGCTGGATGATCTATTGTTCAACCTGCTTCTTTGAGAAGAACAATCGATGCCCTCCACCGAACAATGCCGTCCTTGGCAGGTCTTTCTGATTTTTCTGCGTTTGGGGCTGACGTCCTTCGGCGGGCCGGTTGCCCATCTTGGCTATTTTCGTACTGAATTCGTGACGCGCCGCCACTGGCTAAGCGAGCGTGGCTACGCGGACCTGGTCGCGCTCTGTCAGTTCTTGCCCGGCCCCGCCAGCAGTCAGGTCGGTATCGCCTTGGGGCTGTCGCAGGCGGGCTATCGTGGCGCACTGGCCGCCTGGGTCGGCTTTACATTGCCCTCGGCGCTGGCCCTGATGCTCATTGCGCAGGGCATTACCGAGGCCGGCCAGGCGATGCCCGATGGCATCGTTCATGGCTTGAAAGTCGCCGCGGTGGCGATTGTCGCCCAGGCGGTGTGGGGCATGGGGCGCAACCTTTGCCCGGATTTACCGCGTATCACCGTGATGGTCGTGGCCAGTTGCTGGGTGTTGCTGATGCCGTCCGCCTGGATGCAGGTGGGGGTGATTGCAGTGGCGGGTGTACTGGGGCTGTTCATCTTTAAGCCGGATCAACCCGCGGACCACGACGCCTTGCCCGTCACGGTCAGCCGCCGCGCCGGGCTGTACTGGCTAACGCTGTTTTTTATACTGCTGATGGGTTTACCGCTGCTGAACGCGCTCTGGTCCAGCCAGACCCTTAGTTTACTGGGTGCGTTCTACCGCAGTGGCGCGCTGGTGTTCGGCGGTGGTCATGTGGTGCTGCCCCTGCTGCAGGCCGAGGTAGTGCCAAGTGGCTGGGTCAGCAATGAAACGTTCCTTGCCGGCTACGGCATTACCCAAGCGATGCCTGGACCGCTGTTCACTTTCGCTGCGTTTCTCGGCGCCTCCATGCAAAGCGCACCGTCGGGTTGGCTGGGAGGCTTGCTGTGCCTGGTTGCGATCTTTGCGCCATCGTTCTTTCTGGTGTTTGGCACGTTGCCGTTCTGGGAGCAGATGCGGCGCAACCTGCGCATGCAGGCGGCGATGCAGGGCTTCAATGCAGCGGTGGTGGGGCTGCTGCTGGCGGCGCTCTATCAGCCCGTGTGGATCACTGCCATCGTCCAGCCACAGGATGTTGTTCTGGCCCTGGTCGCATTGATGGCGCTGATGGTCTGGAAGCTGCCACCTTGGCAGGTGGTGATTATGTGCGCGCTGGCTGGGTGGTTGTCGGTACGGTAACCAGCAGGTGTTCGATCTGAGCCAATTCCCAGGTACTGAGCAAGCTGACCGGGTCGGTATCGCGGGGCCAACTGTCGAGCGAACCCTGGCGGCCATCGACACTCTGACAACGCAGGCAGTGATGCAGGCGAGCGCCGTCGAAGTCCAGTGTCATGCGCCAACCGTCAATATCGACTTCTGCACCCAGGCGGCGTAAAGGGCGAATGCCCTGGGCGGCGTCGCGCAATTGTTGGTAGACCTCGCGCGCGGTAAGCATGAGCATCAATCCTGTGTTCCTGTGATGGGAGAAGTTAAACCGATCGCTTGCGTACTTTCAGCGTGGAGTAAATACGCTTGCTCAGTGTGGACATGTTTGTATCAGGCATCGCGCAACAAGTCTTGAGCGTCCAACAGCCGATAGGCAATTTCCGGCTGCCGCTCCAGGGCCCGGCGAATGGCCGCCGGGATACTCTGCCGGGTCTTGCGACACAAGCCCGGCAGTGCTTCGAGTTGGATGGTGAAACCGCGCATGGTCCGCACTTCATTATCGCTGGGGCTGATCTGCAGGCGAATGCCCAGGTTCTCGTAGAGCTTGCGTTGCATGTGCTCAAGGTCGGCCAGGCTCTGCAGGTTTTCCAGGCGTTCGAGCAGGCGTTTTTCCTCTTGCCGGGTAAGCAACAGGATGCGTGTGTCCTGCAGCGTTTCACGGCCGCAATCACAGGCGCCGGGCGGGCAGGGGGTGCGGGTTGGCACGGAGGCGTTCATGACCTCCAGCATAGCGATGTGTGCGGGCTTTTGCCCAGAGGCGAACCGATGCCTGTCGTCGGCGCGGCCCGCCCCTGGGCTGCGCCGCGTTCTTGTCCTGGCCTTTGTCAATATAGTTTTTATTCGATACTATTTATCGCCATCTTCATTCGAGACCGCCTGACGTGCTATTCGACCTGTTGGAAAGGCTGTCGAGCCTGACCCGCGTCTGGTTTCGCCAGCACCCGCTGCTGGCCGACCTGCAGCCAATACAGCTGAGTGCTTTGTTGTACCTGGCGCGCTGCAACCGCTATTCGAATACGCCGCTGGCGGTCACTGAGTACCTGGGGTTGACCAAGGGCACAGTCTCGCAATCGCTCAAGGCACTGGAAGGCAAAGGTCTGATCAGCAAAACGCAGGATGCGGCAGACAAACGCAGCGTGCACCTGAGCCTGACTGCACCTGCGCGGGCGTTGCTCGCGGCGGTGATGCCCCCGGACTTTCTCGCGACAGCGAATACGCGGATGGGGGCGCGTGGTCAGGATCTGGAGCGTTTGCTCGGCGAATTGCTGCGCACTATCCAGCGCCAGGAAAACGTACCGGGCTTCGGCCTGTGCAAGACCTGCCGATTTCATCGCAAGACTGCCACTGGAGGCTTTTGCCAACTGACCCAGGAGCCATTGGCCGCAGCCGAGCGCGAATTGATTTGCCGCGAGCATCAGCTCGCCGAAACGACGGAGTAAGTGCCTATGACCGCCACCCCCTTCACACTTGACGCGGTGCTGACCGGCAAGGCCGTGGCCTACACCCGGCCAGGCTCCTGCAGCGCCATTGATAAGCAACTGCGCACCGGCGAGCTGACGGTGAACGAGCTTGGCCTGGGCGGCGACGAGCAGGGTGACCTGCGGGTCCACGGCGGCAAGGACAAGGCCATCCACCACTACCCACGCGAGCACTATGCACTGTGGGCTGGCGAGCTGGGCGCGCAGACGTTGTTGCAAGCACCAGGCGCCTTTGGTGAAAACTTCAGCACCTATGGCTGCACCGAACAGACGGTATGCCTGGGTGATCGTTTTCGCGTGGGCACGGCATTGTTGGAGATCTCCCAGGGCCGCATGCCGTGCTGGAAGCTCAATGATCGTTTTGGGGTCAAGGACATGTCGCTACGAGTTCAACAGACGGGGCGTACAGGCTGGTATTACCGAGTGCTGGAGGAGGGTGTGCTGGCCGCGGGGGCATCATTTGAGTTAATTGCTCGTCCGCATCCGCACTGGTCGGTGGCGCGCTTGTCAGCGGTGTTGTTCGACAAGCAGGTGGATGCAGCGGTGATTCGCCAGTGCCTGGAATTGCCCCTGGCGCCTTCCTGGCGGCGCACTCTTGAGCGCCGCCTGGAAAAAGCTGCAGTGGAGGACTGGTCGCCACGCCTGCTGGGGCCGCAGGCGTGAGCCTTGTCAGTGTTTAAGGAGTGATCGCGACTTTCATCACGCCATCGCGCTGGTGCGCGAACAACTCGTAGGCGGCTTCGATATCGTCGAGCTTGAAGCGGTGGGTGACCAAGGGCTTGAGGTCGACGCTGCCACTGCCGACCACTTCCATCAACCGCCGCATCCGCTCCTTGCCACCGGGGCACAGAGTGCTGACGATGCTGTAGTCGCCCAAGCCCGCGCCAAACGCCGAAAGCGGGATGGTCAGGTCTGACGAATACACGCCCAAGCTCGACAGAGTACCGCCGGGGCGCAAAACACGCAGGGCAGACTCAAAGGTCGACTGGGTGCCCAATGCTTCAATGGCCACATCCACACCGCGACCGCGGGTCAGGGCCATGATTTGCTCCACCACATTGCCCTGCTTGAAATCCACTACATGGGTGGCGCCCAACTGGCGGGCGACGGTCAGGCGTGCGGCAACGGTGTCGACCCCGATAACAGTGGTTGCGCCCATCAAGCGAGCCCCGGCAACGGCGCACAAGCCAATGGGACCCAGGGCGAACACCGCCACCGTGTCACCAATGCGTACGCCGCCGCGCTCGGCACCGGAAAACCCGGTGGACATGATGTCCGGGCACATCAGCACCTGTTCATCGCTCAGGCCGTCGGGAATGGGCGAGAGGTTGGCCATGGCATCGGGCACCAACACGTACTCGGCCTGACAACCATCGATGGTGTTACCGAACTTCCAGCCGCCGGCAGGGCGAAATCCGTGGGGCGTACCGGGCCCATCCTGAGACGCACAGCCACACAGGCAGGCGTAGCTATGGCCACTGGGGGTGATGGCGCCAGCGATAACCCGCTGGCCCTCAGTGAACCCCTGGACCTGACTTCCGAGCTTTTCAATGATGCCCACCGGCTCATGACCGATGGTCAGGCCTTTGGCGACGGGGTACTCACCGCGCAGGATATGCACGTCGGTGCCGCACAGGGTGGTAGTGGTGATGCGCAGCAGCGCGTCGGAAGGGCCTACCTCGGGGATAGGTTTTTCATCCAGAACAATACGGTTCTTTTCAACGAAGATTGCCGCTTTCATGCGGGACATGGCCATTTCTCCTG
>RCUT01001146.1_pt1 | contig 12927 bp, 13 predicted proteins | sample 2166171 | NCBI WGS metagenome assembly RCUT01 (sample SAMN09932757, study PRJNA488358) | compost metagenome | isolation source: compost soil in 4-hydroxybenzoic | place: Germany: Experimental Botanical Garden
GCGTTGATCCCCATCTTGCTACTTGCGCCAGAGGAGGAGTCCATATACGGGCTACTGACTGGAAGCACGGCTGGGCCGGAAGGAATAAACATACGCATCCGGGGGCCTGCACGCTCCCCACCGTAGGGTGCGCCATGCGCACCGAGCGCGGGATCAACCCCCGCACCGCGCTCAACCATTGGTGCGCACGGCGCACCCTACCTGGTCGACGCCGTACCACGCCCGCAGGACGTGGTTTCCCAAATTCGAATGAAGCCGGTCACCTTCCCAGCCGGGCTGACGCACAATAGGCAGCCGCAGCGAAACCCCAAGAGCGCCCGACACAGCGAGGCAGACACAGAATGAAATCTCCCGGCGGCATGCTGCTGACCGGTATCGAGCTGGACCGCGCCAGTGCCGTGCCGCTCTACCGCCAGCTCTACCTGCAGGTGCGCAAGCAGATCCTCGCCGGGCGCCTGCCGGGCGGCACGCGCCTGCCCTCCACCCGCACCCTGTGCAAGGAGCTGGAGCTGTCGCGGATCACCATCCTCAATGCCTTCGACCAATTGACCGCCGAGGGTTTCCTGGCGCCGCGCACCGGCGCCGGCACCTACGTCGGGGACGAATGGGAACGCCGCGACGCCGCCGCCGACGCCCCGCGCAAGCCGCCGCGCCTGTCGAGCCTGGGCCAGTCCGTGTACTCGCTGCGCAGCGAGCATTTCAGCGGGGTGTCCTACGCCACCTGGGCGCCCGAGTGCCCGACCTCCTTCCTGCCCAGCCACCCGGCCTACGACGCCTTCCCCCTGCCGGTCTGGAAGCGCCTGATGAACCGCCACCTGCGCCAGCCCACCAAGGCGCTGCTCGGCTACGGCGAGTTGAAAGGCCTGCAGCGCCTGCGCGAGGCCATAGTCGAATACGTCTTCGACGCCCGCGGCATCGAGTGCAGCCTCGACCAGGTGGTGATCGTCTCCGGCGCCCAGCAGGCCTTCAACCTGCTCGGCATGCTGCTCCTCGATGCCCAGGACGGCGTGTGGATGGAAGACCCCGGGCATATCGCCGCGCGCATCGCCTTCCAGGCCCAGGGCGGCCGCCTGGTGCCCCTGCGGATCGACGACCAGGGGCTGGACGTGCAGCAGGGCCTGCGCGAATGCCCGGATGCCCGCCTGGCCTTCACCACGCCCTCGCGCCAGCACCCGCTGGGCACCACCATGAGCTATGCCCGCCGCCAGGAACTGATCGACTGGGCGGGCCGCGGCCACGGCTGGATAGTCGAGGACGACTGCGACAGCGAATTCCGCTACGTCGGCCGCCCCCTGCCGGCACTCTTCGCCATGGACCAATGGCAGAAGGTCATCTACGTCGGCACCTTCAGCAAGGTGCTCTACCCGTCCCTGCGCCTGGGCTACGTGATCCTCCCCGAAGCGCTGGTGGAACCCTTCTGCGCCATCCGCGCGGTTATGGACCGCAGCCCCTCCACCCTGCACCAGGAAACCACCGCCGACTTCATGATCGAGGGCCATTTCCTCGGCCACATCCGCCGCATGCGCGCGCTCTACCAGGGCCGCCAGGAGAGCCTCGTGGAGCAGTTGCGCCGCCAACTGGACGGTTTCCTCCAGGTCGCGCCGGTCGATGCCGGCCTGCACCTGATGGGCTGGCTGGATGAGAGGCTGGACGACGCCGCCGTAGCCCAGGGCCTGGCCCGGCAGCAGATCTACACCTATGGCCTCTCTGACTACTGCATCAAGCGCTACCTGCCGCCGGGACTGCTCATCGGCTTCGCCGGCACCCCCGAGGAACAGGCCGGGGAGAAGGTCGCGGCTCTGGCCCGGGCCCTGGAGAAGCTCGGGCACCCGCTGTAGCGGGCCACGGCCAAAAGTGGTCATAACAATTAAAAAATAATGGCTATATCGATAGCGCCATTCCGGAGAGATAAAGGCAGCGCCGGGCAAACCGGCACCTTTTTCAGGAATGACAAGAATGAACGCTATCCAAGCCCGCTTCGCGGCCCTGCTGAGCCACAACGCCAGCAGCGACGCCCCGCCGCCCCCGCTGACGCCCGCGCTGGCCAGCCGGCTCGTCGAACGCCTAGACGGCATCCGCCTGTTCGCCCATGGCTACCCGCTGCTGACCAACCTCACGCACCTGCGGCTCAAGCCGGAGGACATGCTGGACTTCGCCTACCGCCACGAACTCCAGGGCCTTTCCCTGCACCTGCTGGACGGTGAAGAGAACAGCCTGTCGCAGATGAGCCCCGCCCAACTCCAGGCCTTCGCCGACAAGGCCCGCGCCCTTGGCCTGGACGTTCACCTGGAGATCAGCAGCACACGCCGCGAGGACGTCGACCAGGTGGTGGCCATCGCCCGCGCCATCGGCACCCGCAACATCCGCGTCTACTCGCGCTACGAGGGCCACCTGTCGCGGGTCATGGCGCTGATCGAGGCGGACCTGCGCTACCTCGGCGAACTCGCCGACCGCTACGACCTGAACGTCGATTTCGAGCAGCACGAGGAACTCAAGAGCTTCGAGATCGCCCAGCTGCTGCGCCAGGTCGGCAACCCGCGGCTGAACGCGCTGTTCGACTTCGGCAACATGATCAATGCCTGCGAGCAGCCACTCCCAGCCCTGCGCGCGCTGGCCCCGCACATCCGCCAGGTGCACCTCAAGGGTGTGCGCATCGTCCCCGAGCAGAACGGTTTCGGCCACTACGGCGTGCTGCACGGCAGCCCCGACGACGACCTGCCCGGCGCGCGGATGCTGTTCGAGCTGCTGATGCTCGGCGAGCGGGAACCCCAGGTGGTCGCCTTCATCCTGGAGCAGGAAAACCACTACATCGCCCCGTCGTTCCGCCAGTCGGACGAGGCCGAAGACCCCTTCATCCCCTACCGGGAGATGAGCGAAACCGGCCTGCCGCCCGGCTACACGCTCGAACGCATGATGGCCGACGAACAGCGCTGGGCGAACAACCAGGTCCGCCACGTGCGCGGCCTGCTCACCGAGCTGCGCGTCCTGGCCGAACTGACCCTGGCCGAGGCCGGCCAACCCCGCACCTGAGCCGCCAGCGGCGACAGGTCTCCTTTCAATCCGGAAACTGTGGAGAACAACAATGACAGCACAGGCCAAGGCCAAGTGGCTCCGCTTCCTGGTCCTCGTCCTCGGCGGCGGGACCATCTACAAACTGGCGAACCTGAAGGACGCCTTCTACGTGCCCATGCAGGAACACATGGGCCTGACCCACACCGAGATCGGTACCCTGCTCAGCGCCAACGCCATCATCGCCACCGCGCTGTTCGTGGTCGGCGGCTTCCTGGCTGACCGCTTCGACACCCGCAAGCTGATCCCCCTCGGGCTGATCGGCACCGGTGCCCTGGGCCTGTACCTGGCCACCTTCCCCGGCTACAGCCAGTTGCTGATCGTCTTCAGCCTGTTCGCCATCTGCGCCGACTGCATCTACTGGCCGGCGCTGCTCAAGGCCATCCGCAACCTCGGCGACGATACCGAGCAGGGACGGATGTTCGGCTTCCTCGAAGGCGGCCGTGGCGTCGTCGACACCCTGGTGGCCTTCTCCGCCCTGGGCGTATTCGTCGCCATGGGCTCGGGCGAGGCCGGCCTGAAGTCGGCCATCCTGTTCTACTCGGTGATCGACATCGGCGCCGGCCTGCTCACCTGGTTCCTGCTCAAGGAAAGCCGCAAAGGCGCTGCCAGTGGCGAAACCATCGGCCTGGCCGGGCTGCTGGAAGCCGTGCGCGTACCGGGCATCTGGCTGGTCAGCCTCAACGTGTTCATGGTCTACATCGTCTACTGCGGCCTGACCTACTTCATCCCCTACCTGAAGGACATGTACCACCTGCCGGTGGCCCTGGTGGGTGCCTACGGCATCATCAACCAGTACTTCCTCAAGGTCCTGGGCGGTCCGGCCGGCGGCTTCATGGCGGACAAGCTGGTCAAGAGCCCGAGCCGCTACCTGAAGTGGGCGTTCCTGGCGCTGCTGCCGCTGATGGCGGTGATCCTGAGCATTCCCAAGGGCGAGAGCTTCATCTATGCCGGCATGGCCGCCACCCTGTCGTTCGCGCTGATCGTCTTCACCATGCGCGGCGTGTTCTGGGCGCCGATGAGCGAGGTGGGGATTCCCTCGCGCATCACCGGCTCGGCCTTCGGCATCGGCTGCCTGATCGGCTATGCACCGGGCATGTTCGCCTACGTGATCTACGGCGCCATCCTCGACCAGTTCCCGGGCGAGCAGGGCTACACCTACGTGTTCAGCCTGATGAGCGGCTTGGCAGTGATCGGCTTCATGGTCTCCAGCCTGCTGCACCGGGCGGTGCGCAAGCGCTCGGACCTGCCGGGCGAGGCCGTGACACAGGGCTGACCGAGTGGCCTGAAACGAAGAAGCCAGCCCTTTCGGCTGGCTTCTTTTTTGCCCAAGGGAACGGGCATTACGGCTTCGTGCCGGTTTTCACGTTGGACGGCACGTTGGTGGCCGTGCTGGCCGGCGCGCTGTTCTGCACGGTGGCCTGGCCCAGCTGGCTGTCCTTGCGGTAGTTCTTCGCCGCCGCCGGGACCTTGCCGCTGTAGCCGGTTTCCATCCAGCGACGCATGCGGGTGGCGTCGGCCATATGGGTGTACCGGCCGAAGGCGTCCAGCAGCACCAGGGCCATGGGCCGGGAGTTCACGCGGGTGAGCATCACCAGGCAGTGCCCGGCTTCGTTGGTGAAGCCGGTCTTGGTCATCTGGATGCTCCAGTCCGGCTTGCGTACCAGGTTGTTGGTGTTGCGAAAGCCCAGGCTGTAGCGTGGCTTGACGAAACTGACCACCTTGGCCGAGGTGGTGCTGTATTGGGTCATCAGCGGGTACTTGCGGGTTTCCTTGAGCAGCCGCACCAGGTCGTTGGCGGTGGAAACGTTGAATTCCGACAGCCCGGTCGGCTCGACGTAGCGGGTGCCACTCATGCCCAGGGCCTTGGCCTTGGCGTTCATCGCGGCGATGAAGGCCGCATAACCACCCGGGTAGTTGTGGGCCAGGGTGGAGGTGGCACGGTTCTCCGAAGACATCAGGGCGATATGCAGGAGTTCGCCACGGCTGAGCTGGCTGCCCAGGCGCACGCGCGAATACACCCCTTTCATTTCCCGGTTTTCGCGGATGGTGACGGTGAGCACCTCGTCGAGAGGCTGCCTGGCGTCCAGCACGACCACCGCGACCATCAGCTTGGTCACCGAGGCGATGGGCATGACCCGGCTGGCATTGCGCGAGTAGACGACCTTGTCGGTGGTGAGGTCGACCAGCACGGCACTGCGGGAAGACAGCTGCAGTTTCGCCGGATCACGAACCGGCAAGGGCACTTCCTGTGCCTGGAGCGGAGCGCCTGCCAGCATAAAAAGACAGGAGCTAAGAACAAAAAGTTTGGCGATCGAACGACGAATATTCACGATTCATCCAAAGGAAGAAAGGAGCGAAGGAAGGACTACTGCACAAAATGGAGTATAGGAACGAAGGTGCGGCGCATTTAGCACCTTCGGTCGGCGGGGCGCGATTTTGCGCCAATCGTCGGAGGCTTGCCAGTGGTGGCTATGCGGCGGCCGCACGACTGGTCAGTCGCTGATCGCAGCACCGCGTTCGGCCAGCAGTTGGCGCAGCAGCGAACGGTGGCAGCGGTCCTCGTTCTCGCAGTAGCAACCCACGGCGAACTGGCTGCTGTGGGACAGCGCCGCGAGCAGGTCGAGCACCCGGGCGCCTTCGCCGCCCTCCATCTCCGCGCGGTAGCGCTTGGCGAAACGCGCCCAGTCGGCATCGCTTTGTGCCGCCTTGCCCTCGGCCATCAGTTCGGCGCTGGGTGCCAGCAGCGGCAACCAGGTGTCGTAGTAGTCGCGGCTGGCGAACTCCGCCCTGGGCACGCCCCGCGGTGGCCGCCGCACCGTGCCGATGCGCAGCCCCTCGTCGGCGCCGCGCGGCTTACCCAGTTGGACGATGCTGATGCTCATCTCCCCTCCTCCCTAGCGGCTGCTGCCGGGCAGCTCGCGGAAATCCTCGCTCCTGTCCATGGCCTGGAGGGCCTCCAGCAGCTTGGCCGTTGGCGTCACCAGCTTGCGCTGCTCCAGGTCGAACCAGCCGACGGTCGAGGTCACCCGCGCCGCCAGGGTGCCATTGCGGAAGAACTCGTTGCGCAACAGCATGCGGCTGCCATCGGCCGAGAGGCCGGCGGCGCTCATGCTGATCTGCAGTTCGTCGAGCAGGTGGCACTCGCGGAAGTATTCGATCTCGTCCTTCATCACCACAGGGCCCAGGCGCAGGCGGCGGAACTCGGACATGGGGAAGCCGAAGTCGGCGAAATACATCATGCGCACGTCGGCGGACTTGTCGAGGTAGGCGGTGTTGCGCATGTGGGAATTGAAGTCCATGTCGCCCCAACCGGCGATGAGGGTCTTCTGATACATGAGTAGTCTCCGGGGTCGTGCGGTGGTGGCATCCACTGTATGGCGCCCGGACCCTCTGCAATACTGGCGCGATTGACAACTTTGGTAGCGATCGCGCCATGAAGATCACCGTCCTCGCCCTCGAAGGGGTTTTCGACACCGGCCTGGCCGCCGTGCTCGACGCCCTGACCACCGCCAACGAACTGTCCGCCCTGCACGGCCTGCCCTGCCCGCAGTTCGAGCTGGCCCTGGCCGGGGTGCGCCCCGAGGTGAGCAGTTCCCTGGGGTTCGGCGTGCCGGTACGCCCGGTGGCGGACTGTCCGGCGCCGGACTGGGTGATAGTCCCGGCCATGGGCTACAAGATGCCCGAGCCGCTGCAGCAGGCCCTGGCGCGCCCGGATGTGGCCGACGCGGTCACCGCCCTGCGCGCCTGGGCCGACGGCGGCGCACGCATCGCCGCCGCCTGCATCGGCACCTTCGTGCTGGCCGAAACCGGCCTGCTGGACGGCCATGAAGCCACCACCACCTGGTGGCTGACGCCGCTGTTCCGGCAACGTTATCCACAGGTGCAGCTGGACGCCGGGCGGATGATCGTCAGCGCCGGGCAGTGGGTGACCGCCGGCGCCGCCCTCAGCCACCTGGACCTGACCCTCTGGCTGATCCGCCAGACCAGCCCGGAGCTGGCCGCCCTGGTGGCGCGCTACCTGATAGTCGACGCGCGCCCCTCGCAATCGGCCTACGCCCTCTCCGACCACCTGGCCCACGCCGACCCGCTGGTGCAGCGCTTCGACCGCTGGGTGCGCGAGCGCCTGGCGGACGGCTTCAGCCTCGACGCGGCGGCCAGCGAACTGGCCACCAGCAAGCGCACCCTGGCCCGGCGCATCCACGAAGTGCTGGGCAAGACGCCCCTGGCCTATGTGCAGGACCTGCGCATCGAACGCGCCGTGCACCTGCTCAAGACCAGCGAGCACAGCGTCGACCAGGTCGCCGGGCTGGTCGGCTACGCCGACGGCGTGACCCTGCGCACCCTGCTGCGCAAGCGCCTGGGCAAGGGCATCCGCGAGCTGCGCGCCGGCTGAGGCGCGCGGTTCGGGCTCAGCCAGGCTGGCCGAACCAGCTGGAAATCACCTTGAACTGCTCCGGGATCGGCGCGGTGACCGTCTCGAACACGCGGCGATAGCCGGTGGCGTGGATCAGCCAGACGCCGTCGCGCTTGACGTACTCGTCCCGATAGAGCGCCGTGCCGTGCACCATCCAGCTGTTCTCCTGGTCGATCACATGGTCCTCCAGGTACCAGGTGCCCTGGGCCCGGTCGGCTGCGACCAGTTCGATTTCCGGGTGGTGGCCCTGGTGCTTGGACAGCAGCGTCGGCCGGTCCATCAGCGCCCGCAACCCGGCGACGAAGGCATCGCGACCGGAGAAGCTGTACTTGCCGCTGTCCAGCGAGGTGGTCACGTCCTCGGCCAGGCAGCTGGCGAGCAACACCCAGTCGTGGCAATCGAGCGCGCGGAAGTAGCGGTACTTGAGTTGCCGGATCTGCTCGATCTCGAGGTAGGTCTCAACGTCGTTGGCCATAGCGGGGGCTCCGGTTGGGTGATGCCGCAGGTTAGGAGGCGGTCGCCAGCGGGCCATCGTCCGAGGGGACTAGTGCAGTCCCGATCCCGGCAGTAGTCCGATCAGCCGATGCCTCGACGCAGCGCCGATGCGAGTTTCCCCGAACCTGCACCCACGCAGGATCGATAAGGAGGCTCACAGCATGTCCGAGGCATCGCACAAGCAAGCGCTCTATGAACTCGTCTGCCGTTATGCACAGGCGGTGGATCAACGCGACTGGGCGGCACTGGCCCGCCTGTTCACGCCCGACGCGGTACTCAAGGGGCCGGGGTTCAGCTTCGATGGCGTGGCGGCCATCGTCGACGGCATGAACGGCCTGGGCCGCTTCAGCGTGACCCAGCACCATGTGCATAACCACTTGGCCGAGGTGGACGAACTGGAGGCCAGCGCAGAGACCTACTGCGTCGCCAATCACCTGTATGACGCCGATGGCATAACCCGCAAGCTCGACTGGGGCATTCGCTACCGCGACAGTTTCGCCTGCATCGACGGCCTCTGGTGCATCACCCGGCGGGAGCTACTGCTGGACTGGAGCCAGGACCTGCCCCTGCAAGAGGCTGCGCAATGACAATGGCGCTCAAAGGCAAAACCGCCTTGATCACCGGCGGCACTGGCGCCCTGGCCAAAGCCTGTGCCCTGGCGCTGCTGAAGGACGGCGCCAGCGTGGTACTCGTCGCTCGCCGTGCTGCGGCGCTGGCCGAGGCGCGCGCCGATCTGCTCGCGCAGGTGCCCGACGCCCAGGTCGAATGCTGCGCCGGCGATGCTTGCCAGGAGGCCGACCTGCTGCGCGCCCTTGACCAGGCTTACGGCCTGCAGCAGCGCCTGGATATCCTGGTCCCCACTGTGGGCGGAGGTGGTTTCCGTCCACTCCTGCAGCATGATGCGGCCAGCTTCGGCGCCGAACTGAACACCAACCTGATCAGCGCGTTCCTCGCCATCCGACACGGGGCCCCGCTGATGGCCCGGAACGGCGGCGGCTCCATCGTTTGCATTTCGTCGACGGCCGCACAGATGACCTTCCGCTGGCTGTCGTCCTACTGCACCGCCAAGGCCGCCCTCGAAAGCCTGGTGCGCTGCGCCGCCGAGGAACTGGCCAGCGCCGGCATCCGGGTCAACTCGGTGCGACCGGGCCTGTTCCACAGCGAGGCCACCACCGATCTGTTCGGCAACCCCGAGCTGTGCCAGCCCTTCCTCGACGAGGTGCCGCTTGGCCGCCTCGGCCAGCCCGAGGACATCGCCGGCGCCGTGCGCTACCTGGCCGGCCCGGAATCGGGCTGGACCACCGGCCAGAGCCTGGCCATCGATGGCGGCAACGAACTGCGCCGCAACCCCCACCTTGACCATGTGATCTCGGCCATCTTCGGCGAAGACGCCCTGCTCGCAGCCCTGGCCGGAAAGGAAACCTCGAGGAACCCTGCATGAAACGTGTTCAAGACAAGGTCGTACTGATTACCGGCGCCGCCAGCGGCGTCGGCAAGGCCGATGCCCTGCTGCTGGCCGCCGAGGGCGCCCGCGTGGTGCTCGCCGACATCGACCGCGTGGCCGGCGAAGCCCTGGCCGCGGAGATTGGCGCCGGCGCCCTGTTCGTCGAACTGGACGTCGCCGAACAAGCGCATTGGCAGCGCGCAATCGCCCAGACCCTGGAGCGCTTCGGCCGCCTCGACGTGCTGGTCAACAACGCTGCCATCTGCCCCCTGGGCAGCATCGAGGAAGCCAGCCTGGACCAGTGGCGCAGCGTGATGCGGGTGAACGCCGACGGCTACTTCCTCGGCTGCAAGTACGCCATCGAGGCGATGAAGGGGAACGAACAGGGCGGCTCGATCATCATGATGTCCTCGGTCGCCGCGCTCGGTGGCCTGCCGCCCATGTGCGCCTACAGCGCCTCAAAGGGCGCCGTCACCGCGCTGACCCGTAGCGTGGCGGTGCACTGCAAGCACAGTGGCTATCGCATCCGCTGCAACTCGATCCACCCGGACGGCATCTGGACGCCCATGACCCAGGCCCTGGTGCCCAACCTCGATCCCGTGGCCCTGGGCATTGCCGACAACCCCATGGCGCGCATGTGCATGCCCGAAGACGTGGCCAACCTGGTGCTGTTCCTCGCCTCGGACGAGTCGCACTTCATCAACGGTGCCGAGTTGCGCATCGACAACGCGCAACTGATCTCCGGAATCGCCGGCAACTAAGGAGTTACCCACAATGAAGATGCTGCAAGACAAGGTGGCGCTGGTCACCGGCGGCGGCCAGGGCGTCGGCCAGGGCATCGCCTATTCGCTGGCGGCCGAAGGCGCCAAGGTGGCTGTGGCGGGCCGCACCCTCGCCACCCTGGAAGCGACCTGCGCGGAAATCCGTCGCCGCGGCGGCAGCGCCCTGGCGGTGGAGTGCGACGTGATGAACCCGGCGGACATCGAACGTTGCGTCGCCGAGGTGGTGGAAACCTTCGGCGGCCTGAACATCCTGGTCAACAACGCCCACATTGTGCCGCTGGGCCGCATCCTCGAGGTCAGCGACGAAGATTTCATCAAGGGCATCGACTCCGGCCCCATAGCCACCCTGCGGCTGATGCGCGCCTGTTACCCGCATCTCAAGGGCGAGGGCTCGGTGGTCAACCTCGCCTCTTCCGCTGCCGTGCGCTGGGACGCCTCGGGCTACGGCCACTACGCCGCGACCAAGGAAGCGATCCGCTCCCTCAGCCGCGCGGCGGCCTGCGAATGGGGTGTGGACGGCATTCGCGTCAACGTCATCGCCCCCCACGCCCTCTCGCCCGGCCTGCGTGGCTGGATCGAAGGCAACCCGGAGGAGGCGGAAGCCTTCTTCAGCAGTATTCCACTGCGCCGCGTCGGCGACTGTGAACACGACATCGGCCGCACCGTGGCCTTCCTGGTCAGCGACAACGCCCGCTACCTGACCGGCGCCACCATCCCGCTGGATGGCGGCCAGGCCTATTGGGGTTAATCAAGGAGAAACGCATGCAACGTTTGGCAAACAAGGTCGCCATCATTACCGGCGGCGCGCGCGGCATGGGCGCGCAAACCTCGCGACTGTTCGTCGAGGAAGGTGCCACTGTGGTCATCGCCGACCTGCTGGAGAGCGAAGGCCAGGCGCTGGCCGCGGAACTGGGCGACAGGGCCAGTTTCCAGCGCCTGGATGTGAGCGACGAAGAGGGCTGGCAACGCCTGGTCGGCGAGACCGTGGAGCGCCACGGCCGTATCGACGTGCTGGTGAACAACGCCGCCGTGCTGGTGTTCGGCGCCATCGAGCAGCTGTCCAAGGCCCAGTTCGAGCGCGCCCTGTCCATCAATCTCACCGGCACTTTTCTCGGTATCCATAGCGTGGCCCCGATCATGCGCGAGCAGCGCAGCGGTTCCATCGTCAACATCTCGTCCGTGGATGGCCTGCGCGGGGTGAATGCCCTGGCGGCCTATGTGTCGAGCAAGTGGGGTGTGCGCGGCCTGACCAAGGTCGCGGCGCTGGAGCTCGGCCCGCACGGCGTGCGGGTCAACTCGGTGCATCCGGGTGGCGTGGATACCGTCATGTCCAACCCCGCCGGCACGCCCAGGGAAGATCTCGCCGAGCAATACCGCATGGTCCCGCTGCAACGCATCGGCGCCCCGGAAGAAATCGCCCGCGCCACGCTGTTCCTCGCCAGCGACGAGGCCAGCTACTGCAACGGCAGCGAGCTGTCGGTGGATGGCGGCATGATGGCCGGCTTCTACTACCAGGGCCTGCCCGGCTCGCCGATCTGAGCGAGGCGGAAACGACAAAGGCCCGCTCGCGCGGGCCTTGTTCTTTCTGCCTGATGTCGGTCCGTGTCGGAGAATGGTTTTCCTGTGGGGGTGAATCCAGGGTGATTCGACGCCGATCGGTGCGCACGGCGCACCCTACGGTGGAGTTCCGTAGCCCGGATGAAATCCGGGCTACGATTTACCAGCCTGCGCCGAGATGCGCCCTTATGGGTGCAAAGGCAAGTCCACGTTCTACGAACGTGGATGTTTACTCGCCGAAGGCCCGCCACTCATCCCCGATACTGCGCCACCACTTCCTTCACCGCGCGCTGGATATCGTTGCGCACGTACCCCAGCAACGCTGTCTCCGCCGCGTCCGGCTCGTAGCTCACGGTATTGCCACGCCCGGTATAGAGGGCCATGTCCGGCAGCAGCGGGTGCTCCTGGTCCAGCGACGGCACTTCGGCATCGTTGCCGACGGCGCGCAGGAAGGTCTCGAAGTACTCGGCATAGCTGAGGTTCTCGTCGCCCACCAGGTAGGCCGCTCCTGACTCGCCATGCAGCAGGGCGCCGAGGATGGCCTGGGACAACGAGCGGGTGGAAATGAAGTTGCTGCCTCCGGCCGGACCAAAGAACGGCAGCGGGGCGAACTTGCCCTCGGCATAGCGGGTGTAGGCCTCGAACATTTCCACCTTGAGCCCGGGCACGGCGCCGACGACGAAGGGCGCGTTGACGCTGCACACACGGAAGTCCGGAGCGGACAGGGCACGCACGCCGGCGTCGGACAGGTGCCGCGAGCGTACGTACGCAATGCTGTCGATCAGTTCCGGCGCCACCTGGGGATAGAAGCTGCCCACCAGCACCGCCTGGCGGACGCCCGCGCTGCGCGCCAGTTCGAAGAAACGCGGAATGGCCTCGACGTTGGCGCGCTGCCAATGGGCGTCCAGGTCACCCTCCTGCGGGGCATGGCGGATATCGCTGCCGGCGGCGAACACCAGGGCGTCGAAGCCGACCAGATCGTCGCGGCTGAAGGTGCCGGCGACATAGTCACCCTGCAATTGCTTCAGCTGCGCCAGCGCGCTGCCGGCGGCGGCCGGCTTGCGCCCGGCGATGGTCACGTCGTGGCCGTGGTCCTTGAGGTAAAGCGCAGCGTGGCCGCCGATCAGGCCGGTCCCGCCGATCACGAGAATCTTCATCGCATC